>Ga0136560_1000102_pt1 | contig 33642 bp, 19 predicted proteins | sample AntRauMeHopE1497_FD_104925 | JGI IMG/M metagenome (GOLD analysis project Ga0136560, IMG submission 104925) | Saline lake microbial communities from Rauer Islands, Antarctica - Metagenome Hop E1 #497 | ecosystem: Environmental > Aquatic > Non-marine Saline and Alkaline > Saline | place... | reverse complement strand
GGCAACACGCACTCGGGGGGTCCGGCGCAGAAGCTCGACGCGTGGGAGATCTTCAACGAGCCGGTGGGGTGCCACGGCATGCAGCAGCCGGAGGACTACGTCGCGCTGCTTGAGAAGATTGTGCCGGCCATCCGCGGCGCCCTGGGCGCCGACGGGTCCGACCTGAAGTTTGTCATCGGCGCCATCGCGCAGGCCCGGGACGGCTGGGCCAGCTTCCTGCTGGACCCGGCCAACTACCAGACGGCAGAGGGCCGCCGCGCGCTGGCCGAGGGCTTTGTGAGCTTCCACTTCTACGCCAACGCGGCCTCCCGGACAGAGCCGGCGGCGTACGAGGCCTTCTTCCCGCAGACTGACGCCTTCGTGAGCAGCCACACGGAGCCCATCGCTGCGGCCCGCGACAAGCTGTCGCCCACGACGCGGCTCGACGCGGACGAGCTCGGGGTCATCCTCCCCGGCGACAACGTCGCCCACCCCGAGCCCTTCCCCCTCGTGTACTGGAACGCGGCGGCGGCCAAGTATGCCTACGTGTGGTCCCACTTCGCGCGCGTCGGCGTCGACGTCATCGGCATGTCCCAGCTCGCCGGGTCGCCCCCAATCCCGGAGTGGGGCATCGTGGACCCGCAGTACGCGTCCGTGGCCATCCTCAACTGGACCGACGGCTCCGGCACCGCGCGGTACTGGACGCTGGACGCGATCGCGCGCACCTTCAGCCCTGGGGACGAGTGGGTGCGGTCCGGCGCCGGGACATCGCCCGTGTGCGGCGTCATCGACGGCCACCACGGGTACGGCAACATGACCATCGAGTGCGCGGGGGCCAACGCCACCGTGTCGGCGATCGACTTCGCCGCGTTCGGCACGCCGTCGGGTCAGTGCGGGGCGTACGCGCACAACGCCTCGTGCGACGCGGCAGGCGTGCAGTCGCAGGTCGAGGCGCTGTGCCTGGGCAGGTCGTCGTGCGTGGTGCCGTCGTACCCGCACTTCGGGGACCCGTGCTTCGACACCTACAAGCGCCTCGTGGTGCAGGCGCGCTGCAGCGACGGCGGGGGCGGCTTCGCCACCGGCTCCCCGCTGTCGGTGCACGTGCAGGGCATCCGCGGCGGCTCGGACGGAGCCAAGCGCGTGCTCGTGGTGAACAAGGCCAGCGATGGGACGAGCCTGGACCTGACCTCGGTCGTCCCGGCCGGCTGCTCCGCCACCTCGACCACCATCGACGAGGCGACCGCGTTCGGGCCCGCGCGCGTCGGGCCGGTGAGCGACCCGTCGGCGTTCGCCCTGGCCCCCTTTGCCGTGAGCATCCTCGAGCTGTCGGGCACGTGCGAGTGATGCCAGCGCTGCGGCACGCCTCGCCATATTTCTCCCGCCGCGGGCCCTGCTGTCACGCAAGCCTAGGTGTCGTCACTCTCGGGCGGCGCGCCGGCGCACACCTGCCAGATCCCGTCGGAGTGGGACGGCGCGCACTCGATGGGTAGCTTGGGCTCGTTGGCGAGGTCGGGCTTGCGGTGGACGGCGAGGCGGTCGAGCTCTGCGCGCATGGAGCGGACGATGTCGGGGTGCTGCTCTGCTACGCTGACGTGCTCGCAGGGGTCTGCGGCGAGGTCGAAGAGGCAGGGTGTCTGCTCCGGGCGGCAGTTGTCCTTCGCCGGCGGGCTGCCGCACTGCACGGTGAAGCGTGGGGCGGCAGGGCCGGTGAAGTTGAGGCCGGGGGTGTGGTACCAGGCGGAAGGGCCGCCGAGCCACATGAAGCCGCCTGCAGGGGATGACAATTGGGGAGGGGGGGAAGACAAGGGCTGGTGAGGGAGGCTCTGTGAGGCGTGGTGGGGCGGCTCCGGGGGACGGCGCGCCCGCTCACCCGTGACCAGCTTCCACGTGCCATTCATGATGGCTCCCTGCGGCCGGCCGTCGGCGTCGAGGTTCGGGGCGATGGTGTGGATCGCCCAGGTGCGGTTGTGCAGCGCGTCGTCGCCGGAGGAGAGCCATGCCCACTGGTCCCGGCCGTCGCCCTCCGCGAAGGGTGGCTGGTCCTCGAGGAGCGACGCCATGACGCGGGCCGTCTCGGGGCTGTCGGCCTCGGATCCGCCGATGCCCACCGCGGCCGCCGTCGCGAGGGTGAAGTACCAGTCGGTGACGTGGATGAGCCGGTCGGTGGACTGGCCGGCCAGGGACGGGGCGAGACCGGCACCCCACACGAGACCCACGCCGCGGACGCCGCCCTCGGTGATTGTGTACTTCCTGCGGCGCGGCGGAAGGCGCACGGATCCGGCATGGTGGCGTGATCAGAAGATCCAGAGCGCACGATACCGGCGCGCGAAGCACGCAACCTCGGCGGGCGCGCGGGCAGCGGGCATGGCGGCACTCCAGCGGAGGTCTCACCGGCCTCGCAGGGGCATGTTGGAAGCGCAGTTGCTGTCGTACTGGTTGCCATCCTGGTCGCACGCGGGCCCGCCCTGCGTGCGCGGAGAGCGAGGGGAATGGGGCGCAGGGCTTACTGGTGCGGGCGTTTCGCGGCAGGGCGGCGGTCGGCCCAGCGGCGCTCACGTTGTCCGTGGTGAGGACAATGAGGGTGTCCTTGTCCATGCCCGCCGCCTCGAGCGCCGCGCGGACGCGGCCGACGCCCTTGTCCATCTCGTAGGCCATGGCCGCGAAGGTGCGGCGGCGCGGGTCCGGGATGGTGTCGTTGAACCTGTCGATGGACGCCTGGGGTGCCATCAGGGGCTCGTGCACGGCCTGGTATGCCAGGTAGAGGTACATGGGCTTGTCATCACCCGACGAGGCGTGCTCCTTGATGGTGTCGACGGCCCAGTCGGTGAAGGCCGTGGTGGAGTAGGTGCCGTTGTAGCGCGCCGGGTCGGCGGGCTTGGAGTTGTTCCACAGGTCCCAGCCCCACCAGTCCGGGTCCTGGCCCCCATCGGAGATCCGCGAGGTCCGGTGGAAGAAGTACTCCTCGGCTCCGTTGAGGTAGCCGTGGTACGACTCGAAGCCCCGACCGAGGGGCGTCACGTCCCAGTTGCTCAGCCCCAGGTGCCACTTGCCCACGGCGTGGGTGGAGTACCCGAGGTCGTGAAGGACCTCGGGCAACAGCGGGCAGTGCTTGGTGATGGTGCCGTCAGCGTTATACTGGTTGCACGTCGTGTTCAGGCTCGAAGTCGAGCCCGCAGGGAACGGGGTGTAGATCCCAGTGTGGATGATGTTCCGGCCGCTGTTCAGGGATGCCCGCGTCGGCGAGCAAACGGGCGCGACATAGAACCTGGACAGCTTGAGACCCTCAGCGGCCAGCGCGTCCACATTCGGCGTTGGGATTTGAGATGAGCCATGGAATGACACGTCTGCGGTGAAAATGTTGGCAGCATCACGCCACTGTGGCGCCGGGGCACGCCGTGGACGAGGAACGCGATTTTCCTGCAGCTCTCCCGCTGCCCAATCTCACCGTTGAACCCAAGGTCATCCACAAGAATGTAAACAATGTGAGGTCTCTTTGCAAAGGCACATGTGGCGGCGATGGCCGCCGCCAGGCCCAAGAGCTGGGCGGATGATCGCACTGCGGTTGCGGTGGACACTTAGAAGGACGAGGCGGGGCTGGTGGTTTCAACCCTCGAGCAGAATAAACCGAAGCCCCGTGCACGACCGCTCACTGGCTCGGTTCCCGCTTTCGGCGGAGTGGGAAGGGACTCGACGGTGTGTTCCTCGCCGTTGCCTGCCGCTCTGCTACGCCCGCGATGAGCGAGGGTCGCACACCTTCGCCGCCAGGCGGATGTGGCGGACACTCCAAAGTGTGAGCCTGCCGGGAAGTGGTCTCGAGTCTAGTCCGGACACGGCTTGGGTTGCTCCTCGGGCAGCGGAGACCAGAAGCCCCCGCCAACCAGCTCATCGAGAACGGAGGCAAGCAGTCCATGTTCCCTCCTACAGGAGCAGGCCTGATGCCCAGCCGGCCGGCAGGGCGGTGGCCTGCACGGGGCCGGCGGCGGGTTGAAGGCCACTCCGGTGTGTCGCAGCGCGGCGCCGCGGGGCCGACGATTTCAGCAGTAGCTGCGAAGCGTAGATGCGTTGAGGCCTCGCACCAAGCGTTGCGCCGTCATCCACTTACACAATCAGGGCTGCTGCGCCATTGTCGCTGCGACGGGCAGGGTGGAGGCCGAGGTTGCCGTCATCATCATGTGCAATGTTCCCCTGACCGTCTCGATTCCCACAACGAGCGACCCTTGGTGGACGCTTCAAGCACCTCATGCTGTGCTGGGTGCCGCACACTCGCTGCCATCCTCTCCCAAGCAACGGGCATGGCTTGCATCGCCCATCGCGACCCCATAGACCAGCCCAAGCGCTGGCGCAACCACAGCTGGTCCGAAACCAGCCCGAACCTGGCATCCGTAGCCACAGCTGGCACTGTAGTCGTCTGGGAGCCACGATGCCAGACAAGCGCTGTGCGAGGGTAAATCTGATACGAATCGCTTTGATTCCAGAGAGAGATATGCCTACACTGACAAATCGGGCGTTGCGGTTTGGGAGCAGCGCTGCTGCACACGCGCGCCGCAGGAAGGTGAGTATGCCTGACTTTTATTGCTCACAAAACTGGCGCTTTGGGCGCAAGCTGGAGCCTTGGGCTGGCAGCGATGAGTTTGACGCCCCGAGTCCCCGCGCAGACAGTTGCCCGCATCACGCCATGGAGGCTGAGCTGGTCGACAGGTACCGCAACGACGTCGAAAAATGTGACGCTGCACTGCAGCACGCAAGGGAACAAGAGTCAAGGGCCTCCGCGGCGGTGCACAGCCGTGAGCGAGAGCAGGATCAGCGCGCGGCCGCGTTCAAGTCCTCAGGGCAGCCAGAGCCATCCCGTTGCGATCAATTCCCGCAGTGACCAGAATTCTCGGCCAGGCGCAGGCAGGAATGCTGGGAGCCACCGCGCGCGTGGACTCGCTCAAGGGTGCCATCGCCGGGACGGACTTGGAGCTGCAGGATGCGGAGCGCGCGCTTTCGTCTGCATCCAGGGTGCTCGATGAGACGGAGGGAGCCCGGCATGCATCAGCCACCGCGCTCCGGCGCGTCCAAGGGTGGGTAGTGCCGCGCCGCTCGCTGTCGCCTGCGCTGCCCGAGTGCTTGCGACGGCTTCCCGTCCCCCGAGCCCGAGAACGTGCCCGTGCAGGATCCTGGCCGCATCAGACGACCGGACGTCGCGCGCCGCGCGTCTGCGTGGGCAGGCCCTGAGGGCGTGGGCCGAGGTTTCGCAGGGCGCGGCGCGGGAGGCGCGGCTGACCGCCGCCGCCGAGCGCGCCGCTGGCACCGCGGACGACGAGGCGGCGATCATTGAGGCCGAGGCTGCGGCTCTTGCGGACGCGGTGGAGGAGGCCCAAGCTGCGGCCCTCGACGCGGGGAGCCGCCAGCGGTCCGCCACGAACCGGGTGGCCGCGCTCCGCAGGCAGGCATCGTCTGTGCGGGCTGCCGCCGACCGCGCGATGCACGCCACCCGTGCGTGCGACGCGCAGGCGGCCGCGGCGGCGGCGCGCGCTGGTGAGCTGGAGGCCGAGGCCGCCGCTCTCAGGGCGGTGGTCGAGCGGCAGGCGGTACTGCTGAGGCACGCACGCGTGCGGCGTGCGCGCGGCTGACGTGTGTGCGTAGGCCGCCGCCCGGGGCGCGGTGGGGCCATGATTCAGGGCTTCGCTCGACGCTTCGTTCCGCTCCTCACTTGAGCTTCATGGTGTCGCACACGTGCTGCGCGAACGGGACGGAGCACGTCCACGCGGGGCTGACGGCGTTGAGGACGTGGGTGGACGACTCGTCGCCCTCGATGTGGAAGTCCATGACGAGCTTGCGGGTGCGCTTGTCGAGGAGCTGGGCGCGGATGCCGGGACGGCCGTAGCTCCCGAAGGAGGCGGGGCCGAGGCCCTTGACCAGCTCGGACGCGCCCTTGATCATGAAGGGCTTGTAGTACTTGCGCGCCTCCTCGAAGGCGAGCTCGCGGAAGTTGAACCCGGCGCGGAAGAAGAGCTGGGCCTCGGTGAGGAGGGTGTTGTACATGTCGGGCAGGTCGATGTTGTCCAGGATTCCGTACTGCTCGCGCCATAGCGCGGGGATGGCGGTGGGGCCGATCTGCGGGGAGGGAGGGCGGCAGGGGGGTGGGAGGCTCGGAGCGAGGCGGGAGGGAAGGGCGCGCGGCCCAGTGAGCAGTGCCGTCGGCACGGCTCACCTTGACGTGGCCGTCGACGGTGACGGTGAAGTGGACACCGAGGAACGGGTTGCTGAGGTTTGGGACGGGGTAGATGAGGCGCTTGAGGGGGACGTCGTTGCAGTACATGTAGAGCCCCTTGAAGGGGAGCATGATCAGGTCCTTGCCGAACCCAAAGTCGTGGGCGACCTTGTCGGCGTAGAGGCCGGCGCAGTTGATCATGTGCCCCGCCTCGAGCGTGCCGTGGTTGGTGCGCACCATGCAGCCGGCCCCGACGCGGCCCTCGGCGCCGCCGCCGACGTACTTGGTGTCCGTGACGAAGCGGACGCCGGCCGCCGCCGCGTCCGCGGCGAGGCTCCGGGTCACCTCGGTGGGATCGGCGGCCGACGTCGACGGCGACCAGAGGGCGACCTCGTGGGTCTTGACCAGCGGCTGCGCGACCACGGGGCAAAAGGGTGCTATGCTCAAGGACGCACGGGCCCGGGGAGGCGCGGGAGCCGGGTGCTCGGTGCAGCGGGCGGTCAGCGCGATAGTCGGCGGGCCGCTACTGGCCTCGGCCTCACCTCGAGCTCCTCGGCCTCCTTCTGGGTGATCTTTTCAAGAGGCACGCCGTTGGCCTCGCCCCGGCGCTTCAGCTCGTTGATGCCCTCAGCCTGCGATCCGTCGGAGCGTGACCCACGGCGCGTGCCCATCGCCTGTCGCGCATGTTTCGGCGCAGCACGCGCACTGTCTGCCCCAATCGGGCCGGCAAACGCAAGGCCGCGATACGCGCAAAGCTAAAGGCGGCCTCACCTCTTCGTCGTTGCGTGCCACCACGAGCTTGCCGCACTTGTTGATTCGAAGGCCCTTCTCCTCGATATACTCGTGCAGAAAAACGTTCCCCGCGCGAGTCAGCTTGGCCTTGAAGGACTCGGGGCTGTAGTAGAACCCAGCGTGAAGGACGCCGCTGTTGCGGCCGGAGGCGTGCTGCGCCACATCAGACTCCTTTTCGAGGAGAGTGATCGACGCATCCGGGTGACGCGCCGCGAGCTCGCGGGCCACGGCGATACCGATGATGCCGCCTCCAACGACGCAAAAGTCAGTCGTCGAGGGGAGATCGTGAGTGCCCGAGGCGAGCCGGGCGCCGGAGATGCGAGCCGCATCACCAGCGAGTCCGGCCACCGAAGCCTTGAGAACGGGCGCCGCAGCACGGGAAAGCCGACTAGCGATGAATGCCATGGCTGGTAGCTCCTGGGCGTGGGTTGGAAGAGGATCCAGACCTGTGCGGGTTTGGGCGGCGCCTTGTCTCGAGCCAAGGCGCTCTGCATTTCTCGGCAGCCTGGAGCTCGGTAAGAGCACCTGTTGGCCAAACTACGAAGCCGAGTTGGCAAGTCAGTTCCGGTTGGTGGTGGCAGACCCAAGGGCTACCAGCACAAGCCCTTCGGGGCGGGACATTCCGGTGCCGCACCACCGTTTGTGGTCACTGCGTCGTTTCAATGATAAGGCGGCTGTTGGTGGTGCTGGTGGTTGTGACAGCATACGGGCCGGATGTGTGGGGCTGGGAGGCGGGGGGTTCTGGGCACTGGTGCGGGAACTGTACGGCCTGCGTTCCGTCGGCCGACGGCACGTTGAAGAGGTTCGACGTGACGATGCTGAGGCACTACCAAGAGCTGCATGGCGATTACTTGGCTGGCTATAACATTGTGAGAGCGCGCCAGTTTGGTGGCCACCGGCGGTACAGGCGGGCCCGAGACTTGCGAGACGCCCGCTAGCAATGCCGGCCTGCCCTTGTCCTGCGGCCGCAGACAGCCGGTGCGGCGTTGTTTGCGAGCCCTTGCGGTACGCTTGACAGGATGCCTCCACAGCGGGCGTTCCATAGGACCCGGTGCGCGAAGGGGGCCGCGGTTTGCGAGTGCTCGCGGGCGACCGACTCCCGCTGTCGCACGGCGCTGGGCGGCTCGTTCGGCGGGGTGTACGGCGCAGACGGCGCCGGATTCGTGCTCAACGGCACGGGCCTGCCGTGCCAGCTGCGGGCAAACGCCTCGTGGACGCCGAGCCTCGCGTTCCGCTGCGACCCCACCGCGGCTGGGTACTTCACAGGAAGCCGCCGCCTGGTCTGGGACGGCGGGGCGCGCAACAGCTCCGGCGCGGCCAGCTGCCGGCCGCACGTGGACTGGTCGACGTCCTACGTCTGCCCGCCCTTCCTCTCCCCGGCCGAGTCCCGGCTGGTCGACGCCAAAGGCCTGCCCGGCACGGCTCTTGATGCCATCAAGGCTGGGACCTCCGCGTCCGGCGCGGCGCGCCTGCAGCTACGGGACCAGTACGGCGTCGTGGCCCGGCCGAACGCCAGCCGCCCGTCGCTGCGGGTCCAGACGAACTGCTCCGCGACGGGGATGCTCACGCCCTCGGCGCTCCCCTTGCGCGTGAACGCGCTGGGTGCGGTCCCGATCGGGCTCGAGGCCAAGGCCGAGGCGTTCGGCTTCACCAACAAGACGTGCCAGGTCAACGTGTCCATGCCCGAGCAGGCAGCCGAAGGGGGGTCTGACCCCGAGAGGCTCGCGGGCGAGGCTGCCGCAGCCATGCTGTTGGAACGGAGCGGGCCCGGCCTCGGCGGGCCGTCCCCCGGTGACTGGGTCGGGCTGAGCCGTGCTGCCTCGGTCCGGGCGGCAGGCGAGCTCGCTCGCGCCTTTGCCGCCGGAATCCCGCTCTGCGGGTCCTCCGCCCGGGCTCGAGGCCCAGGCGATCGAGGCACGCGGCGCCGCAGCAGCTCGGCCGTGGCGGGGAGGGGGGGGCAGGCCTGCGCCGTCGCTCGCCGGCAGGGCGACGGATCGGTCACCGTCACGGTCCGCGCGCCCGGGGCCCCACTGGTGGCCCTCTCGCTGCCGCAGGAGGCGGCCGTTCTGGCTTTGGCGTCCGGGGTCCTGCTCCTCCGCGGCGAGGCCCCGAGCCCGCCGGCTGAGGCCGGGCAGGCAGCGCCACGGGCTGGGACGACGTGGCTGCTCGCGGCGCAGTGGGTCACGGTCGTGATGCCCGCCCCGCTGGGGCCGCAGGGCCCGGGGGGTCTGTCGTCCGCGGAGCTCGTGGCCATCGTGCTCGGCACGGTGTTTGGCATAGCCCTCCTGGTTGGGGTGGGCTTTGCCGCCCGCAGGTATGCGTGCTGTGACCGCGGCGGGGGCTTCCGCCTCCCCACGACGTGGCGCCGAGACCTGTCCTCGGACAGGAGCCGGGGCCTCTTGGCGGCCGACGGCACTTACATCTCAGGGGCGGCGGCGCGCGGCGACAGGCCGGGCGGCCGTCGTGCCAAGGACGCCGCGGCGCCCCAGACCCCGACGCACGGCCCGGCACAGCCGCTTTGGGACGCAGCGCGGCTGCGGGACGCCAGCGTCGCGGCGGGGTACGGCGTGGCGGACTCGGCGACGATGCCGGTGCCGCTGGGCCGCGCGCGAGACCGCCGCGCGGGCTCCCCCGGCTTGGTGCGCGCCCGGCTCCGGGGCTCGAGCGGGGGGCTGACATCGATGAGCAGAGCCAGCCCAGCAGCGGGTGGCGGCTCGGTGCTCCACTCGCACAGCACGACAGGTGGCAGGCTGCACGCGGGCGCCGCCGGCCGGAGGACCTCGTCCTCGTCGGCCCTGGCCGCGGCAATGGCCGCCGAGGAGCGGCTGCGCGGGACGGGGCTCGACGCCCGGCTGCTGCGTGAGCGTGGCATCGTGACGGATACCGACTACGAGGACGAGGACGACGAGAGCGTGCTGTCGATCGGGTGAAGCGCCGCTCAGCCGACAGCTAGCTCGAGGACCGCGCGTGGCGGCTCGCTGGCTGGAAAAGCGCGCTTTGCTTGGCGCTGCTGCACACGGCACCACTCATCAGTGACCCTTGAGCAACTCTGTATTTTGACAAGCATGCCTTGCGGATCTGGGTCTCGGAATCCAAGCGGAGCTCATGCGAGCAGGGCCTCCTTGTTGGCCTCGGCCCACTGGCGGACGGACTGCGTCGCGGGGTTGAGCTTGCGGGTCTGCTCGGGGTCGCGCGGGCAGTGCTCGGGCACGCAGTAGAGCGCTCCGAACATGCGGGCCATGTCGTCCGCTCCGGGGAAGCCAAAGCCGGCGAACACCTCCATGGGGACGGGGGCGTACTTGAAGGTCTGCCCGGTCACCTCGCTCAGAGTCGCGGTCAGCTCCTCCGTGGTGATGTTGTCGCCGGCGAGGCCGTAGGTCTTGCCGAGGTGGGCCTCACGGTCCTTGAGGATGGTGAGCACGGAGCCACCGGTGTCGGCGACGGCGACCCAGCCTGTGGCCTTGTCTGCCATGGGGATGGCAAGGGCGCGGGAGCCGTCCTCCTGGACCTGGGGCTTCAGGCCGCCGAGGAGGTTGTCAGGGTAGCAGGAGAGCTGCACAAACGTGGCCGGCAGGCCGATGTCGAGCATGTGCGCGCGGATCGCGCCCTTGGCGTCGAAATGGGGCACGACCCAGGCCTCGCCCTCGGGGTCGGACAGCGGCGCCAGGGGCTCGCCCTGGGCGAGCTTGCCGTCCTTGTTCAGCTGCCTGGTGTCCTCGAGGGACGAGAACACGACGTGCTCCAGGCCGGCGGCCTTGGCTGAGTCGGCAATCGACTTGCCCTGCGCGAGCTCCTTGCCGGCGTCGAGCTCCTCCCAGAACTGCGGGAGCAAGTGGAGGCTACAGCATTTCCGTGACAACGGCCGGCCTCGTGGGGGTGCCAGAGCCCGCATGGCGCCAACACAGGGAGGGGGAGCGGAAATGGAAGCGTGTCGCGATGGCGACGTGGCGCTGACGATGCCTCACCTGCGTCACCACAAAGGCGCCGTAGGCTCCGTCAAGGGCGGACTTGACCTCGTCGGTGTTGTGCATGTCGGCCTTGACGACCTCGGCCCCGGCGGAAGCCGAGGGCGACGGCCTTCTCACTGGCAGGGTTCCGGGTCACAGCGCGGACGGCAAAGGAGCCGTCCGAGAGCAGCGCCTTGGCGACTGAACCGCCCTGCGCGCCGGTGGCACCGAACACGGACACGATACGCTTGGCTGCAGCTGCGGCCATCTTGTAGCTTTCGAAGAGTGCTCTTTGGTCAGGCTTGCTCAGCCCTTCCAGACGCGCGTCTACTGCAGAGCCTGCGTCGCATGGACCGCAGTCATTCGAGTGTTCTGAGTGGAATTGCGGATCGCCAGGATCGCCCGTGCGCTGTCATTGTTCTGGCGTGCAGCGAATGGCAACCGTCGTGCGCCGATTCAATGTGAGCCGCGCGCACGCGGGGACTTTGCCCGCTGCCTAGCTCATGGCCAGGTCCGCCATCACCGGCGGCAGCATCGGGTCCGGATCCCGCGTCGTGCCGAGCTTGGCCCAGTTGTCGGTGCACGCCGAGGCCGCTCGGTCCGTTGCGTGCACGAGCCTCCCCGCCTGCACCCAGGCGTCCGCCGCCGTGGCGTCCTCCGCGGCAGCTATGGCCGGCTCTCTCGAAACCAATGGGGCTGCCGCGGCCGCGCCGCCCCGCCGCTGCAGAAGCCCTCTCCACCGCACGGCGAGCCGCCAGTTCACCAGGGGCTTGCGCCTCGTGTATCGCCACCTCGCCTCCACCAAGCCAGCGGTTGCGGCGCTCAGCAGCGCTCGGGCCGCAAGCTCGCCCTGCCCGGCGCCAAAGTCTTCTGAGCCCTCGCCCGCGAACTCACGTAGCCATCGTCCGCCCTCTGTGCTGGGGTCCGGGAGCGGGGCGACGAGGGCCACGGGCCCCCACACCCTGTCGCCGGCGCCCAGGCGAAACCCTGCCAGCCCCGTCCCCGGCTGCCGCGCCAGCCTCTCCCACCCGGCGTGCAGCGGCCGGGCAAGCTTGGCGGCCTCATGCCGCCGGACGGCCTCAGGGGCGAGGGCTGCCGGCAGGGCGTCGACCGCTGCCGGGCCGTCAGTGCCGCCGCCCCGCTTGCTGCTCGGCTCCTCGTCACCGGCCGTGCCGGCCAGCGCGGCGTGCGCCTCGTCCAGTTCGGTGTGCCCGGCCTCGCGGCGGCTGCGCTTGCGCGTGCTGCTCCTGGTAGCTGCCGACCTGTTCCTCCGCTGCCCCGCGGCGGGAGCGAGGGACGGCGGGGCACAGAGCGCCGAGGAGGACGACGACGATTCGGTGCCCAGGCCGGCGGCGTGCCTGCGCGAGCTCGCTGACCTGGAAAGGCTCCTCGCGGTGGCCCGGGCCTTGTCCTTGCGGAACCGGCTCGCCTCCTCAAACTGCTCCTCCTCCTCCCGCCGCGCGGTCGACAGCGTCGCCGCCAGGGCGGAGCGCAGGCTCCGCAGCCCGGGCCCCGCGTCGTCGCTGCTCGCGGCCGCGTCGCTGCCGCCCTGAAACGCTGCCATCGTCGCCGAGTCCCACGCCGCCGGGACGCCCGCCAGGCCCTCTGCCACCTCCCAAGTGTGCTCCCTCGCCGTGTCCAGGCCGTCGCCTCGCGTCATCACCCCCGCGGGCAGCCTCCCCTCCTCCTCCGCGCCCTCGAGCGACACCGCCTCGCCCACCACCCCCAGCTCCGGCTCCCTCCCCGCGATGCCGGCGTCCAGCAGCGCCTGAAGCCTGTCGTAGCCAGAGGGCAGGCCGATGGCGTCCGCCCTCCGGCCCGGCGCGACTCCTGCCTGCGTGGACGCGAGGCGGATCGGCAGGAGGTGTCGCACCGCGCCGAGGCCCGCCTGCGACGCATCGCCGACCGCAGCGCCGTACACCGACAGAAGGGCGGTGTTCCAGGAGTCACGGGCGCCCATCCCGGCGGCGACCAGCGCCCGGCGCCTCCACCCGCCCTGGTGCCACGGTCTCGGCGGCGCCAGCCCTGTCGCCGACGCGCGCTCCGCCTCGTCGGCGGTGCACAGGCCCCTCAGTGCGCGCATCCAGGGCGATGTCCTCAGCTGGGCGAGCAGGCGCTCCGCACCGTGGTCGCTGGCCAGGCCCGGGAGCACCAGGGTGCCGGACGCCGGGCTCAGCAAGGACCGGAGCCGCGTTGGGGTGGGCTTTGCCCGTCCCTCGCCACCGGCAGGCTGAAAATAGGCGTCGCTGAGGCTGGAGCAGCACTGCCGGAGCACGGCGTTGGTGTTCTTCTCGCCCAGCACCGTCATCGCCGCGGCGGCCAGGGCCTGGAGCGCGAACTGGCGGTTGGAGGTCAGGACGCCTGCCTCGTCCTGGACGGGTGGCGCGGAGCGCGTCAGCCTGCGGAGGCGCTCCCGGTACGGGTTCGTTCCGTCGGGATGGGGGGCGGGGCCGAAGGGGGCAGGGCGTCCCCGCGTCCTGGCCGGCTCTGGCCATGGCGCTGCGGATGACGAGGACGAGGACGAGGACGAGGACGAGGACGAGGACGATGGTGAAGATGACGCACCCGCCGCCTCACGCTCTGCCTGCGCCCTGAACAGGCACGCGAGGCCCGCCGCCGCGATGTCCTCGTCGCGGGCGAGGCGCCCCTCCTCGGCGCTCGTGCTCCATGCCGCGTCCTTCTCGTCGCGGCCTCGCCCCAGGAGCAGCACCCTGGCCGAGGCCTCGAGCAGGGCCCACTCCGACCACTGCTCGGCGGCCTGCTCGAACGGGAGCGGGCTGGGGTGTCGCGGCATGCCATTGCCTCGGCTGCCCACCATGCTCCGGACGGCGGCAGAGAGCTCCACGAGCGTCCCCGGGCCGGACCGGGAGGCGGCACTGGCGATGACTGGGACGAAGGCGTCGGCGGTGGCGTAGGTCTTGGCCAGCGACGAGGCGCCCGCCTTCCAGTTCGCGCGGTGAAGCCACATGGAGCCGAGGGCATGACGGTGCCACAGGTCTCGGTCCGAGGTCTCGGCCACACGGTCAAGGACCGCGCACAGCACCGCCGGCACGTCCACGAGGACGAACCGGGGGGTGACGCAGCGCCAAGGGACCACGCAGGACGCGGCCACGAGGGATGTCAGTCCCTCGAAGGTGCCCGACTTGACGCCGTCGATGAGCGCGGGGAGCACCCCCGCCCGCCCCAGGGCGTTGCACATCGCGATGAAGAGGCGCGAGGCGCCGCCGGGGGGGATGGCGAACCAGCGGCCGGCCCACCGCGCCGCCTCGGGCTTGCTGCCGTGCACGCCCTGGGACGAGGAGCAGAAGAAGGACGAGCATGCGGGGTCGGTGAGCATCAGCCCGGTCACGCCGAGCGTCGCGGCGGCCCGCTGAGCGTGGTCGCCGCGCTGCAGGCACCCGGCGAGGGCAGGCACGGCGTGCCTGATCAGCGCCGTGAAGCACCATCGCTCGAAGCAGCGAGAGTACGCGTCCAGATCCGGGTTGCCCATGCTTTGCGATGTGGCCGCGCGCAGGGCGGGGATGAGACGGCAGCAGAGGACGCGGAGGCGCTCCTCGGGGGAGAGAGCCAGCGACTCCCCGGAGAGCCAGCGCACCTCCAGCTCGTGAAGGCTTCTCAGGCCGCCGTCCTGCGAGGGCCCAGGCAGAATGCCCAATGCGTCAAGGGTCGCGCGCTCCTGCGCGGCCACGTGTAGGCGTCTGGAGTGCGCCGACGGCTTCAGCCGGGCCTTGTCCCTCCCGCTCGGCCCGCGCTGGTCCTGCCCGGGCTCCCCGGCCGCCGTGATCTCCACCACCCGGTGGCCGAGCACCGCGCGGAATGGAGCCGCGAGCAGGATCGGCTCGTCCTGGTCGGGAAGGATCTCTGCGTAGTGCGAGGTGAGGCCGTCGGCACCCGGCCGCACCACCTTGCCGTCCTCCACGTCCGAGTACGCCGGGAGCTGCATGTTCTGGGTGGCCTCAGGAACGGCCTCCGAGGGCCCGAGGCCCCGGAGCATGAGCGCCGCGCGCTCCATCATCAGGGCGGCCTGGACGAGCCCTGAGCCCACGATGTCAACCGGTTCCTGGAGCTCCAGCCGCTGTTCGGTGCTCCCCAGTTCGGGCAGCAGAGGCTCCTGCCAGCATTCGGTGACGTCGGCGCTCATATCCTGCGGGAGGGCCCGCACCGTCGGGACGAACCACTGGCCCAGCGCCCACGTCGTGGGCAGCGCGGCGTCAAACCCTGCGAGCGCGCCCAGGTGCATTGACGGGCCGGGCCCTGACAAGCCTGCACCGGCCTCAAAGCCAGAGAGCGTGTTGAACCGGCCCAGGAACCGCTCATTTCGCTCCAGCGTCGAGTGGCTGTGCCCGTACGACGGGACACCTGGTGCGTCGCCGTCGCTAGAATCATCGCTGCCGGAATCATCGTCCGCCTCGTCGCTGTCAGAGATGAGCCAGGGAGCGGCAAATTCGCCCCCCTCGTCAGAGTCAGAGTCGGCGGCCACCGGAGCCGCGGCCGGCCCAGCCCCGGCCAGCCCTTGAGTCCCGTTCAGGTTGCCGACTGTCCCCCTGAGGCCGAAAACGGGAGCGCTGGATTTTGGTACCCCGCCGGTAACATGGAAACTCGCGGCCAGAGCTTCCAGCCGCGTCTCCAGATCTGCGCTGGCCGACTCCAGCGCTGCCGAGCCAGTGTGCTCGGCATCATCGGCCTCCACCAGCATCGGCTGGGAGAGGACTGCATTCAGCGCCGCATCTGCCGGGTTGGTGCCGGTAGCTCGCGGGTCCTCGTCGCATCGGAAAGGGTCCGTGAATGCGTGGAACGTCCGGCTGCACGGCGTGCGGTCGGGGCTCGCCCTCACCCCCCTGAGCCACGTGGCGGCCGCTTCCAGACGCTCCCTTGCGTCGGACTCGAAGCCCGGCGGCCACGCGAGCTCCGGAAGAGCGTGGACGCAGTCGTCGGCGCAGATGAGGGATGCGGCCAGGCTGCGGTGGCGACGTGCGCCCGGAGCCACCACAGGAGCTGGCGGGCAGTGTGCCAGGACGGCGGCGACAGGGGCTGCAGAGCGAGCACCATCGCCATCGGGGGAAAGCAGCAGCTCTGTCAGCCGGTGCACCGCTGAGCCCTCGGGCGGCACGGCCTGCACGACCCCGCACACGTGACGGAGCCTCGCCAGGAGGGCAGGCCGGCCGTCCCCCACGCGACGAGAAACGAGGGCTGCCCAGATCGCCAGCGTGATGCCGCGCCGGGCTGCCCCCTCGCACGCGGCGCGACGTACGGCCCTCGCGCTGTGGCCTGCCGATGCCGCGGCTGCCACCACCGGCGTATCGCCTCCGCTCAGCAGCACAGCAACGACCGAGGCGGGGGGCTGCCGGGCCGACGACACGCTCACCGGGTGGCTCGCCGCGGACAGCACGCAGGCGAGGGCGGTGTCGGGGCCAACATCCGCGCCGCTGAAAGCTCTCTCGGCGGCCCAGTGATGCAGGCGGGCTGCTGCCACGCCGGGTGTCATCCGCGGCTCTGCCGGGAGCTCGTCGCCAAGCTGAGACAGCGCTCCGAGCAGCACGAGGCGCGCGCAGGAGTCCGCCGCTGCCGCCGCCTGTCCCGCCGACCATGTGGCCTCGGCCGCCTTGACCACCGCCGCCTGCTCGCGCAAGAGCTGCTCTTGCACCGACCCCGCCCGGCGGTCCGGCACCGTCACGGTGGTGCTGTCTAGGCAGCCGGCCCACCCGATCGGCGCGATGAGGTTGACCGACGATGTGACGGCGTTGGCGAGGAGATGCCCGGTCTGAACGCGCGAGCCCGGGCCCAGGGCCACGCCAGTGGCGACGAAGAGGCGCCGCATGAGTTCTGCCCTGTCGGCGAAGGCGACTAGCCCGCCAATGTTGGTCTCGCCGGCACAGATCGCCGCCCACACAACGCCAAGCGAGGATGCGGCGCCAAGCTCCTGTAGTCTAGTGCTCCGAAGGGCCAGCCGCGCGGCAGCGGCCCCCATCACGCCGCGTGAGAGCAGCATCGGGTCATTGCCGGTCGAACGGACGTCCGTGCTCGCGCCGCGCCTCCGAAGCGCGTCGACCCATCCCACACCCGCGGGTGCGGGCTGTGCCCAGCACAACACCCGGATCGTCGCTTCCGTGAAACGGGCCAGCCACTCCGGCGGGCGCGCGGGGCTGCACCGCACCGCCACGAGCCCCACCATGGAGCCCATGAGGTCCCCCAAGCGCACAATGGACATGTCATTCCAGTGCGACATGCCGCCGCCGGAGCTTCGCAGAAATTGCTCCGTCAGGCGGCTGAGGGCGTCGCGGCAGGCGGCAAGCGCAAAGGGCGTCGGGCCGTCCCGCTCAATCAGTAACGCGGCGAGCCTTGCCTGCCGTACGGCCCTGGGCGGGGCCAGGGGCTCGGTGGAGGGCCAAAAAAGCGGGGGCAAGGGGCCCACGTCAGGGTGCCCTGGGACGAGCACGGATGACACAAGAACGGCCGGTGCGCGGGCCGCGGCCTCGCCGGCGGCCGGGCCGGACCGCTCACCTGCCATGCGGATCACGCTGTCGCGCTGCGCCGACAGAGAGGTGGACGCGAGCAAGCGCATTGGCCCCGTCCCCTCGCGAGTCAGGTCCAGCGCTGTCCACTCGCCCAGGTCCGCGGCGCCGAGCAGCGCAGCACAGACAGCTTCGCCGAGGACTGCGTCGTCGCCGTCGTTCTCTCTAACGCCGAGGTCAAACACCCATTTGGCTGAGCAGAACACCGAAAGGTCCGCTACCGTGAGGTCCGCACCGTCTCTCAGCAGCCAGAAGCGGAGGTGCTCGATCAGCCGACTGAGCAGTTGGCCCGGAAGCCACTTGCTCGACTCGGGCTGCAGCCGAAGCAGTAGTCTCTGCAGAACCCGCGGCTCTGTCACGAGGCGAAATCGTCGCACGGCCTCGTCCTTGCTGTCGAGCCCGAACCGCTCCAGGTGGTGCTGCAGCGGCAGGGGGACGTCAGGCCACTCCCGGTCGGATTCGGTGGAGGAACCGAAATGCTCGAGCCAGTAGCCGCGCGCAGTCCAGCTCGTATCGGCTTGTGTTGGCCTCAGGGCGGCCATCGGGTCGATGGGGTCGCGCGGCCCGCCCTGGTGCCGCCCCTCCGCGGGCTGGGCGCCCTCCCGGATACCTGGAGTAGCTGCATGCAAGCCGTTGCCGGAGGACGAGGAGGACGACGACGAGGAGGAGGAGGAGGACAATGACGACGAGGACGACGAAGACGAGGCAGCCGGGGCGGCGAGGGTGCTGGGGAGCGAACGTCTCAGCGCCCCCTCAGGGGCCGGCGTGGCGCCTGGCGCCCCCGTCTCCCCCGACGCGTGGCGCTCGAGGGCAGCAGCAAAGACCCTGTCGCTGCCGATACGCACGCCCAGTGCCACCCGTGCGACGAAGTCGCTAGAGTCCACGGCCGGGTCAGAGCCGGATCGGTCCGCCCCGACCGCTGAGAAGACCGCTCTTGCTGCGTCGACGCTCAGGGCGAGGCGGCGGCGCAGGAGCATCAGCTCGCCCTCCGTGCGCCGGTCGAACCACGCTCTCGCAGCTCCCGAGGCCACGGCCGCCGGCTCTTGCGACGCGAGGAAGTCGCCCACCTCGTCGACGTCCATGCTCACGAGCCCCGCCGAGCCCACAGCGAGTGCTCCCATGCAGGGGTGCCAGCAGGAGTGGAACCACGTCGGCGACGCGCTGCGCACGCCGACGCCGAACACGATGTTAGCCAGCGCACAGGCCTCCCACAGCCGCATGCGCCCGCCCACCGCCCTCGTCTGGAAGGCCTGGTACCCGCCGCAGGCCGTGAAGTGGTCCAGGAGCGCCGTGCAGGCCAGGGCCTCGAGCTCGCGCTCCTTGAACGCGCCCGCTGCGTCACGGCCCTGGAGCGCGGAGCCGCAGTTGAAAGCAAGCTGAGACGGTGTACCGAATCCCTCTTGCTCCCGCCGTGCCCGCACGGTGAAGGCCGAAGAGACCGCCTTCGTCGCGGCGTTGAGCAGATCGAGCGGCAACGGCGCTGCGTCATCGGACTCCAGGCAGATGACGAGCGCCTCCATGACTCGAAATGCGGCGTCACTCACAGCCAGCTCGATGCAAGAGGGCATGTTCCGCTGGTCGAGGATTGCAGCAATGCCGAACAGCACACCGCTGCGCTCGGCCGACCGGATGAGCGCAGCCGTTGGTGCCCGGCCGCCGTCCCACATGGCCTCTAGGTCGAATAACGCCTGGCCGGGACCAGTGACATGGTCGAAGTGGCGGTGATGGGGAAGGCTGGCACCCGAGAACGGCGCTTCGCCCGTTATGCCCGCCGCAAAGTCTGATGCGAAGAAGCGGGCCTCCTCCTCCTGGGTTGCCGCTACTGCAGCCACAGGGATGCCCTCTCCTGAGGCATCCATGGCGGGGCGGCCTCCTGTGGCCGAGGAGAGGTGGGCTATTTCCTCGTGTTTTCACAACCTTGGTGCCAAGTCCGAATACCGAAATCTAAGCAAATAGACCGGCTTCGAACACGGAACCTCCCACTCTCAGCGAGATTGGCACGCATCGCAATGCAGGGTGGCAGCAACGCAACTGGGCGACCTCCCCGCCCCAGACCAGGGGCGGGTGGAGCGCCCCGAGCTGCCGGCCGGCCCGGCGGCCGCCCTGGAGCTCGTCCAGCTCGACCGACCGGGCCCATTGGGCGGCCACACGGCCGTGCCCGTCCGGCGACGGCGGCTCACCCCGCTCATGCCGCTCCTCGCGGCACCGGCAGGGGCCGTGCCCGACCCCCACCCGCTGCCGGCCGGCCTGCAATCGGCGCGTCCCAGCTCGCTGCCGGGCTGGCACAGCTCAGGCAGCCGCGGCCTGCGCCTCGAACGAGGCAGCCCGCCGTGCAGATGAGGCAGGAGCTCGCGGCCATGGCGTCCGCGGCACTCCAAGCGAGCCACGACGCAATCCGGGCCCAGGCCGCTTCGAAAGCCGGCCGTACGGCACTTGAGCGGGTGCAGGGCCTATGTAACTCCACTCGCGTGTCTTTGAGGGCAGTGGTCGATGCTGAGGCCGTCCTGCTTGAGCTGTTTCCGGACTTCTCGACCTCGACCGAGTCCGTGCTCCTTGCGGACGCGGGCCATGCGCAACGCTGGCGGCGCATGACAACGGCAGCCAGGGGCTTGCAGCGCGTTTTCGGGAGGCGGGAGCGCCTGTCCGCGACATTAGCTGAGCTCCGCTCGTCCCCGGAGGCAACGTTCAAGTCGGCCGCGCAGGCCCTCGAGACGATGCCGCGAGCGTTCGACCTCATTGAGGCCGCGACCAAACGCGAGCTCGCCGAACTCCCCGGCCTGGAAGTCTTCGAGAGCGACACACTTGCCGATCTTTGCGCAACGTCGACGGCGCTGGCGGCCCAAGCCGCAGAGACAGCCGTGCTCCGCGGCCTACTCCCGATGCTACGGCGTAGCGCCACGCGGGGTGGGCTTGCTGTGATCAGGCAAAACAACGCGAGAAGGACCACAGCCGCGGCCGCCGATGTGCTCGACCTCGATGCGCGCATCGCCCGAGCGCTCAACGAGGCCGCGCCGGAAGCACCGACCTTGTGGCGCGGAGCCCGCGGCCGTGGCGGTGCTGGTCTCCCTGGTGTGCTCCCTGAGTCATTGGCGGGCTGGGTGGGCCGGCTCGCCGCGTGCGGCGACGACGAGGCTGCCGTCGTCGCGATGGCACTGGAGCCACCGGCGGCGGTGCGGAGCGGTGGTGCAGGCGACCCAGCGATCACGAGCGACGACCAGCTCCGGGCAGCGGTAGAGGGGTCGGGGCCGCCAGGCAGGAACGCCGGCGCGACGGCCGGTGCGGCGGCAGAGGGCCTGGCGCCGCTAACGCCTTCCCTGGCGTTCGACCAGGCCGATGTCTCGAGGCTCCACGATGCACTGCGCGGGGCTTCGGCGGCCAGCGTGCCGGGCAGAGAAGCCGCAACCGAGGCCGCGGTGCGAGCGGCCTGTGACGAGGCCGTGGCTGCCGCTGGCTCAGTTAGCGTTCTCGACGCCGCGAGCCTGACGACCAAGGACACCGCCCTGCTCCTCGCCGCGCGGATGGCCTGCGCCCCGGCGGTCCGAGCCGTCGTGGCGGCTGGCGCGAATCCGTGTGTCGGGGGCCTCGATTTCCAGACGGCATGGCACGCAGCGGTCGGGGGCGCGGCCAGGGAACAGGGGCGACTTGCGTGTGACGTCATCGGAGTGCTGCGCGAGCTGTCGGCGCCCGCTGCGGCGGCGATGTCCGCGGCACCGGAGTCGCCTCCGACCGCTGCGGCGCCCACGCTCGCCGGCCTGATCAACGCCGGCGCGTCTGCCAGCACGGGCACCCCGCTGCGCAGGGCCGCTTTCGTCGTCGACCTGAGGGCGGCCGTGAGGGTCAGCGCGGCGCTGGTCCGTGCCGGGGCCGACTGCTCCCTCGGCCTCGACTCACTCCGTGCGCTCCTCGCAGCCATGCCAGCAGCCGCAGCCCGGGCCCCGGCCCTGGCGGCCGCCCCCGCCGAGGCTGGCACTGCCTCACAGGCGGGGCTCGCGGCCGAGGCGCCCGCTGCCGCCGCCCCGTCGGCCGGCATGGCCTCGTTCTACGGCTCGGCCGCCCTCTCCGACTGTGTGGTGGCGGTCACGACGCCAACGGGGGCGGTCGACATCCCCGCGCACCGCGTGGTGCTCGCCGCGGCGTCGCCCTACTTCCGGGCTCTCTTCACGGACGGCGGCACGGCAGCGCGGAAGTGGGCCGACGGCGCCCGGGTCGACGCGACGGGCTACCCCGAGCACGCCGCCCGGGCGGCGCTGGCGCACATGTACGGCGCGCAGCCGCTCCGCGGGGTCGCCGCGCTGGACGCATCAGAGGCCTTCGGGCTGGCAGAGCTCGCCGACGCCTGGCTCCTCGACGGGCTGTGGGCAGAGGCCGGCTCGGCCCTGATCGCTATGATGACGGAGGACACGGCGGCCCACGCCCTGGAGCTCGCGGTGGCCACGGGCCGCCGGGGCCTGGCCGTGCAGGCGGCGATCGTGCTGCTCGGGGCGGCGGTGCGCGGCGGTGTGCCGTCCGAGTCCGTCGCGGGCGCCCTCGACGCGCTGGCGGACCTTCTGCCCGCGGCCTGAGCCTCCTTCCGTTCGCGACGCGCCTGTGCATGAGCGAAACCGTGCGATCCTTGCAGAGCGTGCTGCGCGCGTGCCGGGCATGATTGGCCGAGCGCGCGCTGCTTGCGCGCAGGACCCGTTCGCTCGCATCGTTCAGGCCACATCATGCATCGCTAGTTCCGGGCCAGCCATGGGCACCCGGTCTGGGCCAGCGTGCTGTTGAGCACGTTGTTGCTGTAGATGATCTCCAGCGCCTGGGCGGCCTCCTCGGCCCCGGCGTCGAGCTTCACGGCCGCAAAGTAGGACCGGACGACGGGGACCCAGTCCAGGCTGACGAAGTTGGAGCCCATGCTGCTGATGACGCGGGACCAGCCGAAGCCGCCGGAGCCGTAGAGCTCGACGAGGCGGCTCCAGACGGCCGGCTGGGTGAGGAAGGTCCACGCCACGCCGCGGCCGACGGGGTTGTTCGCCACGGCGCTGAGCACGGTGGTCTTGTCCTGCTGGTCCACCTGGTCGGACATGGCGTAGTAGAGGGTCTGGTTGAGCAGGGAAGCGTCCTCGGCCGAGGCGAGGGAGCGGAGGAGGATGCTCTTGGAGTAGGCCTCTGACGTGGTCTCGTACAGGCCGCGGACCTCGGTCCAGGCGGCCTGGCCACCGGTGCGGACGCGGGTGGCCGCGACCGCGGAGAGGTAGTTCGGGTCGATGGAGGCAATGCCGCCGGCCCAGAGCTCCGCGCAGCGCGAGACGACGTCGGGCACGCCGATGGCGGAGGCGGTCGACACGATGGCGGCGTCGCGCACGGCAGAGTCCACCTTGCCCGCGCCGCGCCAGTGCTCGAGGATGGAGCGGGCCTCGGGGCTGGCGGTCGCGGGGAGGACCCGGTCAAGGTGCTCGCGGAGAGTGGAGCGGTTCCCCCACGAGTGCCCCAGCGCCGCGACCACCTCCTTCATGACAGTGTTGGCGGTGTAGTTGCGGAAGGAGGCGAGGCAGGCGTTGCCCGAGGCGGGGGGCGCGACCCCGCCGCTGCCGGGGGCGGCCTCGGGGTAGAGCGCGGCGTCGATACGCCGGATGTGGGTGAGCGCGGAGCCCCACACCGTGTAGTCGGGCTCTGCCCGGAGGGTCTGCATGTAGGCGAGGGCGGTGTCGAAGCGGGTGCCCTCGGTGGCGTCGGCGGCCGCCGCGGAGCCGCGGACCGCGGCGCTCGCGGCCGTCGCGTCGGCGCTTGTCTCGGCGACGGTCAGGAGGTCGTCGAAGAGGCCGGCGCGGTCCTGGGCGCCGAACACGGGCTCGCCGTCGGTGTTGACCGAGGCCACCACGGCGGCGCGGAGCCTGTCCCACACCGCCGGCGGGTAGGCCACGCGGTAGTATCCGTAGGACTTGGAGTTCGCCTTGACGAAGCCGGTGACGGCGGTGTCGTGGTCGAAGCACGTGTACGAGGCGTTGGAGAAGCCGCCGCCGAGCCGCAGGAGCTCTGCCACGCCCTCGGCCGGGGACGAACCGGGGGTCTCGACCCGGAGGTCCATGGGGACCCAGTAGAGCTGCTTGTTCCCGAACTGGGTGGTGCCCGCGAGGGTCTTGGAGTACTCGCTGCGGAAGAGGCGGCGCTGGGTGACGCAGAGGGAGCCGGAGGCGACGCCGTTGTCGGCCCCGGCCCAGCGGAAGACGACGAGGGGGACGCCGGGCTGGTGGGACCACGTCTTCATGTTGGCGGCGAGCGGGGCGAAGCCGGAGGAGACGGCGATGGCCCGGAACAGCTGGTCGGCCGTGGCCACGGAGTACTTGTAGGTCTCCAGGTACTCGTGGAGGCCGACGAAGAAGGGGCTGGCGGTCAGGTTGGCGTCGCTGTCCCTGGCGGCGGCGGCGGCGCTGCCGCCCGTCAGGGGGCTCCCGTCCATCCACTTCCAGAGCATCCGGAGCACGGAGCCGCCCTTGGCGTACGCGATGTCGTTGAACTGGCTCTCGATGCCCCCCGCCGAGTCGACGTTGGGGCTGACCAGCGGGCTGACCGACGCGAGGTCGTCCACCCGCATGGCCTTGTGGACGTCGGTTCCGAGGAACTCGTCCCACACGCCGAACTCCGGGTGCGACGCGTTGGTGCCCAGGAACTCCATGAGGGTGGCGAAGCCCTCGTTGAGGAAGAGCTGGTTCCAGAAGGCGGTGGTGACGAGGTTTCCGAACCACTGGTGGGCGAGCTCGTGGGCCACGACGACGGCGACGCGCTCGAGGGAGGACTGGGAGGCCTCGGCGGGGTCGGCCAGGAGGGCGGTCAGGCTGCGGCTCGCGAGCAGGGGGGGGGGGGGGCAGGAAGTGGGAAAGCGAGCGTTGAGGGGTGGCAGTGTGATGCACGCGGCGGGCGGGGCCGCACGCGTCGGCGCTCACCGGTAGGTGACGAGGCCCCAGTTCTCCATGGCGCCTGCGGCGAAGGACTCGATCGCCGCCATCTTCATCTCGGGGAGGGGGAAGGCGACGTTGAAGGAGGACTCGTACTTGGCGAGGCTGTCGCGGGCGGCGTCCAGGGCGTAGGTGAGGCGGTTCTCGTTCCCGGGGGGCGCCCAGACGGAGACGTTGACGGTGCGCGCCGGGTCCAGCGGGCTGACGTACGTGCCCCACGTGGCGGTGAAGCGGCCGATGACGACGGCGAGGAGGTAAGTGGACATTGGGACGGACTCCTCGTAGCGGTACGTCACGGTGCCGTCGCTGCGCGTGGCGCGGGTGGCCACGGGCATGTTGCTCAGCGCCTCGAGGCCCGGCTCGATGCCCTCGAGGATGACGCGGAACTTCGCCTTGAAGGCCGGCTCGTCGAGGCACGGGAAGGCCTTGCGGGCGTACGTGGCCTCGAACTGCGTCACCACCACGGGTGGGCCGGGCAGCCCCGTGCTCTCGTCGATGCCCTGGGAAATGTACATGCCGTTGAGGGTCTTGCTCATGGTGCCTCGGAACGGGATGGTCATGCGGATCTTGTCGCCCTGCCCGAGGCGCGTGCTCAGAGGGATGGCGATCTGCTGCGTCGCAGTGTTGCTGATGACGTCCGAAGCCTTGACCATGCCGGACCTGCGGGTGGGGGGGGACGGCACAGCGAGGCGAGGTGGTCGGCCCGTGCTCTCGGCACCCGGCAAGCGGTGGCACGGTGCCTCCACCCGCAAAACTATGGGTATGCGTGCGATATATCAGCGGCAGCGCTAGGCACAGCACTTGCGGGGCTGCGTCGCGCGGGCAAGCCAAGACTCCGTGCGCGCGTGCTCACTGCTCCGTGGTCTCCCCGAGGCGGCTCCACGAGTACGAGATGTCCGAGAAGGCGAACCCGACAGAGTGCATGACGACGCAGCCGGTGCCGCTCTCCGCGACGTTAGCTTCAAGGACGACGGAGCCAGAGAGCGGCCCGTCAGACGACATGCTCGGACGCCAAGTCACCGTGTACACGGTCGGCTCCACCCAGCCGGGAAGGCGGAACTTGTTCCAAGAGCAGTCGTTCGTGCTGTTGCCCGTCACGACGACGGTGATGACGATGACGGCGGCCACAATGGCCGCGATGGTGACCCCCACCCAGACCCGCGACCCCGAGCAGGCCGACGCAGGCTTTGAAGCAGCGCCCTCCGCGGGCCGCAGCGCGTCCGACTCCATGTTCGAGTAGCCGGGGCCCGACCGGGCATCTGACGACGGCATGGTTGAGTTCCTTTTTTTCCAGTTCAACCTGGCTTCAAGGTTGAAGCGCCAAAGAAACGAACCTGGTACCCCCGGTCGACTGGTCGGTGTCTGCCCGATCCTACGGAGCAGAGTGTGAGCACGAGGGTGGGCATGACGGTCACTGCGCACCTCGAGCAGGGACGCTCGGGTAAGCTCTGCTCCTCGACCGCCCCGCATGCCCCGCACAGCGAATTCGCAGCACCAGCACCGGTGCTGCGGTCCGCAGGTTAATCATGCTTCACACCACAGCCCTTACTGCCGCTCTCGCCGCGGCCGCACTGAGCTTTTCGGCTTCGGCGCAGCGCCTGGAGACACAGGGGCGATTCATCGTGGAGGCCGGGACCTCGAAGCGCTTCAGGGCGGCGTGCGCAAACTGGTACGGCCTTGAGGAAGACGGTTTTGCCCCGGGCGGCCTGCAGTTCCGCAGCCCGGCCGAAATCGCGGGACTCATCTCCCAGTACGGCTTCAACTGCGTGCGACTTCCCGTCAGCGCGCAGCTGGTGCTCAACCACACGGAGACATGGGCGCCGGCCGTGTCCGCGTACCCACCCCTGCAGGGCAAGACCGGCCTTGACGCCCTGGACGCAGCCGTCAAGGCGCTCGCCGACGCCAAGCTTCGCATTTTCCTCGACCTGCACACGCTGTCCGCCGACTGGTGCTGCAGCCCGCACGACGGCCAGGGCCTTTGGTACAGCGCGAACGTGTCTGCGGCGCAGTGGCGCGACTCGCTCGTCGCCCTGGCGACCCGCTACCGCGCAAACCCCTTCGTGGTTGGCCTCGACCTCAAGAACGAGCTCCGGGACACCATCGTGAGCGGAAAGTCGCTCACCGTGACGTGGGACTCGGGAAACCCGGCGACGGACTGGAAGCCGGCCGCGGAGGAGGCCGCCGCAGCCGTCCTCGCCGCGCACCCCGACCTCCTCATCGTCGTGGAGGGCATCAACTACGCGGGGGACCTCAAGGGCGCCATCGCCAGCCCTGTCGTGCTGCCGGTGGCCAACCGCCTGGTGTACGAGGCCCACAACTACGGATACTGGACCAACCGCCGCGAGATCCCCGACTACGCGGCCTTCCGCCGCCACCTCGACGACAGCTGGGGCTTCTTGGTCGTGAACGAGACCGCCCCCGTCTGGCTGGGCGAGTTCGGCAACTGCAACAGCCCGACGGACAAGTGTCTCCGTGACACGGCCAACTCCTGGCAGGCCCAGTGGTGGGCATACGTCCGCCGGTACGTCCAGGAGCGGTCCCTGGACTGGGGCATCTGGTCCATGGACGGCACCCAGAGCCACGCGCCCGGGCGCACCTTCAACAAGACCGAGGGCTACGGCGTGCTCGACCAGACCTGGAGCGCGCCGTCCAACCCCGTCTTCTTGGCCGACCTGCAGGCGATGATGACGGACTAGGCGTCCTGAGCTGTGGGGCATGGGGGGCGTAGCGCGTCGTTGTGGAGCGGTCGACACTGCGTGCCGTCGGCGAGGGCGGCGTGCTTCCGCGGCCACTGCGTGCGATGCGCGGCCAGGCAGGTCACCGCATGACTTTGCCGGACAGTTTTTGTGACCGATGTAATCGATCGATGGCAAATCAGCACAGCACAAACCTGGCTCTCGGCTCTGGAGCCACGCCTCGCGCATCACGCCGTTCCGCGTTGCACTCCCCGCCTTTTGCCGACCGGCCGGCATTCGCCGTCTACGAACGGATGGATCGTTCAGACTCGGCTAAGCGCGGGGGCTCCGGGGCGGGCGCGCCGGCGGCAGCCGCTCGTGGCCCGCTGATGGTCACGCACAGCGCGGCGCCCCTTCTCGCCGACCTGCTCATGCAGCAGAACAAGATCCTCGTCATCGAGATGTGCAAGGTGAGGCACGGTGGAATTTGTGGCGGCGCCGTGTTGCCGCCCAAGGGTCCCGTCGTCGTGACTGCCATCCTTGCGCTTTTCTGCCGCGCTCGCGTCGCCCGCAGGGGGACCCAAGCCTGTACCACCGGCACTTGCGGCGCGTTGACCTGCTGGTTGAGGCCCGCAGGCACGCCGGCTCGCCCCAGCGGACCGAGCTCCCGGCCGAGGCTTCCCCCGCCGCCCCCGGACTGTTCGCGAGCCCCAGCCGGGGCCCGGCCCGGGCGGGCAAGTCGGCTAAGCACAGGCGGGTCATTGAGGCCCCGCATGTCCAGCCGCGGGACCTCCGTCTGATCGACCCGCTCTTCGCGGCGTCGCAAGACCCTGCGATTGAGCCCCGCCGCGGCTGCATCATCGTGAACCTGCCGCCGACGCGCGCGATCGTGACGCGCGACCGTTGCTACTTCATCCCGTCCGACGGCGTCGACGAGGAGCTCCGGACGCTGGCGGACCGAGTGCGCAGGTCTGCCGAGGCCGCCGAGCACGCGGAGCGCGCCGCTGAGGCCGCCGCCCTCGAGGCGCACGCGGGGCACAAGGCGCCAGACATGATGCACGCCGCGGCGCTGCCGTGGGAGCTGCACGTCCTCGAGGCGCTGCTGCTGACCGTGACGACGCGGCTGCGGCGGGAGCTTGGGGAGCTTGCCCCGCGGGCCAAGGCGGCCGCGTCGGCCATGGCGGGTGGCGGCCGGCGGGCAGAGGTCCAGGGCTGCCTCACGGCGCTGGCCTGCCGCAGACAGGCAGCGAGGCGGGGCGGGAGGCCAGGCCCGCCTTGCTCGGCATGCTGCGGGGACGAGGACGGCGACGGCGGCCGGCCGCGGCAGGGCACGTCACGGGGCGAGCTCGGTGTGGGCATGATCGGCGCCATGGGTGGCGTGCGGCGGAGCCTCGGGCGGCTGCAGGAGAGGGGCCGGGCCATGGGGCGCTGCCTCGAGTCGGTGCTGGAGTCGCCGACGGCCATGGCCAGGCTCGACCTCACCGCCGCGGCAGAGGCCATGGCCGCGCGGGAGCGGTGGGCCGCGACCCTGACGGCCCGGTCCGCTCCCAGGCGCCACGCCAAGCGCAGCAGCATCGGCCACGCCGCCGCAGCCCACGCCGCTGCCCACGCCGACACCGCGCACGACACGTTCGTCGACGAGCACGGTGCGAAGTGGGTGCGGCACGGCCCGGCAGAGGAGGGACCGGCAGAGGAGGGCGAGCACGCGGCCGGCGCCACGGCGGCGGCCCCGCAGGCCGTCGCAGCGACCCCTCCTGGCCACGGCACGGCCGGGCGGCACGCGACGGCCGGGGACCCGGCGCCCACGACGCCGGCCCTGCGGCAGGGTCACGCCCGGCGGAAGCTCGTGGATGACGGCTTCGCACACTCGGACGAGGCAGAGGAGGAGGAGGCCGGGGCCGAGGAGGACGAGGAGGGCGGCGTCTTCTTCGGCGACGCGGTAGAGCTCCTCCTGGAGTCGTACCTCGGGGAGGTGGAGGCCGCGATGAGCGACGCGCGGCGGCTGGAGACCGACGCGGAGACGGCGGAGCGACAGCTGTCGCTGATGCTGGCGTCGAGCCGCAACGCCCTGCTCCGCACGGACCTGACCATCTCGGTCATCGGCGTCGTGCTGGCCATGCTCTCCGTGGTCGGCGGCTTCTTCGGCATGAACGTGCCAAACGGCCTCGAGGCGGCGGGCACGGGCACGGGCGGCCCCTTCTTCGTCGTCATCGTGGCCAGCTCTGCCGCGGCGGCGCTGATCGCCATCGTCGCCCTCCTCTTCCTGCAGCGCTTCCTCCGCGTGACGACCGACTGAGCGCGGCGGGGGGGGGATGTGGGGTCGGGGGGAGGAATGGCCGATTTCTCGCGCGGTGCGCCGTGCTGTGTGGTGCCGGCGGTATCGTTGCAACCCGCCGCGGCAATCACACGACCGTGCCGCCCAGAAAGTCATGGGGCCATCCCGGACGCACGGCGGGCCGGCGCCAGCCAGGCCGCCCCTGCTGCCGTGCCTCTCGGGGCTCTGCCCTATCCCTTGCGGCTCTGCTCCTTGAGCTCGATGAACCGAGACATGAACGACGTGGCCCGGAGCTGTGACTGCCAGAGCAGCGTCTGGCCGTGGTTTGACCGCCGCCGCTCCAGCAGCGCCTCCGGGTCCAACGCCAGCTGCAAGGCGCCCTCCATGCCAGCCTCGAAGCGCGCCGGGTCGGCGAACGCGCGTGCAGCTGCCTGTGCCCGGTCTGCGTGAGCCTGCCACATCTCATCGTGCGTCAGAAGCTCCGCTGCGGCCGTTGCGAGGAGCTCCGCACTGTCGCACTGCCAGAAGCCCGACCAGCGTGCCTGCTCGACGCCCCCGCGCTTGGGAATGCCAACGCCGCTCGAGCTGGGAGCGTCTTGGCAGATGCCCTCGGCACCGAACGACGTGGTCACGACGGGCGTCCCGGCCCTCCAGGCGTCGAGTACCTTGCCCTTGACCCCGGCGCCGAAGCGCAGGGGCGCGAAGAGGATGCGGTGCTCGCCGAGGACGTCGGGGGACGGAGCGAAGCCCTCGAGTGTGATCCCCGCGTCCCGCAGCGCCGACCGTGACGTCCCCGACAGCACCCTGGCCACGGCCTTGTCGGTCATGTGGGAGCCGTAGACGGCGAGGCGGGGGGCGGGGCGGGACGGGTCCAGCCGGCGAGCCTCGCGCGCCACCATCGGCCAGAGCTCGTGCACGGCCCAGCGCACGGCGTCGAGGTTGGGGGCGTGCAGGAAGGTGCCGATCATGGCGGCGCTGCGGGAGCGCTGCTCGAGGGGCCGCGGCGGCGGGAAGTTGCTCATCGCGAAGCCCACTGTGCTGACGAGCGCGCCGTGATCGGAGCCGCACTGATCGCCCGCCCAGGCCTTGGCTGTCCTAGCCTCGCTGTCCGACACCGCCCAGACGCAGTCGGAGCGACGCACCGCCGCCATCTCTCGCTGGAGCAGGGTGGAGCTGGCATCGGGCCAGGCCCCGAGGGCGGCGGCGAGACCCTCGCCCCACGACCTCCCGCGCGTCGCCGCCTCTCGCGCCGCCCTGACGGAGTGACAGTCCTGCATGTCGAGGACCGTGACCGGCCCGCCGGGGAGGAAGCCCCCCGAGGCGCCGGAGCCGTCCGCGCCCTCGGCCCACGCCCGCACGCCGTGGGAGAACATCTCCTCGCAGGCCAGGCGGTCGAAGACCACCACTCCGGGACGAACGCTCCCCAGCAGAGCGGCGAGGCGCGGCGAGTCGTTCGGCGGCAGGCAGGCGGTGGAGGCCCCAGCCGTGCGAAGGGCCGTGCGGGCGCGCGCCTGGCCCTCCGACGCCGCGCCGCCGCCGCCGCCTGCCTCCGAGGCCGCCGTGACGGTCACTCGCGTGCCGGCTGCGACGAGGCTCCGGACGATGCCGAGGGTCCGGACCCCGGCCGCTGAGCCGTCCTCCTCCGGCCACTTGAGGCAGGTGATGAGGGCGCGGAGGCCGCCGGCGGGGCGCCGGGCCCTCAGGAGGCCGGCGAGGCTCATCGCGAGAGCGCCTGCTTGGCCCTCTCCGCCCGCGAAAGCCGGCTCCGCGGCGCTCCTTCGGCAGCCTCCGCCACGTCTGGCCCGGGAGGTCCCGAGGCGGGGCTCTCGGGGTCGTACTTCTTCCGCGAGCGGCGGGCGGCGCCCTGCTTTGCCTTGCGGATTCGCTCCTTGGCAAGCTCGGTCTTGCTCTGCGCCCCGTTCAGCAGCACGTCCAGCCGGTCGCGCAGCAGCTGCCTCGCCTCCTTGCGGTTGTCGCTGAGGGCGCGGTGCGCGTGGACCTTGACTACCGTGGCCGTGGGGTCGTGGGTGAGCACGACGGCGTTCGAACTCTTGTTCACGCCCTGGCCCCCCTTGCCCCAGCCTTTCACGAACTGCTCCCGAAGGTCCTTCTCGTCAAAGTATGGTGGCGTGCCGGAGCCCCTCCAGGTTGTCGCTGCACGACAAAACGTCGTCACCAGAGGCCCGGGGACGGCAGCCCTGCGAAATAACACAGCCCGTGCCCCAATAAACATGCAGTGATCGTCCTGGGCGCACTGTTACCGCCGGATGTGCCCTGTGACAGTCGTTCGAGGGCGGCGGCTGCATGCTCTGCCGGAAGCCCCTGCGAGTCGTCAGCAGCCCGATTCTGTCGCCGGCCGAGGCCTCGCACTCCGCCTTTGGGTCAGAGCAGGCTGCCGGTATGCTTGCATCTCGTTCCGTTGCGTTCTTGCGGGCGTCCGTGTCCAGGACGAGCGGGAACGGCGCGGCACTGATCCGCGCCATGTCCAGCTTCCCCCCCCACACCGTCCTCAAGATGCCTTCGCTGTCCCCTGTGAGACGCTTGGAACCATCCCCTTGGTGCCACGCACCAAACGCGGCCGCGGCGGCATTTGAGCATCAAGACAGGCAGCAACCTGGTGCCGCACCTTGCCACGTCTTGTCCCGCGCCCCCGCCATCCCCGGGGCGCACGTATTCACGAAGCATCCATCGACACGCATGCTGCGTCCCTCACCCCCGGCGCCCTGACCCGCAGACAATGGAGGCTGGGAACATCGTGGAGTGGATGATCGAGGAGGGCGGCGAGATCGGCCCCGGGGACGAGATGGCGTCCATCCAGACGGACAAGGCCATGATGGCGTTCGAGGCGACGGACGAGGGGTTCCTTGCGAAGATCCTGGTCCCCGGCGGCACGGAAGACGTCAAGGTGTCCACGCCCATCGCTGTCACCGTGGACGAGGAGGAGGACGTGGCCGCCTTTGCCAACTTCACCATCGATGATGTGGCAGGCGCGCCCGCCCCGGCCCCCGCCCCCGCCCCCGCGCCAAGCCCCGCCCCGGCCCCGGCGCCGGCGCCCAGCCCCGCGCCCGCGCCCGCCCCCAGCCCCGCCCCGGCGCCGGCCCCGGCGCCGGCTCCCAGCCCCGCCCCCGCGCCGTCTCCGGCCCCCGCCGCCGCCCCCGCCGCCGCCGCCTCCTCGGACCTGGTGTCCTCGGACGGATCCTACGTCGCGTTTGAGCGGTGGGGCCGATCCCTCTCCCGCTCCGCCGGCGGCAGCGCCATCCTCGCCTCCCAGGCGGCGTACGTCGAGGCCTTTGGCACCACGGGGCTGGAGGACCCGTCCGTGGCCGGTGACGAGGAGGAGGCTGCGTAGGCGGGGGACCCGCCGCGGCGCTGACGACGCCGTGTGTTTGTGTGCGTGTCTGCCGGCCGCAAGGCTCCGTGTGCATCACGCTTTGAGCCAGCTGCGCGCGAACGGGAGCAGCCACACCGGCCGCGCAACACGCAGCGGGCGGGCGATTCACGGCTTTCGTGTGAAGGCCCACCGCGGCCCCCGCCGCCTGGCGTGCATGCTGCGGCGTGTGACACCCCTTTGCCCGAGCCCTGCACAACTGTCACGGCATGGGCGAAGGCGCAAGCCACCGCAACATACGAATGCCTCTGCCTGCTGCTCCAACGATATCCCCTGTCTCGAGACCACGCTCAGTGCGCCGAGGCTGAAACGACGCGCAAGGCTACATCCGGACGATTTGTGCAGCGGCTCACCCAGAATGCGCCGAGCTTCGGCCGCCTCAAGGAAGGCTCAACTGGCCGCCCGCTTTCGCTGGGGCAAGCGCCTTCGCGAGGCGAGCGCGCTGGGAGACCTGCCTCAAGTTCGCGCCCTTTTGGCCGACAAGGCACGCGGTAATCTGGAGGACGAGGACTTACAGGGACGCACGGCAGCTTGGCTGGCCTCCAACCGCGGCCGTACTGATGTGGTGCTCGAGCTACTCGACCAGGGCGCTAGCAGGAGGCCTGGGCACACAAAGGCGGGCCCGCTCATCCTCGCTGCAGCAGTGAGCGGGCAGGAAGCAACTGCAAGCGCGCTGCTCGGCCGCGGCGCCTTTCACGAGCTTGAGGACCGAGACCGGGACGACCGTACGGCCCTCTGGTGCGCGGCGGACAGCGGGTACCGCCGCGTGGTCGTCCAGCTCCTCGCCGCGGGCGCGGACGTCTGGGCGGTGTGTGCCGGGGCTCCGCTCCTCGCGGCGTGCGACCACCAGGCGATGTTCCCTGTCTGTACCGCTCGCTGCCAAGACACGCGCGTGCGGCTGACCGTGCTCGCGTGGAGCCGCCGGCGCGGCCTCACCTTGTGGCGC
>Ga0136560_1000101_pt1 | contig 33675 bp, 33 predicted proteins | sample AntRauMeHopE1497_FD_104925 | JGI IMG/M metagenome (GOLD analysis project Ga0136560, IMG submission 104925) | Saline lake microbial communities from Rauer Islands, Antarctica - Metagenome Hop E1 #497 | ecosystem: Environmental > Aquatic > Non-marine Saline and Alkaline > Saline | place... | reverse complement strand
TGAAAAGGAAAAGTGCTGTTTTTCTTATTAGGAGTAGAAACGGAAAACCGTGAAACAGTAAATCGAACCAATCCATCGCTTCCATACCAACGCCGCCGCCGGCCACCCATTTAAGTTTGCCCCATATATGTGGCTCAGGAAAAAATGGAGCCAAGCCTAAAGTTAGGCATAAAAGAATAATGAGTTTCCAGTTGTCAAGTATTTCTTTCATGAAGTCCTTATGCCTTTGATAAAAGATGGAATTTCTTCAACTCCATGCTGCGTAAGATGCTTTATAAAAGCAGAACCAATAATAGCCCCTTTTGCCGATGTTGTGGCCTGCTGGAACGTTTCGGCATCCTTGATTCCAAAACCTACGACCTGTGAATTCTTCAAGCCCATGCTGCCAATCCGTTCAAAATAGTCCGACTGCTCGGTGCCAAAGCCCGATTTTGAACCGGTAACACTGGCAGAACTTACCATATAAATAAATCCGTCCGAAGCTGCATCAATCTGCTGGATGCGTGCATCGCTCGTTTGGGGCGTTATCAAGAATACATTGATCAATCCATATTTTTTGAAGATGTCCTCATATTCCGCTTGATACACGTCCAAAGGAAGGTCGGGCATAATAATACCGTCAATTCCTATATCATGGCACCTTTTGCAAAACGCCTCCACCCCATATTGAAGCATAGGATTAAAATAGCCCATTGCAATTAACGGTATAGCAACCGTTTTACGAATGTCCTTTAACTGATCAAAAAGTACTTCGGTGGTCATCCCATTTTTTAAGGCTGCGGTGGAACTTTCCTGTATGGTGGGGCCGTCCGCCAAGGGGTCGCTGAACGGTAATCCGATCTCGATCATATCTACCCCGTTTTTCTCTAAATCCTGAATGATTTTTACGGTATCGTCCAAGGCAGGATAGCCTGCGGTGAAATAGATAGATAGGAGTTTTCCTTCTGAGTTTATTTTTTCGTTTATTCTGTTCATTGTAAAATGAAATTTATGTCATTCCCGCGAAGGCGGTAATCTGTTTAACGTGTTATACATGTTACTGTGTTCTACCTATTTTTTGAATATATGAAATCAATCCCCATGACATCCATTCAAGGTCTTCCCAATTGGGATTCATGTCATCTATGAGCTTTTCTTTCCATTTACGATTCCATTTTTTTATCTGTTTCTCTCGTTTAATGGAGTATATTTACATAAGTTGAGCTTTTAAACCAAATCAATTGATGCACATTGTATTTCTTGGTAAAACCTTTGTTATTTTTTGATTTATGTTTTTTTAACCTCGATTTTAAATTATTTGTCATGCCTACATACAGTACCGTATGCTTTTTATTTGTGAGTATGTAGGCATAGTATTTGTCCATTAAATTAAAATTTTAAAGCATCCGGAGACTTCCGCCTACGCGGAAATGACAAAACAAGCTAAAGCTTGAAATAATCTATATACGTCTGTAAATCCTTATCCCCACGTCCGGATAAGCTGATGACAACTACATCATCTGGCTTAAACTTTTTATGTGAGAAAATGGCAAAGGCATGGCCTGTTTCAATGGCAGGAATAATACCTTCTAACTGCGAAAGTTCTAGTCCGGCAGTCATGGCCTCATCGTCCGTAGCGGAATAAAATTCTGCACGACCGGATTTGTATAAATGGGAATGCATGGGGCCAACGCCAGGATAATCCAATCCTGCAGAAATGGAGTAGGGTTCGGTAATTTGTCCGTCCACCGTTTGCATCAACATAGTTTTACATCCGTGGATGATACCCACTTTTCCCAAGGCGGAGGTAGCCGCACTTTCGCCGGTATCCACCCCTTTTCCAGCTGCTTCCACGGCAATGATGCCTACTTCTGGTTCATCTAAAAAGTGATGATAGGTGCCGGCGGCATTGCTACCACCTCCGATACAGGCCACTATATAATCCGGATTTTCACGACCTTCCTTTTCCTTTAATTGCCATTTGATTTCCTCGGAAATGACCGATTGAAATCGCGTAACCATATCCGGGTAGGGATGCGGTCCAATGGCCGAACCAATGATATAATGGGTGTCTACCGGATTATTGATCCAGTCCCGTATAGCTTCGTTGGTCGCATCTTTTAAGGTTCTACTGCCCGAAAGTGCAGGACGAACTTCCGCGCCCAGCATCTTCATGCGCGCCACGTTGGGTGCCTGTCTGGCAATATCTATTTCCCCCATATAAACTATACAATCCATTCCCATCAGGGCGCAGACCGTTGCAGTTGCGACCCCATGCTGGCCGGCACCTGTTTCTGCAATAATGCGCGTTTTGCCCAATTTCTTGGCCACGAGTATCTGCCCAATGGTGTTGTTTATCTTATGCGCACCGGTATGGTTGAGGTCCTCTCGTTTCAAATACACCTTACAGCCGTGTTTTTCCGAAAGTCGCTTAGCAAAATAAAGCGGCGAAGGTCGACCTACATAGTCTTTTAGCAGCTGATTAAATTCTTCCTGAAAAGAATCTTCGTACATGATTTCCAAATATTTTTGGCGTAATTCTTCTACATTAGGGTACAGCATTTCTGGAATAAATGCACCTCCAAACTCACCATAGTAGCCTTTCTCGTCCGCATGGAAGCCCCCTAAGGCTCCAACGGGAAAATTTTTTTTGATTTCTTTTTCCATTTTCTTTTTTTATTTCCTCCTAGCAAAGAGGGTTGAGGGAGGTGTAAACCGACCCTTTACTTTGGTTACTCATTACTTTTTACTCAATACTTATTACAACTTACTTTTTACTTAATACTCCTTACGCAATACTTTACGAAACTCCTTTAGTTCTTTAATTTTCTTCAACCCCGGTTGCACTTCAAATTTACTGTTTACATCAATAGCATGGCAGTATTTTGCCTCTGGTCTTTTTAGAAATTCTTTGATTTGCGCTATATTTTCCAATCCTATGCCACCACTTAAAAAGTAAGGTTTTTTGGAAGGGTAGTTTTCTAATAGACTCCAGTCAAAAACGTATCCATTGCCGCCAGGGAGTTTGCCTTTTGTATCGAATAAGAAGTAATCGCATACATCTTCAAAAGTTTCAAGCACCGAAAAGTCGAATTGGTCTTTGATGGAAAATACCTTGATGATTAACAGGTCGAGCTCAGTCGAGTCCCCTTTAGTTACCTCGCTTTGATGGCACTTATTTTTTAAGGCTGTGCAATAGGCAACACTTTCATTCCCATGTAACTGTACCCCATCTAAATTGTAAGTTCTGATTTTTTCCAAAACGTCCTCTAGTGTTGCATCAACAAACACTCCAATTTTTTTGATGCCGGCGGGAAGTTCCGGCATATTCCCCTCAAAGTTGCGTTTAGAACCTTGCCAGAAAATGAAACCCAAGTAGTCTGGCCGTAACGTGGCCACTTCTGCGGTGTTTTTATTCATGCCGCAGATTTTGAGACGCACCTTTTCTAAGTTTTCTCCTAAGAAAGAAGGCTTTATAGCTTTTGAATTTGATTCCTTGGCGTCCATGGCTTATTTTAATTGGTTGATGAATTCAGCGGCACTTTTGCCAGGGTTCTCCGTCTTCATAAAGTTCTCGCCTATTAAAAATCCTTGGTATCCGTAGGGTTTCAACTCTTTAATGGCTTCAATGGAGCTAATACCGCTTTCGGAAACTTTTATAAAATCGTCCGGAATCAATTCCGAAAGAATTTTACTGGTGGCTATGCTTACGCTAAAGGTCTTTAAATCCCTATTGTTCACGCCCAACATATCCAAACTTGGCATTACGGCTTTCTGCAGTTCTTCTTCGTTATGCACTTCCAACAGCACTTCTAAATCCAAACCTTGAGCAAATTCGGAAAGGGTTTTTATTTCTTGTCGCGATAAAATACTCGCTATCAATAAAATAACATCTGCTCCGTTTGCCTTTGCCTCTAACAGCTGGTATTCGTCAATAATAAATTCCTTGCGAAGCAAAGGCATGGTGACGCAGGCTCTAGCTAAAAGTAAATCTTCCAGAGAACCACCAAAATATTTGATATCTGTTAAAACACTCATGCCGCATACGCCAGCGTTTTGATAGCCTTGTGCCACTTCCCCAACATTCGTATTCTGGTTAATGGTGTCCTTGGAGGGCGAACGTCTTTTATGCTCGGCAATTATACCGGTCTTGCTTGCACGAAGTGCTTGTGCCAGAGAGCTTCCCTTCCTATCAAAAAGAACGGATTGTTCCCATTGGGAAGCGGGAATCAAGCTCTTTTTCAGTGCTACTTCCTTACGTTTATCTGCTACTATTTTTGAGAGTATATCCATATTTTTATAGTCATTATGACCCCGAGTTCGCCGGGGAAGTCATGTATAAGATTATTTCACCATGTCCTTCGACTGCGCTCAGGATGACATTTATTTGTAATTATTCACCTAGTTTTAAGAGTTTATGCAAATTCCCCCTTTGGGGGCTAGGGGGCTTTACTCAACTCCTGCAACTTCCGCAATGCCTTCAATCCCTTACCACTCAATAAAGATTCCTTTGCTTTTTCAAATCCTTCTTTTGGTGTTGTGCCTTCCACCGTCGCAATAGCCACGCCCGCGTTGGCGCATACCACATTGTTTTGTGCTTCGGTTCCTTTTCCGTTCAGTACGCTCATGAAAATTTGGGCGGAATCGGTAATGTCATCCCCACCTACAATCGACTCGGCATCAATGGGCATCAAACCAAAATCGGATGGTTTGATAATTCCTTCCGAACCGTTTGAAATTGTTTTAGTATCTCCGGTAAGGCTAATTTCATCGTATCCGTCTAAAGCATGTAAAACGGTAAAGTTCTTGTCGGTATTCTGATATAAATACCCATACATTCTCGCCAGTTCCAGATTAAAGACCCCAACCATTTGATTTTGTGGAAAAGCCGGATTTACCATAGGTCCCAACATATTAAAAAAGGTCTTTACGGCCAGTTCCTTACGAATAGGAGCCACATTTTTCATGGCAGGATGGAACAGCGGCGCATGCAACACGCATATCCCAGCTTCTTCGATAGACTTGGTTAGGAAATCTGCCTCGTTACTGAACTTGATTCCTAAAAATTCCATCACATTACTACTCCCACATTTGGATGAAACTCCGTAGTTACCATGTTTGGTCACTTTTATGCCAGCACCTGCCGTCACAAAAGAGGATAAGGTTGAAATATTAAACGTGTCCTTACCATCGCCGCCAGTTCCACATAAATCGATAGGATTATAGTCCGATAAATCTACCGCCAAACACAATTCCAGCAAGGCATCACGGAAGCCCTCCAATTCCTCGATCGTAACGCTCCGCATCATGTACACCGTTAGAAATGCTGCTATCTGACTGGTATTATAGTCGCCTTTTGCAATATTGACCAATATCCGTTTCGCGTCCTGCTTCTCCAGAATTTCGTGATTGATCAATCTGTTTAGTGTTTCTTTCATAAGCCCTACCTAACCTCCCCCAAGGGGAGGAACTGGTCTCCGTGTTTTAATTGATAAAATTCAACTCTAATCTTTTACGCTTCATATTTTTTTTTTCGGCGATCAGCTATTTAACTCCCCCTTAGGGATCTGGGGCGCTTTTACCCAATTCCTAAGAATCTCCTTCCCCTCCGGTGTTAAGACCGACTCAGGATGAAACTGTACCGCCCGTACGTCAAACTCCCTATGGCGTAGGGACATGATTTGTCCGTTTGCGTCAAATGAGGTGGCTTCTAGACAATCCGGTAAATCTGGATGTACGACCCAAGAATGGTAACGTCCTACTTCAATTTCTTTCGGTAGTCCGTTGAATATATAGTCGTCCTGCGTAATTTTTATGGGTGTTGCCACGCCATGATATACTTGTTCCAGATTCGTCAGGCTGCCTCCAAACACCTCCGCTATGGCTTGCTGACCTAGACAGACACCGAAAATACGCTTGCGACCCGCATAAGTTTTTATAATACTTTTTAATAATCCTGCCTCCTCCGGAATACCGGGGCCCGGAGAAAGTACAATGTTGTCAAAAGCATCCACCTCTTCCAATGTTAATTGGTCGTTTCGCTTTACGGTCACTTTGCAATCAAGATCCTCTAGATAGTGCACCAAGTTATAGGTGAAACTATCATAGTTGTCTATCATTAAAATGGAAGCCCCCTCCGGCTGCCCCAAAGGGGGAGAGTTCTTACTCTTGTGTGTTTTGTTGGTGCTATCCATTTATTCCAATTTTTTGCTCCTCTTCAAACGAAGGCGTAATGCCATATTTCATCTTTGTTAGTTTTAAAATGAGTATATATAGTATTTTATCAGTTAATTTATTCATTTTCTTTTTTTCAAATCCCCCTCCTTGGGAGGGGTTAGGGGAGGCCTTTTCCCCTTTGGGGGCAAGGGGGCTTTTTATATCGTTTCTGCAATTTCTAGTGCCTTGTTCAAAGCGCCCAATTTATTATAGGTCTCCTGTAATTCGTCTTCTGCATTTGAAGCGGCAACCAAGCCTGCCCCTGCCTGAAAGTGCAGTTTGTGGTTCTTGCTTAAAAAAGTTCTGATCATAATGGCGTGGTTAAAATTGCCCTTGAAATCCATAAACCCTATTGCTCCGCCGTAATACCCTCTACTGGTTTTTTCGTATTGTTCTATGAGCTGCATGGCCCTGTGTTTTGGTGCGCCGCTTAGGGTTCCTGCCGGAAAAGTGTCCGCAACGATTTTCAGTGTAGAAATATCGGGCTTCTTTATTCCGGTTACTTTGGAGACCAAATGGATGACATGAGAGAAATATTGTACCTCCCTGTAGGTGTCTACTTTTACCATATTCCCGTTTCTGCTCAGGTCGTTTCTGGCGAGGTCTACCAACATCACATGTTCGCTATTTTCCTTATCGTCCTGTGCGAGTTGTTTTGCGAGTTCCGCATCTTTTTCATCGTTACCGGTTCTTTTATAGGTACCTGCAATGGGATGGATTTCAGCCTTATCGTCTTTTACAATGATTTGAGCTTCTGGCGAGCTTCCAAAAATCTTAAAATCGCCATAGTCAAAAAAGAATAGGTACGGAGACGGATTTATAGAGCGCAAGGCTCTGTACACGTTAAATTCATCGCCCTTAAACCCTTGGGAAAAACGTCTGGATAAAACGAGTTGAAACACATCGCCACGTTGGCAATGTTTTTTGGCCAAGGCCACTTGTTCCTTAAATTCATCATCTTCAAGATTTGTCTTTACTGCGCCTTCCTTCGTAAAATTATAGGAAGCAAAGTTACGGACTTTCAATACCTGTTCCAGTTCTGGAATGTTGTTATCCGATTCAAAACAATGCGCAAAAAGATAGGCCTCGTTCTTAAAATGATTAATGGCGATGATGTTTTGGTACACCGCATAATACATATCCGGAATGGAAATGGAATTATCTTTTTTAGAGATTTTTATATCCTCAAAATAGCGAACCGCGTCGTAGGCCATAAAACCGAACAAGCCGTTGGTTATGAACTTAAAATCCTGTTCGGCCACTTTAAATTGCTTACCAAAAGTATCCATCTCTTGCATCACATCAACCCCGTCCTTTATTTGAATGGTTTCTTTGTCGCCATTGGGAAACTCTTTTGAAATCACTTCATTTTCAACTTTGATGGAAGCAATAGGATTACAGCAGATATAGGAGAAACTATTGTCATTGGCATGATAGTCGCTACTTTCCAGCAAGATGCTATTGGGGAATCTATCCCTTATTTTTAGATAGACACTTACAGGTGTAACCGTATCCGCTAAAATTTTCTTATGATGTGTCTTTAGTTCAAATTGCATAGAACAAAATCTTTAATTTTATTTCGACCTAGGTCGAAATCTGTGTTATGGTACTCTAGGTTTTAGCTCTTACACTATTTTTAAAATGATATCTGCCTGTGCCGAAACGAGAAAAATATCACGCTTTAAAATGGAAAAAGGCTTGTCGTGATGACAAGCCTTTATATATTTTTCAATAGGGACTAGTTCACGAGTATCGTCGTAAATTATTCCACCACCAAATGTTGTTTTTTAATTTCATTTCGTCAAATATAGAAAGGAATTTTAAGGACACAAATTTTATCGACCTTAAAATAAGAATCCCTTTGAATTTTTTTTTCAAAGGGATTCCTAAACACTAAACTTGATAAGGAGTATTCCGGCACCTATTACAGTACTAAATCTACTACCAAATCAAATTCGTCATAGATTGTCTTGTCGCCCAAATCGTCAAAAAAGCTTCCTGAACCATATTTAACATCATACTTGGCCCTGTCAATCTTTACTGTAGCCGTGGCCTTTCCCTCAAACATGGATACAACCAAGGTTACCGGTTTTGTGATTCCTTTAATGGTAAGGTCTCCAACAACGGTATAAGAGTTTTTATTAAGCGGTTTTACCGAAGTAAACACCAATTTTGATTCGGCGTGATTTTCCACACCAAAAAAATCATCGGATTTTAGGTGGCCTTCCAATTTTTCCTTGCCATCACCGGCCTTTAAATCCGTAACGGTAAGGGAAGTCATATCCACGACGAATTCGCCGCCTATCAATTTTTTGCCATCCATCTCCAAATGGCCTGATTTTAATTGCATGGTGCCATCGTGTGCCCCTGTTACCTTGTAGCCTTTCCAGGTTACTTTGCTTTCACTAACCTTCACTTCTTTCTTTTCGTTTTCAGTAGGTGTCGTAGCCGTGGCTGAATATCCAAATAATAGGGCCAAAAAGATGCTTGATACTGTTTTTTTCATGGTTTTCATTTTTATGTATTTGTGTTAATCTGTATTTATATATGTGTAAATAATTCTTTTTTGGGTTTACGCACCTTGGGCCAGTGTTGGGACTCGTCCTCTTTTGAGCGGTAGCCAATAGGCACCACTACAGAGGTAGTCCAGTTCTTTGCGTCCAGACCTAGGATGTTATTATAGGCTTCGGCCTCAAAACCTTCCATTGGGCAGGTATCTATCTTTAATTCGGCCGCGGCCTGCATCAAATTACCCAGTGCTATATAGACTTGTTTCGCCGTCCATTCCTCTTTTATTTTTTGGGGAAGGTCTACCAATTTCGATTTTGCAAAATCACTATAGCCCTTCAAGGTTTCACTGGGAATATTTCTTGTTTCGGCTACATTTTTAATATAATCGTCTACCAGCTCCCCGGTAAAATCCGTTTGATGGGCGAATACTATAAGGTGCGATGCGTCCGTTATTTGCGATTGTCCCCAAGAGACCGGTTTCAACCGTTCCCTTATGATGGGATCCGTAATCACGTAAACGTGGTAAGGTTGCAAGCCGTAGGAGGACGCGCTTAGTCGGGTCGCCTCCAATAACAGCTCCATTTCTTGCGCTGAAATCTTTTTGGTACTGTCAAACTTTTTAGTGGCATAGCGCCAAGTTCTATTCTCTAAAATCGTACTCATTTCTGGTTTTAAAATTTATCTAATAATGTATTCAACTGTACCAATTCCGAGTTGGAGAAATCACTTAGGATTTGCTCTTCCTTTTCAAATAACATGCCATCTATTTGGTTTAGGAAATCCAGCCCTTGCTGCGTAATACTGATCTCTACTTTTCTGCGGTTGTGTTTACAAATAGTCCTATTCGCATACCCTTTGGCTATAAGCTTGTCCACTAACCTAGTGGTATTGCTCATCTTGGTAACCATTCTCTCGTTTATGGTGGACAAATTGGCCGGTTTCCCCTTTTGGCCTCTTAATATACGCAGCACGTTAAACTGCTGCACGGAGAGCTCAAATGGTTTTAGCGTTAAAGCCACTTGTTCGTTAACCTTATTGTATACCAATGACAAATGAATAATAGTTCTTTTTTTTAAAGGGATTTCTGTATTCGTTTTTATGATTTCCTCAACATTCATGTAGTTACAATAATTGTACATACAAATGTATACTTAATTCTATTCCCGTAATGGGGTTATTAGTTTAAATTTTTGTTAAAAAGTCATCTCCGGAACTTTAGCTTTTTCTAGACAGGTTTCCTTAGGTTTTGTTTTTAAATAGTCAGGTTGTTTCAGCAGGGACTTTTAGGTGTTTTTTAGGTGCATAAATGGCAATTCAACAGGCAGTACGTATCTGTTGTGCACGGACCACTTTTAAAAGATTCTCAAGAAAAACGGTCTTTAAAATAGTGGTAAACATGAATTAGGACTGCATGGCTTTAGTATAATTTTCTAGAATCACTTATTTTTGACCTGAATCAATAATTTATACTATCATGGCAGATTTATCACAAGAGGAGTGGGCGGCAAAATTGAGCGCCGATGAAAACGCTTTTGTTCTGGATGTAAGAACGGAGGTGGAAATGGAAGAGGGTTATATTCCCAATGCAAAAAATATCGATATTTATTTGGGTCAGCATTTTATGGATGAACTTGAAAAGTTGGATAAGACAAAAAACTATTACGTGTACTGCCGGTCAGGAAACCGAAGTGGTCAGGCCTGTGCCATCATGAACAGTATCGGTATTGAAAATGCCTATAATTTAGCCGGTGGATTTATGGACTGGGAGGGCGAAATTGCCGAGTAATACGAAGCTTACTGCCTAAACCCAGATAAAAAAGTAAAAGAGTAAAAAGTGCACAATATCAGCTTAGACTATCTTTAAACAACTATAAATCAATAATATAAAGCTTTGTAAACTTATTATGCCTGGCAATTGCTCGCCAAAACTTTTTCTAGGCACGACCTCTCTGCGTAGAATTTAACAAATAAATAGCCCGCTTTTGAGCGGGTTTTTTATTTTTATAGGATGAAAGAAGATTTGTTGCACTATATCTGGAAGTATAAAAAATATCCTGTCGCCAGTATTAGGACAACAAAAGGTCACGTCCTTTCCGTGCAGTCCTCGGGGACGCATAATCAATTGAGCGGGCCTGATTTTTTTAATGCCAAGCTTGTTATCGATGAACAGTTGTGGGCAGGAAATGTAGAAATTCATATAAAATCATCTGATTGGTACGCCCATAATCACGAAACGGATGCCAATTATGACAATGTAATACTTCATGTGGTTTGGGAAGACGATGTGGCCGTTTTTCGGTCGGACGCTTCCGAAATTCCTACCCTGGAACTTAAGAAGTACATTAGTGCGGAACTGCTCTCCAATTACAAAAAACTATTTCGGCAAAAACCAAATGTATTTATCAATTGTGGTACCGATATTACGGCCATTTCTGAATTTAACTTTAATAATTGGAAAGAGCGCCTTTATTTTGAGCGACTGGAGCGAAAATCGGATGTGGTATTCAAACTCTTGGAAACCTCTAAGAACGATTGGGAAAAGGTGCTCTTTGTGTTGTTGCTCAAGAATTTTGGATCTAAGGTCAATGGCGAGCTCTTTTTTGAATTGGGGCAATCCATAGACTTTTCCATCGTCAGAAAATTACAAGGGCAGCCTTTGGAGTTGGAGGCACTTCTTTTTGGGGTGTCAGGTCTTTTGGAAGCAGAACAGCCCGATCCCTATCAGCAGGATTTACGGCAGAGCTACGATTATCTGCGACATAAGTATGAATTGGATACATCCCAATTGTCAAAGCCGCAATTTTTTAAGTTGAGGCCGTCCAACTTCCCGACCATACGCCTTTCTCAATTTGCGCAGCTCTACGCTTCTGCACCTTCCTTGTTCCATCTTGCCCTGCAAACAGAAGGGGCTGATTTTTACGCCCTGTTCTCGGTAAAAACCGCTGCCTATTGGGAAACCCACTTTACTTTTGGTAAAACTTCAAAAAAAGGCATAAAAAAAACGTCTAAAAAGTTTATCGACTTACTGGTCATCAATACCATTTTGCCTTTAAAATTCTGTTATCTAAGGCATCAAGGCATCACTCTGGATGACGCCTTTAGCAGGCCTATTCTGGATATTGCCGCAGAGAAGAACAGCATTGTTCAACAATACAGGGATTTAGGTGTAAAGGCCACTAATGCAAAGGATAGTCAGGCCTTATTGGAACTCTATACCAACTACTGTACAAAAAACAAGTGTTTACAATGTGCCGTGGGAGCGGAATTATTAACTTTAAAGACTTAATTTTAGGCCATGAACAGTTTTTACGACTTGCTGCACTATTTACAAAAGCGGGGTTTTGAGGTGTGTCGCAGAATTGCGGAACGTATGGGTATCCGCACCAGGGTGGTGCGTACATCCTTTATTTACCTAACTTTTGTAACCTTGGGCTTTGGCTTTGCGCTCTATCTTTTTTTAGCTTTTTGGTTAAAAATAAAGGATTTGGTGCATACGAAGAGAACCTCTGTTTTTGATTTATAGCGATGATTAAACTCTTTAGGTCCAAAATTTATTTGGCATTGGTTTTAATTATATTGGTGCTACTGTTCGGCGTGCTGGGGTATCGCTATTTATCGGAATATTCGTGGATAGATGCCCTTTATATGACCATCATCACGATAACCACCGTTGGTTTTTCGGAAGTAAGTCCTATGGGGCCGGAAGGAAAGATGTTTACGGTGGTACTTATTATTAGCAGTGTCTTTATTTTAGGTTTTGCGATTTCAGTAATTACCGAATACATATTGAGTAGAAACTCGTTACAAATATTAAAAAAAAGAAGAGTGAAAAAAGCCATTGATAGTTTGTCCGACCATGTGGTCGTTTGCGGTTTTGGCAGAAATGGGATGCAAGCTTCCGAAAGGCTTAAGGCATACCACAAGCCATTTGCGATTATAGAAAGGGATAAGGAAGTCATAGATCGCTACGATCAGGATGTATTATTTGTGGAGGGCGATGCCAACGATGACGAGGTACTTATAAGCGCGGGTGTAGAACGTGCCCAATTCTTGATTGCCGCCCTGCCGGATGATGCGGCAAACTTGTTTGTGGTACTATCGGCAAGGCAATTGAACAAAAATCTATTTATAATCAGTAGGGCATCGCTTGTAAATTCCCAGAAAAAGTTGCTTTTGGCCGGGGCGGACAAAGTCATTATGCCCGATAAAATTGGCGGTGATCATATGGCGTCCTTAGTGGTCATGCCAGACTTGATCACCTTTATGGATAAGCTTTCCATGGAAGGGGAGCATACCACTAATTTGGAAGAGGTGGCCATTGAGGATTTTGCCGACCAAGTGCAATGCAACTCGCTAAGGGACTTGGATCTGCGCCGAAAGACGGGCTGTACCGTTATTGGTTATATCTCCCCGGACGGCAAATACATCATTAATCCCGAAGCGGATTTAAATTTACAGCCTAAAAGTAAGCTTATTGTTTTGGGACGTCCGGAACAAATTAAAAAACTGAATGAAATGTTTCATATCGCCTAAAAATCTTTTGAGTGTATTATTTGATTGCCTACGTTATTTTTAAGATATTGCCAAGGAGTGACAAAAAACCAACTATACTCATGCTTAATGAAAACCCGAAAATTTTGACAATTTTATTTTTTTCTTTGCCTAGGCAAAATTATAAAGCATAGCCGTAGCTGCGGTTAATAATTTTAACGACGGCAAAGGGAAAAAGAAAGAGACAAAAATCCGGGTTTTCATTTGGCAGGAGTACAAAACTAAATAGATACATGTTCCACATGAAAAAACTACTTTATTTCTTTTCTTTTTTTATTGGGTTTGCGCTAACCGCCCAAGAGCTTGAGGTTACGGGAAAGACCTATAATCCCTCTTCATCCATTAATGATGGGGTAATTGAACTTAAGGTAAACGGAGGGACGGCGCCCTACACATTTAATTGGAACAATGAAGATACGTCCTTAACTTCTAAAAGGGCGTCAGGTCTTGTAGAAGGTGTTTCGTACAGTGTTGTTATAACCGATGCTGCCGGTGAAACGGTGACCAAGGTATTTAAAGTGGAGACCGAAGCCATTACAGAAGTCTTTAACGGAGCAATGACACCTGCGGTAGGTGCATTGGGCGCTGTGCTGTTTTGGGATCCTTTTGCCGCTGTAGGAATTTATGACCCCGTAGCTTATGCCGATTTAAAACGCATATCCATTCCGGACTGGTCTCCCGATGTACAGAACAAATACATGCTTAAGGAATGGCTAAAGGGAGAAGGGGAAAAAGTTATTAAAGGAGAAGCGGTCGCCATTATTTCCAATGACAACGGTGCAGACCAAACCATCATGTCCAATGCAACGGGAACCCTAAAACATTTGACGGCGGAAGGGAAGGTCATCTACAATTCTGAAAATCAACAACACGTTATTGAGCAAGGCGCGCACTTTTTTGCTGAAGTACGTTATGACGAACCCATGGTCATCACACATCCCAACGGCGACCCTGTGACCAATGGTATTCCTTTTATCGTGATCTGGCTTGTTTTGGGGGCAACCTTCTTTACCATTAGAATGGGCTTTATAAATATAAGGGGCTTTAAGCATTCCTTGGATTTGGCCAGAGGTAAATATGATGACCCCGATGCACCCGGTCAGGTAACTCACTTTCAGGCCTTGGCCACTGCCGTTTCCGGTACTGTAGGTCTGGGTAATATTGCAGGAGTTGCCGTAGCGGTTTCTTTAGGAGGCGCAGGTGCTACGTTTTGGATGATTGTTTGTGGTCTGTTGGGGATGTCCTCAAAATTTGTAGAATGTACCTTGGGCGTAAAATATAGGGATATCCTTCCTGATGGACGTGTTTTTGGTGGCCCTATGAATTACCTAAGATACGGACTGGAGAAAAGAAATATGAAAGGATTTGGTAAGGTCTTGGCCGGTTTGTTCGCCGTGTTGGCGGTTGGTGCTTCTTTTGGGGGCGGTAACATGTTTCAGGCCAACCAGTCCTTTGAGCAACTGGCGGGACAGTTTCCCGTTTTGGTCGGTAACGGGTTTTGGTTCGGTGTAGTAACGGCCATTTTGGTAGGTGTCGTAATTATTGGTGGTATCAGCAGTATTGCAAAGGTTACGGGTAGGATCGTTCCCATAATGGCCTCTATTTATATCGTTGCTGCCATGGCGGTCATTATCATGAATATTCAGAATATTGGCCCTGCTTTTTCGGCTATTTGGGATGGAGCATTTAGTCCGTCTGCCTTAAAAGGTGGGATTATAGGTGTGCTAGTCATAGGTTTTCAACGGGCAGCGTTCTCTAATGAGGCAGGTGTTGGATCTGCGGCGATCGCGCACAGTGCCGCAAAGACCAATCATCCGCCTTCCGAAGGCTTTGTAGCCTTGTTGGAGCCCTTTATAGATACCGTGGTGGTGTGTACGCTAACGGCATTGGTTTTGATATTTACAGGAATGCACGAGGTCGAAGGACTTGCAGGCGCACAATTGACGTCAGATGCATTTGGCAGCCAAATTTCGTGGTTTCCTTACGTTTTGGCACTGGCGGTTTTCCTTTTTGCCTTTTCTACCATGATTTCTTGGTCTTATTACGGAATGAGGGCGTGGACCTATCTCTTTGGAAAAAGCAGAAAAACGGAGTTCGTCTATAAAATGTTCTTTTTGGTATTTGTGGTCATCGGGGCTTCGGTAAGTTTAGGTGCCGTTTTGGATTTTTCGGACATGATGATTCTCGCTATGTCCTTCCCAAATATTATTGGACTTTATATTATGTCCGGGGAGGTTAAAAAAGACCTTGGAGACTATCTTAAAAATTTAAAGGCCAACAAATTGTTTAAAAAGCAGAAGATAGCGAAATAGCGACATAGCGTATGAAATTTTTAAAATCCCACTTAAGGTTCAATAAACAGGAACGAAGTGGGATTTTCTTTTTGTTGTTTTTATTGATCGGTGTGCAAATCGGATATTTTGTATTTAGGGATTATCTTTACGTTGGGTCAAAATCGATGCTTCCCGATACGGAGACCCAACAAAAAATCGACCTGCTTCGGGAGAATGTACTACAAAAGGATACGGTTCAAATATATCCGTTTAACCCCAACTTCATCACAGATTACAAGGGGTATACTTTGGGACTTTCCGTAGAAGAAATCGACAGGTTGCATGCCTTTAGGGCCGATAATAAATTTGTAAACACCACAGCAGAATTTCAACAGGTAACCAAGGTGTCCGATTCGCTTTTGAGCATGATTTCCCCGTATTTTAAATTTCCGGAGTGGGTAAGCACCAAAGCCAAACCTAAGGGCGCTAGCATTTATAAAAGCAGTTCCAATGAGGTAAGGGCAGGTATAGCTATTTCCGATTTGAATGCAGCCACGGAAGCCGAACTTAAATCCATTAACGGGATAGGGGACAAGCTGGCGGCGCGCATCATTAAGTTCAGGGACAGGTTGGGCGGTTTTCTACTAGATGACCAACTTTCCGATGTATATGGGCTAAAACCGGAAGTGGTGGAAAGAACCTTAAAACGCTTTCGTGTCCTGAAAATACCCGAGATAGAAAAAATGGATATCAATACAGCCACGGCAGAGGAGTTAGCGCAATTGGTCTATATTCAAAAAAAGGTGGCCTACGATATAGTAGCCTATAGGGAACGTAACGGAGGTATCGCTTCATTTGACGAATTGTTGGAAATAGACGGTTTTCCCGCCGACCGAATTAACAGAATTGCCTTATATTTGTTTAAAAAAAATTAATGCTATGAACGGAATGTACTTCACGGAAGAACATCAATTATTTAGGCAAAGTTTAAAGGATTTTTTACAAAAAGAGGTAGTTCCCCATATAGACAAGTGGGAAGAGACAGGTACTATCGACAGGTTTATTTGGCAGAAATTCGGGGAAATGGGATTTTTTGGACTTGCCACTCCGGAAGAGGAAGGCGGACTTGGACTAGATTTGTTCTATACCGTTGTGCTCTTGGAGGAATTACAGAAAGTTAACTCAGGCGGGTTTGCTGCGGCCATTTGGGCGCACGTGTATCTCGCCATGACCCATTTGAGCAAAAACGGAAATCAATATCAAAAGGACACCTACCTAAAACCTTCAGTAAGTGGAGATTTGGTTGGCTGTTTAGGGGTTTCCGAACCGTTTGGCGGGAGTGATGTGGCGGGTATGCGCACCACGGCGATCAAACAAGGGGAGAATTACATCGTCAATGGTTCCAAGACCTTTATTACAAACGGCGTTTATGCAGATTACGTCATACTGGCTGCCAAGACCAATCCTGAAATTGGTAATAAAGGAATCAGTATTCTCATCGTAGATCTAAAAAGTGAAGGAGTTTCGGCCAACAAATTGAACAAATTGGGTTGGAGAGCTTCGGATACGGCAGAACTTGCCTTTGACAACGTGGTTGTCCCTGCTTCCAATTTAATGGGAGCGGAAGGAAAGGGATTCACCTTTATTATGGAGGCCTTTGCCCTAGAAAGGTTGATTATGGGCGTTAATGCACACGCCAGGGCGGAATTTGCCTTGGAGTATGCACGTAATTATATGTCCGAAAGGGAAACGTTTGGGAATACCATAGACCAATATCAGGCGCTGCGCCATCGTTTTGTTGATCTCTATGCCGATATGGAAGTATGCCGACAATACAATTATTACGTAGTAGACAGAATGGATAAGGGCGAGTACGTGGTAAAGGAAGCCACAATTTCCAAGCTTAAGTCCACTAAAATGGCAGATGAGGTTATTTATGCCTGTTTACAGTTTTTAGGAGGCTATGGTTATATGGAAGATTATCCCATGGCCAGAATGTTCCGTGATAGTAGGCTAGGGCCAATAGGAGGGGGGACCTCCGAAATTTTACGGGAAATTATCGCAAAAATAATTATAGATAAAAAGGAATACAAGGCGCCAAACGAGTAGGTTTTTTCTAAAATGATTGGAATAATTACCAAAATAATCATTTGTATATTAAAAATAACCCTATATTTGCGCCCTTAATCACTAAAGAAAGGAGGTTGTAGCCCATGTTAATAATACCAGTAAAAGAAGGAGAAAACATCGATAGAGCTTTAAAGCGCTTCAAGCGAAAGTTCGATAAGACAGGTACAATGAGACAGTTGAGAAAACGTCAACAGTTTAATAAACCCTCTGTAGTGCGTAGAGCACAGATTCAAAAAGCACAGTACATACAAGGTCTAAGAGATCAGGAAGAAATCTAAGCCCGTGGTATTGAAAAATAGAAAAATCCCGCAATTTGCGGGATTTTTTTTGCTTCATAACCAAAATCATAATAAAGGTTTGATAACTTTGATGTATGGCGATTCAAGAATTCATAGCATATCTCTCACTAGAAAAGAACTATTCCGAGCACACGGTGCTTGCCTACAAAAACGATCTTCAAGCGTTTTTATCTTTTTGTTCCGCCCATTATGACGGGGCAGATATTGTTCATATAGACTATGTGGTCATAAGAAGCTGGATTGTTCGCTTGTCTGAGAGTGGTATTTCCAACCGGTCTATAAATCGTAAAATAGCTTCGTTAAAGGCATATTATCGTTTTCTTCAAAAAATCGGTGATATTACAGTTAATCCATTAGCTAGGCACAAAGCGCTAAAAACATCCAAAAAATTGGAAATCCCATTCTCTGAGACAGAGATGGAAGCTGTCTTGTCCGCTATGGGCTATACCGATGATTTTGAAGGAAAGCGGGACCAACTGATGATTCATTTACTTTATGCCACCGGAATGCGCAGGGCAGAGCTCATTAATTTAAAGTTGGGCGACGTAGATTTCGGGTCCAAATCCATCAAAGTGTTGGGCAAAAGAAACAAGGAGCGTATCATTCCTTTGTTGAGTAGTCTGAAGCCTTACTTTTTAGCGTATTTGAATGAGCGAAAAAAAATAGAAATTACCGAGGGCAACACTACTCTGTTTATTTCCAAGCAGGGCAATAAAATATATGAAACCCTTGTTTATAGAGTTATAAATAAGTACTTTAGTGATGTGTCCAGCAAAGTTAAGAAGAGTCCGCATATTCTTAGGCATACTTTCGCTACGCACTTGCTCAACGAAGGGGCGGATTTGAATTCCGTAAAGGAATTATTGGGACATTCGAGCTTGGCATCCACACAGGTGTATACACACAATAGTATAGCCGAGTTAAAAAAGGTGCACGCATTTGCACATCCTAGAGCAAACAAAGAATAGATGTCTAATCTGTTCCCGTTTTAAAACGGGGCGCTAAATATAAAGCCCATGAAAGTAAACGCACAATCCGTTAATTTTAATGCAGACCAGTCTTTGCTGGATTTTTTGCAAAATCGCTTGGATAAGCTAGAAACCTTTTATGATAAGGTAATTAGCTCAGACGTATATCTGAAAGTGGAGAACACCAGTAAAAAGGAAAACAAAATAGTAGAAATAAAGGTAAATATCCCAAGGGATAAATATATTGTAAAAAAGCAATGCAGATCTTTCGAGGAGGGCGTAGATTCTGCCTGTAGTTCCTTGGAAAGGAAGCTTATTAAAAGAAAAGAAAAATTAAGGCTGATAGCTTGATTAAAATTTTCCATATTTTGTTTTGAATAAACAAATAAATCTATACATTTGCAGTCCGTTAGAAATAGCGGACTTTTTTATGCTTAAAAAGTGTAAAAAATCGCCGATGTAGCTCAGCTGGCTAGAGCAGCTGATTTGTAATCAGCAGGTCGTGGGTTCGAGTCCCTCTATCGGCTCTTAAGTTCTTAAAAATACTGATTAAACGGGGAGATACTCAAGCGGCCAACGAGGGCAGACTGTAAATCTGCTGACTACGTCTTCGCAGGTTCGAATCCTGCTCTCCCCACTTTATTGTGGTAGGTAGCATCTTTTCAAAAGAGGCCTTTGCAGGTTCTCCCGATGCGTCGGGACTGCGCTCCCCACTTTAACTTTTATATCTGTATTTTTTTTGAAATTTTGAAATTAAATAAGCGGGAGTAGCTCAGTTGGTAGAGCGTCAGCCTTCCAAGCTGAATGTCGCCGGTTCGAACCCGGTCTCCCGCTCTATTTATTTCTTGAATGTTAAAATGTTTGTTTTTTGGAAAGCCTTTGAAACTTTGGGGAAATGTAGGGTGAAAATTCTTTACCTAGCGGGGTCGATTTAAGTCTCTGCTTTTCTGTCAGAAATAAAAAAAACGGCGGGTTTTTCGCTAAAAACTTGAAGTTTAAGGTTGGAGTTGTATCAGTTAAAAGTTCTTTAGGGATAAAAACGGGCAACTTTAAACTATAAACCTGAAACACAAGATGCCGGTGTAGCTCAGGGGTAGAGCGTTTCCTTGGTAAGGAAGAGGTCACGAGTTCAAATCTCGTCATTGGCTCAATTGAGGAATAAATTTGTACACTAATATAAACTAAGATTAAAATTCATTAAACATGGCAAAGGAAAAATTCGATCGTTCCAAACCGCACTTAAATATTGGTACCATTGGACACGTAGATCACGGTAAAACCACATTGACTGCGGCTATTACAACAGTTTTAGCAAATGCAGGTCTTTCTGAAATGAGAAGTTTCGATTCTATCGACAACGCTCCTGAGGAAAAAGAAAGGGGTATTACTATCAATACATCACATGTAGAGTACTCTACGGCCAACCGTCACTACGCCCACGTAGACTGTCCTGGTCACGCGGATTACGTAAAGAACATGGTTACCGGTGCTGCCCAGATGGACGGTGCTATTTTAGTTGTTGCCGCTACGGACGGCCCAATGCCACAAACACGTGAGCACATTCTTTTAGGTCGCCAGGTTGGTATTCCTAGAATGGTCGTGTTCATGAACAAGGTGGATATGGTTGATGATGAGGAGCTTATTGAGCTAGTTGAAATGGAAGTAAGGGAATTACTTTCTTTCTACGAGTATGATGGTGACAATGGGCCCGTAATTGCAGGTTCTGCACTTGGAGCTTTGAACGGAGAGCAAAAATGGGTTGATACGGTGATGGAATTAATGGCCGCTGTTGATGAGTGGATCGAGCTTCCAAAAAGAGATGTCGAAAAAGATTTCTTAATGCCTGTTGAGGATGTATTTACGATTACAGGTCGTGGTACTGTTGCAACCGGTAGAATCGAAACAGGTATAGCTAATACTGGCGATGCTGTAGATATCATTGGTATGGGTGCCGAAAAATTGGCTTCTACTATTACAGGTGTTGAGATGTTCCGTAAAATATTGGATAGGGGCGAAGCTGGAGATAACGTAGGTATCCTTTTAAGAGGCATAGAGAAATCTCAAATTAGTCGTGGTATGGTAATCTGTAAGCCAGGTTCCGTTAAGCCGCACGATAAGTTTGAAGCTGAGGTCTATGTTTTGAAAAAAGAAGAAGGTGGTCGTCACACACCGTTCCATAATAATTACCGTCCACAGTTCTACGTAAGAACAACGGATGTTACAGGTAACATTTCCCTTCCAAGTGGAGTAGAAATGGTTATGCCTGGAGATAACTTAACTATTACGGTTGAATTAATTCAACCAATTGCCTTGAGCGTGGGTCTTCGTTTTGCTATCCGTGAAGGTGGCAGAACTGTAGGTGCCGGTCAGGTTACTAAGATTCTTTAGTATCGGAAATAGTTTTAAATAGTGTTACATCAAAAAGGGTGTCCCGACTTTAAATCGGGATACCTTTCGGTGTAAAATTATAGTGGTGTACTTTTCACATTGTTGTTGGGTGTGCTTCAAAAAATACGGGTGTAGCTCAGTTGGTAGAGCACTGGTCTCCAAAACCAGGTGTCGGGAGTTCGAGTCTCTCCTCCCGTGCGGAAAATGATTAAAAGTTTTGTACGGTTGTTTAACTTGTGGATATTAAATTCACAAAATACGCTTTCTGTGCTGTTTTCCATAAAGAGGCTTTGAGTTGTTTCTTTAAAATTGAAGCTATAAATTAGTTGAAAATGATTACATATATAAAAGAAGCGGTTGAGGAGTTAAGAAATAACGTAACGCTTCCTACTAGGGCCGAGTCGTCAAACCTAATGGTCGTTGTTGCCGTATTTTCAATCATCTTTGCTTTGGCCACTTGGGGCGTTGATACCGTTTTTAGTGAAATCATAAAAATATATTTCAACAACGTTCTAAATTAAGGGAAGCTCTATGTCAGAAGTATTAGAAAAGAAATGGTACGTAATAAGAGCTGTTAGTGGTCAAGAGAACAAAATCAAAGGCTATATAGAGAGCGAAGTGGAGCGTCATGGTTTTTCGGATTATTTGGAAGACGTTTTGGTGCCTACGGAGAAAGTTGTTCAAGTCAGGAACGGCAAGAAAATCAATAAAGAACGGGTTTATTTTCCGGGATATATCATGGTCAAGGCCAATTTGGGCGGTGAGATGGTGCATATCATTAGATCTATTACCAATGTTATTGGCTTTTTGGGTGAAACTAAGGGCGGAGACCCTGTTCCACTTAGAAAGGCCGAAGTAAATAGGATGTTAGGGAAGGTAGACGAGCTGACCATTAATACGGACAGTGTAGCTATTCCTTTTGTATTTGGTGAGACCGTAAAGGTTATCGATGGTCCCTTTAACGGATTTAACGGCACCGTAGAGAAAATAAACGAAGAAAAGCGTAAGCTCGAAGTAATGGTGAAGATTTTCGGAAGAAAAACACCATTGGAGCTAAGCTATATGCAAGTAGAAAAAGTATAAGATAAGTGTTACATATTTAAAAGTTGTGTTGCTTCCATTAACACGCTTTCAATTTAATTTTAAACAATGGCAAAAGAAATAGGTAAAGTAGTTAAACTACAAGTTAGGGGAGGTGCAGCGAATCCATCGCCACCGGTTGGACCCGCCTTAGGTGCTGCCGGTGTTAACATCATGGAATTCTGTAAGCAGTTTAACGCTAGAACGCAGGATAAACCGGGTAAAGTTTTACCAGTTGTGATCACCGTTTATAAGGATAAGTCTTTTGATTTTCTTGTAAAAACACCACCAGCGGCAGTTCAGCTATTGGAAGCGGCTAAGATTAAAAAAGGATCTGGCGAACCTAACAGAGTAAAATTAGGTAGTGTATCCTGGGACCAGGTCAAGGCGATAGCCGAAGACAAAATGGTAGACCTTAATGCCTTTACTGTAGAATCGGCAATGAGTATGATTGCAGGTACGGCGCGTTCAATGGGTATGAAGGTTTCAGGAAAAAGACCTTTTTAAATCTTAAAAAGCAATTAAATGGCAAAGTTAACAAAGAAGCTAAAGGAAGCACATTCCAAAATAGAAAAGGATAAATTATATTCTGTAGAGGAAGCTTCAGCTTTAATAAAAGAGATAACCAATACAAAATTCGATGCATCTGTTGATCTCGCCGTACGTTTGGGTGTAGACCCAAGAAAGGCAAATCAAATGGTACGTGGTGTGGTAACACTTCCTCACGGTACAGGTAAGGATGTGAAGGTTTTGGCGCTGGTAACACCGGACAAAGAAGCGGAAGCACTGGAAGCGGGCGCTGATTTTGTTGGGTTGGATGAGTATTTGGATAAAATTAAAGGGGGTTGGACAGATGTTGATGTAATTATCACCATGCCTAGCGTCATGGGTAAATTAGGGCCTCTAGGACGTGTTTTAGGACCAAGAGGTTTAATGCCAAATCCAAAAACGGGAACAGTAACGATGGATGTTGCCAAAGCGGTATCCGAAGTGAAAGCAGGTAAGATTGATTTTAAAGTTGATAAAACGGGCATCGTGCATGCGGCTGTGGGAAAAGCTTCCTTTACGGCGGATAAAATTGCAGATAATGCCAGGGAGTTGTTAGACACTTTGAACAAACTTAAACCTACCGCTGCAAAGGGTGTTTACATGAAAAGTATTTTTATGTCAAGCACCATGAGTCCTAGTGTTCAATTAGACCCTAAGTCAGTTTAAGCGCTGCCGGTTAAAAATTTCAATTATGACAAGACAAGAAAAAGCAACGGTTATACAGGATTTAACAAAGCAGTTGTCAGAGAACCCAGTTATTTATTTAGCGGATGTTTCTGGCATGAAGGCAGGGGCTACCACAGATTTGAGAAGAGCCTGTTACAAAGCTAACATTAAGCTGGCCGTAGTTAAGAATACATTGCTTGCAAAGGCAATGGAAGCATCGGATAGGGAGTTTGGAGAACTTCCATCGGTCTTAAAAGGGAATACCTCCCTGATGTTTTCCGAAGTTGGTAATGCTCCGGCAAAACTGATTAAAAATTTCAGGAAAAAATCGGCTAAACCATTACTAAAAGGTGCTTTCGTAGAAGAGACAGTTTACCTTGGTGATGAGAATTTGGATGCGCTAGTGAGCATTAAATCCAAAGAAGAGATGATTGGCGAAATTATCGGGTTGTTACAATCTCCCGCCAAGAATGTTATCTCTGGACTTAAATCTGGTGGCGGTAAGCTAGCCGGAATCCTTAAGACATTATCCGAAAGATAAGTACGCACTATAAACTAAGTATATTTTTAAAATTTTATTAAACGATAGAAAATGGCAGATTTAAAAGATTTCGCAGAACAATTGGTTAACCTTACGGTAAAAGAAGTAAACGAGTTAGCTGGTATATTAAAAGAAGAATATGGTATTGAGCCTGCTGCTGCTGCAGTGGCCGTTGCCGCTGGTGGCGGTGCCGCCGAAGCTGGTGAAGCTGTTGAGGAGCAAACGGAATTCGATGTAATTTTAAAAGCCGCCGGTGCTTCTAAATTAGCAGTGGTTAAATTGGTTAAGGAATTGACCGGTTTGGGATTAAAAGATGCCAAGGATATTGTTGATAGCGCACCAAAGGCCGTTAAGGAAGGTGTTTCTAAGGACGAAGCGGAAGGTATTAAAAAATCTTTGGAAGAAGCTGGAGCGGAAGTTGAGCTTAAATAATAGCAACGACCATAGTCCCGATACTTCGGGGTTGGTTTAGGTCTTTTCCCGCCGGTTGGCGGGGTAAGACCTTGACCTATTTATAGAATTAGGTATATGAAGAGGTATATCACCACATAGTACTCACGATCAAAACACTGTCCTTAGATGTTCACAAATCAGACTGAAAGAATAAATTTTGCATCCGCCAAGAAAACACCGGCCTATCCGGATTTTTTGGACATTCAGATCAAATCTTTTCAAGATTTTTTTCAACTTGAAACAAAATCTGACCAAAGGGGTGACGAAGGTTTGTACAATACCTTCATGGAGAATTTTCCAATTACCGACACTAGAAATCAGTTTGTACTGGAATTTTTGGATTATTTCATCGATCCGCCAAGATATTCAATTCAAGAATGTATAGAGCGCGGTCTTACCTATAGCGTTCCGCTAAAGGCCAGGTTAAAATTATATTGTACCGATCCTGAGCATGAGGATTTTGAAACCATAGTGCAGGACGTTTACTTGGGCACTATTCCTTATATGACACCTAGTGGCACTTTTGTGATAAACGGTGCCGAAAGGGTAGTTGTTTCACAATTGCACCGTTCGCCAGGGGTTTTCTTCGGACAATCTTTCCATGCCAATGGAACTAAATTATATTCTGCCAGGGTGATTCCTTTTAAAGGTTCTTGGATAGAATTTGCTACCGATATCAATGGCGTAATGTATGCGTATATCGATAGAAAGAAAAAATTACCGGTAACCACATTGTTCAGGGCTATTGGCTTTGAGCGTGATAAGGATATATTGGAGATCTTTGACCTGTCCGAGGAAGTGAAGGTTTCTAAGGCCGGACTTACAAAAGTATTGGGTCGTAAACTGGCCGCTAGGGTATTGAATACCTGGCATGAGGATTTTGTAGATGAGGATACCGGTGAAGTGGTATCTATAGAGAGAAATGAAATTGTATTGGACCGTGATACCGTTCTTGATAAAGAACACATCACCGAGATCATGGAGGCAGATGTAAAGACAATCCTTTTGCACAAGGAGAATAACGCACAATCTGATTACGCCATTATTCACAATACCTTACAAAAGGATCCAACAAACTCCGAAAAAGAGGCTGTTGAACATATCTACCGTCAACTGCGTAACGCAGAACCGCCAGATGAGGAAACTGCACGTGGTATCATAGATAAACTATTCTTTTCTGATCAACGGTATAACCTTGGTGAGGTTGGGCGGTACAGAATGAACAAGAAATTAGGTTTGGATATTGGAATGGACAAGCAAGTCTTGACCAAGGAGGATATCATTACCATTATAAAATATTTGATCGAGCTTATCAATTCCAAAGCGGAGATCGATGATATTGACCACCTTTCAAATAGACGTGTGAGAACTGTTGGAGAACAGTTGTCCTCTCAGTTTGGCGTAGGTTTGGCTAGAATGGCACGTACCATTCGCGAGCGAATGAACGTGCGTGACAATGAAGTATTTACGCCCATAGATTTGATCAATGCCAAGACCTTGTCCTCGGTGATCAACTCTTTTTTTGGTACCAACCAGTTATCCCAGTTCATGGATCAAACCAACCCTTTGGCAGAGATAACGCACAAACGAAGATTATCGGCATTGGGGCCAGGCGGACTTTCAAGGGAAAGAGCGGGTTTTGAGGTTCGTGATGTACACTATACGCACTACGGTAGATTATGTCCGATTGAAACACCGGAAGGGCCAAACATTGGTCTAATTTCTTCCCTATCTGTTTTTGCCAAGGTGAACCCTATGGGCTTCCTGGAAACACCATACAGAAAGGTAGAGAACGCTAAAATTGATTTGGACAATTTCGTGTACTTAAGTGCCGAGGAGGAAGAGGGAATGAAAATAGCCCAGGCTAACATTCCTATGAAGGAGGACGGACAGATAGTTACGGATAAGGTAATTGCAAGGGAGGAGGGCGATTTTCCAGTGGTTGATCCGTCAGAGCTCAATTATACGGACGTTGCACCAAATCAGATCGCATCTATTTCCGCATCCTTGATTCCGTTCTTGGAACATGATGATGCCAACCGTGCCTTGATGGGGTCTAACATGATGCGTCAGGCAGTACCATTGTTAAAGCCGCAGGCGCCTATTGTTGGGACCGGGTTGGAAAGACAAGTGGCGTCCGACTCCAGGGTCTTGATCAACGCAGAGGGTGATGGGGTTATTGAATATGTAGATGCCCAGAAAATTACCATTAAGTACGACAGGACAGATGCCGAGCGACTTATTAGTTTTGATGAGGACGAGAAAACCTATTATCTGGTAAAGTTCAGGAAGACAAACCAAGGAACTAGTATCAACCTGAAACCTATCGTAAAAAGAGGCGACAGAGTTAAAAAAGGGCAAGTACTATGTGAGGGCTATGCTACAGAAAAAGGAGAATTGGCTTTGGGTAGAAACCTTACCGTGGCCTTTATGCCATGGAAGGGATACAACTTTGAGGATGCTATCGTGATTTCGGAGAAAGTAGTGCGCGAGGATATATTTACGTCTATTCACGTGGACGAATACTCTTTGGAAGTAAGGGATACCAAACTGGGAGCTGAGGAATTAACCCACGATATTCCCAATGTTTCCGAGGAGGCCACAAAAGATTTGGACGAAAACGGTATGATCCGTATAGGGGCCGAGGTAAAACCTGGGGATATTCTTATTGGTAAGATTACACCAAAAGGTGAATCCGACCCCACACCTGAAGAAAAATTGTTACGTGCCATTTTTGGTGACAAAGCGGGCGACGTAAAGGATGCCTCTTTAAAAGCCTCTCCTTCTTTGCGGGGAGTTGTTATTGAGAAGAAATTGTTTTCAAGGTCTGTAAAGGATAAAAGAAAACGTTCAGAAGATAAGGAGGACCTTTCTAAATTAGAACTGGAGTACGAAGTAAAATTTCAGGAATTAAAGGATGTCCTTGTAGAGAAGTTGTTCACGTTGGTGAATGGAAAAACGTCGCAAGGAGTACTGAACGACTTAGGTGAAGAGGTGCTTCCAAAGGGCAAGAAGTACACCATGAAGATGTTGAACTCTGTTGATGATTTCGCACATTTGATAGGTGGAAGCTGGACCACGGATAACGACAACAATGATTCTGTAGCAGATTTATTGCACAACTATAAAATTAAGTTGAACGATCTTCAAGGAAATCTAAGAAGGGATAAGTTTACCATTTCCGTTGGGGATGAATTGCCTGCGGGAATAATGAAGTTAGCCAAAGTGTACATCGCTAAAAAGCGTAAGCTTAAAGTAGGTGATAAAATGGCCGGTCGTCACGGTAACAAAGGAATTGTTTCAAGAATAGTCCGTCAGGAAGATATGCCTTTCTTGGAAGATGGAACTCCTGTGGATATCGTATTGAATCCGTTGGGTGTGCCGTCACGTATGAACATTGGTCAGATATATGAGACCGTGTTGGGCTGGGCCGGACTTAAATTAGGTAAGAAATTCGGTACGCCAATCTTTGATGGTGCAACGCTTGATCAAATTAATGGATATACCGATGAAGCCGGTATCCCAAGATTTGGGCATACGTATCTATTCGATGGAGGAACAGGGCAGCGTTTTGATCAACCTGCCACGGTAGGGGTGATCTATATGTTGAAGCTAGGACACATGGTAGATGATAAGATGCACGCACGTTCCATAGGACCGTATTCCTTAATTACGCAACAGCCCTTGGGTGGTAAAGCCCAGTTCGGTGGTCAGCGTTTCGGGGAAATGGAAGTTTGGGCATTGGAAGCTTATGGTGCATCGGCTACCTTACGTGAGATATTGACCGTTAAGTCGGATGATGTGATCGGAAGGGCCAAGACTTATGAGGCTATCGTAAAAGGCGAGACCATGCCAGAACCTGGTTTACCAGAATCTTTCAACGTTTTAATGCACGAGCTTAAGGGATTAGGTTTGGATATTAGACTTGAAGAATAAGTCCATAGTTTTAAAGACTATTTGAAAACAAAATTAAAATCATTATCAGCACGCTATTATGGCTAGAATTAAAGATAATAACCCAGTAAAAAGGTTTGATAAAATTTCGATAGGATTAGCATCGCCGGAAGCAATTTTGGCAGAATCCAGAGGAGAAGTTTTAAAGCCTGAAACCATTAACTATAGGACGCACAAACCAGAGCGTGACGGTCTTTTCTGTGAACGTATTTTTGGTCCTGTAAAGGATTACGAGTGTGCTTGCGGAAAATACAAGCGTATCCGTTACCGTGGTATTGTTTGCGACCGTTGTGGTGTAGAGGTTACCGAAAAGAAAGTGCGTAGGGATAGGGTAGGACATATCAATTTGGTAGTTCCTGTAGCCCACATCTGGTATTTTCGCTCACTTCCCAATAAAATAGGATACCTTCTAGGGTTGCCCTCCAAGAAATTGGACATGATCATTTACTATGAAAGGTACGTAGTTATACAGCCTGGTCTGGCCAAAGGTGCGGAAGGTGAGGAAATCAATAAAATGGATTTTTTGACCGAGGAGGAATACCTGAACATTTTGGAATCTATCCCACAGGAAAATCAGTACTTGGAGGATTCCGACCCTAATAAGTTCATTGCTAAAATGGGTGCCGAATGCTTGATCGACCTCTTGGGAAGAATCGATTTAAAAGAGCTGTCCTTTAGTTTGAGACACAAAGCGAATACCGAGACATCCAAACAAAGAAAAACAGAGGCTCTCAAAAGACTTCAAGTAGTTGAAGCCTTAAGGGAATCCCAAGAAAATAGGGAGAACGAGCCAGAGTGGATGATCATGAAAGTAATTCCGGTGATACCACCAGAATTACGGCCATTGGTGCCATTGGATGGTGGTCGTTTTGCCACTTCGGATTTAAACGATCTGTACAGAAGGGTTATCATCCGTAACAACCGTCTAAAAAGATTGGTGGAGATAAAAGCTCCTGAGGTTATTCTTAGAAATGAGAAACGTATGCTTCAAGAAGCGGTCGATTCACTTTTTGATAATACCAGAAAAGCTTCTGCGGTCAAAACAGAATCAAACCGTCCATTAAAATCTCTTTCAGATTCATTGAAAGGGAAACAAGGACGTTTCCGTCAGAACTTATTAGGTAAGCGTGTGGATTATTCTGCACGGTCGGTCATCGTTGTGGGGCCGGAACTGAAATTGTTCGAATGTGGTCTGCCTAAGGACATGGCTGCGGAACTCTACAAGCCCTTTGTTATCCGTAAGTTGATAGAAAGAGGTATTGTAAAGACCGTAAAGTCTGCCAAAAAGATTATAGATAAGAAAGAGCCCGTTGTTTGGGATATTTTGGAGAATGTGTTAAAAGGGCATCCGGTACTGTTGAACCGTGCGCCTACTTTGCACCGTTTGGGTATTCAGGCATTTCAGCCAAAACTCATCGAAGGGAAGGCCATTCGCTTGCATCCATTGGTTTGTACAGCGTTTAATGCCGATTTTGATGGTGATCAAATGGCAGTGCACCTTCCATTGGGCCCAGAAGCTATTTTGGAGGCACAACTTCTAATGTTGGCATCGCATAATATTTTGAACCCTGCAAATGGTTCACCTATTACCGTACCATCACAGGATATGGTCTTGGGGCTGTATTATATGACCAAAGAAAGAAAATCAACACCTGAAGTGCCGATCAAGGGTGAAGGTATGACCTTCTACTCTTACGAGGAGGTTGAAATTGCTTTCAATGAAGGTATGGTCAACCTGAATGCGGGTATTAAGGTTAGGGCAAAAGATTTCAATGCAGAAGGGGAATTGGTCAACCAGATCATTCCCACAACAGTGGGTAGGGTATTGTTCAACATGGAAGTACCGGAAGCAGCTGGTTATATTAACGATGTATTGAACAAGAAGTCGTTACGTGATATCATTGGCGGTATTTTGGCAGTGACCGATGTTCCTACCACGGCTGATTTCCTAGACAAAATTAAAACGATGGGGTATGACTTCGCCTTCAGAGGTGGTCTTTCCTTTAGTTTGGGCGATATTATTATTCCAAAGGAGAAGCCTGAAATGATCGCTGATGCCAATGGGCAGGTAGATAGTATTATGGCCAACTATAATATGGGACTTATTACCAACAATGAGCGTTATAATCAGGTAATCGATGTTTGGACTTCTACGAACGCCATGCTAACAGAGTTGGCCATGAAGCGTATTCGTGAGGATCAGCAAGGATTCAACTCGGTATATATGATGTTGGATTCCGGTGCAAGGGGTTCTAAGGAGCAGATTCGTCAATTAACGGGTATGCGTGGTCTTATGGCCAAGCCGAAGAAGTCTACCGCAGGTGGTGGTGAGATTATTGAAAACCCTATTCTTTCCAACTTTAAGGAAGGTTTGTCCATCTTGGAATACTTTATCTCCACGCACGGTGCGCGTAAGGGTCTCGCGGATACGGCCCTGAAAACGGCGGATGCCGGCTACCTAACAAGAAGGTTGGTAGATGTTTCGCAAGATGTGATCATTAACATTGAGGATTGTGAGACTTTAAGAGGCGTTGAAGTAGAGGCACTCAAGAAGAACGAGGAAATTGTTGAAACTTTGGGCGAACGTATCTTAGGACGTGTTTCCCTCAACGATGTCTATGATCCGTTGACCGAAGAGCTATTACTTTCTGCTGGCCAGGAGGTAATGGAAGTTGATGTTAAGCGAATCGAGGCCTCCCCGATCGAAAGAATGGAAGTGCGCTCCGCTTTAACCTGTGAGGCACAGAAAGGTATTTGTGCCAAGTGCTACGGAAGAAACCTTTCTACCAATAAAATGGTGCAGAGAGGGGAAGCAGTTGGCGTGGTAGCGGCCCAATCCATTGGAGAGCCAGGTACCCAGTTAACACTTCGTACCTTCCACGTGGGTGGTATTGCAGGAAACATTTCCGAGGATAACAAACTTCAGGTTAAATTTGCAGGTATTGCTGAAATCGAGGATCTTAGAACTGTAAAAGGTCAGAATTCCGAAGGGCAGCCAAGCGATATTGTAATCTCTAGAACTTCAGAAATAAAAGTAGTCGATATTAAGACCGGGATTACCTTAAGTACTAATAATATTCCTTATGGTTCACAGATTTTCATCGAAAATGGTGCGAAGGTGACTAAAGGTGATGTGATTTGTTCTTGGGATCCATATAATGGCGTAATTGTTTCAGAATTTCCTGGTAAGATTTCCTATGAGAATATAGAGCAAGGTGTAACGTATCAGGTAGAAATAGATGAGCAAACTGGTTTCCAGGAAAAGGTAATTTCAGAATCTAGAAATAAGAAATTGATTCCTACATTACTAATCCAGGACGGAAAAGGGGAGACCTTACGGTCGTATAACCTACCGGTAGGTTCCCATATTATGGTGGACGACGGAGACAAGATCAAGGAAGGTAAAATTTTGGTAAAAATACCACGTAAATCTGCAAAATCTGGAGATATTACAGGGGGACTACCAAGAGTAACCGAACTGTTTGAAGCACGTAACCCTTCCAATCCGGCCGTGGTTTCGGAGATTGACGGCGTTGTTTCCTTCGGAAAGATCAAGAGAGGTAACCGCGAAATTATTATCGAGTCCAAATTGGGGGAGGTCAAGAAATATTTGGTCAAACTGTCCAATCAGATACTTGTCCAGGAAAACGATTATGTAAGGGCGGGAATGCCTTTGTCGGATGGATCAATAACTCCAGAAGATATTTTGGCAATAAAAGGGCCATCGGCCGTACAGCAGTATTTAGTGAACGAAGTTCAGGAGGTATACCGTCTGCAAGGTGTAAAAATAAATGATAAGCATTTTGAGGTTGTGGTAAGACAAATGATGCGCAAAGTACGTATTGTAGATCCGGGGGATACCATTTTCTTGGAAAACCAGTTGATTCATAAGGATGACTTTATAAGTGAAAACGATGATATTTTTGGTAAGAAAGTAGTGATGGAGGCAGGTGATTCCACAAACTTAAAGCCAGGTCAAATTGTTACCGTACGTGAGCTTAGGGATGAAAATTCTCTTTTGAAGCGTAATGATAAGGCTTTGGTAGAGGGAAGGGATGCAGTTGCGGCAACCGCGACTCCGATTCTCCAAGGTATTACAAGGGCATCACTTCAGACGAAATCGTTTATTTCTGCGGCTTCTTTCCAAGAAACCACGAAAGTCTTGAACGAAGCAGCCGTAAGCGGTAAGATAGATACTTTGGAAGGACTAAAGGAAAATGTAATCGTAGGTCATAGAATACCGGCAGGTACTGGAATGAGGGACTACGAGAACATTATCGTAGGCTCCAAAGAGGAATATGATGAAATAATGGCAAGAAAGGAAGCCTTACGATTCTAATCTAATCAGCCCTCAATTTTTTATTGAGGGCTTTTTTTTAAAGGTATAACAGCATAAATATGAGTGATCAAACGAAATCCAAACAAAAGCAAATAAATATAGAGCTGGATGAAAAAACGGCGGAAGGAATTTATTCCAATTTGGCAATTATAAACCATTCCGTATCAGAATTTGTGGTGGACTTCATAAGTATGATGCCAGGTGCGCCAAAGGCCAAAGTAAAGAGCAGGATCGTGTTAACGCCACAGCATGCAAAGAAATTTCTTAAGGCATTGAACGATAATGTGCAACGTTTTGAGAAAGCGCATGGCACCATTAAGGATTATGAGCAAACACCGGTACCCATAAATTTCGGGCCAATAGGAGAAGCTTAATAAATATGAAACCCACCAATTTTCCGGTGGGTTTTATATTTATTAAAAGTTAATGACTCAAGAATGGGAGAGGTGAATGAAAACGAACATTTTAGTTTCGGACTTCATTTTTTACTCTTCTGTTTATGTCAATCGAACTCGGATACAAAATGTAATTTGACCAAGGGATATTTGGATTGAGTCATTTGCAGGGAGAACTGGGAATCGGCCAAGAACACCAATTGTCCACGTTTGTCCTTTGCCAGAAATTTCTGCTTTACTCTAATGAACTCTTTAAATTGCTCACTTTTTCTATTTTCATTACCCACCCAACACGCTTTATAGACAGGAAAATTCTCATAACTACATTTGGCTCCATATTCGTGTTCCAAGCGATACTGGATAACTTCAAATTGTAGTGCGCC
>Ga0136560_1000099_pt1 | contig 33714 bp, 14 predicted proteins | sample AntRauMeHopE1497_FD_104925 | JGI IMG/M metagenome (GOLD analysis project Ga0136560, IMG submission 104925) | Saline lake microbial communities from Rauer Islands, Antarctica - Metagenome Hop E1 #497 | ecosystem: Environmental > Aquatic > Non-marine Saline and Alkaline > Saline | place... | reverse complement strand
GGCATCGACGGCTGAGGAGCCGCCGCCGGCTCGGCCGCGTCGGCCTGCTCGCCCCGAGCGCGGATCTCCGCAAACAGACCGCCCGCACCTCCCCCGGAGCTAGGGCCCGGCGACGGACGACCCGGACGACCTGGTCGACCAGGCATCGACGGCCGCGGACCAGCCGAGGGGCGACCCGGGCGGGCAGAGCCTGGGCCCGGGCGCGCCCGGCTGGGATGGGTGATCGGGGATACGGCCGGGCGAGGAGAGCCAGGGGGTACAGGCCGCACCGTGCTGGGCGGGGCGGGCTGGTCACCGGCCGCTAGCATGCGCTCTGCTTCCTCGTTGTCGGGCACCTCCTCGGCTGTCGCAGCGGGCTCCGGCGGGCTTGTGGAGCCGTCCGGCATGGGGGCGGCCGCCGGGCTGCCTTCGATGCCAGTCGTAGGAGCTGCCGGGCCGCTGTTTCGTGGCGCTGCTAAACCTGCAGGGGCTGCAGTCGGGGCCGCGGCACCCGGCCCGTCACTTGACGGCGGCGGCGGCGTGACTCCCGGGGGCGCATCGGGGCCTGGGGGAGCCAGCAGCCCAGCGCCGGGGCTGGCCTTCGGGGGTGAAGAGGCAGGGACACCTGTCGCGGGGGGTCGCGCGGGGGAGGCGGGCGGAGACGGACCAGCCGGGTTTGTGGGGACTCCTGGCGGCAGGCTCGGTGCGGGGGCCGGCCCCGGGCGCGCACCAGGCCGCGGCCCGGGTGGGCCACGAGCGCTGGACGGCCTCGCGCCGGGGGGCAGCAGCGGCCGCGGCGATCTGGGGGGTCCCGGCCTGGGACGGCCGGGAGGGCCGGGAACCATGCTTCCCGGCGGGGCAGGTCCGGGCATGGACGCACCGCCCGGGCCAGGGCGCGGGCCTGGGGTCATGCGGGGAGGTTCACGTGCAGCCGGGCGACCCGGGCCGCGCGGGCCGGGACGTGCTGGGCCGCGAGGACCTTGTCCTGGCGGTCCAAACAGGCTTGGCCTGGCTGGCCTCGCGGGCCTCGGCCGACCTGCGCACAAACGTAGCAGAGCGGAGCATCAGCGATTTGAGACCACCGGTGCACTCTCATATCGGCTTGGGGCGCTGAGCGCCCCGAGAACCGAGTTGCAGCGGGTCGCGCGATTGGTTGACGACCCAATCCATCGTGGGCAGCACGGTACAGAGGCCAAGGCAGCCACTGCACCACCAACAGTGGTCGCATAGCTTGCAGCATCGTGCTTCCCGTGCGTTCTGGCCGACTGCACCCACGACTGGTCCGCGCCGAGCATCGCAACCGGCGGCAGCCAGTCCTGGCATGTCTCCAGCCACGAAACGACCTCACCTGGGGGCGCTGGAGCGTCCGACATGGCCCACCTGAAACAATGGACAACTGGTCTGTCCGAAGGGCCACGGGTGGGGCCACTGTGCCTCCACCGGGGTCGCGTATGGCCAAAACCACGCCGGCAGGGCATCGCTCGGACCTGGTAGAGCTTGTGCGTGCCGAGAAATGCATGCCACCCCCGATGCGACTGTCGCTGGCGCAGGCGGCGACGCAGCGCCGGAGGCTGGGGGGGAGAGGTGATGGCGCGCAGCGAGCCGGTGCGTTCGTGCAGGAGCTGAGGTCGGACCCTTCGACTGTGGCGCCCAGGGCGGTCCCAGTGCGCGAGATCTCCGGCGCAGGGGTTGTCGTTGCCGAGTCTGCCGGCGGTGCTGCGCGGCAAGGCACACCCAAGCTCGTGATCCCGCTGGCGCTTGCCGCACCCTCGCCCGATCCCGTCACGGCGGCGGCAAATGCTTCGGACGCCGCCCTTCAGGCCCAGACGGCGGGCGCTGACGCGTACCCACGCCGAGGCAACGGGGTTGGTGCCCACAGGTCGGCTGGTGGCGTGAGTAGCGCAAGCGGCGCGTCGTCGGAGCTCAGGGCTCGGCTGTTCGCGAACAGGCAGCTCCTCGGCCAAATTGACGGCTCGCGCGGTGCCAAGGCCAGCACCCTGCTGTCGAGCCGGCCGCCGGCGCTCAAGGGGGGCGACCTATCTGCGCCCGCGGCGCCTGATGCGACGGCGTTCGCCGAGGTTCCGGTGGACGATTTCGGCGACGCGCTTCTCCGGGGCATGGGCGCCACGGACGAGCAGCTGGAGGGGCGGGACGGGGTGTACGAGGCGGACGCCCCGCGCGCGTCCAAGGGGGAGTTCCTGGGCCTGGGTGCCGACCGCGACCCTCGCGCGGTGGCCGAGGCGGAGGCCAAGACGAAACGGCGCCAGCGGAACGCCCACGCCGCTGCGGCGGACCACGAGCGGGAGGCGGCGAGCGCGGCCCGGCGGCAGCGCTTCGCGTGGCTGTCGCCGGGCGTCGTGGTCCGGATGGTGGCGGGGCCGTACCGGCAGCAGCTGGCGCTGGTGCAGCAGTCTGACGGGGTGCCGGGAATGGATCGAATGCGTGTGCGGCTGGAGAGGGCGGGGTGCCGCGTGGTGCGGAAGGTCGACGCGGACACGGCGGCGCGGGGGGAGGAGGGGCCGGACGCGGCGGGGGCGCAGGCGCTGAGGGAGGAGGAGGCGGGGGCGAGGCGGGCCGAGGCGGAGGAGAAGCGAGAGGAGGCAGCGAAGCGGAGGGAGCGTGCGGCGGCGGCCGCGGAGGAGGAGGAGGGGAGGAGGAAGCGAGGGCGGGAGGGGGACGACGGGGGCGGGGGCAAGAGGGCGAGGGGGGCCGAGGAGGCGGCTCCGGTCGCGGTCGGCTGGCTGATGGCCGGTGTGAGGGTCAGGTTTGCGGACGAGTCGTTCGAGGGCGGCCGCCTGTACAGGCTGAAGGGCGTGGTTCGCAAGGCGGCGGGCGGCACGGCCGACGTCGTCGCGGCGTCGGGGGAGCTGGTCGCGGGGGTGCCGGGCTCCGGGCTGCAGACGGCTCTGCCCAAGGCAGGGGGTGACGTGGTCTTTGTCGCTGGCCCGAGGCGCGGCAGGCGCGGCCAGCTGCTGAGCAGGAGCAGCGCCACCGGTACGGGGCGGGTCAGCGTGCGGGGCGAGACGGCCGAGGTGCGGCTCGACGCCATTGCCGAGTGGGTGGGCGCCGCGTGAGGTGGGTCTTGCAAGTGCACGGGCGGTGTGGGCGGCGCGGCTGCGCCCTGCACTCAGCTGACACCCGCGCCCGCACGCAGCCGTCGCGCGCCCGCCGTGCCTCAGGCGACGGCAAAGTTCACGGGCCCAAACGACGTGTCGACGCCGTCGAGGCCGTCGACGAGTGTCCATCCCCCCGCGCTCCCGTCCCCGCTGACCCGCCCCGTGACCTGTGCGCCGCCGCCCGCACCCGAGTACCGCATCAGCGTGCTCCCGTCCCGGTTGCTGTGCGTCGTCCCGGCGCACGGGTCCGTCATCTCCAGCGTGACGTCCCCCGCGCCTTCCTCGCTCGACACGAAAAAGTACGTACCCCCCGCCCGCAGCGTCAGCGCCGGCGAGAGCTCAGCGTGCACAAATCCCAGCGCGTCGGCCGGCGGGCCGCTCAGACCGAGGTCCACCTCCACCGGGTGCGGCAGCATGGCCAGGCCGGTCGCGGCGTCAATCACAGTGAGGTTGTGCCGCCGGGAGCTGCCGGACGGCCGGAATCGGCCCAGGGAGGTGACGGCGACGTCGGCGCCCGAGGCGCTGAGGCGCACCGCCATACCGGCCCAGCCGTCCACGCGCGCCGTCGTGGTGCCGGGTAGCAGGCTGTGGAGGAAGGACCCGGCGGTGCTCGGGCCCGCGCCCGCTGCCGCCGTGAGCGCCAGGTCGTCGAACCACGCCTCGTGCCAGCCCGACCCGAAACCCCAGGCCCCGCCGTGCAGGCTCAGGGGGCCCTGCGTCGACGCGGTCCAGGCCGTCGCAGACCCGGGCAGCGCCGCGCTGGCCGCCGCCGCGCCGCCCGATGCATCCAGGGACAGCACGACCCATCTCCCGGCGAGCGACGCACCGGCGGTCACCTCCGCCCACGTTTTGGGCTCGGTCGACAGGTCTGGCGTCTCGATGATGGACAGCCGTGCCGCGGACCCGTCTGCCGGCACGTCAAGCTGCGCGCACACGCCGAGCGCCGCTGTCGTGCTCATGAACGCCTGGGGCTGCCACACGGGGACGCGGCCGCACGCCCTGGCGGTGCCGCCTGACGGCGGCAGGAGCACCGTGACGGAGACGTTGGCCTCGGCCAGGTTGAGGGCGTCGGGGGCGAGCGTGAAGGGCGCGCCGTTGCCGTTGGAGTGCCACGCGTTGGTCGCCGGGTCCGCCGCCGCGCCCTGCCAGAGGACCTTGCTCCCCGCCTTGGGCGCCCACGAGGGTGGCGTCTCCACCGTGAAGGCGCCGAAAATGTCGCTGAGCATGCGGCCGGGCTCGCCGTGCGCCTGGGAGCCAAAGTCCGAGCAGAAGGGCATCGCCGCGGGGCCGCGCGGCGGGGACACAAACGTGGCCCGGGAGGCGGTCCGGAGCGTGGAGACGGACACCGCGGAGCGGGGGGGAAGCGGCACGACGACGGGGAGGCCCTGGGCGGCGGGCGCGGCCACCGGCTCGCCCGGCTGGAACCAGCTCGTCACGTTGGTGCGCCAAACCTGCAGGGGCGACGCGCGGGCGGCGGCGAGGTACAGCGCCCCGGTGAAGGCCAGCGCCAAGGACTGGTGCGCCGTGCCGGTGTTGATGGCCACGGTGGTGACGTCAGACGAGTCGGGCGCTGCCAGCGTCGCCCACACGACGTCGCACGACGAAACGGCCGCGGCCCGACCGGAGCCACGGAACGACTCGGCGAGCCGCTCCTCGCCGCCGTCGCAGACCTCGCCAGACCCGCCGCCGTCGACGAAGCGCCACCCGACCTTGGTCAGCTGCGTCAGGTGGGCCTGGGACCAGAAGGCGGAGCCGAGCTGTGCGAACCCGGACCACGGCTCGACCACCTGCGCCAGCCCGTGGTTCTCCCGCCCCAGGTTCCAGGACCACGAGTGCATGAGCGGGCAGAGGATCGTGGCCGTCGCACCGCCCCGCACGTAGTTCGTGAGCGCCACCCGGGGCCAGCCCAGGCCGGAGCCGTACGGCTGCCCCGGCACAGGCTCAAACTGCGGCTGCGGCCCGTCCACGACGTTGTCCTCCGAGTCCCAGAAGCCCACGCCGTCAGGAAGGGTCTGGGACCCGATGGTCACGCCCTCCGGGTCGGCCGTGTGCAGGCCCAGGAAGCCGACCGCGGCGGCCAGCTCGGGGTCGTGGTTCAGCGCGCTCACGGCCTCGTCGCCCCAGCTCGACGGGCAGTCGTCGCAGCCTCTGTTTGCGCCGTCAGGCATCACGATGACAGTGCTATTGAACCCGGAGTCGTCGAGCGCCGACCGAAGCTGCTTGATCCAGCTCCGCTTCCAGTGCATCTCGTTCCAGACGCCGATGTAGTCGAATGTCTCGTTGAAAGCCGCCTTGGCGGCCTTGAGGTAGTCCACGTGGTACTGCAAGCCCTCGTCGCTGTAATACGTGCCGTTGCCCACCCAGGCGGGGACGCCCCACGAGAGGCAGTACGTGACGATGTCCGGCTGGCGCTTCCGCGCCTCCTGCACCAGCCACGGGAGGTACACGCCCCGATTCGCGTCGATGTTTCCCTTGGTGTGCTGGAACGACGGCCCCGATCCGTAGGAGCTGTCTACGTCGCCTAGGATCTCGACCTTCAGGATCTGGATCGCGGCCCCGCCAGTGGGCGCGAACATGAGATCCAGGATCTCCGAGCGCGTTGGCTCGGGGTACTCGTACAGCATGCGGGCGCCGCCGACCGCGGCCAGGCCGCCGACGCCGTGGTACGTGGCGGAAAGCGCCGAAGCGTTGGCGGTCACGCGGATCGGTGCGGCCGGGCCGGGGCGAGTCAGGCAGCCGTGCCCAGCCCGGCTGTTTGCCGTCTGGAAGGCCGAGGAGGCGGCGTCCCAGGTCCACTGCGTGCTGGTCGAGCCCGAGTCGCAGGGCCAGAGGTTGACGCCCGGCCCATCCACGTCCGCGAGCGTGAGGCACCACCGCTTGCCGCGCTCCCCGGTCGTGTTGGAGAACAGAAACCCGGACGACGCCTCAAACCGGAAGAGCTGCTCCGCGGGGCAGCCGGGGGGGGTGTTGCAGTCCCGCACCTCCAAGCCTGCGGTGCTGCCGCGGATGTGGCAGTCCACCGCGACGATGCACGACGTACCATTGCCGAGCGGGGCCCAAGCGCCAGTCGCGATGGCCGGGGCAAAAGCCTGCTGGGCAGAGAGGGGACCTCCGCAGGCCGCGATGCCCAGCTCAGTCGCCGATGCCACCAGTGCGCCCGTGAGCACTGCAAGCGCGGCACGGAGAGCCATGCGTGTCGGCTCCCGGCCCCAGTGCAGCGCACGGGCTTCCGCACGTGTGGATTGCTCGCTGCCAAACACGCAAGACTCTGCTCGCGACGGTGATTGACGTGATGACCAGTATCTAAAAGACCCCCTGGAGCCGCCCTCGCGGTGCTGGGCCGCGATGCCCGGGCGCGGGGGCCCGCGCGCTCACTCCGCCTCTCCGCCTGCGGGTGCCCCGAGGAGCGTCCCCATGGCATCCAGGGCAGAGCTCGGCCCCGGGGCCTCGGCCTGTGCCTCGGGCCGGCCCTGCCGCCGCCTCCGCGCTCCCTCGGCGTCCGCTGGCCCCTCTTCCCGCGCGGGCGCCGCCCCCACGGCGCGGGGACGGGCTGGTGGCCCTTCGTGCCTCCGGCCCGTTGCGGCGGCGGCCGAGGCGTCGTCGTCGTGCCCTCGCCGACCGAGCCCCGCCATGACAGCCCGCACCGGCATCCGCCCCCCGCCTAGCCCCAGCCCCGCCCCCAGCACGCCCCCTCGCTCGAGGCTCCGCACCAGGTCCGCCGTCAGGCCCTGCGCCGGCGACACCACGACGGTCTCTCGCGGCACCTCCTCCGAGAGGCGGCCGGCCTCTAGTGCCGGGAGCTCGAAGGCCGTCCACTGGTGGAACCCCGTGGTGGTGACGGCGGCGCAGACGCAGGCTAGGGCGAGGTGGTGGAGGCCGAAGGGGTACGTCAGCACGTAGATCATGAGCCAGGTTAGGGTAAGGAGGGCGGCGACTGGGAAGACGCGAACGGTCTGGACGGTGCGGCACGCGACGACTGCGAAGACCTCGCAGCCCCACAGGCTTATGAACACGAGGAAGGCCAGGAGCTTGTCGGCGAAGAACTCGAACATGAAGAAGAGGAGGCCGACCATGATGGGTACGAAGACGAGGCTCTCGACCGAGTGGGCTAGGACCAGGCGGAGCACGGGCCGGCGCCGCTGCACCGCGTGGCCCAGCGCCAGGGTGAAGCGCACCATGCGGCGCTGCGTCTCGGTGAAGACGAAGGAGGTCAGGCCCATGGCGGCGAAGACCACGAAGAGCGCGGAGCAGAGCGTGCCCAGCTTGAACACCATCCAGCGGAGGGCCCCGGACCGCATGTCCGCCACGTCGCGGTCCTTGCTCAGCGCCAGGACGCGGCCGCGGGGCAGGGAGCGGAGGAAGCCGCCGCCGCCGAGGGCGCGGTGCACCGCCCACACCACGGGGACGTCGCGCGCGCCGCTCAGGCGCAGCGCCAGGCGCGCCAGCGGGCTCCCCAGCCCCGGCGTGTCCCCCGGCACCGACAGACGGGCCCGCAGGTGCCCCGTCACGCCGCCGGGCCCCTCGGCGTCGGCGTCGTCCGCCAGGTACAGGTGGCCCCGGTGGCGCGACACCTGGTAGAGCCCGAGGCTCTGCCCGAGGACGCCGTCGAGGGCGGGGAGCCACGAGGCGTCGGCCAGTGCGGCGGCGGCGCGGGCGAGGGGCAGCAGCGGGAACGCCTCGTCGGCGGCCCAGCCGAGCACGGCACGCACCTCGGGGGGCGCGGCGCCCGCTGCGGCCCTCGCTGCCTGGCCCAGGGTCGGCCCGTCGCCGCCGCCTGCTTGCCCCGAGGTCGCGTCCCCGGCGCCCGCGCTGCCCAGTCCGCCGTCGACAGCGTCAAGCACCGCACCCCACAGGTCGGCCTTGGCCGGCCGGCGCACGGCCACGCTATGCTCCCACGCCAGCGTGCCGTTAGGGAGACGGAACGAGGCCGGGGTCCCGGCGCCTCGGACGCGAAGCTCGATCACGTGGAATCCCCCGGCGGCGTCCGCGGAGTTCGCGGCGCGGCCGATCAGGACCGCGAGCTCGCTGGGCTGGCCCACGAACGAGAAGTGCAGGACCGTCAGGAGCGCGGCGAGCGCCATTGTCGCTGCCAGCAGGCATCCTCGCGTGATCATCCGTGCCTGCGAGCAGCTTTGCAAGCGTGGGGCGGCACACGGTCAGGTCCGCCCCTCGGGAGCGCGCGCGCACTCAGGGAGTCCGAACCTTCCAGCCCGGTGGCCCGGCGACGCGTCGGGCAGCGGCGTGCCCTGGTCGAGAGCAGTTGCGGCTCACAGTTGGAGAGCACGTGTTCCGCACGCCTTCCGTGAGCCTGGCGAAGATCCGGAAGAAAACCTGCGACAGGCAGCTTCGCAAAGGGAGCGGGCGCGCGTCGCTCCGGCGTGCCGGCACGCAGAGAAGGCGGCGGAGGTGGCATGCGCTCACCAGCTCGATGTTGACCGTGGACGTCATGGCAGTCCCCCCGGCCACCCCCTCCAGGCGCCACCCCGCCCTGCCGGGCACCCGGCCGCTGCGGCCCCGGGGCACGCACACCGATTTGGTGGCGTGTGGGCGTCGGAGGCCGGCGCGGTGCTCTGCAGGCTCGTTCGCCCCGCCCCGCGAGCACTCTCCGACGAACAGAACCGAATGGCCGCCGCTTCCGCATCCGCAGCAGCCGCCGCCGATGACACCACGTGCGTGAACACGATCCGAGCCTTCTGCGCGGACATCGTCCAGAAGGCCGACAGCGGACACCCTGGTGAGAGCCCGCTGATCCTTCGCCGGGAACAGTGACGCGAGCAGCGCTGTGGCATCGCCGAGCCCGCGGCAAACCCATGGCATTGTCCGACATGCAGCCATTCGCGGCAAGCATGGGGTGGTATCCCCCCTGCGTGGCCCCGCCCGAGCCTCACGGCCTCGGTCCGCCCCTTGACTTGCGCTGACCAATGCCTTCCACGCCGCAGGCGCCCCCATGGGCTGCGCCCCTATCACCCACGTGCTGTGGAGCAAGATCATGAGCTACAACCCCGCCAACCCCAAGTGGGTGAGCCCGCGCCCCCTGGCTTCCGGACGCGCTCCGACTTCCTTCCATGCGTCGTGCGACGCCGCGCGGGGAAGCCGCCGCACGCGGAGCTGAGGCGGCCCGCGCTGCGCGCGACGCTCACCAGGCTTCCTGTCACGGGCCGGCTCGCGGCCCAAAGGTCCCGGAGGGGCTCCGCAGACGCCGGGCCTGGAAACGTCGCGACGGCCCGCCGCACCTTTGCGATCCACCACGCCCCGCTGCCTCCCCCTGCATCCCCCTGGCCCCGCGCAGTTCAACCGCGACCGCTTCATCCTCAGCAACGGCCACGCCTGCGCGCTGCTGTACACGATGCTGCACGTGAGCGGGTACGACATGCCCATTGACGAGCTCAAGAAGTTCCGCCAGATCGGCGCCGTCACCGCGGGTCACCCCGAGAACGAGCTGCACCCGGCCATCGAGGCGACGACCGGCCCGCTCGGGCAGGGCATCACCCAGGGCGTGGGCATGGCCATGGCGGCCAAGCACATGGCCGCAAAGTACAACAAGGACGGGTTCTCCGTCGTGGACCCCACCATCTACGTTCTCTGCGGCGACGGCTGCCTCCAGGAGGGCATCAGCGGCGAGGCGTCGTCCCTCGCGGGCCACCTGGGGCTCAGCAACCTTGTGGTTCTGTACGACGACAACAAGATCACCATCGACGGGCCCACGTCGCTCTCCTTCACCGAGGACGTCGGCGCGCGCTACGCCGCCTACGGCTGGAACGTCCTCGAGGTCCTCGACGGCGACCACGACGTGGCCGGCATCGAGGCCGCCGTGCGCGCGGCGCAGGCGGAGTCGGACCGCCCCACCATGATCAAGGTCCACACCTCCATCGGCTTCGGCTCCTCCAAGGCCAACTCGGAGGGCGCCCACGGCGCGCCCCTCGGCGCCTCGGTCATCGCTGAGATGAAGCGCACCTTCGGCCTCGACGCTGACGCCACCTTTGCCATGCCCGACGCCGTCCGCGCCGCCTACACTGCCCGCGCCGCCGAGGGCGCCGCCGCCGAGGCCGCCTGGGACGCCCTCATGGACTCGTACGCCGCCGCGCACCCCACCGAGGGGGCGGAGCTTCGCCGACGCATCAGCGGAGAGCTCCCCGCCGACATCATCTCCAAGCTCCCGACCTACTCGCCCTCGGACAAGCCCGACGCCACCCGCAACCTCTCCGGCAAGGCCCTCAACGCCCTCGCCGAGGCCATGCCCGAGCTCGTCGGCGGCTCTGCTGACCTCACCCCGAGCAACAAGACCCTCATCAACTCCGGCGGAGACTTCCAGAAGGACACCCCGGCCGGCCGCTACTTCCGCTTCGGCGTCCGCGAGCACGGTGAGCGCGGCCCGCCCGCCCGCGGCCCCAGCGTTGCCCCGCCTTAGCCCCCGCCCCCTACCCCTTGCCCCGCCCCCCCCTCCCTCGCCCCGCAGCCATGGTCGCCATCTGCAACGGCATGGTCGGCTTCGGCGGCATCGTCCCCTACGCCGGCACCTTCCTCAACTTCGTCGGCTACGCCGCCGGGGCCGCCCGCGTCAGCGCCATCAGCGGCTTCCGCATCATCCTCGTCGCCACGCACGACTCCATCGCCCTCGGGGAGGACGGGCCCACGCACCAGCCCATCGAGATGCTCCTCATGCTCCGCGGCATGCCCAACATGCACGTCTACCGCCCCGCCGACGGAAACGAGGTCTCCGCCGCCTACGCCTCCATCCTAGCGCACCCCACCACCCCCGCCACCGTCGCCCTCACCCGCCAGAACCTCCCCCACCTCGCCGGCTCCACCATGGAGAAGGCGCTCAAGGGCGGCTACACCGTCTTCGACACCGCCGACGGCTCCGACGACGCCGTCGCCCTCATCTACGTGGCCACCGGCTCCGAGGTCTTCATGGCCATCGAGGCCGCCAAGGCCGCGTCCGCCGCCGGCGTCGGCCGCGTCCAGGTCGCCTCCCTCCTCTGCTGCGAGGTCTTCGAGGCCCAGGGCGGTGAATACGTCCGCACCGTCCTCCCCGAGGGCGTCCCCGTCGTCTCCGCCGAGGCCTCCTGCACCCTCGGCTGGGAGCGCTACTCCCACACCAGCCTCGGCATCGACCGCTTCGGCCTCTCCGGGCCCGGCCCCGCCGTCTACGAGGCCCTCGGCATGACCGCGGAGGCCCTCACCACCAAGGGCGTTGCTCTCGCGGCCAGGTTCGCGGGCAGCCCCGCCCCCCCCCTCTCCCTCCACTTCAGGTTCTGAGACGCCCCCTCACCACATTGTGTGCGTGCCTGTGTGACCCTGCTCGAGCAACCGGCAGCGGACCGCGAGCCCGGCCGTCCATCGCACCGCTCTGTGCGCCCCGGCCCCGGAACACCAGCCGCGCCACACCGCCGCGCCAGAAGGCTGCAGGCGTCTGGCTGCAAGCGCTGCGGCACCGCTGCCATGGCATGGGCGGCCGTCGTGGCACCGCTTGCGGGGAGCTCAGCCGCCGCTGCGGCCGCCTGGCTCCGCGGCGACGAGCGGCACGCGCTGCGATGGAGCACTGCCGCGCTTTCGATCGTGGTGAGTCCAAGCACCCTGTGCCTGGTGTCAGGCGGCACGCTTTTGGCGCTTAACGGCCCGACCGGTTTGTCGCACGCCTCCGACGTGGCCGCAGCTCTTTTTGGGCGTGCGGACGACGACGGCCGACATGATTGGTAGCTGCTGCGGCAACAGGCCTGCGCTGGACAAGCTCGACCGCACGAAGCTCAAAGGCGGGCTGCTTGAGCGTGAGAAGCCAGCCCCCAGCCTCAAGGCGCGCCCGAGACACCCCGTCGCGGTGACACGGGCCGCCACTTCCGACGATCCTGCGCAGTGAAGAACCTGTGGACGTCGCTGGTCCACGCGGCGGTGAGCGGCTGCCTCTCGCTCTGGGTCGTCGGCTCGGCCGTCGGCGCCGGCGGCTGGTACTCTCTGTACGATGCGGGTGACGACGTGGCGGCCCTGTCTGCGTCCGTGACCATGGGCTACCTGGTGGTGGACGTGTTCGACGCTGCCGCGACTGGGCAGCTGGCGGGCAAGCGGCCGGTTGTGGCCCACCACGCGCTGCTCCTCGTCGGCCTCTGCATCTCAAACCACGTGGTGAGCCCCTGGCGAGCGTGCGCAGCAAAGATGGCCCCTGTTCAGCGGCGGCTCACGGCGGCCGGTGCGCGCCCCTCTTCCGCAGGTTCTTGGCGAGCGCCTGCTCCAGCTCGGCGTCGTCTGCGAGCTGAACAGCGTCTTCCTGCACCTCCGAGCCATGATGAGAGTCCTGGGCTGGACGTGGGCCGACGCTCCCTACCAAGGTGCGTGGGCCGGGGTGTGGTTGACGCTCATCGCATTCAGGTTCGGCGCGCACGGCGCAATGGCCGCGCTTCTCGCGTGGGACCCCAGAGCGTTTGTGGAGGACTCTGGAATCGGTGCCGGCCTCGCCGCCATGATCGCCATCGGGCTGTTCGGCTTTCTAGCGTTTGACGCGGCGCTCGCCGTCGCCCTCCGGGCTGTCATGGGAGCGGACTTGAGAAGAGCCCGCAAGCTGGGTGCCATGGACTAGTTCGCTCGGAGGTGAACCGCACAACGGCAAGCCCACGCGATTGTGGCGTGCACAGGCATCTTGGAGGCCCTCACGCCCGGCCGTTTGTCCCCGGGCTCAAAACGACCGCATATGGCGCCTCTGTGATACAAGCTGAGCTGGCCTAGGCCTGGGTGCCGGCAATCAGCGGGGAAACGCGCTGCTGCGGCGGAGAGGGGGCTTCTTGTGAGTTTTTAGGTTACCTTGGAGCATCTATATTGGTAGCGGAGCAATAGATCAGAAGCAGACCTGACAGCTCGGATTCCGCAGAGTGCTGGCCGCAAGGGGCGGGGAGACCCACTGCAACCGGTCAATACCAGCCGCCCCGGGCCGTGGTTGGATGCCATCGTGTGGTCCGCTGCCGCGCTGCACAAAACGGCCGACTTGCAACGCAGTCAAACTCCCTCACACGCGGGCCTCAAGCTCGCTCTCGGCGGCCGCCTCGTCCCCCTCATTCTTCTGCTCGGGGCGGGCCTGTGTGTAGCCGAGATCGGGGAGCACCCAGGGCTGGGGCTTGTTCACGGCGTACCCTGTGCGCATGAGCCACTCGTGGCGGTCGAGCTCCTCGCGCTCCACTCCGCTGTTCTCGGGCGGGCCGTAGCTGCGGTACGCGTTCTTGCTCTTGTAGTAGCGCATGAACGTGTCGGCGTCGAACACCGGCTTGATCGAGCGCTCCTCATAGCGGTGGGCCATCTGCGAGCGAGGAGCAAAGCGCCCGATGGCAAGCACGCTTTCGTTGCAGGACAGTGCTGCCACGCCACGGCCGCCCTGCCTGTCCGTCCCAGGGGTCTCACGTGGCAGTCGTCGTCCACCTCGGTCTTGACATTGCCGGACAGCTGCCCGATCATGGGGACAACAAGGACGCCGAACCCGATGATGGCCGAAAACATCAGCGCTGGCTCATTGTTCAGGGCGCGCTTGAACCATCTGCGGGGTCGAAGGCCAGGGGCGGACGCCGTGAGGCCGAGAACGACGCCAGCCACGAGCAGGAAGGCCGCACACGGCCCGAGGCCCATCCATCTGGCAGATCGAGTGACCAATGTTGAAGGTCTGGCGCGTCGGCGGCGCGTGAGTCCGCGGCATGACGCTCAGCTGGGCCAACAGGCTTGGGCGCGCTTTCGATGGCCGAGCCCCCGCGCCCGCTGCACCGCTTTACGGAAGGCTGGCGCAGACACTGGTTTGGTTGGTCGAATCTCACCCCCTGGCGACTCCTGCCATCACCAACGGCGGCACAGGCAGCCGGTGATGCTCCGATCGAGCTGGAGCGGGCGGGATTGATCAATCGTCTGTCAGCAGAGCTGCACGAATCACGCCGTCTCACCCCACACGAGGCTGCAAGCACCCGCAACGACCCCCAGGGACACTCAACTGGCGTGAGGTGTCACGCACGCTCCGCGATGGCGGCGGCTAAGGATGTCACCACCGTGATCGTGACAGGCGGCACGAGCGGCATCGGCCTCCAGGCCGCCATGCTCCTGCTGGAGGAGGGAGCACGCGTGATTGTCACGGGAAGGACAGCAGCTAGCGTGGCTGGGGCCGTAACCAAGCTGAGTGCGGTGGGCGGAGGCGGCTCCGTGTCCGGGCAGGCCATGGACATGACCTCGCTGGTGGCAGTTCAGCGGTGCGCGCGGCGGCTGCGTGACTCCCTGGGGCACGTGGACCTCGTGCTGTGTAATGCAGGGTGGCAGGGCGTGGCGTCATCCGGCGTCCCCCAGCGCACCCGCGAGGGGGTGGAGTCTACCGTCGGGATCAACCACCTTGCTCATGTGCTCTTCGTCAGGGAGCTTTGGCCGCTGATCGAGGCGTCGGCGGAGAGGAACCGCTCCGCGGGCCTCCCGAGGGTCCGCATCACCGTCGTCTCCAGCGACCTTCATGACCCTGACACGCCGACGGGCTCGGCGAAGATGCTGGGGCGCAGGGTGGACGCTGTGGACCCCGCCGATCTGGGGCTCGAGCGGCAGATCCGTGACGGCACGTTTGACTCCACGACTGCCTACAAGCACGCCAAGCTGCTCAACGCGATGCACGGCCTCGAGCTCAACACGCGACTCGCCGACGCGGGCATCCACGCGGACGCCAACACCGTGGACCCCGGCTTCATCCCTACGTCAGGCCTGGCCCGCGAGAACGGTGCCTGCGTCACGTGCCTCATGAGCGTGTGCCTGGGCTGCCTGTTCTCCGGATGCTGCCACTGCCTGTTCGGGCAGCCGGTTCGGACCTTGCGGGACGGCGCCCGGTCGGAGCTGTTCGCGCTGCGGGAGGGACCCGCGGGTCGATTCTTCCACCTGGACGAGGTCCGCCCGGCGGCGGCGATGGCGGAGGACGGGGAGCTGAGGGCGCGAGTCATGGACGGATCCGTCGCGATGCTCGCAGGCCTCGGGTTCATGGGCCCGCCGAGCCCTCTCGGGTAGGCATCGCTCGCTCCGTGCGTGGGGCGGCGGCGCGCGGTGCGCTCGCACGCCTGACGATTGCGTGACGGGGCATTGCGTGCGTTCCAGGAATGGCTTCGGCAGCGTGGCGCGACGGGACGGCTCACTCCCCGCGCTTGGCCTCCGCCGTGACGGGGCACTCCAGGGTCACGACCTCGGCGCCGGCGGCGTCCTCGAGGCTGCAGCGCACGGTGGAGCCCGGGTCGACGCGGCCGACGCCCTCGGGCGTGCCGGTCAGGATCACGTCCCCGTCCTCCAGCGTCATCACGCTGCTCACGTACTCGATCAGCTCCGGCACGCCGTGCATCATGTCGCCGGTCGAGCCGTTCTGGCGCTCCTCCCCGTCCACCCACAGACGAACGCGCATGGCCGACGGGTCCGCGACGGCATCGACCGGCAGGACGGTCGTCATGGGGCAGAACGTGTCGCAGCCCTTGGCCAGGCTCCAGGGCGCGCCCTTGGCCTTGGCCTCGGACTGCCAATCGCGTGCGGTCATGTCAAGGCTGAGGACCCAGCCTCCGACCACAGAGCGCCAGTCGGCCGCTGCTACGTGCTTGACACGGCCCTTGATCACCACGCCGAGCTCGACCTCGTGGTGGAGCTCCGTGCAAGCCGCCGGGCGAACAATCGGCTCGCCATCAGCAATCACCGACGAGTTCGGCTTGAAGAAAAACAGCGGCTGCTTCAGCTTGTCCGGGGTTCCACCCATTTCCACCTTGTGCTTCGCATAGTTCTTTCCGATCTGCGCGACCATGGCCGGGCAAGGCGCTGAAATCGCTCGGGCGGTCGGCCGCACTTGGCGCCCCGAGCCCCGGCTGTGCTGGGTCGGCTCACCGCAACAATCTTCGTGCCCCAGTAGGAGCGGCGCGTCGCGGCGGCGGCAGCTGCCATCGCTTCGGTGGCAAGAGTGCGAGAGGCGAGTGAAATCGAAAACCATCCAATCGGGCGAGCGCACGGATCACTCGTCGTCGATGCGGGCACGCTTGGCCTCGCTGGCTTCTGCAGCCGCTTCCGCGTCACGTGGGCGGATGACTGCCTGGCCGGCGGGCGGCTCCGCGATCCAAGTCGGCGCTGCCTCGAGCTCCAGGGGCCACGGGTGCGGGAGGGCGCCGCTGGCCGACGTCACACCGGAGGGGGCGCCCTCGGTGGCTGGTGCGGCGGGAGGCCGGGGGGGCGTGTCCCCGGCAGCGGGAGCGGAGGACTCGCCGCCAGGGGAGGCGGCGGAGGCGGCGGCGGCGGCGGCGGCTGACCATGACGTTGCAGCGAGCGGGGTGTCCGCCGGCGGCGCCCGAGCGGCAAGCCACTCCTCTGCCACCTCCTCCGCCTCCTTCTCAGCGTTGTCGGCCTCTGCCTCTGCCGCAGCCTCCGCCTCCGCATCTGCCACTGCCTCCGCATCTGCCACTGCCTCTGCCTCTGCCGCAGCCTCTGCCTCAGCGGCTTCGGCCTCCGCCTCCGCCTTGGCCGCCTCCGCCTCTGCCTCGACCTTCGCCTCGTCGTCATCCTCCTCCTCCTCCGACTCTGACGCGGACGGCTCGCAGCCCGGCCCCTCACCGTCGCTGGTGCTGGCAGGGACACCGTTCGGCGCCACAGGAGGCAAGACCGCCTCCGCCTGCCCGACAGGGCTCGCAGCCCCTCGTGAGGACGATGCCTGCAGCCACGCCGGCGAAGCGTCGTCACCGGCCTCCTCCCCGCCGACCTCCTGCTCCTCCCCGCCCACTTCGCCCTCGCGCACGTGCTGCCCGTCCTCCTCGTCCGTGTCACTGCCCCCGCCGTAGTCCGCAGCAGTGGCGGCTTCCGCCCCGCCCGCGGCCTGCCCAGCAGGCATTGCGTCGCCCGCCGGACCAACCGAGGCATCTTCCCGCTCTGCCTCTGCGTGGGCCGTAGCATGACCATCACTCTCGCCCGGCTGGAGCTCCTCCTCCCCGGCATCGTTCCCCCCGGCCTGCTCCTCGCCGGCCTCCTCTTCGGCATCCTCCTCCCCAGTCTCCTCTTCCCCGGCCTGCTCCTCGGCCTGCTCCCCGGCCTGCTCCTCGGCCTGCTCTTCGGCCTGCTTCTGAACCGCTGAGGCCGGCTCCCCCGCCGGCGTATGCGCCGCCTCCTCCTGCTCTGCCTCCTGCTCCTCCTCCACCGCCTCCTCGGCCTCCGCCGCCTCCGCCTCCTCGGTCTCCTCCTCGTCCTCCTGCTCGGCCTCGTCCTCGTCCTCGGCGTCGGCCCCTCCCTGCAGCGCCCCCGGCCGGAACCCCACAGGCGTCATCGCCACCAGCGGAGTGCGAGATCGCCGGCCGTCGACCAACACTCTCACACGGATCGAGAGCTGTCCCGGAAGCGGCGCAGCGGCTGCCGGCGCGGCGATCCGCCGGACGCGGCTCGGAGCGGCACGCCTGGGCACCCGGGTCTCTTGGGCGGCGGCGGCGGCGGCGGCGGCGGCGGCGGCGGCGATCGCAACGGGCGGAGGGGGAGGGGGGATGTCTCCCGCCGCCTCGGCGTCCGCCACCTCCTCGGCGGCGGCGGCGGCCGCGAGGACCACGGAGGCGTTGGACGCCGCGGCGCGACGGGAGACCTTGCGGCGGCGGGGCGGCGGCGGGGCGGCCTCATCGTCCGGGGCCGGGGCCGGGGCGGCGGCGGCGGGCGGGGGCGCGGCGGCCGCCTCTGCCGTTGCCGGCGGCGCCAGGGCTGCCGCTGTGATGCTGGGGACCCTGCCTCGCTTCCTGGCCCGCCTCTTGCCCCGCCCGAGCGACGCGGCGTCGCTCGAGCCCGGGCCCCTCCCGGCGCGGTCGAACCCGCTCCCGCCGTCCCCGTCCCCGTCGTCCTCGTCCTCGTCGTCCTCGTCCTCTCCCGCCGGGGCGCTGAGGTCTAGGAGACGCCTGCGGTTTCGCGGCAGGTAGGTGCCATGCGTGCCTGTCTCGGCCGCGAGCTCGCACTCCGCCGCGTGCACGAGGGCAGCGAGCGAGGCGGCGTCCGGGAGAGCACGGGCGAACCCGCCGGTGGCGGCCTCGGCGGCCCTGACGACGACGCGGCCGTCGCACGAGCCCCGGACGGCGGCCGCGAGGGACGTCAGCAGCAGAGCCCGGTACCGCGCTGCCTCTGCCTGGCCTTCCTCCCCGGGTGTCTCGGCGCTGGGGATGCCGAGAGCGGAGGCGACGACGCCGAGCTGGCCGGAGGACGCGGAGGAGGCCGAGGAGGACGAGGAGGAGGCAGCTGTCGCGTCGGGCTCCTCCTCCTTCTCCTCCTCCTTCTCCTCCCCCTCCTCCTCCCCCTCCTCGTCCTCGTCCTCGTCCTCCTCCTCCTCCTCCCCCTCCTCCAGCCGCTCCCCGTCTCCGCCTCCCGGTGGGTACGGCCCCGCCTCGCCAAGATCCACGAGCTCTGCCCCCAGGGCGGCGTGCGCCCCTCCGCCGGCGCGCAGGACGGCGTCCGTCCCGAGGCCCAGCCACCGCGACAGCCCCGCCCTCGCCGCTCGGGACCGCCGCGCGGCTGCCCATGCCTCCCGCTCCATCTCCACCGCGTATCGGTACGGAACGCGGTGCCGCTCGGCGCAGGCGGGGCAGCGGAAGCAGCCCGGGCGGTGCAGCGGGGTGCCGCCGCGGGACGGCGGCGTCTCCGTCGGGGAGGGAAGGGTGTCCTTGGCCACCCCGACGCACCCGAGGTGGAACCACAGGTTGCAGTCGTCGCAGCCGACCATGTCCCCCGTGGCCAGCCCCCCGCAGACGCAGTGGGCGGACTCGTGGTCGGCGAGGACGCCCTCCAGGGCGGCGAGCTCCCGCCGCTGCGCCGTGGGGATGGAGCGAGCCTCCTCGAGCAGGGCGAGGACGGGCTGCGGCTGCACGGGGCCCGGGCTGGCGAGGAGGCAGCGCGCCTGGGCGTCCCAGCGGGCGCCGCGGACGACGACGGAGTGGAGTGTGCGGCACAGAGCGACAGAGGAGGGGCCGCGGAGGGGGACGCAGGGGACGGTGAGGAGGACGCCGAGGGCCTGGGCGGCGGTCGGGGACTGCCGGAGCACGGAGGAGGCGCGGGCGGCCCAGCTCACCGCGCGGAGGCCGGAGCCCACGCGGGCGAAGAGCGACGTCAGCGGGGCAGAGCCGTCGAGGTCGGGGCCGGCGCTGAGCCAGGGGAGGGCGGCGCCGCCCATGGCGCCGACGGCCTCACGGACAGCGGCGTCGAGAGAAGTGCGGAGCGTCGGCCCGGCCGCGGCGCCGCCGGCTGAGCGGCCGCCGTCCGCGACCCTGGCGGCGAGGCGCTCCACCGCCCGCCGCATGGGGCCGGCGACGGACCGGGGGGCGGGGGCGGGGGTCCCGCTGGCGTCGCCGCGCTCCTCCCCGGTGGTCGCGGCGTCGTCGTCGGGCCGTGTCCCTTCCAGCGCCATCCAGTCCCCCGACAGAGCCGCAGAGCCGCAAACCAATCGCCGGATCGGCACGGGCAGAGCCGCGAGGACCGGTGGAAGAGCCGCGGGCCTGGCGCCGTCGAGGGCAGCGGCGACGGCGTGAGCGACGATGTCGCCCCCGTCTGGGGAGGCCGCCGCCGCCTCGTCCGCCGCCTCGTCTTCCTCCTCGACACCGGTGGCGCCGGCGAGGGCGAGGCAGCGGATGCCGGCGGCGCGGCACGCCCTGACGTGGGCCGTGGGGCCGTCGGTCGCAGCGGAGGGGCTGGGCGGGGAGGGCAGCGCTGGGCGACGCGCGAAGACGACGGCCACGGGCGACGCGCCGTCGGCGGCGGCTGCTCGCGCGGTGGTGAGGGCGTCCTCGAGAGGCGAGGGGCTTCCCGAGGCGAGGGCCGCGAGGACGTGGGCCGAGGGCACGGCCGAGGCGGCGGCGGGCGAGGAGGCGAGGGCGGCTGCGGACGCCGCGTCGATCTCGCACGAGAGCTCCGTCGCGCGGCCGAAGATGGCCGCCTCGTCCGGCGAGGCACCCCCGTCCGTGCCCGGGCGCCGGACGGACGCGCCGATCCCAGCCGCCGCCGCCAGGGTGACGCACGCGTCGAGAAGGGCGTCGGCCAGCCGTGGCCCGCCGAAGCCGCGCGGTGAGAGCCGGTCCGGCAGAGCCGGCGCCCGGTCGATCGCGGCCTGCACCTCTGCCAGGGCGGGGCGGCCGAGCTGGGGCGCCTCCTCGGGCGAGGACGCCGCGGCGGCGGCGGCGCGGCGCTGCCAGCCCGCGAGGCGCGCCCTGGCAGCCGACGTCGCCCGAGCCCTTCCCCTGTGCTGCGGCCCCGCCCCCGCCCTCGCGCCGTCGTGCTCTCGCATCACGACCCGCACCGCGTCCGCCATGCCGGCGGCCCAGGCATCCACCTCCGCCCCTGCCTCCGCCGCGGCGTCGGTGGCCTCGCCCGCCGCCGCCTCGCGCGCGCGCACGGCCCCGAGCAGAGCCACCGCGGCCGCGAAACCGCGCCGGACGGACCGCCCGGCCGCCGCGCGTGCCATGCAGCAAGGGCACAGCACCCCTGCCGAGGCGGCGGCCGAGGCGGCTTCGAGCACCGTCTGGGGCAGATCCTCCACCCTCTCCCCGTCGTCGTCACCGCCCTCCTCCTCCTGGTCCTCCTCCTCTTCCTCCTGGTCGTCGGCTGTCCCGTTCACCTCGGGCTCGGCCGCGGCCGCTGCCGAGGTATGGGTGCCGGCTTCTGCGGCGGGCGTGTCCCCTTGTGCCACCGGGGCCTCGGCCAGCGCGGCACCGCCGGCGGCCACGACGGACTGTACCGCGCCGGTGGCGGGGGACGGCACATCGGCGGGCGCCCCGACGACGACGGAGCCCGCCTCGGCCGGGAGCGCCGAGCCCTGGCCCGAGCCCTGGCCCGAGCCCTGGCCCGACGACGACGAGGAGGAGGACGACGACGACGACGACGACGACGACGACGACGACGACGACGACACGTCCGGGCCCACGCCTTCCCCGGGCGCGGCCTGCCCCGCTTCCGCGACGAGACGCAGCGTGGCGGCGGCGACCGCGCGGGAGCGGCGGACGGCGGCGGCGACGGGGTCGTCGAGCGGCTCGTCGGCCAGGGATTCGTCCTCCTCGTCCCAGTCGCCCGTTGAGGCGACGTAGCCGACGGCGCGGCGGGCTCTGCCGCCGGCGAGGAATGGGTAGGGGACGCAAGCGTCGGCAAGGAGGGCGGGATGCGGGGAGGAGGCGGACCCCGGCCGGTCCCACATGGGGGCGAGGCCGCTGGTGGCGCGGACGAGGGCGGAGAGGGAGGTGGACCGGGCGGCGGCGAGGGCGAGGACGCCGCCGTGAGAGGCGGCGGCGCGGGCGGCCTCGACCCCCGAGGGTCGGCCGGCGGCGCCGGGGCGGCGGCCGGAGCCCGAGCCGGCTTGGGACGCGGAGGACGACCGGAGGACGGTGGAGAGGGCTCCCGAGGTCATGCGGTGCGCGGTGCCGGCCGAGGCCTTGGCCACCCCCTCGGCGCTGCCGGGCCGCGCCCACGTCCAGGGGAGGCTGGCCGCGTCGAGGGGTACGACGGCGGAGGACTGGCCGCGGCGGCGGCCGGGCCGCGACCTCCGGACGGGATCGCACCTGCGCGCCTCGCGGCCCGAGGCTAGGACAACGTCCTCGGGCGTCTCCGGCGCCAGGGGCACGGGCCCGGCGGCTGCCAGGTCGCGCACGGCGCGCGCGGCGGCGGTGCTGGAGCCGGCGGCGGCGGCGGCGAGGAGGTCGCGGGCCGCGGCGCGGCGGGCGGCGGCGGCTTCGTCGGCCGCCCTTCCCTCCTGCTCCGTCATGCCCACGCACGCCGCGTGGAGGAGCTCCCCGCAGCCGTCACACTGCAGCATGAAGCCGGCGGCGGGGCCCCGGCAGAAGCAGCGGGGCGCAACGGCCGCGCGGAGGGCGGCGGTGGAGGCGGAGACGTCGAGCTCTAGGTCCTCCGCCTCGCGGAGGAGGGCTGTGGCGGCGGCGGCGGGTGTGGTGGCGACGAGGGCGCCGGCGGTGGTGGCGACGGCGGGGCCGGAGGAGGCGGCGGCGACGCGGAGGAGCCATGCGTTGGCTTCCGAGTGCATGTCGAGGGCGCCGCGGGAGAGGGGTCCGATGACCCGCTGGGAGGACCAGGAGAGGGGGGCGAGGGCGGCGTCCAGGTCGACGCCCGAGGGGCGGGGGAGGCGCAGGGCGGCGGCGGCGGGGTCGAGGCCGAGCTCCGCGGCGCGGGCGGCGACGGCGTCGTCGTCCAGCCTGGTGCCCCGGAGGACGGAGCCCACTTCGTGCTCCACGTGCTGCCCCAGGGAAAGCTCTGCCAGGAGCCGGGTCCAGGACGCCATGGGCACGCCGATGCGCGCGCCGCTGGCGAGGACGAGGAGGGCGAGGGGCTGCGGGAGACAGTCCCGCGACGTGACGAGGGGCCGGGCGCCGTCGAGCCAGGCGGCGGCGCGGGCCAGCTGCTCGCGGATGAGGGCTGCGCAGGAGCCGGCCACGTCACGGACCCACGCGGGCTCTGCCGTGCCCAGGGGACCCGCGCCGCCGTCGCCGCCGCCGGGCGCGGCGGGTGCCTCGTCCTCGCCGTCCTCGGCCTTGGCTGCCTTGCCCTTGGACCCGCGACGCTGCGTGACTGCCTCCTCCTCCTCGTCCTCGTCCCCGTCATCGTCATCCTCGTCCTCGTCCTCGTCCTCATCGGCCTCGCCCGCCGCCCCGCTCGCCCCGTCCTCGGGCATCAGCCCCAGCGCCGCACCTTCCCACAGCAGGTCACGGAGCCACCACACACCGAGCAGCGACCGTGCCCTGTCAAGCGTGTCTGACGCACGGGCCGAGCCCAGCGCCGCCGCCCCCGCCTCGCCCCTCGTCAGCCATCCCTCCTCAGCGTCCCCGCGGCCCGCGCCCGACACCCACCCCGCCGCCACCGCCGCCGCCTTGGGCTCCGCGCCGCTCGCGGTGGACGCGGCGTCCCCGTCCGCTGCGCCCTCCTCTGCCGCCGGCGCGTCCCGGGTGCCGGCTTCGACGGCCCCACCCGGCATCCCTTCTCCAGCGCTCACCGCAGCGGCCTCCGTGTCACCCGCCGCCACCTCCGCCTCCGCCCCCGCCTCTGCCGTCACCTTCTCCTCCTCGTCCTCCTCGTCCTCCTCGTCCTCGACGTCTACGAGGCCGAGCGCGGTGTCCAGCGCCTCTGCCGCCTCCTCCGCCGTGTACGCCGGGCGCACCGCCACCCCGGCCCGCCCCCTCCCCTCCCCCGACCACATCCCGCGGATGGCCTTGCGCGCCTGTGACGCCACGATGCCGTCCTTCTCGGGCGGCCCGGCGGCGCCCACCGCCCCCGTCACGTCCTCCAGGATAGCCAGTGCGGCCGGGCGCTCCACGAGGAGCTGCCCCACCCCCGCGGCGTCGTACCCCGGTCGGTCGAGCACCGACTGCACCGCGGCCGAGGCCTCGGCGAGGATGGAGTCCTTGACGTCGGGACCGCAGTGCCGGAGCTGCGGCCCCAGCACACGCCGGAGGAGGCGGGCGACGGCGCGGGCGGCCTTGCCCTGCCCGAGCGCGGCGATCCACGACGACGACAGGCTGTTGACGTCCAGGATGTCCGTTGAGAGGGCGGACTCCTCGGCCTGCGCCGACGAGGGGGCGATGCCCCCCGGCGGGAGGGGGCCGTTGGGCGGGAGGGAGGAGGCGGAGCCGGGGCGGGACAAGCGGCGGCGGCCCGCGCGCCTCCGGCCGGCCGGGGCGTGGGCCGAGGCGGCGGCGCGACGGATCGCCGCCGGGCCGCGGAGGGCCGAGGGCGGCTGCCTCCCGCCCGCCTGCAGGGCCCCCGAGGGGTCGTCGTCGACGGCGCCACCCGCCGCGGCCGAGGCGTGCCGCTGGAGCTGCTGGAGCCGCATGCTGAGCTGCGTGACCTGCTGCTGGAGGAGCGAGGTCTGCACGTGGAGGGCGCTCGCCACCTGGAGCTGCTGCCACACCGCAGCGGGGTGCATCACCACCACGGGGTGGTCCCCAGGGAGGTGCTGCACCCCCATGTGCCCCTCGCTCAGGGCGGCCTGCATGATCCGCGCGGGGGAGCTCGCCGAGGCGGCGCCCATGCCGGGCACGCCCTGCCGCATCGACGCCTGCACTGCCTCCGTGAGCGCGCGGACCGATGACGTGGCGACGTCGAAGCCCTCGTGGAGGCGGGCGACGGAGCCGGCGACGACGGTGCCCGACGACGGCGCCGAGTCGGGCGTGACGGTGCTGAGCTCGGGCGGCGGTGAGGCGAACATGCCCTCGACGTCGGCGCGGCACCCTTCGGCGACGGAGCCGTCGGGGGCGAGCCAGCCGCCGACGCGGGCGCGGAGCATGGCACCGGCGGCGGGATGGTACCGGGGCACGGCGGAGGCCGCGATGGAGATGCCGACCGCGGGAGTGAGCGTCGCGGCGGCGCGGACGATGGCGTCGACGGGCTTGACCGCGGCGCGGAGGGCACGGGCGCGCCTCGCGGCGGCCTCCGCGCCCACCTGCTCCAGCCGGCAGACGAGGGGGAAGACGGCAGCCATGCGCTGCTGCTCCCGCCGGATCATCGACGCCGTCACCTCGGCTCGGAGTGTCCACGCCCACCGGGCGATGCGACGCCGCAGCTCCTCCTCGGCGCCCGTCTCCAGGGGCAGGGCCGCGGCCTCGCGGTCCAGGAGCCGGGCGCGGCGGTACAGCGACCGGGTCGCGGGGCAGTGAAGCAGGGCCGGTGCGTCGCCCAGCGACGACGACAAGCCCGCGGACGACGACGACGACGACGACGACGACGACGACGACGACGACGCTCGCAGCCTTGCCAGGTCAGCCACGAGCTCGCGCGCTCGGGCCATCCAGGCGCGGCAGCCCGCGGCCGCGGCCTCGAGCTTCGCCATGACGGCGCTGACGTCCGTGCAGAGCAGAGCCGCCTGCTCCGCGATGACGTCGACCTCGTGGATGCCGGCCTTGACCCCGCGGGCGTCCGCCTGCGGCCCGACTAGGGCGAGGGCTCGCTTCTCCCAGCCGCCGGCCATGGCCACTGCCTGGGTTAGGTCGGCCTCCTCCTCGCACACGCCGGGCAGCTTGGACGCGTCCTCGAGCAGGGCCTCGAGGTCCGAGCAGGAGAGGGCGGGGCGCTCCGCGGCGTCAAGGCCGGCCCGGGCGGCGTCGCCGAGCAGGCGGAGCTGGGCCGTGCACGCCTCGAGGGAGGCCTTGCGGACCACGCCGCGGGAGGTGGCGTTGCCAGTGGGGTCCCCGGGGGCGGGGATGCCGAGGGCGCGGACGGCGTCCAGGCGTCGTCGCACGGCGGCGACGACGGGCGCCGCCCGGGCGGACCATGCCTCGCAGTCGGTCACCACCGAGCGGAGGCGGGCGAGGCGGGAGCCGCCGTCCGTCCGCAGGCCGTCGCCCTCGGCGAGGAGGGCGCGGAGGCGGGGCATGTCGGCCCGGGAGCGCTGGGCCGCCGCGGAGGACGAGCGGCCGGGGACGGGGCCGAGGCATCGGTCCACGCGCGCGGACCAGGAGAGCGATGCGCCGATCGTGCGCCTGAGGCGTGCCTCCATGGCCAGGACCACGCTGCAGGTGGCAAAGGTGGCTGGGACGTGCTTCCCGTGCGACCGGGAGGCCACGGCCGTGGTGGCTCGGTTGCGCTCTGCCAGCAGAGCCTGCAGCTTCTTGGTGCCGGGCCGGCCGACGAGCGTGCGGCGGGCGCGGCGGAGCCATTTTCGGTCCCTGACCTCGGCGGCGACGAGGCGCCACTCGTCGACGACGACGGGCAGGGATTCCGCCTCCCGTACCAGGGCCTGGAGCACGTCCAGGGGGTCCGAGGCCTCGTTTCGGAGCGGGGCGTCGCTCGGGAGGGAGGCCTCCGCGGCCGGTGACGAGGACGAGGACGAGGACGAGGACGAGGTCGCATGCTCGTCCGCGGGCTGTGGCGTGGGCGAGGCGTCATCCTCGTTGCCGTCGTGGTCGCCCCCCTCCTCGCCCCGCCCCGCCTCCTCGTCCGCCTCCTCCTTGTCCTCGTCCTCCTCGTCCTCCCCGGCCTCTGCCGTCGCCTCCTCCGGCTCCCTCGCGTCCAGCGCTACCCTAACCTTCTCGAGCCACAGCTCGACGTCGCGCTGCGCCGCAGTCACCGCCGCGGCCTCTTCCTCAGAGGCCGGCACGCCGCCCTGCCCCGCCCTCGCGACGAGCTCGTCCAGCTCCGACGCCGGCGCACGCCGCCTGGATGACGCCACCGACCGGCCCCGCTTCCGCGTGGAACGCGTGCCTCCGCCCCCCGGCTCCGCGCCGCCCCGCGCCCCCGGCATGGCGTCGCCGACCACCGCCCGCGCCTTGACCCGCCACGCCTTGGCCCGCCCCACCTGCCGCAGTAGCACCGCCAGCCTCTCGGAGACGTCGACGGGCAGAGCCTGCGCCTCGGCGACGAGGTCCTCGAGCTCTTCGGCCGTGCAGCGCCTGACGCCACCGAGCACCTCCTCGCACCGCTCGTCCCAGTCGCCGACCTCTGCGAGCAGGGCCTTGGCGCGCTCTCCCTCGGCAAAGGCCACGCCGCAGCGTGCCGCGTCCGTGGCAACGGCGCGGATGTGGGCGAGGGGGACGAGGCCCCGGCGGTAGCTGAGGTCGCTGCGGCTCTGCGGGGAGCCGGTGGTGGCGCCCGATGCCGGGTGCATGTGGGAGACGTACGCCGGGAGGAGGTGGGCGGGGGTGACGGGGGGCGGCACCGAGGCGACGCAGACCACCGCGGAGGAGGACGAGGACGAGGAGGAGGAGGCGGGTGGCGGCGAGGGGGCGGCATCGGGGAGCTCGGGCTCGGGGAGGGGGGGGGGCTTGAGCGCGAGCATGCTGCCCTGGGGGAGCCGGGGCCCCGCGGCGCCTGCCTGGTGGTTGTCCGCGTTGGGGACCTGGTCGAGGAAGGCCCGGGCGACGCGCTCGCAGTAGGCGAGGCGCGCGGCGAGGTCCTCCCGCTCCTCGATGTGCATGCGGAAGAGGCGGCCGGCGCGGAGGTGCGACCGCAGCTCGCTGATGCGCACCGGGCGGGCGGGCCGGGAGGGGTCGCGCGCGGAGGCCCCGGCAGCGCCGGCCTCCTCCTCCTCCGCACCATCGTCCTCCGCCTCGTCACCTTCCGCCAGCTCCTGCGCCGCCCTGGCTCGCGCCGCGCGGCGGTCCTTCCTCGTCTCCGCCTCCTCCTCGATGCGAGACCGGCGCCTCGCGGCCCACGCCTTGCCCTTGCCCTTGGCCGACGCCCGCAGCGCCGCGCGCCGCGACGCCACGCCCTTCGTCGCGCCCCGGCCCGGCCCGCGCACCTTCCTCCTTCCCCCCTGCGCCACCTCCCCCCCGGCCCCCCCGTCGTCCCTGTCCTCCTCCTCCTCGTCCTCCTCGCTCCCCAGGTCCACCTCTACCGCGTCCCTGGGCTCGTCCACCTCCTCCTCGTCCCCGAGGCAGCCAAGCAGCTCCCGCCGCGCCCGTTCCTCACGCCACTCCAGCCGGAGCTCTGCCGCCTGCTCGAAAGAGGACACTTCGTCCTCCGCCGCGGCCCTCCCCGCCGCCTCACACCGCGCCAGCAGCCGGCGAGCCCTGTGCGACCACACCCTGGCCTCACCGACCACCCTGGCAGCGGTGGCCGCGGCCGGGAGGTCGACCCGGACCCCCGCGCCCGGCGCGAAGAGCTTCTCGACGTCTTCGAGCACGCTCTGCGGCGGCACCCCCGCCAGCGCGTCCATGACGCGGGCGAGCCAGAGCAGGGTGTCGTCCATTCGGATCGCGAGCTCGTCGCGGGTCGCGCCGACGTCGGTGGCGAGCGCGGCGCCCGTGCCCGACTGGCCGCGGAGCAGGGGCATCGTCGCCTGCTCCCGGGCCAGCTCTACCAGGAGGGTCCACTTCGGCGCGGACCTGCCCCGGAGGGCCTTCTCGGTCCGCTCGCGCCACGCCCGCCACTGCTTGGAGAGCTGGTGGTCGGCCTCCGCCCTGGGGGGCGGGGCGGGGCGTGACGGGGCGGGGAGGCCCGGCAGGACGGCGTGGACGCTGGCCGGGCCGCCGCGGCCGGCGGCACCACCGCCCCTGGCGTAACCGTCGACGAGGTCGACGGCGATGCTGAGGAGGTCGTCCACGGGAGGGGCGCCGTCCGCCGCAGCGCCGGCGCGGGCGCGGCGAGGGCGGTCGGCCGAGGAGGAGTCGCCGGAGCGGCTCTTGCCGCGGCCGCTGACGCCCCGGGGCGCCGCGTCGACGTCGTCGCCCTGCGGGTCAAGGGGGTGGGAGGAGGCGGGGGGCGGGGTGAATGAGGGCGGCGGACGGGGCAACTGGGTGGGCTCCACGGGTCGGGGGGCAATGCGACACCTCCCTCGGGAGGAGAGGGGTCGGCCCCAGCGAGGCGCGATAAGTCGTTGCGCTGGCCTCGGAAGCGGGGGGAAACGGCCGGAGCCGGGGGCGGCGCCGGGGGCCTTCGCTCACCTTGCCGCCGAGCACGTGCGACCGGGCCGCCTCAATGTGACGGAGCGCGGACACCTCCTGCCCGCCCCCAGCGATGGAGGCGAGCAGGAGCGATGCCTTGTCCACGTCGTACGAGCAGTCGTGGAGAAACTCGAGCGCCCGCTCGTCATCCTCGGTTGGAAGCTGTCGGCCCATGGGCACGGCCGCCCGAGCCTCGCTGACGGGGGTGCCGGTCGCCGCGGCGAAAAACGCCTGCCGCGCTTGGAGCCGCGAATCACAAAACGGGTCGAGGGGGTCCCCGCCGCGCATGACCCTGCAGAGATCAAGCCATGACTCCACTGCGACGGAAACGACGGGCCGATGGTCGTGGCGGCGCGCTCCAGCGCCAGGGGAAGGCGCGGCGAAGCCCAAAACCAGTTCGAGCTTTTCGCCGAGCTCTACCGGAATCAACGGGGAGCAGGCGCCGATTGCGCGCGATTCTCACACTGCGCGTCAGTCAGAGCCCTGCGCGCCTCGACGGGATTCCATGCGCCAGACTCCACGTCCGGGTCAAGGGCCGAGGGAAGCTTGGAAACGCGGGACTCGGGCCCGATCGCTACCCTAACTTGTCCGTGCGGGATTGCGCGCACCAGAGGGCGATCTGCCGCCTGAGACCTGTCTGCATTGACGACAGGGTACTTCAAGGGCTGCCGGGGGGTGCCCTTGGGCGTGTCAATATGCTGCGAGGTAGCGGGGCGGGGCACTGCCAAACGTTGGCTTGTTGCGGCGCTGCAAGAGGCGCACCTTGCGACATTGGTCCGGATAGAACAATGCAGTAGACATGTTTGCACACTTTGGCGACGGGGTTGCGGGTGGGAGCCGTCCCGACCACGACCAAACGCTCAGGCAGCAGATGCGCACAAGCCGCCGAGGCGCCCCACCGTAGATTAGCGCCGGCCCGACGCGTCGGGCCGGGTTAAGGGCTGGGGGTCCGATCACGTCCGGGCCGCGGCGGGGGCGCGGCTCCCACCTCACCCGCCGAGGGGCGAGCGGGGGACTGTTCAGCCCTGACGGGCGAGCAAACGAGCCCGAGCGTGCCAGTGGCACCGCCAGCATCACCTCAGCCCCGTTTCCGGAAGGCAGCATGACAAAGCCCCGACCCATGCCCAAACCGCCCCGCTCTCGGGGTCCCCGGACCTTGCAAAGGCTGGCAAGCCCGGCAGCCCTCGGCACCCACAAACGCCGCGCCTCATCCGCCTGGAAGCGTGCCACGGACATGGCGACCCCATCACAGGCACCAAATTGGCCATTGGTGGCACCTTCCATGGCCGCTATCCCCTGGACCACCGCACAGTCCCCACCCAGCCCGGCTTGTCGAGCTCAGCGGTACGCGCCGGGACGGGCTCACCTTGAACAAGTGCTGAAGGAACTCGGCATGCGGCACTGCGACGCGTGAACCGGGCACCTGGGGCATGCCTTGGGTGGGGATACTACCTTCCTCGCGCGACGGGCGCAGCTGCAAGGGCTTGCGGCGCCGATATGAGGGCCCGGTGCCTCGGTGCTAGACCCTCACGTCCACGCTGTCGCCTCGGCCTGTCCATACGGAGTATGTCGTGGGTGCGAGGCCGGCCGCGGGAGCGTGATCGGATGGACCCACACCAGGCGGTGAGTGTGAGCGCTTGGCCGCCTCTGCCCGTGCAAACTGGGCTCTGCGTGAGATCGCAGCCCCCGCTCCGCCCCCACCGTGACCTTTTGGGCCCCTCTTACCCCACACAGCCTAGCCAGTACCCTCGCCGTTGTAGCGGAGGACCCGTTCGTGGATCTTGCTCGCCGAAGCATGGCTGGTGAGTCCTCCCCTACCGCCGACACTTCAGTGGCCGCCCGAGGCAGCACCCGTGCGGCCGAGAACGGCGCTTGAGCGGCTGCGCCACAAGCCATGACCTTGTTTCCTGTCGTGTGGCACGCGCAGCTTCGGAAGCGCCGGATGCTGGCGCATCGGTGGCGGCGTCTGATGGACCGACGCTTCCGGTCACGGCCGCCCGCGTCGTGAACCCGGACTCGGCGGTGACCGCTGGCAAGCGCGCCCTCGCCCGCAGGTGGACATTCATCAGCGGCTCCCCGGACCCCGAGAACCCGCGCGACTGGTCGAAGAAGCTCATGGTGGATATTGCCACCGTCGGCACGGCCGAGGACATCATCGCCACGCTCGGCGCCATGGAGCCCCCGTCGGAGGTCGTTGGCCGCGCGGATGGTTTCCAGCTGTTCATGTTCCAGGAGGGCGCGCGCCCGGACTGGAAGGACCCGCTCGTCAAGAGCAAGGGCGGTCGCTGGGACCTCCCTCTCCGCTACACGGTGAGAAAGCATCGCCGGAACCGCCCGGGCCCCGATGCGATGGCGGAAGCTTGGCCGTTCGCCCGCCCTTTGCGACGCTCGGCGCGGCCGAACCAGAAACGCGAGCCCCGACCCCTCCTCCGGCCCGCCCTCGTCCGCCCCCGCCTCGCAGTCCGACCCCGCCGACGTCCTTGCCGGCGCCGAGGAGCCGAGCCAGCTGTCCGTGCACCCCGACGACGTGTGGAGGCGCATCCTCTTCGCCGTGGCGTCGGAGAGCCTCGAGGAGGCGGCCGAGGTGGTCGGCGTGGCCGTGGAGCGCAAGCGCGACAAGGACTCGGACATGCCGGGGGAGGGGCCCGCGTGGATGTACCGCATCGCCGTCTGGGTGCAGACCGCGTCGGACCTGTCGATGCAGACCCGCCTCGGGGAGAGCCTGCGCGCCCTCCTGGACCTGCCCGAGGAGAGCCTCGCGTTCTTCTCGTTCCTCAAGGCCGACCGCAACATCAACCCTCGCATCACCATCTGACCCGGCCGGCCGTCCCGTGCAAAGCCCCGGGCATGCCTCGACGCGTCCCGGCGAAGCGATGCGTGTCGCTTGCAGCCTGAACCAACACAAGCCCACCGTGTTTCTGCGTCCCCCCCGCACGCGCTCAGTGGCGCCTCACTCTCGGCGCATTCGCTCGCTGCCATGCGCGTAGCCAACGCTCACGGGCCCACAGGCTTGCTGTTGCTCGTGCGAGGCGCGGGCGGTGCGAGGTGCCGTCGGGAACGGCTCGAGGCACGCGTCAGTGTGGTTTCCGGTTCGCTGGCAAGCAGCCACTCGGCACTCACTGCCGCCAGTTCACGCCGACACGCCTCGCTCACGGGCTGCTCTGGTACTCCGCGTGCAGCGCCATCCACGTGGCGCGCTCCCCGTCTGTCATCAGCTCCAGCACGTCGTCCATGGCGTCAGCGTCGCCCCCGAGGCGCCGCGCCGCCGCCTCCGTCGTCGGGGTCGCCATCCCCACAGCCGGGTCCTCGACGGCCCGGGGCGACGACCCCATGGCGATGTCGACCATCACTCCGCCGTCCTCGTCATCCTCCTCGCGGCCGCGATCGTCGCGCTTCGGCGGTGTCTGCAGCTCTGGCGGCGCCGTCGCGCGGTGGCCCGTGCCAGCCTGGGCCTCGAAGGCACGGACCGCGCTCTCGGTGGCGTCCGCCGCGACGTCGGCCGCGTCGGTGGCCGTCACGCCTCGTGCCGCCTTGGCCGCGCGGCTCTGCTTGGCGCGCCTGGCCTCGAGCGCCCTGGCCATCAGGTCCCCCGCCGCCCGCTTGCCGACCCCGGCGCTGGTGCGCTTCGGCACCGCAGCGGGGCCGGTGGCGGTGGCGGCGGTGGCGCCGTCGAGAACAGACGCCAGGCTCCCGAAGAGGGCCTTGCCGGCGGACCGCTTCGGCCTGAGCGTCTTCGCCGCCGGACCGGTGCGCCGCGCCGCGGAGCCGGTGTCCGGCGGCGACCGGCCCCGGGCGGTCGGGCCGGTGACCGAGTCCGTCTGCCGTGCGGTAGCGCGCCTCGGGGCCGGGCCGTCGTGCCGCACAGGCCCGCTGCCGGCGGCCATCTCGGGCCTCGTGGCGCCGGCAGCCCCGAGCGCCACCCCCGCGTGCGCCCCGAGCACGGCCGGGCGGTGCTCTGCCGGAGGCGGGGGCATGTCGTCGTCGTCGTCGTCGGAGGCGTCCGTGTCCGCAGCAAGCTCGCTCGCCCGCATACGGTCGTCAGCTGAGGCCGCGAGCCTCGCCCCCTCCGCCGCCATCGCGGCCTCCGCCTCCTCCTCGTCCTGCCGCCTCTGCGCCTCAGTCGCGATCTGGGCCTCCACCTCCTCCCGTCGCCTCGCCGCGTCGGCCTCAGCCTTCTCCGCCTCCGCTGCTGCCCTCCTGGCCTCAGCAGCCTCCGCTGCCCTCTTGCCCTCCGCCGCTGCCCTCCTGGCCTCGGCATCGGCCGTCTCCTTTCGCCGCCGCTCCTCCTCGGCCCTCTGCCGCAGCCGCCGCTTGGCCTCCTCCTCCTCCTCCTCCTCCCGCTGCCGCCGCTGCCGCTCCTCCTCCTCCTCCTCCTCCTTCTCCCGCTGCCGCCGCTCCTCCTCCTCCTCCTCCTCCCGCTGCCGCCTCGCCGCCTCCCTCGCCTCCCTCGCCTCCTCCTCACCAGAGCTGCCGTCCGTCCCGTCCCCGCTGGAGCGCAGCCCCTCCTCGTCCGCCGCGCCGTCGATCGAGCCCTCCTCGCTCCCCTCGCTGCCGCCGGGCGATTCGCGTCCACCGCTGGATGACGTCACGCCCGGCGACCGGTCCCCACGGCCTCCCGGGTCCCGTCGCGCCGACGGCTCTGCCATGGCGGGGCTCGCCGGCTGCACCGCCGTCACGACGGCGGGTGAGGGCTCGGGGAGCGCCTTTGGCGCCGCCAGGCCTGCGGGGCCCGACTCCATGGGCTCGAAGCCTCCTGACGACTGGAGGAAGCCGCTCGTGGTCGACGCCGCGGCGGGGCGGCCGGCGTCGCGGGACGGGGACGAGGCATCGCTCCGCGGGGGGGGACTGCCGTAGGGAGGGGCGGGCGGGGCCGGGGCGTCGCCGTCCCTCGCACGGCGCCGGTCCGACGCCCCGGGGCGCGAGGCGTGGGCGGCAGGCGCGGAGGCGAGGGTCGGGCCGAGGCCGGACGGCGATGCGAGGGCGGGGGCTGCCATCCCTGCGGGGAGAGCGACGCCAACGCCAGAGGCCACGGCCCCGGCCCGGAGGCGCGCCTCGAGCTCGTTGCGGGAGGCGACCAGGGCGGCGCGGCGGGCCTGCTCGACAGCCGCGGCGGCGCGCTGCCGCAGCCGCGCCTCCAGCGACCTGGCATGCTCGGCGAACCGGGCCTTCAGGGCCTCCTCCGCGGCCGCGAGGCGCTTTCGCTCCGCTGCGAGGGCCGCGCGGGCGTCGGTGGCGTCCTGCCTCGCGGCCCGCACCGCGTCCCGCGCCGTCCGCTCGAG
>Ga0136560_1000097_pt1 | contig 33798 bp, 10 predicted proteins | sample AntRauMeHopE1497_FD_104925 | JGI IMG/M metagenome (GOLD analysis project Ga0136560, IMG submission 104925) | Saline lake microbial communities from Rauer Islands, Antarctica - Metagenome Hop E1 #497 | ecosystem: Environmental > Aquatic > Non-marine Saline and Alkaline > Saline | place... | reverse complement strand
GCCTCCTCCTCCGCCGGATCCAGGCCCAGGGCCACGGCGGTGTGGTCCTGGCCGTCGCCCCGTCACGCGGCACCGCCCGCGTCGCCGCCTTCTCGCCCAGCCCAGGCGGTGAGGCGCCCTCCGGCTCCGTCCCGAGTCCCGGCCTCCCGGGTCGCATCCACGACGGCCTGTGCCTCACCGTGGACGACGCGGCGCTCTTCGGCGGCAGCCGGGCCGACGGCGCGTCGCCGGACGCGGGGGCGGCCGTCACCGTGCCCCTGTCGCGGATCGAGGGCGCGGACCCCCTCCCGCTGCGCTCCCCCGGCACCGGAGGCACCACCGCCCCGGCTACGGGCGGCGCCTCCCTGCTCGACGACCTCGCGGCGATGCTCGGCGTCGCGCCCGACGGCGGGGCCGCGGGTAAGGCCTCGTCGCCGCCCCTGGCAGAGCTCCGCGCCCGCTCCTGGCGCCTCACCCTCCGCCGCCGCGCCGCGGAGGCTCTCTTCCACCTGCTCAGGTGGGGCTCCTACGCCCGGATGGCCATCGCGGGGGGCACCATGGGGCCGCTGCTCGACGTCGCGCTGGCGCCGGTGGACCTGCCGGGCTTCCCTTCCGCCGCAACGGTGCGCTACGCCGCGGCGCTGACGCTGTCCAGGTGCCACGAGGGCGCGGCGTGGGGCGGGGTCGAGCTGGCGGCGGTCAGGGACGCGGCCAGGACCGGCGACGGGGACCTCGGCACGGCCGTCGCGGCCACGCGGCAGCACGCCGGCGCCGTCCTCACCGATGCCGAGGCGCGGCGTTGGGGAGTCGCCTCGTCGCTCGCCTCGGCCCTGGCGCGGGACCCGCGGCTGTGCCTCGGCGTGCTCGCGCTGGTCGGCGACGACCCCGACGCCGCGGCGGGGTGGCTCGCGACCCGTCCCACTGATGCCGAGGCCGTCTCGGCGCTCGAGGGTAGCGGGCGCGGCGGCTCGGGCGTCGGTGCGGCGGGCGACGACGAGGCCGTGCTCGAGGGTGTGCGGTTTGGCGCGCCGCTCATCGACCCCAGGGCGAGCATCGCCGGCTCGGCGGTGGACGCGTCCGTCGTGGGCGATGACGATGGGGCGGATGACACGGACGGCGCGGCGGCCGCGGCCGGGTCGGGGGAGGAGTCTGACGTCATCGGCTCGTCCGTGGTGGCAGAGGCGCTGATGCTCCCCCCCTGGGAGCCGGCCGGGCGGTCCGGCGACATGGCGGGGGTGCTGCCGCCGGGCACGCCCGTGCTCGTCGTCACCAGGCGGGTCGCCGACACCGTGGCGGGGCGGAAGGCAGGGCAGGCGGTGCAGACCTCGGCCGCAGCGGGCCGCCTCGGCACCGTGGTTGCCGGCCCCATGGGCGTGGCAGCGGCGCGGCATTTCGTGTGGGTCAGCCTTTCGGACGGTGACTCGGCCTCCACGGTCTCGGTCTGGCGGCGCCGTCTCGTCGTCCTGGCCGGCCTGCTCGGCCGCGACACGGCTGGGGCGGGAGGCGCCGCCCGGTCCTGGACGGCGGGCCGCGCCGCCGCCGCCGTGGCGCGGGCGACAGAGCTTGCCGAGGACGATGCTGACGCAGTGAGGCTCCGCGCGGCGGGCGACTCCCTCGTGCCGCCGCTGGTGGTGCTGGCGCGGTGCGCGGCGGACGCCGAGCGCGCGGCAGCGTCCCACGCTGCCCGCCTCGCCGCTGTGCTGCTCATGCTCGCGTGGCCGCGCGACGTGGCGTTCGGGCCCGACGCGACCGGCGGCGCGGGCCGCCTCCTGCTCCTGGCAAAGCTCGTCATCGCAGAGTCCGTGTCCGGCTCGAGCGGGGGTGCCGAGGAGCACGGGGAGGGCAGCGCACCGTCCTCGGCCGCGGCAGCCGCCGCCGGCGCCTCCTCCTCGTCCAGCCCTGGCGCGCCCGGGTCGGCCGGCGTTGCCGGAGTGATGGTCGCCGCCCTGAAGGACCGGGTCGCCGCCCTCGTGGTGCGCGAGCACGCTGCAGGCGCCGCTCGGGCTCTCTCGTGGGTCTGCCCCGGCTGCGGGCTCTGCAACCGGGCGGCCGTGGACCCCGACGCCACGTGCGAAGCCTGCTCGGCCGCCAGGCCGCCGGCTGCCCCCGCGGCCGCGAGCACGTCTGACCTCCTCATCGCCGACTGCGCCGCCCACATGAGCGACGCCACCAGGGCCATGTCCACGTCATCGGGCCGCGCCGGGTGGCTGCGCACGGTGGAGTCGAGCCACCCGCTGGCGGCCGGACGCCTCGAGAAGCACGTGGTCGCGGTGGAGGGGGCCTCCGCCGTCTTCGTGACCTTCTCCAAGCGCTGCTGCACGCCGGCCGACGACCCCGGCTCCTCCGTCTCCTTCTTCGCCGACGAGCAGTGCACGCGCCTCGTGGCCCGACGCAGCGGCCCCCCCCACGCGTTTCGCTCCTTCATGGCGCCCTGCGACCGGCTCTACATCGTCTCCCGGCGGTCGACGGCCTCCCGGGGCGCGGCCGGAGACGCCCGCTCGTACGGCTTCCGGTGCAACGTGCGGGGCCTGCGCGGGGTCAGCTGGTCGGGCGAGCCGGACGTGACGAGGGAGCCGTCGCTGGAGTGGGCGTCATGGCTCCTCGCCTTCCTGGTGCGGGAGGCCCTGACCCCGGAGACCCTGCGCACGGGCGCGATGCACCGGGGCGAGATGGTCGGCGCCATGGTTCGCTTCCTCCGCACCCCCGACGCCCCCTTCAAGCCCGCCATCTTCGGCCTCCTCGCCTCCATCCTCGCCTGCCCCCAGTACTTCGCGGAGCACGACCGCCCTGACGTCAGGCTCTTCGAGTCCATCGGAGAGACCGCCAAGCGCCTCCTCGGCTCCGCCGCCTCCCCCGCGGAGCGCGTCTTCCCGCCCACGCAGCTCCAGCACGTCCTCGAGATGGCGGCCTCGGCCCGCGGCGCGTCCGTGGTGTTTGGCACCCCGCTCTTCTGCCCCGTCGACGTGGGCGCCACGGGCGCGTCGGCCGCTGGCGCGTGGGACCCGGCGTCCGACCCCTCCGCGTGGCACCCCGCCCTCGCCCCCGGCGTCGCCCCACCCGACCCCGCCTCCCTCGACGACATCCACGCCCTGGCCCTCGCTCGGGAGGTGCTCAAGCCCGTGGCCACTGCGGCGCAGGCGGCGCCTGGCGCGGCCCGCCCCGCCCGGATCCCCGACCCCTGGGTCTCCATGGCCTCCGCCGCGGCCACGGGATGCGAGGTCGCGGCCGCGACGGGGCCCCAGCTGGTCGCCGCCCACCGCTCCCTCGCGCAGTGGACGCGGCGCATGGACGAGGACCTCGTCGCGTGGCTCGGGCAGACCGCCCTCCACGCCGAGAAGAGCCTCGCCACCCTCCCCGTGGCCTCCGTGGAGCTGGCGGACAGGGACAAGGCCTCCTTCCCCTCCCTCGGCTTCCAGGACACCGCCTCGGTTCGCACCCGGTTCGCCCTCCTCCGCCTCCTCAACGCCCTCCTCGACCGCTGCATCAGCTTCGTAGACACCACCGGTTCCCTCGGCCCGTCCTCGGTCGGCGGCCTCCTCCGCGCCTCCTCCCACGTCGTATTCACCGAGACCAAGGGACGCCTCCTCACCGCCGCGGTCAATGCCACCCAGACCGCCGGCTCTGCCGGGCTGTCCATGCTGCTCGACATGGATGCGCGGAGCGCCACCACCGCCGAGGGCAAGATCCACCCGGCCGAGAGCCGGTGCCTCTTCGTCCAGATGTACGAGGCACTCGCGCGCTTCGACGCCGCGGACCTCCGCGGGCCGGCGGACCACAACGACTGCCTGTTCCGCGTCACCTTCCGCGACCAGCCCGGCATTGATGCCGGCGGCCTGTTCCGCGGCGCCCTCAGCGACATCTGCGACGACCTCTTCACCCCCGTGGGCCAGGAGCGCGCCCTGGACCTCTTCCTCCGCAGTGCCAACTGCGCCGCCGATCCGGGCGCCGAGCCCGAGTTCGTCCCCAACCCCGCCCGCACCGACGACCGCTCCTCCGCCCTCTTCCGCTTCGTCGGCGTCATGATGGGCGTCAGCGTCCGCCACCGCTACTGCATGCCCTTCGACCTCGCGCCGCTCGTCTGGAAGCTCGTCGCCGGCGACACGGTCGGCCTCGCCGACGTCGGCACGGTCGACGCGGCCGCCGAGCGCGGCCTCCGGGCGATCCAGGACTGGATGCCGCCGCCAGCCGCCGCCACCAGCGGCTCGGCGCCCGCCCTGCGCGCGGCACACAGCGCGGGGAGCTACGCCGCGGTGGTGGAGTCGCTCGGCGAGCTGCTCGCGGACGGCGCCGCGGTGGGCGAGGACGAGCGGGTGGAGGCCGCGGTGGAGCGGCTGACGGCGGAGGACCGTGCGTTCGTGCGCCGCTTCGGCGGCCTGGTGTTTCGGGACACGCTGCCCGGGGGCGGTGGCGGCGTGCTGGTGCACGACGGGGAGCGGCGGCTGGTGCTGCCGTCGAGCAGGGAGGCCTTCGTGAGGCTGGTGGTGCGCGGCCGGGTGCGCGGATTCGCCCACGCCGTGCGGCTGATGCGGGCAGGGCTGGCGTGCATGGTCCCCGCCCGGGTGCTGTCCGTGCTGGGGGGCCAGGACCTGAGCACGTTCGTGTGCGGCACCAACGTGGTCGACCTGCACGTGCTCAAGGCGCACACCCGGTACGGCTCGCCCTTCACCGCGGAGCACAAGACCATGGCGTACTTCTGGGAGGTGATGGAGGGCCTCAGCAACAGGGAGCGGCAGCAGGTGATCCGCTACGCATGGGGGCGGTCCCGCCTCCCGCACGGCGAGGACGCCTGGGCCACGTCCTCCGGCGGGGCGATCCGCTTTGCCATCACCCACGTGGGGCACGGGGCGGCGGGCCCCGACCGGCTGCTGGTCAAGGCTCACACGTGCTTCTTCCAGCTCGACGTGCCGGAGTACACCTCGGCCGACGTGATGCGCTCGCAGCTCCTCTTCAGCGTCGCAGAGGGGCTCGCGGGGGGATACCAGACCGGGTGAGGCGCTGTGTGGCACCTTGCACGCGCGCGCTGCGGGTGGGCCAGGAATCGCTGCACTTTTGCGAGGCTGCGCGCGCGAGGGCCACACGCAGCGCGGCACGATCACTCGCGCACAAGCAGGTCGAGCGGGGGCAGGAACGCGTCGTCGGGGCCCGGCGCCACCTCTGAGGCGAGGAGGACGTCAACGCTGCTCGCCATCGCCACCATGCGGTCCGCGCCCCGCGGCCCGAGCGGGGCCCACCGCGCGCCGCCACCACGCGACGTGACCAAAGCTCCTCCGCGGAGGAACGCCGCCATGGTGGCGTGCACCGTCTCGAGGGCGCGGCTGCAGACGTCCTGGTGGTCTTCCGCCTCGAGCCCGTGGTCGGCGCACGCCTCCGACACCCGGTCCCAGAGCCCGTCGAGCGCCGCCTCGGCGCCCGGGCCGCAGCCCCCGTCCTGGGGCTTCCGGCTGAGCGCGGACGCGGCGGCGCTCAGGACGGTGGCGGCCGCCACGCAGCGCAGGAGCGGCCGCCCCATGGCCGACACCGCGGCCGCCCCGCCCGAGTCCAGGTCCAGGCCGTCCGCCGCCGCGCACACGGCCTGTGTTGCCGTGGTGGCAGACAGGCGGAGGGCGTTGATGCAGCGCAGCGCCGACGGCGACCACGCGACGTTGCGCTCCAGGGACTGCCCGGGGGAGTCGCACGCGAAGGCTACGACGACGACGGTCCGGGCGCCGCCGTGCTCCGCGAAGCGCGCGGCCATCCGGCGATCCCGCGCGTAGACCGTGAGCGGGAGGGCGCAGGCAGCCTCGTCGGGCCAGAGCATCGTGGCGCCGGTGACGACCAGGCTGGTCTGCTGCTGCCCCACGAGGGTCGAGTCGGTGAAGAGGACGGTGCGGCGCTCCTCCGCCGCGGGGCCGTACACGGCGGGGCTGCACAGCAGGTCGAACCCCTTCCCGAGGGCCTCGGCGCCGTCGAAGAAGAAGGTCCGAACCTGCTCCGACGACCCGCGGGAGCGGCCCGAGTCCGAGGCGGCGGCGGAGGAGGACGCCATGTCCGCCTCCAGGCCGCTGTGCCCGAGGGTGTAGCTCCGCTTCTGCAGCGCGAGGTGGGGCATGGATGCCGTGGGCCTGTCCGGCGAGTGGCAGTGGAGAGTGTAGGACGCCTCGCCGCCCGCGCCGTCGGTCCCGGTGAGCAGGCCGTGCTCCCGCGACCCGACCGCGATGCCAAGGGCGGCGGGGTTGCGGTGGGAGTAGGCGCCGGCGGTGAGCACTGCGGTGAAGAGCTGCCCGCGCTGCTCCTCGCCCGCGGCCGCGAGCGGCGACTCGGCGAGGCTGCGGCAGCGGTCGCGGAGGCCGAAGAGGACCGACGCCGCGGGGGACAGCGGCTCGGTGATGGCCACGGGAGGGCGGTTCAGGGACTGGCCGCCGCGGCCGTGGCCCGACTGCGATGCTCCCGTGGCACCGGCGGGGACTCCGCTCCGCGCGAGGGAGTCAAAGTGAGACGCCGCCTCCACTGCCCGGCTGGAAGCCGAGGGGGAGTAGGCACGCCCGGAAGCAGGGGCGGGGGCAGCAGCGGGCGCTGAATGGCCCGCTGCCGCGTGAGTCTTTGCCTCCTTGACAGCGCTCGCCGCGCGGTCGGCGGCGCTCTGCGCCTTGGCAGCGGCCCGCCGGCTCGCCTTGGTCGGCTCCTTGCTCGCCTTCGACTGCAGCGCAGAGGCCTCCTTGCGGGCCAGGTCGGCCTTCCGCTGCAGAGCCTGGACGCTCGAGGCCGGAGCGGCGCCCGAGGGTCCGGCGGCAGTCGCGGCGGGTGCGCGAGCCGCCCCGGAGGCCGGGCCTCGCACGCCGGCGAGCGCCTTGGCGGCTTCGGCCGCCGTTCTGCGGGCCCGCTGCGCTTCCTTCTGGGGCTTCTTGGCGGGGTTCGACGCGGCCGCGGCGGCGGCCTTGTCCGCCCTGGCCTTGGCGTCTGCCGCGGCCTTGACCATTCGCTGGTACTTCTTGGCCGACACCTCCGAGGCGCCCGGGACAGGGGAGGCCGCCGCCGCCTGCGCTCCACCGGCGCTCCGGGAAGCTCCTCCTGACGTCTTGGGCCCCTGCCCGGCCCAGCGATGGGCGGATGCCATCGCCGCCCGGAGCCGGGCAACGGCGCACACCGGGCCCCACACGAGCCCCTCGCCGCCGGACGGCCCCGCGTCCGTCGACGTCAGCGGCAGGTCGAGCGACTCACGGCTGCCGAAGCCGCCCGAGGCGGCGAGCTCTCTGCCCGACGAGTTGCTCACCGACGCCGTCACGTCGCGGAAGCGGACGGCGCCGGCGGCGGCGGCATCGGGAACCGTCCCGGGCGGGAGCGCCACGAGGGCCGCGGCCATCTGAGCCGGCGACGTGCCGCTGCTCTGCAGCCTCGACGCCACGGCTGCCTTGCCAGCCGACCTGGCCCCGGCCTCGTCCTTGCCTCTGCCCCGCCCCTTGCCTCCGCCCTTGCCGCCCTTGCCTCCGCCCTTGCCCCCGCCCTTGACCGCGTTGGTCAGCGGCCTTGATGCCATGGGGCGAGACGACTCGGCCGTGATGGCAAGCGCGACGGACGGCGGGAGGCCTGCGCGGAGGAGCGAGCCGGCGCTGGCCGCCGCGCTGGCAGCGGCAGGCACGCCACGGAAGACCATCCTTACGGACAGGTCGGCGAGGCGGGCGTGCAGGCTGCCCGCACCCGAGCGGTCACCGAGCGACGCCCCTGCGCTGGCCGCCTCGGCCGCCCCACCACCCGCTCCGGACGCGGCCGGGGCGGCCGGGGCGGTCAGGGCTGCCGGCTCCGCAGACAGGCCCTCGCGCCTGGCAGCCGCGGCGGCAGCGGCCGCCCTGGCCGCCCCGGGTGTCCTCCGCACTCCACCGCCCGTCGGGGCGGCGACGATCCCGCCGTGCCTGGCCGCCGCGACGGTGGTCGCCGTCGGGCGCATCCTCGGCGGGCCTCGCATGGCCGCGGGAGCCGCGCCCGCGCTGGGGCCGGGCCCCGGCGAGCCGGCGTCGGACACAAAGGCCGCCGGAAGCCTCGGCAGCTCCCCTGCGCGCTGCGGCCAGGTCTCGCCCGTTGCGGTCTGCTCGCCGCCGGCCGGGGCGGCGGACAGCGTGTTGTGGCCGAACGCCGCGCACATGACGAGGCGCAGCGCGTCCAGGGGGACCTCCCGCACGGGCAGGCCGCGGTTCCGGCGCACCACCGAGCCCAGGACGTCAGCGTCGCCCTCCTCGAGCTCATAGCTGGCGCGGGGCGAGAAAGCCGACTGGGAACGGCCGGTGTCGCGTCCCCTGGACCCCTGGGTCCTGCGGCCGGCCCGCCCGCCGCCCGTCGCCCTGTCCCGCACGCTCGAGTCGTCGGCGTCGCCAAAGGCCTCCGCCCCCATCGCGGACAGCACGGCGTTGGACCCCCGGCCCGGCGAGAACAGGGACGTCCGGCCCCCCGACGAGCCGGCCACCACGCGGCTTCCCCGCGGGGCGCGGGACGCCTGCTTGGACACCCTGTCGGTGAGGGCGCGGCGGGCCAGGAGGCTGCCCTGCCGGGGCAGGCGCGTTGCCGACTTCTCGCGCAGGCCGCGCTGGTCGAACCAGCGGACCCGGTGGCCGCGGACGTCGGCGTCGGCCACCGCCACGGCGACGCGCATCGCGGCCGCGATGTCCGAGCCCGTGCCTCGCGCCGCGGCGTCCCGTGCCGCGGCCGACGCCGCTGCGTTGAGGTTGGCCTCGTCCGCCGTCTTGGCGCGGCGGCGGTCGGAGCTCGTGAAGATGCGATCGGCGCCTGCCGCGGCGATGGCCGAGGCGGCGGTGTCGACGACGCCGAGCGAGCCGCCGAGGACGACTGCCATGGCGTGGGAGACGCTCTCCGGGAAGCGGGAGACGACGCGGCCGAGCGGCGTCAGCTGGGCCTCGTCGGTCGGCTCGTCGAGCGCGCCGAGAGCGTACAGGCGCTGAAGGGCCGCGCTGACGGTGCTGGCGTCGGGCGGCTGCGGGGCGTCGTTGAGGAGGTCGCGGATGCCGTCATTCAGGCCGAGGGCCCGGAGCCGGAGGATGGTCTCGTCCAGCGGGAGGCGGCACAGCTCCGGGTCGTCGTGGTCGGGCATGCAGTGCTCGTGGAAGGCGCGCGTGTAGAGCCGCACCACGCGGCCGGGGGCCAGGCGCCCGGCCCGGCCGGCCCGTTGCGTCGCCGAAGCCTTGGACGTGTAGGCCTCGACCAGGGCGGTCACGCCGCGGCGGGGGAGGAAGCGGATGGTCTTCCCGCGGCCCATGTCGATCACCACGGAGAGGCGGGGCAGGGTGAGCGAGGTCTCGGCAATGTTGGTCGCCACGACGATGCGCCGCTTCCGCCCCGGCCAGGCGGCCGAGGCCCTCCCGATGGCCGCAGGCGCAGGGGCGCTGCCCTCGTCGGACCCAGGGTCCGCCGAGTCAAAGTCGTCGGGGTCGGTGGCCGCGGCGGCCTCCTCCTCCGACCCCATGGAGTGCATCATGACCACCTGCATGCACGCGCGGTGCGCGGGGGGCACCACCGACGGGTCGTTGAGCGCCATCATGACGTCCTCGATGGCCGCGATGCCTGGCGCGAAGATCAGCGTCGTGGTGCCGAGCGACGACAGCTTGTCCGCGATTCGCGCGGCGAGCGTCGCGAAGTTCTGGGGGGGAAGGAACCCGAAGAACTGCCCGCGCAGGTTCTCGCGGGCGCGGGCCGCCGCCGAGCCGCCGCGCCGGGCCGCCAGCGCGAGGGGCCGGAGCTTGTCCGCGAGCTCCCCCATGCGGCGCGACATGCTCGCGATGGTGCTGCGCTCGGCGCGGCTGGCGTCGGGGGCGACGCGCCCGAGCTCGTCGAGGTACGAGATGTCGACGGGATAGCGCATGGTCCCCACGCTCAGCTCGACGGGGCGGGGGAGCGGGGCGGGGGGGCAGAAGTACCCTGCGAAGAGGGCCGACTCCAGGGTGGCGCTCATGACCACGATGCGAGGGCACTGCCAGCCTCCGGGGCGGCCCTGGAGGCGGCCGCCCTCCCCTTCCGTCACCAGCGCCGCCTCCCTCGCCCACTGCTCGCGGAGGAGGCGGCGCAGCACGAGGCACAGCACGTCGCAGTCGAGCGTCCGCTCGTGCACCTCGTCGATGCAGATCACGCTGACGCTGCGCCCGAGCTCCTCGGCGTTGTGCACCAGCCACGTCACGAGCCAGCCCGTGGTGACGTACGTGACCCGGGTCGAGGCGGACCGCTGGCTCTCCTGGCCGATGCTGTACCCGACCTCCTGGCCGACCTCACACCCGCGCTCAAAGGCCACGCGCTTTGCCAGCTGCTGCGCGGCGATGCGGCGGGGCTGCGTCACCAGCACGCGCTCCGGAGACCAGCCCGCGATCTCGTTGTCGTACGCCCACTGCCGCAGCTCCAGCAGCATCTGCGGGATCTGGGAGCTCTTGCCGGACCCCGTGTCGGCGCCGAGCACGCTCACGGGGCTGCTCATCACGCCGCTCACGATCTTGGGAGCGAACTTGCGGATCGGCAAGCCCGCGGCGTCGGGGCCGCCATACGCTCCGGGGAAGCCGGCCGGGAGCGCGTGCCACTCGCTCACAGGCACGCGCGGGGCTCCGTCGTCCGCGGGCACGGCTTCGTCCCGGCCGGCCGGCTCTAGGTCTGTGCCCCTTTCGTCGCCCTGGAACGCCGCCAGGGCAGCCGCCCGGGCAAGCGCCGCGTCGATGGCGCCGGCCGACACGCCCAGGCCGCACGGGTCGAGCATGTCCCCGTGGCCGGCCATGCCGTCCACTGCCATGGTGACCGACCCATCTCCGGAGAGGCCCGGCAGGGCCGTGAGGAGGACGTCGAGGTGGCTGTGGAGGGCCAGGGAGAGGAGCGGGTCCACGCCCTCGAGCACAGCCGCGCAGGCCGCGCCGGCGGCACCACCACCACCCCCCTGGGCCACTACGAGGAGCGCGGCGACGAGATCGCCGTTCCAGAGGTGCGGCGTGGCCACAGGGCCGTCGGGGCCGCAGAGGCCGGCGGTGCACCGGAGCTCGTCGAGCGCCAGCAGCGCGGCCCGCACCCCGGTCAGCGCCCGAATGTCCGGCTCCGTGAGGATCAGGCCCGGCCCGACGGGGTGGCCGCGCAGCGAAAGGAGCAGCTCCCCCGCCGCGGAGGCGGCCGAGGCTCTGGTCGCCTCGGCCGGGGTGCCAGGCCCGGCCGCGTCCAGGAGCAGGGCCGCCGTGATTGCGGCGGCGCACACCGCAGCGTCGGGCACGCCCTCGGGCTCGGGGAAGCCCTCGGGCCGCGCCTCGGCCTCTCCGATGACCCAGGCCCGGGCGGAGGCGAGCGCGAGGAGGGTGGCCGTCGTTGCCGGGCCACACCCCCGCATCGCGGCATCGAGCACAGCCACGGCGGCGGCGTGACGCTCCTCGCTGACGGCTTCTTCGGCCGGCCAGTCGTGGCCGCCAGAGGAGGCATCCCGGCTGAGCCCGACCAGAGACGTCGGCATCGTCATCGAGCTGCGGAGGCCGCGCGAGAGCGCGGGGATCCGGAGCGGCCACCCGCCGACGGGGCACGACCCGGGCATGCGAACGCCCGCGGCGGTTCCGAGGGCCACGGGGTGGTTCGCGCCCCACTCGGGGAGGAAGACGCGAAGGGGGAGGAGGGCCGCCGACAGCAGGACGCGACGCTGCTCGTCGGGCCCCAGCTCCACCGCCTCGTCGAGCACGGGGGCGTCCTCCGTGGGGCGGAGGCAGCGGAGGAGCATCGCCACCGGCTTGTCCGACGTGCTTGTGAAGCCGGTGAGGGCCTCGCACACGCCGGCCATACCCAAGGCCGCGCCGCGGATGTGCCGCGTGGCCACGGCCGTGGTGACGACGGCGTCGGAGCTGGGGAGGAGCTCCCGACCCCGGCTGGCGGCGGACCCCTCTCCGTCCAGGCTGCGGCCCCGGCGGACCGCGACGATGCGGCCGACGGACGTCGAGGTGCGCGCGCGGCCTCCCGACGCAAAGGCGTCGGCCATCGCCTGGGCGTCCCAGTCGGGCCACGGCATGGGCTCCAGGTCCGGCTCCTCGGGCCCGAAGCGGCGCTCGAACAGGCCCGTGCGCGACTCCGCGTCGCCGAAGCCGGACCACGCCACGGCGGCGGCCCACCCGATCTGCGTGCGCAGACTGGCCAGCTCGATCGCCTCCGTCACGCTGGGCGTGCCGGTGGGGAACTCCGCCTCGCCCGTGATGAGCGCCGAGGTGGCGGCCTCCTCCACGCAGTCGAGGGCCCAGACAAGCTCCTCCGGCAGCGGGTGCAGCAGCGCAACGCCCTCCGGCCCGCACCGCCGCTCCAGCGATGCCCATGCATCGGCCAGCTCCAGAGCGAGCCCGCGCCTCCACCGCCACTCCAGGTGCTCCCGCGACAGCACGAGGGAGGACGACACGAGGCAGTCGAACGCGCCCCTGGACTCCTCCGCCGCCTCAGCCAGCTCCAGCGCGCCCGTGTCCGCCATGTGCGCCTTGATCTCGGGCACCTCGTCGAAACGGAAGGACGGCGTGGCCAGCACGCGCCACACCGCCACCTGGACTGCCGTCAGCGGGCCACGGGACTTGCCACCGGCCCGGACGGAGGCCCCGCTCCGTGCCCGGCCGAGCGTGGTGGCTTTGCCGCCGGCCTCCGCCGCATCCTCTGCGTCTGCGGACGGGATCTCCGTGTCGGCGTCGTCGACCTCATCGATTCCCTCGTCGTCGTCGTCGTCGTCGTCTTCGTCGTCTCCATCATCGCTGGCTGCGACCGGCACGGGCAAGGCCTGCCCAGCAGGGGCGGACCACCCCCTGGATGCGGCCATGCCCAGGCTCATCTTGACGGGCATCAGGAGGCCGGCCGCCTCCAGGAGCGGCTTCGTCTGGTCCGTGCCGGCAAGCAGGCACGCCTCCACCAGCACGCGCCGCGAGACCTCGTGCACGTCGTGGTGGATGCCCTGGGCCACCAGGGCCGAGCGGATGCCCAGGCCCTCCGCCAGCGAGTGCGCGTCGAAGCACAGCGCGGCGACGTCAGCCTTTGCGGCGGGAGCCGTCGCAGGGTCCTCTCCCGCGCCCGACGCCGCCGCGGCGGCTGCCTCGTCGCCTGCAACTGGCGCCGCCGCGGCGGCTGCCTCGTCGCAGTTTTCCTCGTCGGCGTCGTTTTCGTCGGCATCTGCGTCCTCCTCGTCCCAGGGAGCCCATGCCGGCTGGTCGGGCCCTGCGTTGCAGTACTGCACGGCGGCAGCGGGCGACGTGAGCACCGCGTCCACGGGGAGCGCCGGGAGGCCCCAGAGCGGGATCTGCACCGAGCCTCGGATCACCGCAAGGTCGGTGTCCCCGGAAACGACAGCCGTCGGCACGCGGTCGCCGAGGCCCACGCCAATCTCTGAGCGCAGCTTGCCCCACACGGCGGCGTCGCAGGCCGCAGCAAGAAGCTGGTCCGCCTCGCCGCACGAGTCGAACGTCGGCACACCCTCGAGCACGCCACCGCCTCCCGGAAGCACAAGGCGTGCCATTGCCAGCCCGTGCTTGCATGCCCCTGTCACGAACTGTGACTCCGCCCTTGTGCCTTTTGCGATGAAGCGGGCCTGGTCTTCTGACGCACGCGGCATTGCCGGGTCGAGGCGCATGAGCGCCTGCTCGGTTGCCCTCTCGGCGGCAGTAGCCCGCTGGTGTATTGTTCGCTCCCGAGCGTCCGCTGCGGCTGGCTCAGGCGGCGCGTCCCCGTCGAAGATTGCGCCGACCAGCACGACCCCCGCCTGCGAGGCCCACCGCTCCACCGTGAGCCGGACCACCACGGATAGCGCGATGGCATCACCACCGGTGAGATCAGGGGCCGGGTAGCCGGGCCGCGCGCGGGCCTCGGAAAGCATTGTTCTGGCCTGGTGCGCAAGCGAGAGGCCGTCCAGGACCGCGAAAACGGGCTTGGCCGACGGCGGGCGGCTGCATTGCTTGCGGTTGGCCTTAGCTGTCGACTGTAGAGAAAAAACGCCCATGGGATCGGGCGAAGTGTGGGACGAAAACGGGGGCAAAGGACTCTTGCGGGAGAGCAAATTCCGAGTGTTCGGAATCAAGGACCGTTTCTGGATTTTCTGGCCACGCAGCCCAGGAGCAAGCGCGAGCCCGCGCTCTACTGTGGCAGCAGTCACGCGCGATCGGCAGGCCCTGCGCGGCGGTCTGCCTCCAGCCGGTCGAGGAGCTCGGCCTTGGCGGCGAGGAGCCGGAGGTCGCAGCGCTCCAGCATCGGGGCGTACTGCGGGGGTGCGTCTTCGCCCCACATGTGAGCGCTCCTCTCGTAGACGAAGAGCATACGCATGAGGGCGGGCCCCATGGCCGGCTGCTCCTCCCCGTCCTCCCCCGGCGGCGCCGGCCGCACGTCGACGGATCGCGCAAGCTTGACAAGGCTGGCCTCGCACTTTCCCACGAAGCGCTCCAGCGCCGGGGCCTGCCCGGAGTCAGCCAGGGCGTGGCACGCCTCGTGCACGAGCATCACCCGCTTGGTGTACCGCTCCAGAGCGCGGGCGAAGGGGCCGTCCGCCGGCTTGTCCGCAGCCTCGCCGCCGCCCCGCTCCTTCTCCACCGACGCGAGCGCGAGGCCCACCCCGAGGAGGTTGTCCGCCCGGAGCAGGAGCAGGTTGAGCGTGGAGCACTCGCGCTCCATGCCCGGCGCCTCCGCCCGCATCCTCGGCGTCACCCGGAAACGGGTCCCGGACGTCCCCTCCAGGAAGTCCAGGATATCCTCCACCGTGGGAAGGCCGGCGCGGCCGCCCTCCTCCTTCTCCAGCATCCGGATGAGGACGGGGCTGGACTTCTCGCCCTTGGGGAAGGCCACCAGGCGGGGAAACGCGCGCGTGTTGATCGCGTCGGGGAGGGGGTTGTTCTGGGTTCCGTTCAGCATGGCGATGCGCACCTTCTTGCCGGCGGGCATGCCGTTGAGCATCTTGGCGATCATCCGGAGCCGCGGGGCGAGCGCGCCGCACGCCGAGCAACCCTCCTGGTGAACGAGCAGAAGTACGTCAATATTCGCGGCATCGCCCGACAGCACCAGCTCGTCAAACGAATCGTACACGACCCTGGTGATCGCGCCGCAGTGAGGGTCGCGGTCGTCCTCGGGCCGCTCCTCCCGGCGGATGAGGTGCTCGGGCACAGCCTCGTCATCCTCGTCGGCGGCCGCGGCCGGGCTTCCTTCCTGCTCCACGGCGGTGGAAGCGCCTTCCTCGGCTGCGTCGCCGTCCTTGGCCGTCAGCGCAGCGGGAGCTGGCGCAGAAACCGGCTCGGGGCTAGCCCCTGAGCTGCTCCCCGCAGAAGCCCCCGCCGCGGCGGCGGGCACCGGCACGTCCGCGTCCGGCACGAAGGGGGCAGCTGTTGCCTCCTTGCGCTTGGCATCGTCGCGATGCCGGATCCACTGACTCAGCCCGAAAAGGCCGGCTGTGGCCGCCACCGAGAGCCCAACCGCACGCGGCGAGAGCGACTCCCCCATGCGCAGCACTGCCTGGCGCATGACACAGGCCCTTGTTGTGCTGGTGAGGCCGGCCTAGCAAGTAGGCGTGCGTGCGTGATGGGGCGAGAAACAGAGCTTCAAGGGCGAACACGCCAGAGTTCATGCAAAGGCGCAGGGGGCGCGCGCGCGCACAGCTGGCACAATCAGCAACACAGATCGCTCACATGCAAACAGAACACAGCGCGGAGAGAAGACACGGTATCACCGCTGGCAGCCAGATGGGGGGGGAAAAGGGAGCTGCTATGAGTCGGCACTACCGCGACCCGCGTCGCAGCGGGGTGCGGACGATGAGGTTGCCGTCGGCATCGGTGCGCAGGGCGGTGGACGCTCGCGCGACGTTTGCGAGGGAGATCCTGGGGGACCGCCCGCTCCCGGACGCCGCGACGCTGATCGACGACGGCGCGGCGTTGCGGAAGCCAGCGGACGTGTTGCGCCGGCGGGCCGACGCGCTGCGGAGGGGTGCCTCGCGGATCAGCTCCAGGCGCCTGGCCAGGGCGCTCTCGTCCGCGAACCGCGCCCGCCTTGCTGGGCTGGCGGCGGTGGCGGCCACCCCTGCGCGGCCGACGGAGGCCGAGCGCCCCCGCGCGGCGGCGGAGGAGGACGTGGGCGTGTCCGCGTCGTCACCGGCCGCCTGCTCTGAGCCCGCGGCCTCGCGTACCGCCCCCTTGACGGCGAGGTCCATGCCCGCCGGCGCCCTCGACGGCCTGGCGGAGCGAACGCGGCGGAGGGGGCCGTCAGGGGAGGAGGCGCCGCCCCTCGGTGCGCCCTCGAGGGCGACGCCCTTGGAGTCCCCGTACCGGCGGCGGTAGACCGCGAGGGAGCCGGAGAACGTCACGGGGCGCGACGCCGCTTCGGTGGCCCTGGCGCGGGCCGCGGCCTGGGCCCGGACCTCGTCGCGGCGCCGCTCGAGCTTCCACAGCCTGTCGCGGTCATCGGCGGCCACGGCGACAGTCGCCATGATGGCGTCGGGGCCGTCGAAGAGGTGGCTGAGGAGCACGGGCTCGGGGGCGGACGCGATGGCTGATGCCTCGCGCGAGGTGCCCGGGGCGGCACCGAGGGACGATGCGAGGGAGGAGAACCGGGTAGTGACGGCGGCGGCGGCCTGGGCGCCGTCCTGGGTGATCGGCGGCTCCGCGGCGAAGGAGCTGTGGGAATCGTCGCCGTCGCCGTACAGGGGCGGCACGGGCGGCGTGGCGGGGGAGAGGCGGGCGGCCGCCGCGGCGATGGGCGATCCGTCGGGGGAGGACGGCGAGAAGCTGCTGGTCGCCCCGGCCAGGGCCGCGGCGCGGATCGCCGCGGCGCTGCCAGGCACGCCCTGGGAGGAGGGAGACGGTGACGGGGGCGACGGCACGGGGGCGGCGGCCGGCGGGCGCGACGGGGTGGCGGTGCCGGACCCGTCGTCGTCTGTCCTGCTCCCCTCGCTGCTCGTCGGCGCACGGCCATGCCGCGAGCGGGAAGGGGGGCGCGGGGGGATCGCGCGCTCGTCCGAGAATGGGTTGCGGGCGGTGCCGTCGGCCCCCGGCGGGCGCTCCAGGGTTTCCTCGGGCGGCCTCTGGCGCGCGGCGGCGTGCGAGGGGCTGCGCCCCGGCGGCCGGCGAGCAGGCTGGGCGGCGGCGGACTCGCGGCGCTTGCCGTTTCGCGACGGCCGGCGGCGGGTCACGCCCCGCCCTCGTCCGGTCGTGTCGTCTGCGGACCCTCGTGTGGCGTGGCTCGGCTGGCTAGCCACGTCCTCGGCGTCCCTGGCGACCTCGTGGTCGATGGCGCTGATGCGGCGCGCGATGGCCCTCTCGACCTGCTCCAGCTGGTCGGCCAGGGTGGCCTGCCGCGCGGAGGCCCCGCCCCGCGGGTCTGCGGCCCCGCCTTGGATCGGGGAGAAGAGGGCGCCCCTGGCCGGCGCGGCGGCGGCGGCGCTGGATCCACGGCGCCTGCCGCCCGCCCGGGACCGGCGGTGCTGGCCCGCGCTGGTGTCGTCGTCGTCGGGGTCGATGAATTCGCCCTGCTGCGCCAGCCTCGAGAGCGCCGACTTGATGGCCGCCCGGCCTTCCGGCATCGCAACGAGGCGCTCGAGCGTCCGGAGCCTGGCCCCGCCGTCGTCCTGGTCGTCGTCAGCCTCGTCCGGCTGTTTCCGCTCCTCCTCCCCGGACCACCGGGCGAGGTCCAGAATGGCGCTGTTGGTGCTGTGCCGCCTCCCGCGCCGCGGCCGCGGCTCCCGCTGGTCTCCCGCCGGCTGGCGGCTGGATGATGTGGTGCCGGCGGTCGGCCTCCTGGCGCGCCCTCTGTCTGCCGAGGCAGACCTGCCGTGCGCCGCGGCGCGCGCTGACTCGGGCCTGGGCCTGTATCGGCCTCTCGGCTCGGGCCCCTGGCGCGCCGTGCCGTGCCGCACCGAACGCGACAGGGTGGAGGGGCTGTTCGGGACGGCTGACGAAGCGCCGCCACGCACGCGGGTGACGGCCCGCACTCCGGCCGAGTCGCGGCTGCCCGCCCTCACGCCCCCGAGGAAGGACTCGCGCGACCGGGGGGGGCTCGCGGTGTGCGACGGGGAGAACCAGAGCTGCGCGCTCAGGCCTGCCGCGCGCATTCCGTCGTCAGTCAAGCTGAGGCGGCGCGATCCGCCGAGCCGCCGTGTTTCGAGGATTTCGAGCCTGTCCTGCTCCAGCTCCCTGTGGCTGCGCTGGGAGGGCCACGGAGACTGTCCGCGCCCTGTGTCCGAGCGCCCGAACGCGTGGCCGCTGTGGCGCGGAGGTGAGGCTTCGGCTGCGCCGTTTTCGCCTGCCGCCGAGTCTGACTTTGGCGGCAGGCACCGCGTGGCCGCCTGCGAAAAGACGACCAAAACGCCAAAAAAACGCCACCGGTCGCGGGCGCGGGGCTGCAGCGGCAGGGGGCTGCGCTGGAGCCCGAGAGATAAGTGCGACGCACGAGCCCAGGCCACGCCGCCGTGCGCGCACCGCGGTCCTGCCGCTCACCCATTCTCTCGCCTGCCGCATAACATCGTTACGCTTCGCAGCTGCAGGCCGCAGGGACCGCTGGAGCGCGTCTCTGGCCCTTGCGCGCATCGCTGACGACGACCTGGCCGGCGACCCCCGCGGCTTCACCCTTTCGGATCTATCCACGTCCGCGTCGCTGCGAGGAGACGAAAGGCGCCGGAACGCGAAATGGAGTCCTCTGAGGATCGCAGGTACCGGCCCGCGTGGCTCCGGCGGGCGCGGGCGGGGCCGAGCGCCGGCACTGTCCGGGCCGCGCCGCTCCGGCTCCGACCCCGCCGCCGGGGTGCGCCCGGTGCGCCTCGGCTGCCCCCCATCGCAAAGATAACGATTGCACCCACCGAATCGCCGCACCATCACGGCCGCGCCGGTCCTACGGAGGCCGCATTGCGGCCTGCAACGGCATTGCATCGTGCTAGCTCACCTCAGTCGCAGGTCAGTCGTGGCCCCGATCGACGCCCGCCGTCTCCTCTGCCCCGTGTGTCCTTGTGTTCCGCTCTCGCGCCCGTTCCGCACGGCGTTGAACGGCGACCTCGTCGCCTGCCGCCCGAGGCCTCCTGATCGATCAGAAAACGCTGCCGGCGCAGGGACCCTTGAGGCTCCCAAGCCCGGGAGCGCAGCCGTCGGTCCCCCGCGGGACCGGATCAGCCCCGACTGGGCGGCCAAACGGCCTGCCATGGGTCGTTGGCTGGTCCAGGCACGCAGGTCGTGCTGGGTGCTGCTCGAAACCCTAACTTTGGGCAGGTCACGGCAGAGCAACAAGATCAATTCGTCCCAGGGGCGTCGCCTGTCGGCCAGCGATGCACATTACGCCGCCATGGCATCGCGGCCCCAGCGGACGCGCAAGGGCGTCCCCCGGATGGGGTCGTCGGGCTCGTCCAGCTCCTCTGCTGCCGCCGGAACGGCCATGCCGCCGCCGTCGAGGCCAGCGTGAGGAGCTTGAACGGGGTCGCCGCCCGATGCGGGACCGCCCCCCCGTTCCCTTGCTCCCAGGCAGGGCTTTCTGCCTCGTCTTCCCCACGAACGGTAGCTGATTTCAAACTGCCTCCCTTTGCTCGGAACGAAATACCCTTGCTCGCAGGCGTCGGGGCTCGGCCAAGTCCAAGAGCGCCGTTGCCGACGAGGCGGAGGCCAAGTCCGACGAGGAGGCAGAGGTGGAGGCCTTTGAGGAAGGGGCAGGCAACGCAGACAGCGACCAGGACGACTCCGCCGAGGAGGAATCGTCATCATCCGAGGACGACGACGACGAGGAGGAGGCCGAGGCGAAGCCGGCTCCACGCGGGCGGCGCGGAGCCGGCCCGGCCAAGCCCAGGACGCCGCCCGTCAAGGCACGCAAGCCGCGGCAGAAGGGGGCTCGGTCCGCGCCCAAGCGCAGGGCGGCAACCCTGTCTGGTGAGCCGGCTTCCGATGTGCCCGCGCACACTGCGCGGCTTCCGCGCCTGCTCTCATCCCCTCCTCGCGCCGCAAGCCCCCGCCACCGCAGCCGCCGTTCTTGGGAGCACGTCGTCCGCGATCAGGCCCGTCGCCGAGGCGTGGGTGGACCGCCTGAACGACGAGGCGGCGCAGCCGGCGGCCGCTCTCGAGTTCCTCGAGCTCCTGTACGACGTGAGGCCGGTTTTGCGCCCCTGGTGCCCTCCAGTGCATGCCACGGATGCCGTTCGCGCGCAACTCGTGCCTCTCCGGGGCGATGCGACCCGCCGCGCGCGTGGTTCCGCCTGTCGCTCGCAGGCTGCCGGCCTTCTCGGCGAGGTCACGCTGCCCCGGACGTCCGTGGTCGCTGCGGCGCTGCGGCACGCGTCCCGCGAGGACGAGGAGGAGGTGGACGACGCCGAGGACCGCGAGGAGGAGGCTGGGGAGGCGGCGGTGCAGCAGATGGCCGCCGACGCCAAGGACGCCTTTGCCAGCGGCCGCAGGGTCGACTCGTGCATGGAGCGTGCCACCGTGCAGTCGCGCAAGCAGGCGGACCGCTTCGAGGCCTTCATGGTGGCGCTGCCGCACGCATTGGGCGAGGCCGGCGCCGTCGGCCGCGTCCCCACGGCCCTCGTGCAGTGGGCGGCCGAGGCCTCCACGTCCGAGGTCCCCGTCCTCCGCCTCGCCGCCACGGCGGCCGCCATGGCCTTCGGCCTCGGGCTCTGCCGGCTGAGGGTGGAGGCGTCGGCGGCGGCGGCGGCGGCGGAGGGCGATGCGGGCGCCGCCGACGTGGCCGCCAGCTCGGCCAGGGACCAGGCCAAGAACCCCAAGGCGCGGGAGGGTGCGCGGCGCCAGTCGGCCGCCGCGGCCAAGGACAAGCGCCGCGCCGCGCAGCTCCGTGCCCGCGCGGCGGCCCTGGGCGAGGCGGCGGAGAGCCTCCGCGAGGCCGTCTTCGTGCACCGCTTCCGCGACACGTCGCCGCTGGTCCGGCGCTGCGCCGTGGCCACCTTTGCGCAGTGGGTGGCGGCCGACGGAAAGTCGCTCGGCGAGAACCGCAAGCTGCGGAACCTCGGGTGGGCGCTCAACGACCGCGACGACGCCGTGCGGGAGGCCGCGGCGTCGGGCCTCGCGATGCTGCTGGAGGACGAGGCCATGGCCCATCGCCTGGGACGGTTCTGGGACAAGTTCGCGCCGCGAGTGGGGCAGCTGCTGGAGGACCGGGCGCCGCAGTGCGCGGCCGCGGCGGTCCGGTGCTACTGCGCGGCCCTGCCGTGGGAGATGCTCGACGTGACGCACGTGGCGGCGGTGGAGCGGTGCCTCGTGGTCAGGGACGAGGCGGCGGTGCGCCGGGCGTGCGGGGAGTTCCTCCTCGCGCAGCTCCCGGAGATGGGGCCGCCGGACGAGGCGGTGGCGGACGCGAAGGAGGACGCCGGCGGGGCCAAGGTGGACGAGGCCGCGGTGCGGCTGCGGCACGCCGAGGGCCAGCTGATGGCCCTGCTCGGCGTGGTCCGGCGCGCGGCCGGCCACCTGGCCCTGTCTGCTGCGGAGGAGGCGCGGGTGGTGATGGGCGACGACGCCGACGACACCGAGGTGGAGGCGGCCGCCGCGGGCCAGGCCGCCGCCGTCGGCCGGCAATGGGCCGCCCTGACCGAGGCCGTCGTGGCGTCCCTGTGGGGCCAGGAGGACGCCGAGGTGCTCGCCGACTGGGCCGCGCACCGCCGCGTCGTCCTCAGCACCGGCCGCGTGGGGCCGGGCGCGAACGAGGCCGCCGCCGCGGACGAGGAGGACGAGGACCTCGCCGCCCTCCGGGCCCCGTCCCAGCTGGACGGCCCCCTCCGCGTCACAGCCGTCCGCATGCTCGCCTCGTGCCTCCGCTGGGCCCAGGGGCGCTCCCTCCAGGCCGCCCTGCAGCCGGAGGCCAGGGCCCTGGCCGGCGACGGCGGCGACGGCGCCGTGGAGGAGGCGACGGACATGCTCCCGGCCGTCTTCGCCGCCGTCCGCGGGGAGATGGGCGGCCTCCTCGCCGTCCTCGACCTCGCCGACGCGCTCCCGGCGCAGGCCCTCGCCGACCCGTCCGCCGCGGCCGCGTCCGCCGCCCTCGTCGCCGCGGCGCGAGACGTCCTCCTCCGAGGCACGGGCGGCGCGCGGCCCGGCGCGGGCGCCCGCCTCCTCGCGCGCATCGCCGGCGCCGCCTCCTCGTCCTCCTCTTCCGGGGCCAAGGGCAAGCGCTCGAGGTCAAAGAAGGGCGGCGCCTCGTCCTCCGCCTCCTCGGCCGCGGCAGCTGCCGGCTCGGGCGCCGCCGAGGCCCTGTCCGCGGCCTGCTCCGAGCTCCTCGAGAGGGCAGGCAGAGCCGCCCACGTGCTCGCCCGTGTCGCCACGGGGGACGTCGACGCGCTGCGCGAGGCCGAGGTGGACGAGGCGGGCGCTGACGCGGACGAGGACGACGACGACGACGAGGCGGCCGACGCCGGCTCCGACGGTGCCGTCCCCGTGGCTCTGCTCCGCCGCTGCCGCGCCCTCTTCGCCGTGCTGGCCGACGCTACCAGCCGCCTGGCCGAGGCCTCCCTCGCCGCCGACCTCCCTGCCATCGCCGGCCACGCCTTCGCGGCGCCCTCGGAGGAGGCGGCCGCCGCCGCGGAGGAGAGCGAGGCGGCGGCGCTCGCCGCGGCGGAGGCCGGGGAGGGTCTCGCCGTGGCGGAGGCGCTGGTGGCGGCTGATGTCGCCGGGGCCGCCGCCCGCGGGGAGCGCGGGGCCGCCGCGGACGTCGCCCGCGCCGCGGCCTCGAGCTGCCGCCTCGTCCTCGGCTGCGTGCGCCGCGGCGGCGAGGAGCTCGGCACACCGCTCGTCGCCTGCGCAGCCGCCAGCGGCATGGAGGCCGCCCGCGCCGCCCACGGCTGCCTCCAGCTCCTCGGCGCCCTCACCACCCGCGCCGTGGCATCGGCGGCCGCCGCGTCGCTCGACGCCCGCGCCGCCTCGTCCCCCGAGGAGGCATGGGCCATCGCCGCGCCCGCCCGCGGCCTCCGTGACGCCGTCCTCCGCGTGTCGGGCGGCTGCCTCGCCGACGCCGACGAGGCCGCGGACGCCATCACGGACGCCGGGCACGGCGGCGGGTCCCTCCTCGTCGCGTCGTCGGCCCGCGGCCCGAGCCGCGTGAGCGGCGATGCCGCCCTCGCCGCCCTCGCCGCCGCCACGCGCGCCGCCGCCTGGCGCTCCGCCACCGAGGCCCTCCGGCTGTGCCCCCCCTCCCTCGAGTCCACCGCCCTTTGGCCGCTCGCCCTCCCGCCCGACGACACCGCCCGCTGGGCGTCGGACCTCGCCGCCTCGGTTCGCCGCGACGGCTCCAGGCGGGTCCTGGAGGAGCTCTCGTCGCAGGGCGACGCCGCCGCCCGGGACGCCCTCGCGGCGGGGGACGACGCCGCGGCAGAGAGGGCGGGCGCCGCCGCGGCGGAGCGCATGGGCAGAGCCCTGCGGGACCACAGCCGCGGCTGGGCTAAGGACGGCGACGACCTCCTCCGCCGCGTCGTCTCGGCGGCGGGCAACGAGGAGGCCGCGGCCCGCGTCGCCGCCGCGGCGGCCGCCGCGCCAGGCCGCGTCCCCGAGGCCGAGGCCGCCGCCGCCACCGCCGCGGTGCACGTTGCCGGGTACGCGAGGCAGCCGGCGGAGCGCGCCGCCGCCTCGGTCGCCGCGCACGTCCTCGGGCGCATGCGGGTGGAGGGCGCTCGGTCGGGGGAGTCGACCACGCTGGAGGAGGCGGACGCCGAGCTGGCGGCCTCCGAGGCGGCGCTCCGGGCCCGGGCCGCCAAGGCCGACGACGAGTCCGCCCCCGCCCTCCTCGCCGCCATCGAGTGCCTCGCCGCCCGCCGCCGCGCCCTCGCCGCCTCGCGGAGCCTGGGAAGCTCGGCGCACGCAGGGAGCCTCGCGCCGCTGGCTTCGGCGCTGGTGTCGGGCGGGGCGCCCGGCTCGAGCGCCGTCGGCGCCGCGGTGGTGGTGGCGGCCTCGGCGTCCGCCGACGTGGAGACTGGAGCCCTCGGCCGCGCGGCCCTGCGCGAGACGCGCGCCCGGTCCGAGGCCGGGTGGGTCGCGGCCGTGTGGTCGGCGCTGCGGGCCGCGGTGCAGCGGTCGGGCGAGACGGAGGCGGAGGCGCAGCGGCACGAGGAGGACGAGGAGTCGATGCGGGCGTCGGGGGACGACGAGGGGGCCGACGCGGCGAGGCGGCGGCGGCAGGAGGCACTGGAGGCCAACGCCGCGGCCACGCAGGAGGCCGCCCGCCTCGCGCGGTCCATCCCCGGCCGCCTCGGGCCCAGCGTGGCGTCGGCGAGGTCGGTGCGTCCCAAGACGAGGGCGGGGCGCACGCTGGTGGCGGTGCTGCAGGAGCTGCAGCGGGAGGTGGCGGCGGTCCTCATCCGCCCGCAGGACGGCGCGAGGGCGCGGGCCGTGGCGGAGCGTCGCCGGGTGTCGCGGGGCGAGGGGGCGGACCTTTTCGCCGAGGCGGAGGCGCCCGACGCGGCGGAGGAGGAGGAGGAGGAGCGGGCCGCGGCGGAGGCGGACGAGGCCTGGGGCCAGCCCCGGGCGGGGATGAGCTGCCGCGCCGCGTGCGCCTTCCTGGTGCTGCAGCGCATCGCCGACCCGCGGGTGCGCGGGGCGGTGCTGGACACCTTCCGGTCCGCGTCGCTCGGCCTGCCGCGGCACGCGCGCTCGGCCGTGCTCTTCGCGACGGACAGGGGCGCAGCGGGGGCGTGGGCCGCGGCCGTGCAGCTACGGCTGCTGCTCGAGGGCCAGGCGGCGGCCGCGGAGCGCTTCGTGTCCGACGGCGCGGGGGACGAGGCCACGCCGCGGTCCACGGGGACGGGGCGGAGGCGCCGGGGGCAGCGGTCTGTGGTCCGGTCGGGCGCGCGGAAGGCCGGCGGCAGCGCCGCCACGCCGAGCTCCCGCGCCGGGGCCGGGGCCGCGGCCTCGTCGTCGGCCGCCGCCACGGGCTCCCGCAGGGCCGAGAGCGCGGCCCGGTCCGAGTCGCAGGACAGCCGCGCGGGGAGCAGCGCCCGTCGCTCCCTCGTGGAGGACGACGACGACGAGGAGGCGGACGACGACGAGGAGGAGGACGGGGCCACGCAGGAGACGGACGGCTGGGCCCGGTCGCAGGACGCCGGGGACGGCAGGCCCAAGCGGTCCCGGCGGCAGTGACGGGCCGCAGGCTGCCCCGGTGCGTGTGTGAGTGGTGACTGACTTTGGCTCGGATCCCTGCACGCAGTGTGCCCCGTCGGCGCTCAGCCCGCGCCTCACGCACGCTCACTCGTCGTCCGCCGCCAGCCCCAGCGACGCCGCGTCGAACCCCTCGGGCGCGTCCGAAGCCGCCGCCGCCGCCGCCGCTGCCGGCCTCCGCGGTGCCGCGGGCTCGGGCGCCGGCTGAGGCCGCTTGGGCGCGGAGAGCGGGGACCCGTCCTCGGGCACCCCTGCCGCCCGGAGGGAGCCCTTGGCCGCGACGAGCACGACGGCGCCGCGCATCGCCGCGCCGGGCTGCGCCCTGTCCGCCGCCGACGACAGCGCCTCGCCGAGCGCCGCCTCGGCCGCCCCGCGCCACCGCCGCCCCCGGAGGAGGCTCGCCGCCGCGCTCGCCAGCACCGCCACGTCCACCTGCGCCTGGGAGTACCCGTGCTCCCCCATGTCGTCCACGTCGCGCAGCGCCTCGGCGAGGCCCCACGCGGCGGCGCGGACAGCCGCGGCCACCACCGGCTCTGACGCCAGCGGCAGCGCCCCGACCGCCTCCCACTCCGCGCGGCGCCCCGCGCCCCCCGCGGCCCCCGTGTCCTCGCTGGCAAAGAGCCGGTCCAGGTCGCCCTCCAGGCCCGCCCCGCGGGACGCCCGCCGGCTCCCGGCGTCGCCCTCGCCCTCCCCGCCGGCACCGCCCCCCGCGGCAGCCCCCGCGGCGTCGTCCCCGTCAGGCGGCGGGCGCGGGGCGAGGCCGGCGTCGAGCCCGCGGCCCGTCCCGTTGCCCGCGTCGCCCCCCGCCGCGGCGCTCGCCTCGGCCCGTGCCCCGCCGCTCTGCGCGCCCCTGAGCACAGCCCACAGAGCCGCGGCCTCCCGCACCGCCAGCCCGACGGCGGGGCGGCACCCCCGCGGCTCCTCCATCCCCGCCCAGTCGGCGGCCCTGGCAGAGCGAGCGAGGGCCGACTCGAGGACAGAGCCGGCCGCGGCGCCTGCCGCGTCGGCGAGACGCGCCGCGGTCACCAGCGCCTGCGTCGCGAGCTCGCGCTCCTGCGCGCCCATGGCGTCGCCCGTGAGGCCGGTGTGCGCCTCCATATCGTCCTCGGCACCCGCCGCGCCGGCGGCGAGGAGCTCGGACCGGGAGGGGAAGGCCGAGGCCAGGGCCTCGAGGCAGGCGCGGGCCCCGCCGCCGCCCAGCTTCTCGGCGAAGCATCCCAGCATGATGGCACCCTCGGCCGCGCGGACCGAGGCAGAGCCGCCGCCGGCGGGGCGGCCGAGGAGGGGGAGGGCGGCGAGGACAAGGGCGGTGGCGACCTCGCCGCCGCTGACCCCGACGTGGGCCCGGTGCCTGGCGGCCGAGCGCAGGGCGGCCATGGCAGGGGTGGGCTGCCCGGCGCAGACGGGGGCGTGGGAGGGAAGCCAGGCGGCGCCGGGGCCGAGTCGCTCGCCCGGGGCTCCGGTGGAGGCGAGAGCGAGGGAGTCGACGGCGTCGAGGAGGGCGGGCATGCGGGGGAGGGCCGAGGCGGCGGCGCGGGCGGCGCGGAGGACGACGGGGGAGGAGGCCGCGGCGGGGGAGGAGGCGTCGGTGCCGTCGTGGCGGCCGACGACGGCGGCGACGGCACGGGCCGCGGCGTCGACGTCGGCGGGGGCGTGGCGCCTCTGCGGGTCGCACACGGCGTCCGCGACGGCGGAGAGCCAGAGGACCGCGGAGAGGGCGTTGCCGTGGAGCATTCCGGGAAAGCCGCGGGAATAGTCCGGGAGCACGCGCATGCCCCCGACCATCACGGGGCGGCTCTCCGCCAGGGCGCAGCGGAGGAGGCCGACGGCGGAGTTGGCGAGGGCGGTGCCGGCGCCGCGGAGGCCACGGCCCGCCGCCTCGGCAGCCTCGAGCTTGGGGGCGAGGGGAGGCTCGACGGAGGAGGCGGAGGAGGCGGAGCATGCCGCGAGGGCAGCGCCCACCCTGGCGCTCACCGCCAGCCGCAGCGCCTCGAAGACGCCCTGCACGGCCGACCGGAGCACGGCGACCGCGGTGGCCTCGGCCTTGTCTGTCAGCTCCGCGCCCGGCACGAGCCGCGCCGGCACCCGCACCGCCACCAGCATGCGCTCCACAGCACGCACCACGGACGCACCCACCCCGGCCCCGCCGGCGTCGTCCTTCCCCCCGCCGCCGCCCTCCTCCTCCTCCTCCTCCCCCCTGTCCGCCGCATCCTCCTCCGCCGCCTCCCTCGCCAGCAGCGCCGCCAGCGAGTCGGTCCGCCCCAGCGCCCGCCGCACCGCTGCGAAGTACTGGCTGAAGCTCTCCGCCGCGAGGGACTCAAGCTCCCCCTGCAGAGCCGCGACAGCCCCAGCGGCGGGGGACCCGGCGGCCGTGGCGACGCCTGCCTCCTCCCTCCGCTCCGCCTCCTTCTCCGCCAGGTCCCGCAGCGCGTCAAACGCGCGCGCCGTGCGCACGAACGCGTCCACGAAGCACCGGTTCATGGAGACCACCACCGTCTCGGCGTCGCCGACGCGGTGCGCCGTCACGGCGGCCTCGGCGGCCTCCTCCGGCCCGCCCGCCGGCTCGTCGCCCGCGGCGCCGGCCTCCTCCACCGCCGCCCGTAGCGCCGCGGCGAGCCTGCGCTTGTGCCAGGACAGGAAGTCGGCGAGGAGCGGCGCCGGGTCGTCGCCGAGCAGGATGAGGAGGCGCGCGGACTCGGCCACGTCGGCCGCGCGGGACGACGCGTCGTCCAGGGGCACGCGCAGCCGCTCCCGGAGCTCCTGCGCGATGGCGTCGGCCTCCTCCGCGATGGCCCGGAAGGAGGCCACGGAGGCGTGGGAGCGAAGGACGACGGCGGCGCCGCGGTAGTAGCGGACCGCCTGCTGGTGCGCCCCCAGCTCCATGCATGACCGGAGCCGGGCTGGGAGCTGGAAGAGGAACTCCAGCTTCCCAATGAGCGTGCGGACGCCGCCGAGGACCTCGATCTTGGAACGGTTCTCGTGCAGCGCCTCGCTCAGGCGCGAGGACGTCGAGCCCGTGCGGTCGATCGCCCCGCGGAGCGTGCTCATCTCCGACTCGAGCTCCCCAACGCTGTCGCGCATCTGCCGGATCGTCTCTGTCGCGCGGATGAACTTGTTGTAGTTTTCGTACACCAGGTTCTGCATGCTGCTGTCAAGAGACCTGGCCTTCTTGGCCATCGTCTCCTGGAACGCGATCAGGTCGGGCAGGCTCTTGTCCGCGAGCAGGCCGCGCGTGAACGCGTCCGGGTCGAAGCTGCCCGAGTCGATGTCGTTCTTGGCGGCGGCGCCCTGCTCGTCCTCGGCCAGCTGCGTGCCGTAATGGCTGGCAAGCAGCTCCAGCATCCTGCGGCACACCGCGGGGCGAGCATCGCGCATGGTGGCCGTGCCGCGCTGCCGGGGCGGGGGCGCCGGACGCGCGCGCGGCAAGCGGGAGCTTGATGTTCGGACGGCGGCCGCCACAAGGTCCCGTCTGCGCGGGCGCCGCACGGATCTTTCCCCACGGTCTTACCACGAGTCATCCGACGCCATCGTCCCCCCCCCTGGGCTCGACAGGGGTGGGCACGGCGCCGGCCCGACCCCGCACAGTCTACTATGAATGATGGGGACTCGGGTAGGCTATCAAATACAGTGGCTCGTGCCGGTTCGTGGCACACGCCTCCCAGCCCCCCAAACACCGCAGTATACCGCATTCGGTGTTTGATCTCTCCGCGACCCGAACGCTCAGCGCGAGCAGTGCGAGTGATGGCATCGGCGTCGGCGTCCGCGGGGTCGCGGCTCCCCGGAGCGGTCACGTTCATCCCCGAGGAGCGCCTTCCCGCCGTCCGGGAGGCGTTCCGCATGTTTGACACGGCCGGGGCGGGCGACATCGCGTTGGACGAGCTTGCGGGCGTCCTCAGGGCGCTCAGGTACACGGTCAACGCCGAGGAGCTGGACTGGTTCTCCGAGAAGCACGGAAGGGACGGGCGCATCACATACCCCGAGGTGCTAGAGGTTGTGGGCACCGTCCACAACCGGAAGCGCGGGGTGAAGGCGGTCCTCGCGGCGTTCAAGGTGAGCGAGCCGTTTTTGTTGCTTGCACAGGCCCGCCGCCGCAGCCGACCGTGCCTGGGCCGGGCCCCGCGCCTGCACCATCAAGCAGCCATGGCGCGATGTGGTGCATGACGGGGCGCAGGAGTTCGACCGGGAGGGCTCCGGCACGGTGACCACGGCCACGTTCAGGCAGATCCTCACGCTCCTGGGCGAGAGCGACCTCGAGAAGGGCGGGGTGCCCTTTGTGGACCCGGAGATGGCGGAGGAGCTGGTGGCCAGCGCGGACGAGGACGACTCGGGCTTTGTGAACTACGAGGCGTGGGCGAGGGAGCTATTCACGCAGGCCGACGCCATGCGCCGCGCCGGGCACAACCCGGCCTCGGCCCGCAAGTTCCTCAAGGAAATGGCAGAGGAGAAGGCCAAGGGCAAGACGGCAAAGAAGAAGAAGTGACGCGCCCGCACCAGAACAGCGCTGCCGGGCTGACACTGCGCCCGCAAGCACTCTCACGGGCCTCCGCCATGGCGGCCGCGGCTTCGACAGCCCACCCCGAGGGGCCGATCCCGTTCATCACCGTCGATGAGGCGACGAACAAGTTCGCGGTCGCCGACGAGGCGGTGTCATACCTGCGCAGCCTGAACCCCAAGCGCAGGCTTGCCATCGTTTCCATCGCCGGTGAGCCGATCCTGCGCACACGCCCCGATGATGGTTGTAGGCTACCGCTCCCAAACTACCGCGGTGGCCGCGCGGGCTCCATCGGGGCGCTGCCGCGGCGGCCCGGCGGCCTCAACGCTCGGCGGCTCGGGCTCCCGGCGCCTCGGGCGCCCCGGCCCCCCCGATCGGCCGCTTGCGGCCACCGGCTGGCTGAAACGCGCCGTGCCGTCGTCGAATCGGCGCGCCCCGCAGCGGCCGCAGCGGTTCCCGCGGCCCGGGGCCACAGTTCCGAGCCCATCCCCCCCCGCGCCCCCGCCGCCCCGGCCCCGCCGCAGGGATGTACCGCACCGGGAAGAGCTACATTCTCAACATGATGATGGGCCGGCCGGCCGGCTTCGAGGTCGGGCCGACCGTGCGGGCTTGCACCAAGGGTATCTGGCTGTGGGGCGGCGTGATCCGCGCCAAGGACATGCCGCAGGGCGACGTGGCGGGCGCCGCGGCGGCTGGGGCGGGAGAGCCGGGCGCCGCCGCCGCGGACAGCGACGAGGAGGTGGACGTGCTGTTCATGGACACGGAGGGGCTGGGGAGCACGTCGCGGTCGGAAACGTACGACTCTCGCGTGTTCGCGCTGGCGCTGCTGCTGTCGTCGTACTTTGTGTACAACTCCACGGGCACGATCGACGGCGCCGCCATCAGCAAGCTGTCGCTGGTGGTGAACCTGACAAAGCACATCCACGTGCGCGCGCACTCGCGCGACGCCGACACCGGGTCCGAGTTCGGGCAGTTCTTCCCGCAGTTCCTGTGGGTGGTGCGCGACTTCGGGGTGCGGCTGGAGCGCGACGGGCGCCGCATCAGCGCGCGCGACTACCTGGAGGACTCGCTCAAGCCCGAGGCAGGCATGGGGGAGTCGGTGGAGTCCAAGAACGCGGTGCGGCTGCTCCTCCGGTCCTTCTTCCCGGAGCGGGACTGCGTCACCATGGTGCGCCCGGTGACGGACGAGGCCAAGCTCGCCCGCCTCGCCTCGGAGCCGTGGTCGTCCCTCCGCCCCGAGTTCCAGGCGCAGGTCGACGCCCTGCGGCGCCGCGTCTTCGGCGGCGCGCGGCCCAAGGCCATGTTCGGGCAGCCGGTCACGGGAGCCATGCTGGTGGAGCTGGCCGTGGCGTACACGGAGGCGATGAACGACAATCGCGCGCCCACCATCTCCACGGCGTGGGAGCGGGTTGTGGACAGCCGGTGCGCCGAGGCGGCGGAGGCCGCGCTGCGGGAGTTCGACGGCGCCGCGAGGGAGGCCATGGAGGCGGCGGCAGCGGAGGAGGAGGAGGCCAGGGCAGCCGAGGCGGCCGCCGAGGCCGGGAAGGGCGGCGACGGCGACGACGATGACGATGATGGCGACGACGGCACGGCGGCGGCGACGGCGGCAGTCGTCGCGGAGGTGCGGGCCGCGGCGTCGTCGTCCGAGGCGGCGGCCATGGCCCGGCCGGTGGTGTCGTCCGCCTCTGCCCTCCGCGCCACCGACGCCGCCCTGGCCAGGGCACAGGCCGTGTTCCGCCGCGACGCGGTCAAGGACGACGCCAGGGCCGAGGCGTACGCGCAGCGCGTCGTGGACGGCGCGGCGGAGCGGCGGCGATCCCTGCTCGCGGCCAACGAGGAAGCGTCGGCCGCCCGCTGCGCCGCTGTGGCCTCGGCCGCGTGGAAGGTGAGCGCCGCGGCGGCGCCGTCGCTCCCTGCGGGTGGCGAGGGCGCCGACCCCCCGACGGCATCGATGGTGGTTGACGCCGCCCGGCGCCGCCTCGCAGCGTTCCGGCGCGCGTTCGGGGCCGTGGCGGCCGGACCGGCGGCGGACCGCGTCCTGGCGGCGTGGGTGGGGAGCAGGCCGCTCGCTGCGGCCGCGGCGGACGCTGACACGTGCGACACGGCCGCGCGTCGGCGCGTGCTTCGAGCGGCGGAGGAGCTGGAGGGCGAGAGGCGGGCGCGGCTAGAGTCGGAGGGGCGGCTGCGGGTGGCGGAGGAGGCGGGGAAGACGGAGAGGATGCGTCTGCAGTCGCTGATGGACGCGGCGGCGACGGAGGCTGCGACGAGGCAAGAGAGCCTGCGGGCGCAGCTGGAGGCGGCCACGGACGAAAGACGGCGGGCGGAGGCCCGGGCGGAGAGGGCGGCGGAGGCGGCGGGCCGGCACGAGGCGGAGCTGAGAGCCGAGGCGGAGTCGGCGCGTCAGGACGGCAAGGCGGCGAGGCGGGCACTGACGGAGGCGCAGGCTGGGGCGCTGACGCGTCTCGAGGGGAAGCTGGACAGCGCCGCGGAGCTGGCCGCGGCGAGGGCCAGGCTGTCGGAGCTCGAGGCAGCGGCGGCCGAGGCGCGGGTGGCCTCGGCAGAGGCGCGCAAGGATGCCGGGGTGGCGGCGGAGATCGCGCGGGCCGCGACGGCGTCCACCGCGGGGCTGGAGCGGGAGGCGGAGCTGCTCCGCGAGTCCCTCGAGGTCAAGAAGGGCCTGGTGGCCACGCTGACCGCGGAGAAGGAGGAGCTCGAGTACCAGTGGGGCTCCGCAAAGGCGGAGAACGCGAGCCTCGAGTCGGAAAAGCTGCGCCTCATGAGCAGGGACACCTGCTGGCAGACCCTCTGCGGCCAGCTCAAGGCCGAGCGCCGCAGACCGCCCACGACCCTGGACGAGATGGAGCGCCGGCTGTACGCGAGCGTGTGACGGTCTAGTGCCCAGCCGACAACATGCACTCCCGGCCCGACACCCGCGCACTGCCGCGCGTCGCCCATGGACACGAGCGCCCTCGAGGCCAAGATGGCTCAGCTGCGGGCGCAGCTCACGCTCGCCCGGGACGTGAGGCGCGGCGAACGGGATCCAGCCCTTTTCTGACCGCGCGGGTGCCCGAAGCGCCCCGAGCACCTCACGCGCGGAACAGCATCACCCGTCCTTGGCTTCGGCCCGCTCGCAGGCCCGGGAGCGCGCGAGCGCGGCCGCCGACGAAGCAAAGCGGCTGTGAGCTCGTGCTGGCGTTGCGCCCCCCCCGTGCCCCGCCCTGCCGCGCTCCGTGGTAACAGCTCTGGCAAATCGTGCGGGCTCGAGTCGCGCCCCACGCAGGGTGTCGTCGGCCTCGAGCTCGCTGTCCCGCGTTGCGGCCGAGCGGGACGCCAAGAGCAAGGAGGTGGACGAGTCGGGGGCGCGCCTGGCGTCGGCACTGGCCGCCGAGGCCGCCGAGGCACCGGACGATGGCGCGACAGCCGGCGCTGGGGACCCCGATGGCGACCCGACGGCGGCGCTCGGCGGCGCCAACCCGGCCCTCGCGGCGCGGGGAAGCCACGCGGGGTGCTCCGTGGACGGCGGGGCGGCCGTCGTGGTGACGGCGCGCGCGTCTGGGGCGGGCGGGCTCGTGCTGGCCCGATGGGGCCCGCCGGGGGCCGGCGCGGGCGGGGTTGTCTCCGGGTCTCGCGCCGGCGTGGTGCGGCTCGGGTGGGAGCCGGAGGACGGAGACTGGCTCGGGCTCTACCGGCTGAGCGAAGGGGTGGCGGCGGCGGCGGCCGGCGCGCTGGTGTCGGGGGGCGAGGAGTCCGCGCGTCGCGTGTGCGCGGGAGCGCTCACCGCCGACGGCGCCGACGCCGGTCGCGATCACTGGGCGATGGAGTGGGCAGAGCCGGCGGGCAGGTCGGGCGCCACGTCGCTCCCCGTTCCGGCCGCCCTGGCCGCGCCGGGGATCCCGCACCCGCGGCTGGTGGTCGCGTACGTCACCGGCCTCGACGCCGTCGCCGGTGTCTCCCTGCCCTTCCAGCCTGCTGGTGCCGCCAGCACGGCGGGTGCGGATCTGCCCGCACCGGCCCCGCTGCACGAAGTCCCGCCCTCGGCGGGCCGGCCGCCTTCCTCGCCGCAGCGGGCGGCGGAGGCAGCCGGCACCCCTGCCGTCGCCGCCTGCCCGCCCGACGCCGCTCGTGTGCCGAGCCCGGCCGGCTCCGCGACGGCGTCGGTGCCTCAGCCGGCGTCGTCGCCCTCGCCTCCCGGCCCCGCCTCCTCCGCCGCCGCACCCGCACCAGACCCCGCCCCCTCGCCCCCCCCAATCCACGGCCCGTCCCCCGCCGCCCCCGCCGCCCCCT
>Ga0136560_1000096_pt1 | contig 33842 bp, 18 predicted proteins | sample AntRauMeHopE1497_FD_104925 | JGI IMG/M metagenome (GOLD analysis project Ga0136560, IMG submission 104925) | Saline lake microbial communities from Rauer Islands, Antarctica - Metagenome Hop E1 #497 | ecosystem: Environmental > Aquatic > Non-marine Saline and Alkaline > Saline | place... | reverse complement strand
GGTCACGTCGTGGATGTTTCACCCGGGCACACCCGTTCACTCGTTTACGAGGCTTGCACGGTCTTCCGTGTTTGCCGTTTCGAACGGGGAGCAGCTCCACTTTGTTGGGGCGGGGCACGTGACCCATCCGTGGATGTTTCCGGACCTCTATCCCCACGATTCGCTTCCTGTTCTTCGGGTCCTCAGTGGCGCGCACGTGCGCTACACGCTCGACTTTCCCAACGTGAGCGACGTTACGGGTTGCTCCAGGAGCCCGTGGCGCGTCGCAGGGAAGCCTCACCGCCGCGTCGTTCCGAGAGCTGATGCGCCTCGCAGGAGGACGGCGTGATTGTTGCCTCGTTCGATCTCGACGCCAGGCCTGCGCACGTTTTCGTGGACACAGATGCGTGAGAGAGGCATCACACCGCGGGCTGGGCGGGCCTCGGGGCAGGTGGGGCGCCGAGCGTGCGCTTCGTCCATCACCACGGCTGCCGCTAGTTCTCCCGTCTCCGATCCCAAACCCGCCCCGCCTTCTGCCCGGCCGATGCCGTCCTCGCAGCGACGTCTCGGTCCTGCACAGCGACGGCCTCGGCTCCGAGTTCCTGTCGCAGATGATGGATTCCCCCGCCGGGGTGGCGCTCATGCCCCTGTCCATCAGCGACGTGCCGCCCCGCAAGGGCTCGCGCCTCCTCGTCGACGGGCACCAGGTCTCGGGCCTGCCGGCGGACCACCCGTCCAGGCTCAGGTACGAGGAGAGCATGGGCCTGCGCTCCGGCCCGGCGGCGGCCGAGTTTGCGGCCGCCGAGGGCCCCGCCTCGCCTGCCACGGGCGCCGCCGCGTCCGCCGCGTCGCCCGACTCGGACCCGGACGACCCTACCGTGCTGCACCGCCCGTCGGCGGTGGACGTGACCGTCCCGGCGCCGCCCACCCGGGCCGACCCCCGCATGCTCGTGCTCCCCTCTCGGCCCCTCGAGATGGGGCAGTGCGGCGCGCCGGTCCTGGACGCCTTCGACTCGGTCATCGGCATGGTCGAGTCGACCCTCACCGCCGCGCACGGGGAGCTGGCTGGGGCAGGCGTGTGCGTCACGGGGGCCCGGCTCGCGGGGCTGGTGGAGGCGGTGTCACGGCGCCTCCTGGCCGGGGCCAAGCGCGCGGCCGAGGCTGACGGCATCACGGGGGGGTCGGGCGCGAGGGGCCCCGCCGCGCCGATCTCGGCGTGGGGAGCCGGGGGCGCCGGCTCGCCGTACGGCGAAAAGCCCCGCCGTGGGGGCGCGGGGGAGGCGGTGGCGGCGCCGCTGGAGGCGCTGCTGCGGGCGGAGGAGGACGGCGGCTCGGACGCCGTCCGCGCCCTGTCAGGCCCCGCCGGGCAGGGCTCTGCCGGAACGACCTTCTCTGCGCTCGCGGCAGAGCTCCACGGCACCCTCACGGGGCGGGCGGGCAGGGCGGCCTCGCTGGCCGTCGCCGCTTCGAGGGCGGCGGGAGTCGGCTGGGCGGACGCCGACGAGGCCGGGGCCCGCGCCGCGTGGCTGTGCCTGGCGGAGGGGCTGAGGGACGAGGAGGAGGCGGCCGAGGCGGCGTGCGCCGGGTCGCGGCAGCCGTCGGGGGCCGTGGCCGGCGGCTCGGCGGCCTCTCGCTGGGGCCTCTCCGCCGAGCACGCCTCGCGGCTCGCGACCGTGCTCGGGTCTGACCGGCGGCCCGACCCCGGTGCCTCTGTCGCAAGGGAGGTCGCTCACTCCGCCGCCCTCGCGGCCCACTTCGCCGAGGACGCGCTCTCTGAGGACGGGGCGGCTCTGCCGCTCGCGCACCGCGTGGCTCTGTCGGCCAGGGACGCGGGGCACCTGTCGTCCTGGGTCTTCGCCGTGGATCACTCTTCGGCGGGGGGCGCGTGGGAGGCGCTCGGGCTCGACCCGCCCGTGGACGGCGGCCGCATCAGCGTGGCGCCGGGGACGCCGGGGGCCGGGAGGGCGGCCCCTCGAGCGGCCGCGGCGGCGGAGCTCCGGGCGTCGGTGCCCCGGTCCGCCGCCCTGCAGGGCGAGGAGGAGGAGGGTGTCCCCGGGGTCGGCTGGTCCGGCATGACTCCTCCCGCTCCGACGAGCCTGGACAGCGAGGAGGCGAAGAACCGGCCGTCGGGCCTGCTGGGGCAGCCGAGGCGCCGCACGGGGGGCCTGAAGCAGAGGTATTCGAGCCGGGACGGGGCGGCGGAGCGCGCCTGAGAGCCCGCGACGCGGAGCGCTGGCTGCATGGGATGACGGACCGGGCTCGGGGAGCGATTTGCGGATGAGCGCGCGACGCTCGCTGCGTGCATGGCTGCGTGGGGCTGCGTGGAAAGACAGTCGTCCGGCCGCGTCGTGGGCCACACACGCACACTCGGCTGGCTGCAGGCGCCCCCGTCGACGTCCGTGTCCCCCGCCCGTGCCTACGCTGTGGCGTCGACGCGCGCGATGGTGGAGTCGTCGAAGCCGATGAGGAGCTTGGACTTGGGGTCCGCCTTCTCCACCTCCTCCAGGAAGCGCAGGCGGACGACGTCGGCGCCGGTGAGGCCGACGCCGGTGCGCAGGCTGTTGAAGGAGACGGACTGCTGGTCCAGGCTGAGCGACACCGCCTGCGCCGTGGCCGTCTCGAGCAGGATGCGGGCCTGGGCGGTGCGGTTCGACTGGTACAGCTCGATGTCCTTGCGCACCGAGGCCACCAGCACGTCGGTGCGGGACGCGATGGTGCCCTGCTCCTGCTGCCTCTGCGCAGTCTCCTCCTCCTGCTTCCGAACCAGCTTGGCGATGACCTCCTGCTCCGTCTTGGCCGGCAGCCGCACCCTGCGCAGCTGCAGCTGCAGCACCCGCGCGTGGACGATGCCCAGCTGCGCGCGCACCGACGGGAGCAGGACCTGGTCCTGGATCGCGATGCGGTCCGTGTAGAACCGGGCGACGTTGGTCACGGACACCGCGGCGTTCTGCAGCGCCGCCTGCGCGATCCGGACGAAGCGCCCGTGGTAGTTCAGCTCGAAGCTCCTGTACACGTCGATCAGGCTGCTCAGGTCAAGCTGGTATTGCAGCGAGACATCGAAAGTCACCGCGCCGTCGGGAGTCTGCGCGATGAGCGGCGGCGAGTCCGCGTCCGGCCCGGTGCTGAACTCAATGGTCTGGTACGTCGTCGGGAAGATGTGGAAGCCCTTGGCCAGGCCGATGTAGTACCGGCCGCCGAGGTACACGCGCTCCCCGTCGATGGTCTTGTCAATCGTGTTGAACGCTGCGGCGGCATCACGCAGGGGAGAAGGAGGCGGCAGCGGCTGGCACAGGAGCAGCGAGCATGCGTGCTTTACGCAGTGGGCGCGCAAGACGCGCGGAGCGGGCCGGGCGGGGGTGGGCGAGGCAGCAGCTTACCGATTCCGGCCTGCGTCCACTCGATCGTGCTGCGAAGGTTAGCCGGAAGGAAGGTCACGGGTGGCGCTTGCGGGGCATAGCTTTGATGCTGCGCACGCTACCTATCCGCCACGAGGGTAGCTGCCCGCGCCTGGACCCGCGAGCGCCAGGGGAAGCGGCTTGCGGCTCACGCAAACGAACACCCAACCAGCGAGACCACGACGATCATGACCACGCAGAAGCAGCATGCGAAAATTGCGGGCCCTGGCGAGTCGGTCCCTCTCCCCATAGCGACAACGGGGCCGCTTGTGGGCGTGGTGCTCCCGCCGCCGGCGCAGTTTGGTGGTTGCCGGGCGCTCTGCTGCATGAGGCCGCCGGAGCCTGATCCCGGCGCAAATGCCCCCCGTTCTGCATGTGGTGTTGATTCAATCCTAAGCACGACCGGCCAGGAGGCGGGGCCGGCGAGGACAGCGACTCCTGGCGTCCCTCGGCCTTGGCTCCGCACCCCACGGTGCGCACAGGGCGCCGGACCCGAGACTGCAAGGACCCATGCCCACTAGCTCATGGAGGTGGCACTGGGGCATGGTGCCAGGGGGTCGCGACAAGCCGCCGCGGCGTCACCCGGCTCCGCTGTTAGCGCATCCACCCAGGCGCTGCGCTGCTGGTGTCTCTGTCCCGCCCGGCAGGGCGGGCGACGGTCGTGTGCGCTACTTACAGCCCGGCGCGCTGCCGTCCAATGTCGTGAGTGCGCCGCTCGTGTGCGGTGGCCGTGGCAAGGGGGCGGAGGGTCGCCGCCTGTGCGGCACCCGGGGCCGTCCATCCGCCAGTGCCCTCCTTGCGTAGGTCTCATCGCCGCTCCCGGCCGGCGCCGCGGGCTCGTGGCTCTGCAGCGCTCGCTGCCACTTTCATCGGAACGGGGACATGACTTCTCTGAACGCGGACCCCGCCGGGCGGCGTCGGCCTTGGCACCAGGGTTGAGGCCGGAATGCCGTGCGATGACACAACTTGCCATGGCCTCGGGCTGCACATCGGACGCAGAGCGCGGGGTTGGCAGGGAGCGCGCTGCACCTTTCTCCCCGGGCGACCGCACACAATCCGCTCACCCTCCAACCAGCGAGGGCTGCATACTTGCCGCCTCGTGACGCGCCCACCGACACGCTCTCGTTCGTCCCTGCGCGCGGTCGCTTGGGCCATGTCCTTCGCGCTGCTTCTCCGCCCGGCGCTCCGCCTCGTGCCCCGGGCCCGCTCGGCGTCGACATTCGCACAACTGGGCCTGCGACCGGAGCTCGTTGCGGCGGTGGAGGCCATGGGCATCTCCGAGCCGACGGAAGTGCAGGCAGCAGCTATCCCGCCCGCGCTGCGGGGCGGAAACATCCTGAGCAGCGCGCCAACCGGGACCGGCAAGACGCTGTGCATGCTCCTGCCGCTGCTGCACCGTGTCAAGGACGACGAGACCGTGCGGCGCATCGCGGCCAGGCCGATGCGTCCCCGGGCGGTTGTCCTGAGTCCCACGCGCGAGCTCGCCGCGCAGACCCTGTCCGTGGCTAAGAGGCTCAGCCACCACTGCCGCGTGCGGGTGGTCGGCGCGCTGGGAGGCTCCAAGCGCCGGGCGCAGGCCGCCGCGCTCCGCGACCCTTTAGGCGTGGACGTTTTGGTGGGGACGCCCGGGCGGCTGCTGCAGCTCCAGGAGTCGGGCGCCCTCTCGCTCGGCGATGCCCGGTACGTGCTGCTGGACGAGGCGGACAGCATGATGGCCGACGACACGGGGGCGGCGGTGCGGGCTTCGGCCGGGGCGACGCCGTCGCACCGCAGGGCCGACGCCCCGGAGGACGGGGAGGACGGCAGCTTCTCGGGGGAGACCGGGAGGCTCCTGCGCGGCGTGTTGTCGGCCGTGAGGGCGGGGGACGCGACGTCGGGCGCGGGGGACTGGGACGCCGGCCCTGCCGGGGCGGCCGGGTTCGACCCCACGGCCGCGGTGGAGCGTCACGTGCAGTTCCTGCTCGCGGCCGCGACGCTGTCGCCCGCGGCAGAGCGCGCCGTGACGCGCCGCATCCCCGGCGGGGTTGACGTCGTCCGCGCCAGCGGCACCCACTCGTGCCCCCCCGCCCTCCGCGCCACCTTCGAGAGGGTGGGGCGGTCCGCCTCGGCGGTCCACGAGGACCGCATGGTGGCGCTGGAGGCGGCGGTCCGCCGCGCGTCGAAGCGCGCCCCCGGCGGCGGGGTTGTCCATCGCACGCTGGTGTTTTGCGGCTCCATCGCCTCGGCGAGGGCCGTGGCCGCGACGCTCGAGGGTGCGGGGTGGCCCGTGGCCTCCCTGCACGGGGGGCTGCCCCCCCAGCTCCGGGCGCAGGAGTTTGCGCGAGCCATGTCGGGGTCGAGGCCGGTCCTGGTCGCCACCGACGCCGCGGCCCGCGGCCTGGACCTCCCGGGCGCGGATGACGTCATCATGTTCGACTTCCCGCGGACGGGGGAAGACTTCCTGCACCGGGCGGGGAGGACGGCGCGCGCGGGGCGGGCCGGGCGCGTTCTGTGCCTGGTGGGTCAGAGGGAGGTGGACCAGGCGGCCAGGGCGGAGGCGGCCATGCGCTCGGGCGCGCCGCTGCTCGAGGCCTGGGGGGGTACCACCCGCCGAGGCGCTGGGGGCGGCGCCCAGGCCTCGTCGACGGGCAAGCGGGGCGGCGAGGGCGGCGGGCAGCGGCCGAGGCGGGCAACACCCGCGGCGCCCGGGCCTGGCGGGGCCACTGAGGCGTCTCAGAAGCAGCGCCAGGGGGGCAGCGACGGCCGCGGGCCGGCACCGAAGCGCAAGGCGGGCGACGGGGCGGCGAGGGGCCGCCGCTCGGCCGGGAGCAAGCCGCGGCCGGAGCGGGACACGGACGCGTGGACGGCGCGCCCCGTCCGCTGGGACCGTCCGTTCGTGGTGCGCAAATGAGTGCGGGACGCCGTGCGTGAGGCGGAGCCGGGAGCGTTCGGCGAGCGGCGGCATCTCACACACGCGGCGCGCTCTCTCGGGGCTCACGCGGCCTCCGTTGCGTTGACGGTCCCCAGGGCCTGCATGATGCCCATGGCCACGCGGAGGCCGGTGTAGGAGCGCCCGGGGCCGAGGTAGTGCACGTTGTCATGGCGCTGGATGTCGCACGCCGTGTAGTTGACCGCGCCGCCGCAGCGGTCCACCACCCACTGCCAGAGGTCGGTGACGTTGGACCCCGGGGCCAGCGCGCCGCGCGCGGCGTCGTTGTACGCGATCACGTCCATCGGCAGGCGAGCGGGGGAAGTCTTGACGTCGGGCACGGGAGTCGTCGTGACGAAGGTGTGGCGACGGCACTTGGCCGCGATGCGCTTCTGGATGGACGCGATGTTCGCCGCGTACTCAGGGATGGGCACGTGCTCCGAGTCGGCGGCAAGATCGTGAAGGCCAAAGTTGAACGAGCACACGTCCCACAGGGCCGTCTGGTTCCCCAGCCAGTAGTCAATGCACTGCATCCCCTTGGTCGTCGGCCCCGCCTGGCCCTCCTTCTCCCACCCGCCGTTGTGCTGAACCGTCGCGAGCCCCTCGGCCTCAAAGTAGCTCTTGACGTACAGCCCGTACCCGATGGGCTCCGTCGTGCTGCCACCCCAGCAGCAACCCATCGAGATGGAGTCACCGATGATGAGCACGTTGCTGGCCCCGGCCGTGGTGTTGAACGGCTCGGGAGGGCTTCCGCAGGCGTTCTCAAGATCTGTCGCAACGGTCTGGCCCACGGCGGCCACGAGGGCCGCAAGGACTGTCAGGGTGCGAAACATAGCGGGCGGAGCCGGTCGTGCCAGGCACGCGCGAGTGGTCTCCCGGGGCGCAGGGTGTTGCCGGAATCGTCTCTGCTGGTAGCCTCTCAATTCACCACGCTTCGCCAGCGGCGGCCTGGGGCGTGCCCCTCCGGATTGCTCGCGATGGACATCGCATGTTTTGCCGCTGTGGTGTTTTGTGGAGCGAGCTGGGCCGCCGCGAGGCGCTCAGCATCAGGGCCACCGCCGGGCGCTCCTGTTCGCAGCGCAGAGTCGATGAGGCGGCGCTACTCGAGCGCACCGTTTGCGGATGCCGTGGCGGAGCTCTGTGTCGCGGCGCATGAGCGGCTGCTGCCGCCGGGGGCGGCATTTAGGCAGACCGTGCTTGCGGCCGTCGTTGCGCGGTTCCAGGAGTCGGGGGGGGAGCCCAGGCTCGCCCTGCTCAGCCTCGGGGTCGGAACCAAGTTCTTGCGCGGCGCAAGGGGGTCGCACGGCCCTGATGTGGTCTGCGATATGCACGCTGAGGTGCTCGCCCGGCGCAGCCTGATTCGGGTGCTTCTGCAAGCCGCCGGCTCTGGCGGCAGGTGCCCGAGCGGTGCCGGTGCGGCCTACCCTGCCATCCTGGAGCGGAAGGGCGACGGGTGGGCGCTGCGGGCGTCCGTCTCGTTGCACCTGTACACGTCATCGACGCCGTGCGGCAACTCCGCCATCAAGCGGTGGGTGACGGGGAAGCGGGTGACGACGGAGGGCCTGGGGCGGCTGGACGTGCCGCCGCCGGCGTCAGGCGCCGTGCACGTGACGGCGCGCGAGGCCGGGCAGGTTAGCTTCAGCCGCAAGGGAGGCGAGATCCCTTCGCGCCCGCCCCCCGAGGCTGCGGCGCCGCCGGACGGGGCCTGGAGCGCCGAGGCGCCCTCGCCGGACGCGGGGCCTCTCGCGTGCAGCGACAAGATCGCGGTGTGGCAGTGCCTGGGGCTGCAGGGCGCGGCGCTCAGCGGCCTCGTCGGGCTGGTTCCACTGGCAAGCGTCGTGGCAGGGCGCAAGTGCACGGTCCAGACGCTCGACAGGGCGTGCCGGGGCCGCGTGGCGGGCTGGGCGCTCGCCGCTGCCGACGCGAGGCCGCCGTTCGCGGCCGGGCACGCAGTGGCGGCCGCCTCGATGCTCGCGACGGGCGTGCAGTTCGACAAGGCGGCCATGGCTGCCGACGGCGGGGCGAGCTTCGACGCCTGGGACTGCCTGTGGTGGTCGGCGGACCTGGAGGGGGGCGCCGGTGGCGGCGGCGCGGCCTGGCCGGACGGCGCGTGGGGGCTCGGCGGCGCAGGCCACTCGCGCAGGCTCGACGGTCGGACCGGTCTCACACCGGAGGGCGGCCCAAGCGGCATCTCGCGGGCCGGCCTCGGCCGGCTCGCGCTCGCTGCCGGCCTTGCCGACGGCTCCGACGGCGCAGGCGCGTGGGAGCGGATGGCCAGGCGGGCCGAGGGGTACGCCGCGGCGAAGCGGAGTTTGCAGCGGTTCGTGCTCGCCCAGCTCGACGCCGCGGGCGGCAAACCGAAGCGGCGCCGCCCTGATAAGAGGCAGCGCGATCGCGGCCGCAAGGAGCCTTCAAGTGTGAAACCGTAGCACTGAGCGCGCAGTTGCCGGCTGAGAGGGCATCGCGCCCTCCGGCGCGGGAGCGAGTGGCGAGCAGAGGGGTGATCGAGATCTCGAGCCGTACGCCGCGCTTGCACACACCTGACAACCGTCGCCGGCCCTGCGTGACCACTGCCAGAGAACAACTGGGCAGCACGCAGTAGCTGGTGTGATCCGGCCTCCTGTCTCGCATGGCTGGAAGGTCGTCCAGCGCTCCGCGGCGCAGGCGCCGGCAGGCTCCCCCGCGGAAGCTGCCAGAAGGCAAGCGGCCGGAGAAGCAGTTCCCCGTGAAGGTCCTTGCCACCGCCATCATGCTGCTGTTGCTGCTTTTCTGGCCGAGATGGATTTCCGGGCTAATCCGTTCCGCGCTGTGAGCCTCTCTTCGGAGCCCGCGCGCGCATATTTCCCGGGCGCTGCCCTTCTCACCTTCAACTGACCGTCGGAGCCTCGCAGTGCGTGGTGCCCGGTCTCCGCGTTCCTGTTCGGCGAAGATGCCGGCTCGGCTTGCGGGTGGGAGAGCCTCGTCTTGGTGAGAACGCGCCCCAGCCGGGATCGCAGCCGGATGCCGCGCGTCCGGGCGTCACCAGGTGACAATGAGCTATCCATTCAACGAGTGCGGGCGTGTGAGGGTCTCGGGCAGCGGCGGGACAGCCCGGCTGAGCCCGCCACCGTCGTCATGAAAACGTGCGCCCGCGCGTTCGCCAGGGTCGCACGGGCCGCAGCGACGGATGGGCGTGGTCGGGGTTAACCGCCAGCCATATCCTGGGCGCCTGCAACACCGGCTCGAGAGCGCGGCGAGCCATGACGCCGGCTGCGGCCAGTTGGGGGTGGCTTCGTCATTATTTTCGATTCTCTGGCCACGAGACCGCGAAGCCTCGTGATCAGAAGGATGCCCTGACGATGGGCCGACCTTGAGAAAGGTGACCAGGCTTAGGGAGCAGCCGCTTGCGCAGCTGAGGGTGTGCGCCCCGTCCCGTTGCGTTTGAATCGCAGGCTCTGTTGTTGGTGTTGGTCCCGACCCTCGTGCTCGTGCGACTCCTGTACCTCCGCGCCGAGCAAAACGCGCGGGATGACCTCGTCCGGCGGCTGGCGTTCCTGATCCAAGACGAGCTCTGGAGGCGGAAGGACACCGACCGGCCGACGATGCTTGAGCCCGAGGCGTTCAGCTTTGCCTCACAGGAGCTGCTGCGGGTCTACGAGCCTGGGTTCGTGGCGACCGAGCTGGACCACGACGCGACGTTGCAGCGCCTCGTGCGACTGCACCTCGAGAACTCCGCTGACGTCGACGTCAGTGCCATGATCCAGCACGATGCCCCGGTCAACTGCATCTCGTGGGTGGGCCACGGCCCAAAGCCCGCGCCCCCTGCCAGCCCTCTCAAGCTCAGGATCCAGACCTGACGCAGAGGGGCGTGTGCCTTCGTCCGGGTGAGTGTGTGCGGGCCGAATCCTCAGAACTGGACTGTCCTGGCTGCCGTCGGTCACTGCTTGCACCGCCACGCACCGTGCACTCACGGCATGCCCACATCAGCCCATGCCATGGGCCCCAGCAGGGCACGGTGCAACAGCAGCGTGAAGCCAAGCGCCATGAACACGGCGGAGACAACCTGACAATAGTCGCTGAGCGTCGGCTGCTCGTGGCCCACCACCGCAGCGTGTGCCGCGGCGGCAGGCCTCGCTGGCGCAGGTCTCGGCGGCGGCGGCCTGGCGCGGACCTCAGCCGCCCTCGCGCGGGCCCCGGCGGTGTCATCCTCGGCCCTGCCGCGAGCGGCCGCGGACGTGCGAGCTCTGATCGTGGCCAGTTCCCGCAGCGCGGCTGCGGTGGCGCTCGGCCTGACGGCAGCAGGAGCTGGCGCTGCTTGCCTGCGGTCAGGGAGCGGCCCCGCCTCCCGGCCCCCTTCCTCTGCCTGGGCCTCCTCCTCTTCCTGCTCCTCCTCGTCCTCCGATCGGCCGCTGCTGGCGTCGTCATCGCTGCCTCGCCTGGCCGCCGCGGCCCCCCCTCCTTCGCCGGCCGCAGCCTCGCGCGCCGCAGCTGCCGAGGGCTTGGGCCGGCCCAGGACGAGCGCCTCGCCGTCCGCCCCCCGGGGCACCTCGCCGGACCCTGACGTCGCGTGTTCCGCGTCGGCGTCCGGCCCGCCCACGAGCGCGTGCGCCGCCCCGCACGACGCACAGCTGTACGCCCGCGAGCGCTCGGCCAGGGCACGGCGAACCTCATCGGTGGCCTCAACGGCACCGATCGCACCCTCTCCCGGCGTCGGGAAGAAGCTGATCAGGGCTTGCAGCATCAGGCGGAGCCCCCAGGCCGGCTGCCACGTTTCCGGGTGGTAGGCAGAGATGGAGAGGCAGATCTTACGCCCGACCTCGAACCGGCCGTTCTTGGTGAGGAAGATGATGCTCGGAGGCTTGTATGGATAGGCCGGCGGAAGGATGATGCGGCCGTGGTAAATGCCCCGCTCAAACGGCGTACCAGGCGGTCCTCGCACCGTGAAGTGCCAGTGAAAGAGATCCTCGCCGATGGGGTGAGCGTGGTACGCCGGGCTCGGGTCCCTGGCGAGCCCTCGGGCCTCCTGCGTCAGCGAGCAAGCGCCAGTTGTCGACGATGGTTGAGGCGCTGCCAACACCAATGCAAGCAGCCACTCATCGCCCCGAGCAACAAACACGCATTCGCACGCCAGAACAGACCAGAGCAGGGCAGCAAGGTCCTCCGAGGCTCGGGCAGCGGGTCGCTCACGGCCATCAGCCGGACATGCGACCGCGTCTGGGTCACGGCCATCACGCCGGAGGCACGGCGGCACCACAAACGGAGCCTAAGCCTTGCTCGGTCCTGCTCCGCGCGGCTGGGGTGCGCCATCACGGGGACGGGCACGGGCACAGGCTCTGCGCCGTTCTGAGCTCCGATTGCGCACAGCACCACCCGCCGCCCGGCCCGCGGGGAAGAAGCTCAGCAATGCAGCTGGCCAGGGAGTCCGACTTGCGAGCCGAGGAAGCTGAGTGGCTTCACGGCAAACAGTGGAGTGAGTATCCCCGCGCTCTCAGCCCGTCCAGGCTCATGAACTCGGTCGTGTGGGCAGACTCTGTGCCGCTCGCCCAAGCAGGGTCATGCCAGCACCTGGGGATGGCAGCTCCCGGGACGGCGATGCTATCAGGCCGCCGGTATGCTCGGACGCGGGCCCCGATTCGCTCCGACCTCCTCCGGGTCCAAGTCATCACCAAGCTCGGCAGTATCGGCAGCGGGATGAACGAGATCATCAGCCTGTTTTCCCAGTTTTCGGGGGCTGTGGGGGACCAAAGCGTCTACTTTGGACCACGGGACAAGGCTGTGGCATGCACTCTGGCCGGGGGGAACTGGCGCCCCGTACGCCACTTCATCGAAGTGCCTGGTGCGGCACCCTGTCGGTTGCCAGTACACGTGTCGGGCCGTACCTGGCTGCTGACAATGGACCACGACGGCTCGCGCACGGCGATGTCAGCAGTCTCGGTCCTGACCTCAGGCTTCGGCGCAGGCGGCACGGACCCTGCCGAGCCTCCAGTCCTTGAGGTAGAAGGTGGGAATGCCACACCTGCAGCTGCAGCGATGTGCGGCCCCGCCGCGTGCGGGCCGAAGGCCAGAGACGACGGGTTCGCGGCCGTGTGCAACCGGGAGCTCTGCCGGGACACAACCACTCACCTTCTGGCGTTCAAAGTCTGCGTACCTCAAGAGGAGCCGACCACGCCTGAAGGCGTGGCCATGTGCCTGGCGGCGTGTCCGCCAGGATCCGTGCTCCTTGGCGGCGGGCCGATGCGACCGGTCCTTAGCCTGGCTACCCCCCCGGGCTGGACCACGACCGCCGGCATCGGGACGCTGCTCTGCGCAGGGTGGCGGCGCCGGGCACGTCTAGTGGCCTGGAGGACGGCGCTGGTCAACGACACCTTACAAGCCGGGGAGGGGGGGGGCTTCTGCTGATAGTTACTTTTCGTGATGAATGTGGCATAGATGCAAAAGTTGTGGAGCGGAGTGCGTGAACTCGGGTCTGGCAAGTTAAGAGAGAGAGACAGGGGGGGGGCAGGGTCGGGTCAGGGCTTCCTCATGCCGGGATTGAACGCAGCCCCGCAGCATGCCACCCTCCAGTTGCGGTGGCTCGCATTCCCAGGCGCTTTCCTCGTCCACCATCCTTGGAGATGCGCGAGCCGGGCCTGGATTGCTTAGCTCGCTCCGTGGGAGGTGGGACGTCGCAGATTTCTGCTGCGCCGACACAATCATGCCATTCCGGGCAGCCCGAACCTGATTGCAACCCAAGCAGTGATGTCAGGCTCAAGGCGCCGGCAGTCGTGTCACTCGAGGCACCCGCGCACTGGCGCAGATTCAGAGCCAACCCCCGTGCTCTGAAGTTAACCTCAAAGTCAGCGTGACTCGGCCCCGCAACCGACTGGCGCGCCGCCGGGTTTCACAGTCCGCTGCCACTCGCACCCGGCAATCACCGCCGGCGCAGGCATGGGGCGCGGTTGCGGAACAGGTGGGCGGGCGGGGAAAGGAGGGGCCGGCTCGGCGGGCGGACCCGGCGGCTCGGCAACGGGCGCAGCGCGAGCCTCCTCAGCCGGAGTCGCCGCTGCCGGGAAGCTTGACCTTGAGCGCGCGCGACGTGCGCAAGAGATGGTCCGGCTCAAGCAGGTGCTTGACCGCGAGAGGCTGATGACGAAAATCAGCATTTCCAAGGTTCACCGCATCTGGCGGAAGATCATGCCAGGCGAGAAGGTGAGCAAGTGGCAACACGTCCGGCAACCAGCTGCAAAGTTGGTGGATGCAGTGCGGAGCAACGGCGGCGAAGGACAGCAGCCCGGCCGAAACAGCTTCCATCGCCTCAAAACCGCGCTCGCAGCTGGAGTCGCTTCGCCTGGACTTCAAGGTAATGGAAAAGTCTCACGCGAGGGATACGTCGAGGAAGGATGGAGTCCTGCAGGAGCTGCTGAACGACATGGAAGCGGCCGAGGAGCAGTTTGTGATGGCCAAGCGCGCTCACCTCAGGGCTCTGGACCGACTGGTCGACCAGCAGGACAGCCGGCTGCTGCAGCTCGAGGAAGAGTTTCAGACGCGCACGGCCGAGCTTCAGGACACGTTTGCCGCAGAGATGGATGACCTCCGGGGCCAGCACTCGGTCGAGGTGATGGAGATGCGGCACCTCCAGGAGGTGCTTGAGGCCCGGCAGGAAGAGCGCAGGCGGGAGGCCCAGGATGACTACGAGCAGCGCAAGAACGCCCTGCAAAGCAACGCGATGGAGCGGATGAACTCTTTGCAGAATGACATGGACGGTCGCATCGACGCCCTGTCGACACAGTTCGACGAGGCACACTCGGACTACATCCGGATGACCGACGACCGCACCAAGAAGTACAAGGACTTGCGGAAGAAGGACGCGTGGCACGACAACAAGATCCAGGAGATGAAGGTCCGAGAGAAAGAGCTGATGCGCGAAGTGCAGCGGTACCGCGTCAAGCTTGCCAACATGTCGCGGGACGAGCAAGCTCGGATTGACGAGATGGAGCGCCGGAAGATGGAGCTGCTGAAGCACCACATGGACATGAAGCGGGCGACAAGAATCGCCAGGCAGCGATCCGCACGGCGGCTTCGACAGCTGTCCAACGCTGGAACGGGGACGCGCGCCACGCTGGGGTCGGCAACGGCCCTGGCAGAGAGCATTCTTGGCCTGGCAGAGCAGTGCCGGGCGCTCGAATCCGAGGAGGAGAAAGTGGCTCCGTTTGACTTGCCCGGCACCGCCGTCCACCCTGACGAGCTGACAGCCATCGAGGGCCCCTCCGGGCTGGAGGCAGAAACCTTCGCGGCAGGGCTGGCAGGCCTGGAGGCCCGCGCGGGCGCTCACTTTGACACCTTGACAAGGGCAACCAGGGAGGCAAGCGCCGACGCGGACCACCTCAGCGACGCCCCAGATATGATCGGCTCGGAGCCCTCCCCCCTGGGGTTCCATGATCATTTCCCACAAGCAACCGACGAGGCGGGATATGTTGTCAGCGGTGCCGGCCTGCTGTCCCGGTTCCACAGGCGGCTCAATAAGGCGACGCTCGAGCGGTTGGCGTTGAAGCAGCAGCGGGACCGCCTCGCTAACGAGAACTCGAAGCTGCAAGGGCTGATGCAGTCGTTCTTGCGCGGAGTGTCGCTGAGCGACGGGGCGCTGGAGGGGCGTAATCCTCTCTTCCTGGTGAACGACACGGGTTTCTCCGCGGCGGCCAGCGCAGAGGCCGACCGCCCAGGTGTGCCCACAGCGGTGGACGGGCCACGCCACTTTGCAACGCTGAGGGGGAGCGGCATCCGAAGGTGACACTGTGTGTGCGATTGTTTGAAGTGTGGTGCACACGCGCTGACAGGGTCGCTGCCGCGTCCACGCATGCTGAATGAAAGTGGGGTTACGGAGCGTTGCAAAGGCCACCCGATTCGCGGGCGCACGCACGACGGCAGTCGTTGCCATCCGACACCGTGGGCAGACAACCCGCTCATCGGATCAGGCAGTGTCGTGCAGCCCGGCGCCGGCCTCGGTCTCTCGTAGCAGGACACGGACCCTGGCTTCGGACCATAGCTGCAGGGGGTGCTTTGCCGCCAGCTTCTCCACGAGGCGCGTGGACTCGACGCCGCTTGACCGCTGCATGATGGCGTAGGCGCTCTTGAGGAAGTCCACGCGGACTCGGCCGCGCTGCATGAGCACCGCCGTGACAAACTCGGCCTCGGTCATGCGCATGCTCGACATCACGCCCGCGTCGAACTTGATCGAGGACCGCCGCCCGCCCTTGGCCCGCCCCGCTCGCTTCGACTCCTTCTTCCCTGACCCCGCAGCGGGTGGCGGCGCCAGCCGGCCCTCCGGCGCCAGCACTGGGTCGTAGGTGCACGCCCGTACGAAGAGCTCTGCCACCTTGGCAGGGGCCGACGCCAGCTCCCGGTCGAACACGGCCACGATGCGGGAGAAGCGACGGGAGTCCACCGACCCGCCGGCGTCGGCGTCCTCCGCCGCCGCAGCACCGCGCGGCCGCTGCCCCGCCATCGTCCGGAACAGCCTGATCAGCCGCTGCGTGTCCCTCGCGTGCTCCAGGTGCCACAGGTGCGCCACCACCTCCAGCAGGCTGTCCACGTCCACGCGCCCGCGCAGACTGCCCTCCTGGTCCCCGTCGGCGCCCCCGTCGGCCGCCGCCTCTGACGTGAGCGCGGACCGCAGGCGGGCGGTGGCGGCGGCCCTGACGTCGGGCGAGAAGAGATCCCCGAACAGGGCGCTTGCGTGGCCCAGCGACGCCGTGAAGACCTCTCGCTTGAGGCCCTCGATGCGGCCGACCCCGAGCCGTTCCTTCACGTTGTCCTTGGACGACGCAGAGAAGCCGCCGGCGGCCGAGGGCACGATCTCCAGGGCGCGCTGCACCGCGTACAGGAAGAAGTCGCACCACAGCCGCGGCGTCAGCGGGTGCTGCACCAGCTCTACCTCCGCCGCGGGTCTCGCCGCCGCCGCGGCGCCCCCGGCCGCGGACTTGGCGTCGTCATCGTCGACGACGGACGCCGCGTCCTCCGCCGCGCTGCCGCCGAGCCACTCGGCGGCGTTCCCCCCCCCGTGGCCCTCCCTGTGCAGCTGCTTCGCCACGTCGTCTAGCCAGGTGCGCATCCGGCGGCCCAGCTCGTCCCGCTCCTCGGTCGGCGCAACGTCCAGCGCCACCTCTGCCGCGACGCTGGCCGCCACGGACCCTGCGCCGTCGTCCCCGTCGTCCCCGTCGTCCCCGTCGCCGTCGTCGTCCTTGGCCTTGGTCGGCTTGCGACGGGACTTTTTCTTCTCCGCGTCGCGCGCCTTGTCGTATGCCTCCCGCAGCACGATGCCGCGCTGCGCCGCACGGACCGAGGGCGCCAGGTACGCCTCCAGCAGCCGCGGGGCGAGGTTGCTGTCGGCATAGCCGGCCAGCGTGGAGAACACGCGGCACCGCGGGCTGATGAGGCAGAAGGCGACCACGGCCTTGCGCAGGAAGACGTGCTGCTTCACCGCCAGGGCCTTGAGGCCGTACTGCCGGTTGAAGAACGTGCCCACGAAGCCGCGGAAGTCCGCCCGGGCCTTGCCCTCCCGGTCGTCGGACCGGTCGCTCTTGACCTTGGACGAGAAGACGCCCGCGATGGTCAGGTTCACCTCCGCCTGGGTGTCCGGCGACGCCAGCTTGGTCTCCAGCAGGTCCGCCTTCCGCCGCCCCTTGCGGGTGGCGGCCGACGCGACGGATGACACGGCGCGGGCGCGCCGCAGCATCGCGGCGAGCCGGCTCTGCGGGCCCTCCGGCGCCGCCTCTGGCTCGCGGTGCTCGAGCGACATCACTTCGTCCTTGTCCTCGTCGGCCGCGGCGCCAGCTGCCACCGCCGTCTCCCCGGCTGCTGCGGCCGCAGCCTCCCTCGCCTTGCCGCCTGCCCCGGCTGCGTGGGCTCCGGCCGCGCCGTCTGCTCCGACGTCGTCCTCGCCATCCTCGTCGTCGCCGTCGTCCTCGTCCCCCTCTGCCATGGACGGCACGGCGTCGTCGTGCGCCGCCGTGAATAGCGACCTGACGCTCGGCTGGTCGCTCCAGATGCCCCCCACCGGCCGCGTCATCGTGGTGGTGCCCTTGAGCAGCCCCCGGCTCGGCGTCCCCGGGCGCGGCGGCAGGGCCATCACGCGGTCCATGCGGGAGACGCCTCCGTCCATGGAGCGAAGCACCCGCGACGAGGCGGCGGCGAGGGCCTCCTCCCTCGACATGCCCAGGCCGCGCCCCGTGGGGCCGCGCGCCTCCGCCTGCACCTCCCTGTCCATGCCCGAGGCACCTGCAAGTGCGACGAGCACGCTCACGCCGCCGCCGGACGAGCCGAGGCCGGGGCCCGGCGGCGCGGCTGCCGGTGCCGCAGCCGTCTGGGCCGCGGCCGCCGGCTCTGTCGTTACCAGGGGCGCAAGGAGGCGCCGGCCACGCGGTCCGCGTGGCGGGGGGGCGGCGGCCTGGTCCGCTGGCGGCGGCCGGGGGCGCATGGGGGCTGCCGCAGGCGGGCTCGCCCGGCGTCCCGGCGCCCCGGGGTGGGACGGCTGGTCCTCCTCGGGTCGGGGCAGCGACGTGACATCCCCGGGGACGGGCACGCCCGACGACGCCGGGCCGCCCCCGTCCCGCGCCGAGGACGGTGCCTCGCTCTTGCTGCCGGCCACGGTGGGTGTCGTGCTTATGGCGCCGCTCACAGCGGCGGCGGAGCCGGGTGCAGCCGGCTGCGAAGCCGGCAGCGCCGCTGGAAGCGAAGGCTCGAGCCCACGCCTCACCGCCACGTCCTGCCTGCCTGCCGGCTCGGTGTCCTCCCCCTCGCTGGCGTCCCCATTGTCCTCGTCGTCGTGCTCCGGCAGGGCAGTGACGGCCCGCTTCGGCGAGCCAGGGTGCCCGAAGTCTGGGCTGTGCGAAGTGTCAACCCCCGCCGGCAGAGCGTCCATCGTTGACGCACGGGCCCGCTGGCCGCGCCGCTGCCCGGCGCCGGCGCCGGATTCTGGGACTGGGCTGGCGTCCCCGCCCCCCCCGAAAGGCTCCGGCGCCGAGGGCCGGCCGCCCGACGGCACGCGGCTGAGACCCGTCGGTCGGGCGGGCGGGGCACCGCCCAGCGGCGACCTTTCCTCCGCCTCGTGGGCTCCCCTGGCGGCCGTCTCCCTCCCGTCGGGGCTGCCCCTGCCGCTGCTCTGCACCGTCCGCAGCGCGAGAGACGCCCCGCCCGCAGCCGATCGCGGGGTGATGGGACCGGCGCGCCGGAGCCCGCGGGGCGAGGCCAGGCCACCCGGTGGGCTCGGCTGCGCCTGCGGCCTCGGCGCTCCTCCCGTGCCGGCCGCCCCGCCGCCGCCGCTCGCGTCCTCGTCCTCGTCCTCGTCCTGGTCTTCCTCGTCCTCCGCCATGCCAGCCATTGGCACCGGAGCCACAGGCACGGGCAGCGGCAGCGTCGGCAGACGGTCCAGCATCATCGGCATCAGCCCTTGCGATGCCTGCACCAGCGGGGTCGCGTCCACCTCGTCCTCGTCGTCGTCCTCGTCGTCGTCCTCGTCGTCGTCCTCGTCGTCGTCGTCGTCGGCGTCCTCGTCCCCCTCCGCAAGCTCGGTGAGCCTGGAGGCCATGCCGCCCAGGCCGGCCCCCGCCCTCTTGGCACCGTTCGCCCCACCCCCCGTCTCGACGGCAGCGCTCGTGGCGGTGCGGAGAGAGCTCTGGAACTCCGAGTCCACCTGGTCCTCCGCAAGGCGATCCAGCGCCTGCTTGATCGGCGCCGCCTCGAGAGTGATGGTCTTCGGGTCGACGCCGGCCTCGGCGGCCTCTGCCTGCAGCTTGTCCAGAAGCATCGCCCGCGCCACGCGCAGCCGTGTGTTGCGAAACATGGGGCCGGTAGCGCCCATCTTTGGGAGGATGCGGCCCCCGGAGCCCACCCCGCCCGTGTCGGCGGCGGGCGCGCCCTGCCACACGATGGCCGCGTCGGGCTTCGGGGGCGGAGGTGGCCCTCGGTCCTCGTCGCGGAGCAGGCCTCGCGCCGGCGGACCGGCGGCGTCCTCGGCGCCACTGCCGTCCTTGCCGCCCGTCGGGGGCGCCGCGCCGCCCTCCCCGGAGCCCTTGACCAGGCCCATCGACCGCGGCGGGGACACTCCCGGGGGAAGGAGGATAGGCGCGAACTTGGCGCCCGCCTCCCCCCGCAGCTTGGACGGCAGCGGCACCCAGTACCAGGTAGCACCCCCCGCGAAGTCAGGGGTGTTCCACGCCGACGCGCCGGGCGGTGCGTTGGGCGGGGCGACGGGCATGGCGCCCGTGGCCCCGCCCGCGGCAGGCGTCGGGAGCGGCCCCGTCGACTCGGTCTGCGTCGTCGCGTTCGACGTCACGGGCCGCACCGCCGCCCTCCTCGCCGCCGCGAGCTGCTCCCGCAGCGCCTCCAGCTGCCGCTGCAGCCGCTCCCCCCTCGCCGCCTCGTACTTGGCGGTCCGCGCCAGACGCTCATGATCCCCCTCCAACGACCGCAGGTCACGGAACGCGCGGTCCGCCAGGCCCGGGTCGGCCTCCCGCATCCGGATCCGTGCCGCGTGGGAGCTGCCGCCGACACCGGTCAGTACTCCGGAGATGGCCGACGCGCCCCCGACGCGCGAGCTCGGGCCCGCCCCGCTCATCACGGCGACCACCCCCACCAGGTCGCGCCTCGCGCGGCGCCCGCTGCTGGACCCGCCGCCGCTCCCCGACACGGAGGTCCCGCCGCTGGCGCTGTCCGCGGCGTCCGAAGCCCGCGACGGCGCCCGGCCCGTGCCCGGCGTCGACGGCGCCGCCCCCGCCCCCGGGACGACCATCGCCCCCGACGCCGCCTGCTTGGCCCGGCGCGCCTTGACGCCCCGTCGCTCCTCCCGCTCCACAAAGGCCGCCAGCTCGCGCCGCACCATCGGGTACGTGCTCCAGTGCTTGCCCACCGCCACCTCGCCGAACAGCTCCTTCTCTGCCGCAGACAGCCGCCGGAACAGGGAGACCACCACTCCCGCGCGGCCCGACGCCGAGGCCACCTGCCGGAGCACGCGGTGCGCGCGCGGCTTCGCCTGCTCCTCGGTGAGCTGCCTCGACTCCTCCTCCTCCCTCCGCATCGCCTCGTGCGCGATGGCCGCGGCCGTGGCCAGGGCGGCTTGCCGGTCACGCGCCCGCCGGACCACAGCCGCCGCGGCGATGCGCCAGCAGAGCCGAGGCCACTGCACGCGCACCCGCCGCGCCGGCTCCACGGCGAGGTCCCCCTCGGCGAAGAGCGCGTCCCACCGCGGCAGCCGCCCCGCCGCGCCGCCCGCCAGCAGCAGCAGCCGGTGCTGGCGCTCCGACCCGGGGGCCCCCGTCCCGGCGCCGCCCATCGCGGCCGACGCCACCGCCGGCTCGCCCGCCCGCCGGGGCGAAGCCGAGCGCCGGACGTCGCGAAGCAGAGCCGCGTCGCTCGGAACCGCGGTCAGGGTCACGGAGCTCTCGCCGGAGGCGGGAAGCCGCCGCCTCGCCGGCACCGCGACGGCGCCCGCCGACGGGAGATGCGACGCGCTCGCGCCCGCGACGCCCCCCGCGCCGGCTCTAGCGGCGGCTTCCAGCACCGTCCTGGACCGCGAAACCGCAGCGAGGCCGGGCACCCGCCGCAGCCGCTGCACCGAAGGCGCGGCCAGCCGCATCACCGCGCCGGACCCCTGCCGGCTCAGGCCCGGCCCCCGTCCGGCGCTCCCGCCTCGTGCCGCCCGCTGCGCCTCGCGACGCGCCCCGGCCGACGCGCTCCTGCCGCCCTCGGCCTCCGCCTCGCCGGGACCCCACACCACGATGTCCGGCACGGGCGTCGCGCCTGCCCCCCGCGCCTTGCCACCCACGGCCGCGCGACCGGGGGCACCCCTTGCCATCAGAGCCGCGACGGCGTCATCGCCGTCCTCCTCCTCCTCCTCCTCCCCGTCTCCTGCCTTCCGCTCGCCGTCCGCCCAGCCGCCCTCCTGGCCCGCCGACGCAGCGTCGCGTAGCACCGGAGCACGCCCCCCCCCCAGGTTGAAGGGCAGGCCGACCACCTCGAACGACGCGGCGGCGCCCGGCACGATCACCCGCGCAAAGTCGCGGAACAGGAGGCCGCCGACCACCGCGACGGCCGAGCGCAGCGCGCGCGGCGCACCCTCGCTCGTCCCACACGCCCACAGCGTCGCCAGCGCCGCAACGGCCCGCAGCCGGAGCGCCACGGAGTCCGGCTCCGTCGGGCTCAGCCGCCCCTGCAGCACGAGGGCCTCCCCCAGCCGCTGCTCCGCGAGGAGAATCGCGCTGCGGTACCGGTGGGCGTCGCCGTACCACCCCTCAAACATGCCGCGGACGTCGTCGGCGGTGTGCAGGTCGCGGCCAGCGCCGGCGACCCGCCCACGAGCGCCCGGGCTCGAGACCAGCGAGCCTGCCGCGAACGTGCGCTGCTGCTGCGTCGCCGGCGCGGCAGGGCGCCCCGCGGGCGGCCCCTGAAGCCTCGGCCGGGACGTTTCCGGCGGTGCAACGCCCCTGGGCGCCTCGCCTCGCCGGGCCGCCCTCGAGGTCGCCGCATGCCCCGCAGCACTGAGCCCCGACTCGGACTGGGAGAACGCGCGCGGTTCGTCGCCCCTCACGACGTGCAGCGGCAGGCGCGGGACGAGGGCCGCCTTCCCTGCCTGGTGGAGTCCGCGCGCGGCTCGCAGCCGGCGGTCGAATCCCGGCGCCTGGGAGCCGGACGCGTCGCCCGCAAAGGTCCGGTGCGCGTGCTGGTGGGGCGTGGTGAGCCGCAGCGACGCCAGGACCTTGGCGGACGAGGACGCCGAGTCTCCCTGGCGTTGCATCGCCGAGCAGCTCTCTGGTGCCTCGCGGGGTCTCTGCGCCCGAGGAGTCCTCGCTGGCAGCCCGGTGCGCCCGCAAGGCCTCGTGGTCGGGCGTCCCGCCGGCGGTGTGCCCGCGAGGCGATGCCTCGGCGGCCGAGTCGCCGCTGCTGTTGAAAAACCGGTGCAGAGGCTCCGCCAGGCTCGGGCGAAGGCCCACACGGACGCTTCGGGCGAGCACCTGGCACACACGGGGCACGTGTGCGTGGGTAGCGCAGGCCGCGAGGGGCCCACCATGGACTGGCCCGTGGCTGCCGCGCTGCTGGTCTGCGGTCTCGCGACCTTTTTGCTGAGCGTTGCCCTGAACGCCATGCCCTCGGCGGGCCACGCGCTCGACCGCAATGACCCCAGCGTCGTGAGTCACGTGCACCTGCTCTGGGGCCGATCTCTTTGCCACGCGGCCCCATGCCGTGCAAGCAGCTGGCGCGGCACTTGAACACGACCACCGCAGGTCTGGTTCCGGATCCGAGCGCTCGCGGGCTTCACTACCGCCTCGGTCGTGCTCACAGTGGTGTGGCTCGTCGCGTCCCCGGGAGGGCTGGCGGCCGCGGGGGCGGCGGTGCCCGGGCACGTCAGCGCGCCCGCGCAGTCTTGGGCGGCCGGCGTCTGGCCGGCGCTGGAGGCCATGCGCATGGCCCCGGCCTGGGACCTGCCGGGTGTGGCTTGCGGCGTGGTCGTGGTGCTGATTCTGTTCGCTGGCCCGCTGGTTGACGGGGTCTGGGCGGGGGCCGAGGCCTTTTCGAACGGGCTCGCTCCCGGCATGGCCGCGTTCGACGACGAGGAGGACGGTGCAGGGGAGCGTGAGCTCGGGGAGGTCGCGCCCGTCGTGTCGCGGCGCGCGGTCGGGGGCGCCTGCGGCCTGTTCCGCTGCGTGCTGTCGGAGCTTTCCGACTACGACGACGCGGCGCAGTGCCCGCCGCCGCACGACCGGGAGAGGCAGCTGCTCATCCTCAGGGACCTCGTCGCGGCGCCCCTGCTGGAGGAGGCGCTCTTCCGCGGCTGCATGGGTGCGCTGGTCCTCGCCGCGGGGGCCGGCCCCGAGGCTGCCTGCTGGCTCGTCCCCCTCGTCTTCGCCGGGGCGCACCTGCACCTGGGGGCGCAGAGCCTCGCGCGCGGGGAGCCCCTGGGCCGCGTGCTTGGCGTGAGCCTCGTGCGCACCGCTTACACCTTTGCCTTTGGCGGCATCGCGATGCGGCTCTGGGTGGGGACGCGCACGCTCGCCGCCCCTGTCGCGGCGCACCTGCTCTGCAACTGGCTCGGCCTGCCTGACGTCCAGCGCGTCGTGGGCCACCTCAGGGCGGCCGCGGCCTGCGACGGGACGCCGAGGTCGAGGGCGGCGGTGCCACGCGCCGCTGTGGTGGTCACGACCTATGCCGCGGGCGTCGTCGGGTTCTTCGCTGCCATGCCGGTGCTGACGGCGTGGGCGGCCGCGGCTTCCGGCCCCGATCTGGTCGCCGCGTCGAGATAACCCGCGACGGCAGAGAAACTACTGACAGGCCACTCTCGTCCGCACTCTAGCCACACCGCCGGCATGCGCGCTCTATCGGTAGTAGTCTTTGCCGCTCTTGCGGGGGCTGCGATGGCCGGAAAGCCGCACATCGGTGGGAGCACAGGCTCGTGCGAGGGAGCGCCGCGCCCTGCGCCCCACCCGCAACGCCGCCCTGCCGCGCCCAGCCTCATTTCCCCGCAGTTCTCGTCCTCCAAGGTGAGCGTTCTAGAGCTTTCGTGCACCGCGCGGTCCGGCGTGGTCCAGGCCGCGAGCTCCCGCGCCGGGCCTTGGTGCAACCCTCGCAGACGACCTGGGCTGGGCCGACACCGGGGCGATGCTCGGAGACACCTGGCCGGCGGCCTCCTACACGCAGAACATCACCGGCCTCGCCAAGGAGGGCGTGCGCCTCAACCGGGCCTACGCGCACTGGCACTGCTCCCCGACGAGGCGCAGCGTCCTCACCGGGCGGCTCCCCATCCACCACGGCGAGCAGCTGAGCGGCGTCCAGACGGATGACATTGACCTTCGCATGACGCTTCTGCCGGATAAGCTCAAGCAGGCGGGCTACGTGTCGTACGCCATGGGCAAGGGCCACACCGGCTACAAGTCCATGCGGCACCTGTGGGCGAACAACGGCTTCGACTCGTACGTGGGCTACCTCACGGGGTCGCAGTCGTACTACAGCAACGAGCGGTGGCAGGACCTGCACCCGCTGCACGACAACGCCCAGTTTGTGGACCCGCCCCCCGGCTGCGGCAACAGCACCGTTGTCGGCGCCCGAGGTGGCACGTGCGACCCATCCACGGTCCGCCACAACACGGAGATGCCCTGCTCGGCCGGCGAGCCCAAGTTCGTGCATACGGCGTCGGCGGAGGACTGCTGCGCCGCTTGCGACGCGGACGGCGGGTGCACGCACTGGGTCTTCGCGCGCGGCCAAGACCACCCGCCGTGCCACCTCAAGGACGGGCCCGTCCCGCCGTCGTGCATCAAGCACACGGAGGGCGCCACCTCGGGCGTCACGCGGCAGCCGGGCCCCGGGCCGTCCCCCGGGTCCGACTCCTGCTCGGCCGAGTACGGCACGGACCTGTACGGCTCCGTCGCGGTGCAGAACATCATGCAGCACAACGCCAGCGCGCCGCTCTTCATGTACCTCGTGAGGCGCGGCGCGACGCCGCGGCGGCCGGCGCCGAACCCCCGGTCCGAGCCAGCCGGTCCAGCGCCCCGTTTCCCCCTCGAGCTCCCCCGCAGGCGTTCCAAGACCAGCACACGCCGTACAACGCCCCGCCCTGGAGCCCCCCCGAGGTGCGCAACGACACGTACAAGGCCATGATGTGGGCGGGCGACACGCAGCTCGGCCGCGTGGTGCAGGCGCTGAAGCAGCGCGGCATGTGGGGCGACACCCTGCTCTTCTACGTGTCAGACAACGGCGGCGTCGAGGACGGCGTGAGTCCCCGCCGGCCCGTCCCGGCGCCCGGCCAGAGCCGCTGCACCCCCCGCGCAGGAATGCCGCCCCGCGAAGCCTTGCCCGCCCCCTTGTCTGCCCCCCGCCACAGCTCAACTACCCCAAGCGCGGCGAGAAGCACAGCAACTGGGAGGGTGGGATGGCCGTCGCCGCCTTCGTGAGCGGCGGGGCGCTCCCCGCCTCCCTGCGCGGCACGGAGAGCGGCCTCGTCACCCACGTCGTGGACCTGTACGCGACCATCGCCTCCATCGCCGGGGCGGACCCCGCCGACGGCCCGAGCGTACCGCCCCTGCCGGTGGACCCGTCCCGCCCCGGTATGAACATCTACGGCGACGACAGCTACCCCGCGGTGGACGGCGTCAACATCTGGCCGCTCCTCACCGCCCCGGGCTCGTACAACGCCACGTCGGCGCACGAGTACCTGACGCTCAGCCGCGAGGTGCTCGTGCACGGCCGGTACAAGCTGCTGGTGTCCCAGCCGCTCTTCAAGACGCAGAACAACGGGTGGAAGCAGCCCAACGGCACCTGGGTCGAGGCCGACCCCGCCGACTGGCCCTGCGCCGCGCAGGACCTGTCCCCGCTGACCTCCTTCCTCCCCGGCGTGCCCGGGCACACCCCGTGCCTCTTTGACTTGGTGGCAGATCCGGGGGAGCACACCAACATCGCCGCGCAGAACGGCGGCCTGGTCCGGGACCTCTGGGCGCGCCTCAACGCCTCTGTCCTCACCATGCGGGACTGCAGCGGCTGGTCCGGGCCGGTGCCGGGGCCCGACGGCTCGTGCTCCCCAGCCAAGCTCCTCGGCCATTGCGACGAGGGGTGCGCGAACGGGTACTGGCAAGGCCGCTTCGGGGGGCCCGCCAAGGACCAGGGGCCCATCTGCGACGTGCCGACATGCAGCAGCACCGATGCGTAGCGTGTGCCAGCCGGCCCGCGATCCGATGTAGTGCGCAGCGGGTGCGCCGGCAGGAAGCACGCACGGGCGCCGACAGGGAAGCCGGTGTGGTGCCCTTGCGGCGTGCAAGGGGAAAGACACGCACGCGCGCCCCATAAAATAAAAGCGGGCTCAGGTGCCGGTGCCGCGGCGGCTACCGCCTCCACGAGGGCGGCCGCTTCTCGAGAAAGGCGCCGATGCCCTCGGCCGCCTCGTCCATGCCGCAGTTGTCAGCCATGGCCGCGCACGCCGTGTCGTAGGCGGCGTCGAGCGACTGGGCCGCCGCCACACGGCGCATCGTGTCCTTGCCGAAGCGAATGACGGCGGGCGGGTGCGACGCCACCGCTGAGGCGAGCTCCATCGCCCTCGCCAGAACCGCGGCCCCGGCGTCAGCGTCGCCACGAGGGGCGTCCTGCGCGCCCGCGACGTCGTTGATCATTCCCGCGGCCAAGGCGCGCGCCGCTGCGACAGGCAGTCCTGTCAGCAGCATCTCAGCCGCCAGCTTTGGCGGCGCTGATCGGGCCACAGCGACTCCCGGCGTGGAACAAAAGAGGCCCACCGACGCGCCGGGCGTCGCAAACGCCGAGGCGTGCGAAGCGACGGCCATGTCGCACGAAAGCGCGAGCTGGCAACCCGCTGCGGTTGCCAGCCCGTTCACGGCCGCGATCGTGGGCGGCCCCGACCCGGAGAGGCGCATTGCGATGGATGCGGTGCGCTCAAAGGTTGCCCTGATTGCCTCTGCGTTGCCGGCCTGCTGCAGCTCGCGGACCTCCTTGAGGTTGTGCCCCGCCGAGAACACCGGCCCCACGTGCGTCAGCACGATTGCGGCGGCGTCTGAAGCGTCATTCAGGGTCTTGATCAGCTGATTAAGCATCGCGAGGCTCAGCGCTGCGCGGAACAACGTGCGTGCCTGAGATTGCGTCTTGGCGTGCTGGGAGGCGATGGCTTGGCCGCCGGTTGCACCCCGCGGCACCCGTCCAGCGTGCATGCCATGGCTGTGCAGGCTGCGGCCGCGCATGGCGCTCACAGTTGCGAGTTGCGTTGTCCTGCAGGGTGATCACGGCCACGGCGCCCTGCTCGGACATGGACACGAGCGGCGCGGCGGGCGATCCCGTGCTCATCGGGCGGGATGCCGCGCGGCGAGCCGTGCGCTCAAGGGCGCGGCGCATGGCCGAGGGGCGCGGGAGTGACCGGGCCGAGACTGGATCGATCCGGCGGCAGGGCACGGCGCGCATGATCAGCTGGCGTGGCGGCAGGCTGTGGCTGTGATACATTCGCGATGCTCCGGTCACAAGAGGCCGCTCAGGATCCAAGGTCGCTGCAGTGTGGGCATGGTGCCGGGCAGCGGTGCGCCGCCGCCGCGCTCCGGCCTCAGCCCTGCCGGCGCTGGAAGAGGCGGGACGGCCGCGCCGTCGTCATGCCGGGCCATTCCTGGCTGCCCTCGGTCCCCGGGCCACGGCCTGGCCCGAACGGGGCAGACCCGGCGCCGATGCTGTTGCCGCCGCCACCCCCGTTCCCGGGCGGCTGCCAACGGCCGTTTCTTGCTGACGGGTCGTACGACACCACGGAGCCCCCCCCCTCGCCACCCGCCGCGTGCTGTCCCGCGCCCCCGGCATCGTGCCCGTCGACGGACGGCACGGCGGACAGCGGCCCCCGTGGCCGCGCCGCGGTCATGGAGGCAAAGGCCGCCGAGGCCGATGCCATGGCCTGCTGCGCGCTGAGCATGGAGCCCAGCGAGTCGTCGCGCCGGAGCGACAGGCCGGCCGTGCCGGGGTGCGGTGCGCCGGGCGGCAGGCCGTGGGCGCGGAACCGAGCCATGGCTGCCCAGGGGTCGGCCTCCCACGCCGGGTAGGGAAGCTGGGGCGGCCGCGCGGTGTGCATCATGGCCATCCAGTGCGATGGGGGCGCGCGCATGCCCTGGTAGGGCGGGAAGGCGCCAGGGACGCTGCCCGGGCCACCGTCGAGGCCGTGCGGCGCAGGACCGTACTGCGGGGGTAGGGTGCCCGGCCCCCACGCCGCAGCCGTGACGGATCCCGTGGCGCTGAGCACGGACGCTGCGGGCCCGGCCGGGTGGGAGGAGGCGGGCATGGCGGAGAGATACCCCGGGTGGCCGAGGCCGGGGGGCTGGGACCGGGGCGAGCTCAGCGGGGCTGCCTGGCCGGCACGGGAGGCGGAGGCGCGCGCGTGGGCTTGCCAGCTCGGGTCGTTGGTGAGGTCGAGAGCGGGCGGGTGGACGGTGCCAGGAGGCGGGCCCCCGGCCGCGGCGGGGGCGCCACCCTTGCCGTCACGGCGGCGGGGCACACGAATGCTGGCCCGGAACGCTGCCGAGGCGGCGGTGGAGAGCTCCTTTGCCCCGCGCAGCTCACTGGAGGCCCGCCAGCCCGCCATCCGGAGTACAGTGGCCCTGGCCACGACGGCGCGGGTGGCCAGCTCCAGCGCCTCGAGCTCCTGCCGCGCGGGCGCCCTGAGCGCCCGTACCTGCTCCACGAAGGCGAGAGTGGTGGTCTCGCCACTCGGGCCGTCCAGGTCGACGGCGGCGCCCGGCCCCTCCTGCACGGGCATGAAGGCCAGCCGGCGGTTGTTGCGGGACGCGAGGCAGCGCGGGCGCTCGTTGCAGCTGACCATGGTGAAGGGGGGTGACACGCCGGCCACGGACGAGCGCATGCCGAGGGGCTGGGCGGCGTGGACGGCCCTGGCGGGCGCGGGGCAGGCGCCGGCCGGAGCGACGCGGACGAGGGCGGCGGTTGCGAGCCAGGAGCTGATCGGCTTGTGGTCCGGCTGCCCCGTGTTGTTCATGGCCGCCACGGTGAAGGGGAAGACCGCCACTCTCGCCCCGTCCTGCCGCTCGGACCAGCAAGCCTCCCTCATGCGCCAGTGGAGCTTGGGCCAGCAGGGGCGGAAGTTGCGGCCCTGCTTGACCAGCTTGGGCGCCGGCTCGATCACCCGGGCCGTGGGCCAGGCGGCGAAGAGGACTCGTCGCGTCGCGAGGTCCTGCTCCTCCAGCGTCTCCACGGGGACCTGGGTGCCCCACGTGGCCGCCTCCACCTGCTCCACCACGGCGTGGTCCAGGCCCGCTGCCTCGGCCACGGCGGAGAGCGTCGCCGCATGGTAGGTGCCCAGGGCGTCCACGCTCACCAGGCAGCCGTCTCTGCGGCCGCACCCCGGCGGGCCCAGCGCGGCCACCTTGACGAAGGCGATCTCCACCGCCGGCCTCCCGTCGACGAGGAATCCCTCAGGCGCCACCAGCGCCGTGCGCACCGCCTGTAGCGGCGTGACCTCGCCACCCCACTCGCTCGTGTCCGGCGCACCCTCCTCCACCCCCTTCACCGACGACTCGAACATGGAGTACACGGCAGACTGCGACACCTGGTCCGGCCCGGGGTCCGACCCCGCCACCTCCCCTCGGAAGAGCCCGTGGAAGCGGGACAGCGTCACCGGCGAGCCCCACTGCCGCCCAACCTCGGCGGCCAGGGCCAGGACGGCGCGCTCAGAGAGCACGAGGAAGCCGTCGCGAGAGCCGGTGTCCTTGTAAGGGTGCACGCGACAGCTGCGGCCGCGCTGGAACACTGTCATGCGGTTGCTCCGGAGGTGCGGGGTCAGCGACACGGTGCAGTCCGCGACGGGGCCGTAGCCGATGGGCGGCTGCGGCCCGGCGTCGGGCGCGGGCGGGGCGCCCGCCGGCGGCTGCGGCTCGGCCGCCTGCTCGACCGCCGGCCCGGCCATCGCGGGGGCGCGGGAGAGACGCACACGGAGCGCAGACGCGGCCTGTAGCTGCTCGAACGGAGTCGCGGGCAGAAGCGGGCCGAAGCCGCCGGCCGACGCGCTCGCAGGCAGAGGCGGCGCCGCAGCGGCCTCCGCGAGGCGGTCAAAGCCTTGCAGCGCCGGCTTACCCCCGTCGCGGTGCGCTACAGCCACCGAACCAGAAGTTGCCTGTGGACCGGACGTCACGGAGCCAGCAGCGGGCGCGCTGCGCCCGTTGCCCATCGGCATCCCGTGCCGCGGACCGGCGTGGAACGCCACGCCTGGGCCGCTGGGCACCGAGCCAGACACACTGCTGCTGCTGCTGCCGCCGCTGTGAAGCCTTGGGTCGGCCCATGCCGCCGCCGACGCGGGGTGAGGTGAGAGCGGAGGGCCACGCCCGACCGCCTCCGCAGCCCTGGTCGCCATCAGCAAGTCTCGCAGCATCGGCCGAGCAACGGCAGGGCCAACGTTGGCGAAAACGTGGATCAGGGCGTCGAGTTCGCCGTTCGTTCCGCAAACAGGGGAGCCGGCCACGGAAACGATGACCGAGCGCACGGCGTGAGCGAGCGCCATGGCGTTGTCCGGCCCAGTGGTGCTCCCATGCCCAGCCAGCCCGGCAAGAGCGGGGAGCGGATCATTTCCGTAGGCCGGCGCGCCGGGGGAAGCCGCGCCTGGCGCGGGATTGTCGTCGTCGTGCGGCCGCGAGCGTTTCGAGGGGCGCTGCCAGGTCTCTCCTCGGCTCACCGCCGTGGCGCCGGGGTCCGTCACGCCTGCGAAGCGCAAGCGCAGCGCTGAGGTCATCGCCATGGAAGTCGGGCCTGCCTCGTGGCGCAGAAGCGGCGGACACTTCTTCGCTGTGGCCCACAGGGGGCTGGGCGAGCCGCGTGCCTCTCCCCCAGTTCATGCTGGCCCGCCTGCTCACCGCCATGCTCGCGGGACGCACCTCGCATACCAGGCAGGTGGTGCAACGTCGCGACCGGAATCCCAGCACGGTGTCCCCGCACGGGGCTCGGGCCGGGCGGTCGAGTGTCAGCCGGTGCAACGAGACGGCGAGCCGGAGCGTGAGCTGCCCTGACCTCTTCGGCAAGCCACCGTTTCCGCCTTTCCCGGCGCCAAAACACGGGGCAACACCGCGCAACCGACGGCATGCCGCACCTTTGGTGGGATGCGGTGGTCGATACGCCACTTGCTGCGCGTTTGGAGGGAACAAGGGCGAGGCTGCCATCCTCGGGCGCTCGCGCCTCCGCAGCACGCTGCCCGTCGCCGCGACCGCCAGCCCAGGGCAGGCACCCGCACGACAGGTTGCCCCTTCTCCATGGTAAGAGCTCACCGAAGGGCGGCGATGTCAAGGGCATCGCCGCGCCGAGCATGAATTCCGAGCCGTCCGCATTTAGCCCGAATTCAGCCGTGAGGGCGGGCCAGCCCCGGGTCACTCACTCATCGCCAACTGCGCTCGACGGTGCGGCGTCCCTGAGCCCGGGCGGCGCCCATGACCTGCCGCGACCGAAGCCGCACCTTCGGGGCAGTTCCTGTGTGGCTGGCAGCACAAACCCACGACCACACAGATTCACAGTCCCCTCGTGAATGGCAGCTGCGTTGGGCTACGTGACAGTCTTATTTAAATGTCTGACTTCAGCTTTCCCCGTGCATCCTCGTGGAGGTTTGGCGACAGAGCCAGCTGATCTTGGTCGATCGGCGACCGATCTGCGCAAGACCGGGCTGGCACCTCCTGAATGGCGGCGTCGTCACCAGCCAAGCGAGTCAAGATGACCACGGAAGCCTCCACCGCCAGTGCCGATGCCCTGGGCGCCATGACCTCCTGGGTCGAGTACGGCGCGGATTCGCACTTTCCGGTGCAGAACATTCCCTTCGGCGTGTTCCAGCGTGCGGACGGCCCCCAGGTCTGCGGCACGCGGATCGGCGACTTTGTGAGAGGCTGCCCCGGTGTGTCACGCGGCGTTTGGTCCGCGCCGCGAGCTTCCCTGCCGCGTTGCGATGTCGCGACATCTCGCGCGTGTGTTCCGCCATTCTCTTCTGCGCAGGCCGTGGACCTTTCGGCAGTGATCCGCTCGGGCATGGTCGACGCTTCGCAGCCCTGGGCCGTCGCCCTGCTCGAGAAGGACCTCTCCACGTTCATGGGCATGACCCGCGACGTGTGGCGCGCCGCCCGCCACGCGATCCAGGCGCTGTTCCTCAAGGAGAGCGAGAGCAAGTGGACCGTGGCGTACCGCACGGCGGCCATGCTCGACGTGAAGACGGTGACGCCCCAGATGCCGTGCGTCATCGGCGACTACACCGACTTTTACAGCAGCCGGGAGCACGCCACCAACGTGGGCACCATGTTCCGCGGCAAGGACAACGCCCTGCAGCCCAACTGGCTGCACCTCCCGGTCGGCTACCACGGCCGGTCCTCCACCGTGGTGCTCTCCGGCACGGACGTGCACCGCCCCAACGGGCAGCTGCAGGCCGACGCCACCGACCCAAAGAAGGGCTCCGTCTTCGGCCCCTGCCGCCTCATGGACTTCGAGCTCGAGGTCGGCGCCTTCGTCGGCGGCCCCACCAACCCCATGGGGACGCCCGTGCCCATCGAGGGCGCGTGGGACCGGCTCTTCGGCCTGGTGATGATGAACGACTGGTCCGCCCGCGACATCCAGAAGTGGGAGTACGTCCCCCTCGGCCCCTTCACCGCCAAGAACCTCGCCACCTCCATCTCCCCCTGGATCGTCACCCTCGACGCCCTCGAGCCGTTCCGCTGCCCCACGTCGGCCGGCGCGCAGACCGACCCGGAGCCCCTCCCGTACCTCCGCGACCCCTGCTACTCCTCCTTCAACCTCAACCTCGAGGTGGCCATCCAGAGCGACGCCGACTGCCCCGCCCCCACCACCATCAGCCGCTCCAACTTCCGCCACATGTACTGGACCCCGGCCCAGCAGCTCACCCACCACTCCGTCACCGGGTGCAGCATGCGCGCCGGCGACCTCCTCGGCTCCGGCACCGTGTCGGGCGACCACGACAAGGCCTTCGGCTCCATGCTCGAGCTCAGCTGGAAGGGCAGCAAGACCGTCGAGCTTGAGGGAGGGGCCTCGCGCAAGTTCCTCAAGGACGGGGACCTCGTCGTCATGACCGGCTTCTGCCAGGGACCCGGGTTCCGCGTCGGCATGGGCGAGGTCTCCGGCCGCGTCCTCCCGGCCGTCGACTTCCCCCCCACGGGCGCCTCCACCGTCGCCGTGGCCGCCGCCGCTGTCGGCGGCGAGGGCGCCGTCGCCGCCGCCTCGGCCTCGAGCTCCTCCGCCACCGCGTGAGCGCGCCCCAGCAGCACTGACAACTGCCCCAACATCAAAAGCGCCCGGCAGTCGGCCGCCCCCTCTCGAGCCCCTGCCCGGCCCCTCCTGCCTCGTCGGAGGGGGCGCCGCGTGCCGGGCACAGAGCCGGCGCGGCCGGGCGAGCAATTGCCGGGCGGAATGCCGGTTTCGTGAGTGGAACGGCCGCGTCCCCGCGCACCGCCGAACCCGCATCAGCCCCGCACGCGTCCGGTGCGCGCCATACACTTCACGCTGCGCCCTGGCTGTGAGGCGCCGTCGCGTGACTGGGCGACACGCTGGGCCGACGTTGCTCTCCTGGCGCGCGCACGGGGCACTCCAGCGGCCCAAGCGCGCGCACAAGGGCAGGGCGCGCCGGACCAGGATGGGCGGAGGAGCCGGGCCAGGGAGACACGAGGCCGGGGGACGGTGCGGCCAGCCGGCAAAGGCTGGGGCTGCAGCACAACAGAAACACTCAATACACACAATCGTTCGAAGCGCCAGCTGGGCAGGCGCTCACGCCGCTCCCACCCTCAGGCGGCCGGCTTGACCACCTTCCCCTTGAGGCGTTTCCTGCCTGCCTTCGCGCTGTCAGCAGCAGACGCGTCCGGTCCGATGGGCGGGGGCGGTGCGAGCGCGCCCGGAACGGCGGGGGGTGGGGGCAGCGCGGAGGCGACGGGCGGAGCCGGCGGCGCGGCGGGAGGGGGCGGCGTGCTGGCAGCGCCCGGCGGCGGGGGTGCGAGCGGGGGCGGGACCAGGCCCGGCGCTGGCGGCGGCGGTGTGGGGGCAGCGGCGGGGGCGGGCGGTGTCGGGGCGCCCGGCGGGGGAGGGGCCAGGGGGGTGTCCGCGGGTGCGGG
>Ga0136560_1000095_pt1 | contig 33904 bp, 15 predicted proteins | sample AntRauMeHopE1497_FD_104925 | JGI IMG/M metagenome (GOLD analysis project Ga0136560, IMG submission 104925) | Saline lake microbial communities from Rauer Islands, Antarctica - Metagenome Hop E1 #497 | ecosystem: Environmental > Aquatic > Non-marine Saline and Alkaline > Saline | place... | reverse complement strand
CGGGCGCTGTGGGGGGCAAGCGGTGCGTCCCGCCCAAGGGCCGGCGGCGTGCGTCTCGCCGGTCTCACGTGACTCCTGGGCACTTGGCCGGGTCGGCCCTGGCGGCCGGGAGGTCAGACCCCGGGGCCACGCGGAACCAGGCCACGCACAGGGCGTCGAGGAGGTTGCCAGCGGCCCGCACCCGCAGCTCTGCCCCCGTCTCCATGACCCCGTCGATGTCGAGAACGGCGGGCATGGGGGGGGTCGGGCGGGCAGGCGCGCCACGGGCCCCTCCGGAGCCGGCACGGCCGTGCAGGGCCACAGGCGGGCGGCCCGTAAGAGCCTCGGTGAGCGCCGCCTTCCACTCGTCGAGCTCCCCGCCCGTTTCGGCCTGAATGAACAGCGTGCGGTCCGCGGTCACGATGGCCGCGACGTTGGGGCGGGAGAACTTGGCGTTGGGCTCCTCCTTCACATAGCCTTTCGAAACGTCCATCTGCGCGCCGAGTCATGGGGCGCATCGCACACAGCTGGCCCTGGCGGAGCAACGATCCAGAGGCAGCAGCGGCCGAGCGGGCGCCTTACCTCGCCCCGCTGCTGGCCCCCATCAGAGAGGTAGTACTTCAGGGTGCCCCCGTCCACAACGACCCACCGCTTGCGCCAGGTCTGCGGAACGGGGAAGGAAAGGCGCGCGTCGGGACAGGGATGATCTGCCGGCTCAACGCCGCACCCAAGCGATGGTTCGAACATCACGGCTCGTGCTGCCGCATGCGGGTGCTCGGGATGCCACCGCCCTCAGGCTCGCGACGGTGCGCGACGGTGCTGGCGGCCATGGACGAACCTTGAACCGCCTGCCTTGCTTGGTAAGGAAACCGGCTTTCGGCATTGCGGCGCCTCAGCTTGAGCGCAAGGGCGTCAAGGAGACGACGAAATGTAGGTGTCTTGAGACGCCGGGCGCGCCGCGCGGACCCACGGCTCGCACCCGGGTGCTGAGAGCGCTCCTGCAGCAATCGTCGGCCCCGCGACGCCCAGGCTCTGCAACAGCGGCGGCCCCGCCCGCCCCAGGGCTGTCACACGTGGGCTGGCGCGGTCCTGTGGTGGAGCAGCCGCGCGCCTCGTTTCCTGGGACAATGGCAGCGGCGGGCGCCCCTGAGGAAGACGAGGATGGCCCAGCCAGGTCGCCTCTCATGCTCGAGGCCATGGCTGCCGACCGCACCAGGGCCCATATCCGCGGTGAGCTGGCGCGCGCCCCCGTCCATCGGCGGTGCTGGGGCGCAGGCTGTCTTGCGGCGGCGTATGGCCGGCGCCCCAGGGCCTCACGCCGCGACACGGGGCTCCTCGCAGGCGCGGGGTGGCCCATGGCTCCCTCCCAGCTCTCACGCCCGCCGCTCTGGCCCTTGCTGCCGCCTCTACCACGCTGCGCAGGCTACCTCCGCAAGCTCAATCGCCATCAGCACTGGCAGAAGCGGTACTTTGAGGTTGTGGACCACTTTTTCGTGTACTACAAGCGGGACGACTCCCCCGACCTGCTCTGTGCAATGGATTTGTACCAGGCCGACCCCCCGCGCGTGCTGCCCAGCGCTCCCGGGCGGGACGGGGCGTCTCGTGAGGACAGGCCATGCAACTCGCGAGCCGGGGCGCCGGGCACGTCCGCTTGCCGCGGTTCCCGACTCCTCCGCTGCCTCGCCCTCGCCCGCGCGCAGAACCATCGTCCGACTTTTGCATCAACTACGACCGGGACAGAACATTCCGCGCCTCGTCAAGGGAGGATGCGGAGCGCTGGGTCGGGATTATCCTCGCTGTGCAGCGGGCCAACCCGGCGCACGCCAGGCCAGCGGCAGCGTCGACATCTGCAAGCGCCGCGGCCGCGCCCGGTGACGCGAAGAGGGAAGCCGCGGAGACCGAAAGCGCGTGGAAAGACAGCAAAGCCGCGGGCGGCTGCTGCGCCGTCATGTGAAGGCAAGTGTGCGATTGAGTGTGTGGCTCACGGACGCACGGTCCCTGAACACGCCCATGGTAGTGCGCACGCGCCGGGCATCAGCCCCATAAGCAGCCGGCACGCCCCGAGCTCGGCCGTCGCACTCCTTCCCATGGCTGTGGGGGCGCATGCGTGGCGAGTTCAACAACCGCAGAGCCGAGTCGCGGGCTTGCCGAACACGCACCCCCTGCCCGCGGCGCAATGGCAGCTGGACTGGTGGGGTTCGGCGCGCCCGGGTGCGCTGGAAACTGCTCAGGCCACGGTGAGCGCGCGTCCACGGCCCCCCGCTCGCGCTTGGCTTTCCCCGAGATTCGGCCGCGCAGGTCCGACCCAAGGGAGAACCGAGCTGACATCTGCGCACGCCGGCAGCCCCACGCATCCCCCCCTCGGCCCGCGGGCTGATCGGCGCAAGCGCTTCAATCACTAGGTACCTCTGGCCTGCGTGCCTCCGCCCGACCGCTCGCAGGTGTCTGTAGCGTAGACGGGTTCTGCACCTGTGACAGGTACTGGACGCCCCCGGACTGCTCCGTTAACTACGAGCAGGACTACAGCCCCGCGGCCTACACGGCGATCTACGTCGCCACGACGGTTCTGATGATCGGAAGCGCGGTCTGGACTGCACGAAGCCTGCTGCTTCGGCGGTGCGTTGCGTCAGCCGATGAGCGCGCAAGGATGCTGCCCCTCTGCCGCAACGAGCGCGAGATGGCGGCGCTGGCGAATCTCGTCGGGTGTATCCTTCGGCCGTTCTGGTTCATCAGCCTCGGCGAGTCCCTGACCGCCGAGGGCATCTTTGTGAACAACATCACCGACGCCGTTCTTCTGAGGGCGCCACAGTGCGCTTGGCTGACCGCGTACCTTTGCATGGTCCTCGTCTGGCGCTCTATCGTGATGTCTGCCGACGGGCGGACGGTGGGGTGCGGGTTCCGCGGCATGGTGGCATTTGTTGTCATCGCCATCAACGTGGTCGCGCTGCCCCTTGCCATCGTGGCGCGGGCCGTCCCGGCGGCTCCTGATTTCCTGCACATGGTCGGGAACGGGATCATGGCTCTGGTCGTGGCGATTATTCTCCTGGGGGGGCTGTACACGGTGTGGGTGCTGAGGCGACGGATCCGGGCTCTGGAGCTGGAGCTCGCGAGCATGGCGCCCGTCCCCGCGTCCCCCCGCCCCGGGGACGACCTTGAGGCGGCCAAGACGGCCTCTGTCTTCCGTGTGATTCACAACACCTTCTGCCACGTCTCCCTGGCGGTGGTGATGGGGGCGGTGCTGGTGGCCGCCGTGGTCGTGTCCACGCTGCCGGTGGCATCGCCGCGGAACCACCCCGACGTGTACGTGTGGTTCGTGGCCGTCGTGCACGTCTTCGTGGAGGGCTGGACGGCCGTGCAGCTGGCGGTGCTGACGTCGCCGCAGCAGGTGCGGCAGCAGCCCCAGGGAGCCCTCGGCCCGGGCGGGCGCGGCGAGAAGGACACCCTCCTGGCGGCCCACGGCGGGCACTGGGGGGCCGCGGTGCGCTCCCCGGACAGCGGGATGCTCTACGAGGAGGAGACGGAGGCCAGCATCGGCAGCCTCGTCCACGACCCGCTCGACGACTCGGCGTGACGGGTGCTCTGCGCAGCGACCCGTGGCCCGTGCCCCCGGTGTTTGTGAGGTGCACGGTCGTTCAATTATTGCGTTTTCGTCGCCCCGACCCGCCCCTGGCGCCTGTTGCGTGCGTGTGAGCTGTCGTCCTGCTGTGCCGAGCTCGCGTGTTGTCTGCCTCAGCGATGCTTCCAAGATTCGCCCCCGGCCCAGCTGCAGCTCGTTCACGTCACACCCCGCACGCGCTCCCCACTCCGCTGCGCCAGCCCCCCCCCTACGCCGAGGCCCCTAGCTTCCGCCGCAGCCGCGCCAGAGCCTTGGTGCACCCCGCGGACCGGATCGGCCGCTCCGCCCCCTCCAGCCGGCTCCGCAGGCTCGGTCGCATGCCCAGAAGGAGCGCCCTGCCCTCCGGGTGGGACCCCACGGTGCCGAGCGAGAAGAGCGCCGCCGCCCTCACACCGTCGTCGCCGTCGTGCACCGCCCGCCTCACAAGCCGCTGCGGCACTCCGGCCGCCGTCAGCTCCCCCAGCAGGCCGGCCCCGTGCCGGACCAGGTTCCCCGCCGCCCCCGCGGCGTTCCGCCTCGTCCGAACGTCGCCGTGCTCCAGGCAGCGGGAGAGGGCGGCGGCGCACCCTGCCATGGCGGCCGCCGCCGCGCCGCTCCGGAACGCACAGTTCCCGACCGCCGCCGTCGCGGCCCTCACCTCCCTGGCGTCGGCGGCTCCGAGCCGGGCCGCGATTTCCTGAGCGAGGGTGGCGGCGCCGCCGCTCCGGGGGTCCGCGGGCTCGGCCGCGATGGCTGCAGCGCTGGCCGGGGAAGCCCTGGCCATGGCTGCGAGGAGGGCGAGCGCGGCGGCAGACGCCGACGGCGCCGGCACCGCCTGGGCGGCAGTCGAGGGTGTGCCGCCCGAAGCGGCGTGGGCGGGCGCCGCCCCGTGAGCCGGGTCCTTCGGCACGTCGGCGGCGAGGACCGTAGCCGCGACGGCGAGCGCGCCGGCGTCGAGGATGGCGTCGCAGGGACCGGAACCTCGGCCCTCCACGGCACGGAGACAGGCAACGACGACGCGGAGGCACGCGGCCGCGACGGAGTGGCCCGCAGGGCCGGCCGACGGGGAGGAGGACGACGACGCGGCCTCTAGCAGCCGTGGGGCAGCACCCATGGCCTGGGAGGCGAAGTGGGGTGAGAGGAGGCAGAGCGCCGACACGGCAGAGCCGCAAGACTGCGCCAGCGACACAGCCGTCGCTGATGTCGCCGCCGCCCCGCCGACGATTCCGGCGCCGGCACAGGCATCCGCGAGGATTCGCGCCGTTTTCGACTCGAACAGTGACTCCTGGAGGACCACGACGGTGCGCGAGAGCCGGCCCGCGGCATCGACGTCCAGGAGACCGGCAGCCGCCAGCCTTGCCGCGCGCGCCGCCCCGAGCACGACCACCACAGTCTCAGCGAACGACGCCGATGCCTCGGGGCGCGCCGCCGCCACGGCCGCGGCAGCTGCCCACGTCGGCTGGGCGTCGAGGGAGGCGGGCCCCGCCCCGAGCATGGCCAGGACGGCACCCTCGCCGCCCTCGCTCCACGGGAGCGCGGCAGCGAGGCGGGCGACGGCGGGGAGGCACCCCAGGACGAGCGAGGCAGCCGCCGAGCCCGGGGCCAGGGAGCGAAGGGCCGCGGAGCAAGCGGACGCCGCCGCGGCTACGAGGCGGGGGCCCGAAACCCCTGCGGGGTCGGCCCCGCCCCGAGGGCTGAGGATCAGCCGCTCGAGGGCGCGTGGGGGGCGGACAAACGCCGCGGGGCCGGACGCCGCCCGCTCGCTCCCGGGGGTGGCGGCCGCGCCCGGGGAGGCCTCCGTCCCGGGCGACGGGGCGGCCAGGGCCGCGTCGTGGGCGCTGAGCTCCCCCGACCGGACACCGGACCACACGGCCGCCCAGGCGAGGGCGAGGGCGGTAGACGCCAGCTCAGCCGAGGCCTCCGGGTCCGAAGCCACGGCCGGCAGCAGCCGCAGCGACGACACCACCACTGTCAGTGCGTCCTCGGGCTGCAGAGCCCCGGGGGGCGGCGGGGCAGAGCCGGCCGTGTCCCCGGCGCCGCTCGTGCCCGCGCCGCCGTCGTTGGCACGGAGCGCCGCCCCTAGCCCGCCCGCAGGGTCCCACCCGAGACCGGCCAGGAAGACGCGAACCCCCCCGAGGCCGCGCCACTCCCCGACGAGCGACGCCCCGTCGCCGCCGGGCCCCGTCGCCGCGAGGCCCACCGCCAGCTCCCCCACGGCCGCCGCCCACGCCGCCGGGCACGACGCCAGCGCGGTCAGGCCGCCGTCGCCCTCCCCGCCGGCCCGCAGCGCCGCCCGCGCCGCCTCGGTGAGCGAATTTTCGGCGGACGCGAGGGCTTCCGCCGCCGCCCGCGGCGCCGAGTCGGCCCTGGACAGCGCTGCGGCCGCCAGAGCCCGGGCCCGGAGGACCCGGCCCGCAGTTGCCGGGTGACGCTCCACGGCCGAAGCCGCGGCCTGGGCGGCCACGCACGCCCGAACGAGCAAGGCGCGGTCGTCGACGCCCGCCCGACCCGCGCGCGCGCACGCCCTCGCCGCGCCGGCGGCCAGGCGCGCTGCGATGCCGGCGGCAGCCTCCCTCGCCGGTGATGATGCCGGGGCCGATGCTGGACCGGAGAGCGCCGCCCAGACCGCCGCCAGCGCCGCGGCGCTCGGCCCCGTCCCCGACGCCGCGACCATCATCGCCTCCACCGCGGCCAGGCACGTGCCGCCGGTCCCGGGTGCGTGGCGGGCGGCAGCTGGGGCGGGGGCGGGCGGTCCGGGGGTGGCATCCCAGCCACCTCCCGTCACCAGCTTCTCAATGTCCACGGCAGCGGGGGACGCCCACTCGCCCCGGGCCGACCATGCGGCGCCCGGGCTGGGTGGAGGGTCGCGCCTGCCGTGCGTTCGGACGGGGGAGGCGGACATCGGCCGGCCGGACGCCGCCGCCGAGGACGGCCGTGACGGCATGGCGCCGCCCGCCCCGCCGGGACCGGGCCAGGCAGACGACGACAGGGACGCGAGGGCGGACGCCCCGCCGGGGCCGCCCTCGCAGGCAGAGCAGGCGGCCCCGAGGACGTCAACCGCGGCGTCCTCGACGGCTCTGCACGCCGGCCCCGCCGCCTGCACCGCGCGCGTCACCAGCCTCGCCGCCTCGTGGCAAAACCGCCCGAGCGCGAGCGCCCAGCCGGCCCGTGCCGTCCGGTCCGCGGCGCCCGCCTCGGCTGTCCGTTCCCCGTCCCCCGCCACGTCCTCCCCCGACCACACCGCTGCCTCCCAGGGACGCCGTCGCGCCGCCAGGAGCACGGCCCGCGTCGCGCCCGCCGCCCCCGTGGCGACGGCGAGCAGGCGGCTGACCGACTGCGTGGCGGCGAGGCCCGCTGCTAGGGCCGGGAGGAGGTCCGACGACGGCGAGGCCGCCCGAGCAACGTCTGCGGTGAAGAAGAGGACGTCGTCGAGGACGTCGTCGGGCAGAGCCAGGGCAGATGGCGCCATGGCTCCCCGGAGGAGCACTCCCGACGCGACGTCGGCGACCGCGGAGGCGCAGGCACAGGCAGCCGTGACGGCAGCGACACGACCGCCAGAGTCCGGTCCCGTGTCAGAGGCGGCGTCCTCCGACCCGGCGGTGGAGAGGGACATGCCGGTGAGCCCGAAACCGTCGCCCGCCAGCTCTGCCGCCGAGACCGCCACGGCGGCCGCGAAGGATGCCCAGAAGGACGGAGAGGCGGCGAGGCGGACCGAGGCGGCGGCGGCCTCGGTGGCGTCGGCCGCCCGGGAGAGCGCCGAGGCGAGTTCGGGCCAGCCGCGGAAGCGGCGGGAGGATGATGCCGCGAGCGTGATGGCGGCGAGGGAGGCTGGTGCCGGGCGATCCCTCCGCCCGGCCTTCGCCGCCGACGGGGGGCGGCCCGGAAGCGGGGAGGCGGGGGGAGCGGCGGCGGCGGCTGAGGGGCGTGTGTCGTCGGCGGCACGCTGGGGCGTCGAGGCGACGGAGGAGGGTGCGGGGAGGGTGGGCGGGGACGGTGCCGGCTGCACGCTGGGGCTGAGGATGGGGGTGCCTGGGGTGGCGGCCGGGGGCGCTGGGGGCCGCCGGGCAAGGGGAAGCCCGCTGGCCGACATGGTGATGGGGTCGTGACCCGGTGCGGCAGAGCCGCCGAGCCGGCGGTGGCGTCTGCTCGCGCGCGGGATGCCGTCCATACTGCGGTATCGGTGCCTCGCGACGACGATGGGCGAAGTCGCGCGGGAGGAGCGGGACGATGGGGCGGGGGAGGCGGCAGGGGGGGGGCTCGGCGGCGCGGCGCTGCGGAGGGAGGAGTCGGAGCGGGCGGGGGAGGGCTCCGCCCCCGGCCAGCCGCCGGGGGATTCCGCGGCGCTGGCGGGGCGGCTGGCGGCGGGGAGCTGGGGCGGGGCCGGGCTGGCGGACGGAGGGGGCGCCGGGGCGGCGGCCGCGGGAAGCACGGGCGGGTCGTGCCGTGCCGGGGAGGGAAGGGGCGCGCCCTGGCTGCCCAGTGACGCGTCGTCCAGCTCTGCCGGCTCTGCCATCGCTGGCGAGCCTCGGCCGCTGTCGCGCGGCGACGTCTCGAGGGTGGGTCTCGACACGGGCGCGAGGCCGCCCGCCCGCCCCGCCCGCTCCCGACCGCGCGTGGACTCGAGGTCCGAGTCGTCCAGGACTGCGGCCGCCGCCCCGTCCTCCTCCTCCTCCTTCTCCTCCTCTCCGCCGTCCCCGGCCGCCCCGGCGGACCTCGCGCCGCCCCCAGCGCCGCCCCCCGCGTCCGAGGCCGCTGCGGCGCCCTCCCCGTCGGTGCCCCAGGTCCCTGCCGTGTCGTCTAGCGAGTACCCTCGCCCCCCCGAGGCGTCGTCCGGCGTCCCGCCGGCGCCGCCTTCGGCCCCGTCGGCGGGTCGTCCCGGCCCTGCCGCGTCGCTCCGCGTCGCCCCGCCCCCGCCCTCGACGCCGATCGCCGGGTCCGCGGCCCTTCCCCGCCGATCGTCTGCCCCGACGTCCGCCGCTGTGCCGCCGACACTCGCCGGCCCGGCGTCCGGCCCCGACCCGGCCAACCCCTCGGCTTCCTCCGCCTCCTCGCCCGCCGGCGCCCTGCTGAGCCCGAAGCGGGGGTCTCGGAACCGCGGCCTCCTCCTCCTCTCCGCCGCTGCCTCCTCCTCCGCCAGCCGCTCAGCCTCAGTCGTCCTCACGAACGGGTGCCCGAGCAGGTCCGGCCAGTCAAGCCTCGCCCCGGCGTCCTTGCGGAGAAGGCCCGACAGGAAGTCCTTCAGCTCGGCGCCCATCGACGCAGGGTACCTGCGACGACGAGGGCCCGGTGGAGGGGCGAGAGGGATGGCGGGGCGAGAGAGCGGGGCGCGACGCATGCGGAGGCCGCGGGGCTGGGCGGCAGGCCGAGCCTGAGGCCACCAAGCGCCATTCACGGCTGCGCACGGGACAAGCAAACGAGCGCGCGAAACAGAACACCATCGCGCGGCAACAGGGGGAGGGGGGGCGGCTCACCGGACCTCGTCCGAGGTGATGTGACCCATTAGAGTGTAGATCGAAGACGCGTAGAAGGGGGGCTGCCCGACCGCAAGCTCGAAGACGATGACGCCCAGAGCCCAGAGGTCGGCACTGCGAGCCGCCAGAAGGCGCGGGGGCAGCGGTGCGAGCGAGCTGGCGGGCCACAAGCCGCAGCGAGAACAGCGCTCGGGCCGCCCCGGCGCGCACGGCGCGCGCCCGCTCTCACCGGTGGTCGTACGGCCGCTCCTGTACCACCTCAGGCGCCATGTACAGTGGCGTTCCCTTGATCGAGGTGACGGCCAGCGTCCGGACGCTCATCGACCTCGCGAAGCCGAAATCACAGAGCTTCACGGAGCTGCCTCGCGCCGCAGACATTAGCAGGCAGTTCTGCGGCTTCATGTCGCGGTGGATGATGCGCATGGAGTGCAGATAATGGAGCGCCTGGACCAGCTGCCTCGCCACCTCCCGCACGCCGTCCTCGGGAAGCATGCGGTCGTCCTCAATGATGGAGAACAGGTCGCCTTGGGCGAATTCGGTGACCACGAACAGGTGCCTGTCTGTCTCAAAGGCGTCCAGGAGCCGCACGATGTTGGGGTGATTCAAGCGCCGAAGGATGCGCAGCTCGCCCCGCAGCGATTCCATCTCCGCCTCGGTTCTCGACTTGACAGAAATCTTCTGCGGCGGTCCTCACCGGCGGTAGCGTGCGGCGGGGGTCGGGGACACGAGCCGCGCTGCCGCCGTTGCCGCGCTCACGCTCGCCAAGCCTCACCTTGATGGCCACAAACTGCCCCGTGCCTCGTAATCGGGCCTTATAAACCTTCCCGAACGACCCCTCCCCTGCGGGTTCGTTGTCAAGGCGGGCAAGGGGGCAAGGAGGCTTGGTGAAGCGCCCAATGCCGCCTAAGGCCGTCGTGGCGCTGACGAGTGGCGGGGCGCGACGCACCGATCGGGTCGAGAAGCTGGTATTTATCCATCGGGCCGCGGGCGCCCGCCTCGGCCCAGCAGCGAGTGCGCGAGCTCGCACAGAGCACGGATTTGGTTTGCGGGCGCTTCACTCAGAGGCGCTGCGCAAGTCCCCGCACGGCCGCAATCTCGTGCACGCCGAGGCCCGTGGACTCCAACTGCGACACAGAGCACGGGGAGCGAACCGGCTCGGTGGGATGCGTCGGCGTGATAGCAGCGTCGGGCGGTCGAGGCGAGTGGTCTTACAAAGTCCCGCACGGCGGCGTTGCGGGTGGGGTTCAGCAGCGCGAAGAGCCTGAGGAAGGCCGCGGTCATGGCAACGGAGTCCTTGTCGGGCAGGCCGGCGACGGCCTGTCGGAACGGGACTCGGACGACGTCGATGTTCAGGCGCAGGAAGCGGAGCACCTGCGAGGGATAGGGGGGTTGGCAGGGTAGGCACGGAGGTGGGGGATGAGGGGCAGGGCGGGCAGGAGGTCATTGCGCTGGTGCGGCGCCTGTGTCGCGGCCGGCAGTCTCACCTCGTCCGCCGCCGCGGCGTCGTTGCGCCTCGCCTGCGCCACGGTGGACAGCAGCCGAAGCACCGCCTCCACGCGGCCCCTGTGGCGCGCGCAGATGGTCGCCTGCGCTTCGGCCGGCAGCCTCCCAGCGACGAGGAGCGCCGCCTCGACCCGCGCCCAGCGGAACCAGCGAGTCGCGGCGACGGCGCTCACCGCTCCCGACCGCACGACGGCAGCCGCGCCGCCGGGGGCCGCAGCGAGGCGCACGAGCAGCCAGAGGCACGCCTCCACCGACGCCTGCGCCTCCCGTCGAGCGTCTCTCGCGGCGGCGGGGCTGAGGCCTCGGACCGCGGTGTCCGCGGCGGCCGGGTCGGCGCAGTGCGCCGCGAGTGCCTGGATCTCGCCGAGCGACGCGGCGCCCGGCCCCAGGAGGGCGGCAAGCCCGCCCGGCGCGGCCGCGTCGTCGTCATCGCCCTCCCCGTCCGCGGCCGCCTCCGCCGCGGGCCCCCCGCCGGCTCCGTTCGTGAGCCTTGCCCTGACCGCGCGTCCCCGGCCGCGCTTGGCCCCGTCCTCGCCCGGGATGGACCCGTCCGCCGGCCTCTCCCCGAGCAGCCGCTGCGCCGCGTCCTCGACGGCGTCGGACTGCAGGACGGCGGCCGCGACCTTGGGTACGGCGCCGGTGACGAGGAGGTGCTCCACGCCGCTGCGGGAGCCGGGGGCGGAGAGGATAGCTCCCAGGAGCATGGCCGCAGCGACGCGGGTCTCGGCGAGGGGGAGGCGGAGGCCGCCCGAGGCCGGGTCCGCCGCGCGCACGGTGGGCCCCGCCACCGCGTCGGCGACGAGGCGGTCGAGGAGGGCGGGCGAGGCGGCGTCCAGGGCGCGGCGGCAGGCGGCGAAGGACGCGGCCCCGTGGTGGCGGGCCCGCTCGGCCGCCTCGGCGCTCTGCCCTGATGCCGCCGATGCTGCCGCCGCGCCGGGTCCCGCGCGCGCCGCCGCCGCCCTTCCCGGCGCGCCGTGCAGCAGGGGGTTGTCCTCCCCGCCCCCGACGAAGCTCTCCCACGACGGGGCGGCGTCCCCGGCAAGGCGGGCGGCGCCGACGGCGGTCCCGTTCCGGGCCCGGATCCTGCCCCGCGCCGCGGCGATGAGGCCTGCGGCCGCCGGGGCGTGGACGCCGCCGACTGCCCTGAGGCGGCGGAAGAACTCGTCGGGGAGGGCGCTGAGGTGCTCCGCGCCGAGGCCGAGGCTGCCCACGACGCTGGGGGCGACGCCCGCGCCGGACCGGGGGAAGCGGACGGGCTGGAGCCCGGCGTTGGCAAAGGCGTGGCCGGGGATGGTGGGGTGCCCCGGCCTGAGGCCGACGCCGCACGCGGCCGCGACGTGGGCGAGGCAGGCGTACAGAACGCCGCGCGTCGCCGCGGAGGGCGCCCTGGGGGTGAGGCCGGGCGAGGCGGCCGAGGTGAGGATGGCGGCGAGGCCGCGGGTGAGGGCTTCGGCGTGCTCGGTGATGGGCGCTGGGCTCCGTCCGGCCCGCATTCCGGCCGCGAGGGGGAGGCAGGCGAGGGCGACCTCGCGGAGGAGGGGGCTGGGGGCCGGGACGGAGGCGGCGGCGCGGTCGACCAGGCTGGCGAAGAGGGCCGCGGCGGCGGGGCTGACGGAGTGCGTGGCCGCGGCCTCGTCGTCGGCCCACGACGCAAAGTCGTCGGCGGGGCGCGACGCCACGGGGTGCCTGACGCCGGCGCCGCCCGGGAACGAGGAGGAGGAGGAGGAGGAGGTCGAAGAGGAGGAGGCGTGGCCGGCAAACGCCGTCTCAAGGGGGATCTGCCCCAGCACCGCACCCAGGGCGAGGCGGGCGCGGGGGACGAGGAAGAGCGTTGACAGGAGACGGCGCCAGCCCCGGAGGAGGACGGCGGCCGATGCCAGCCGCTCCACGGCCCGGTTGTGCTCCCTCGCGAGCTCTGTCGCCTGCTCCACCACGGCCGCCGCGGCGCGGCCCACGGCCACGGCCAGCGCCTGCTCCCGGGCCTCGCGGCCCGCAGAGGCGCCCACGGCATCGGCGGCCGCCGCCGCCTCGGCGGCCAGCTCATCCCACCGCCGCGCCTCCCCCGCGGTGCCCGATACCATGGGCATGAGATCGTCGTCGTCGTCGCCGCCGCCGGCCCGGGCGGCGACCCCCGACACCCCGGGGGCTGCGGACCCCTGCCTACCCGCCCAGGCCCCCGCGCCGTCCCCGCGGCGCCCCGTCGCCCTGCGCACGAGCTCCCTCCTCGCGGCGGCCCGTGCCATGCCCGCGAGCACCGTCTCGTCGTACATGGGCACCCGCTCGGCCCCGATCACGCGGTGGAAGCCGACCTCGCCCCCGCGGACCGCGGCCCGCTCGTACGCGAGCACTGCCGACGTGAGGATGGGCGGGACCTCCACCGCGGGGCCCGACTCCCGCAGCGGCGCCGCGAGCAGGAGGGCCTCGAGGAGAGGGATCCGCTGGGGCCGCCCGCCGGACCCGGGGCCGTCCTCGCGGAAGCCCTGCGCGGCCGCCGCCGCGGCGTCCATGCCCGCGCGGCCGGTCAGCGCCTCCAGGGCTGCCGCCGCGGCGTCGCCGTCGTCGTCGCCGTCGCCCTCGCGGACGTCCGCGGCGTCGGGGAGCGGCGGGGCCGGGCCGAGCAGGGCCGCGAGGGCGAGCTTTAGCTGCCGGAGCGGGGCGTGCCGCTGCCCGCACATGGCCGCGATGTCGAGGGCGAGGCCCTCCGACGCCTCGCCGAGGCCCGTGCGCAGGGTGCACACGGCCTCGGCCCAGAGGTGCTTGCGGATGCGGGCCGCGTCGTAGTCAAAGGTGCTCTCCCGGACGTCGGCGGCGCGGGCCGCAGCCTCGGAGCGCTCGGCAAAGGTGGCGTCGTGGGGCAGGGGTGCGTCGGCGGCCCGGATGCCGAGCTGGAGCGCCTCGAGGGAGGCGGAGGAGAGCGGCCCAGCGGCGTCGTGGAGCGCGGACCGCGCCTCCGCGAGCTCGAGGGCCGAGAAAAAGAGACGGGTCTGCTGCGCGAAGAAGCCCGGGGCGGTGGAGGCGTCGCCGCCTCCTTCGCTGCCCGCTGCCAGGACGTCGGCGGTAAGCTCTGCCACGAAGGCGCGGGCCCTGGCGCCGGCGCCGGGCGCGGAGCAGAGGCCGCGGACGATGCGGAGGAGGGCGAGGGCGAGCTGTGGGCTCCTGACGTGGACGGAGTCGCGGAGGGGGCCGCTGCCGGCGGAGACGAGGGTTCTGACGACAGCGGCGAAGAGGGTCCCGCTGGCCCTGGCGACGCGGGGACGGCCGCCCGCCGAGGCGAAGAGGATGCCAGGGACGGCGCGGCGGCGGAGCGACGCGGGGTTGGTGCTCGACGCGCCGGAGGGGTTGGCGGGCGCCCCGGAGGGGTCGGCGAGCCCGAAGAGGAGGGGGGCGAGGGATTCGGCGCCCCTGGCGAGGCGGTCCGTCTCCCGGACCAGGGCGAAGACGAGGGTTCGGGCGGCGAGGCGAGAGGCTACGCGCCACTCGGCGGCTGGGACGTGGGAGTCGACGAGGCCGGCCTCGCCCGCGCCGTCGCGCACCAGGGGCCTGCCGGCGAGGACGGGGTCGACGCCGAGGCCGAGGCCGGCGGCGAGGACGCCTGCGGCGGTGTCGGCGAGGGCGGGGAGGGCGGGGGAGTCCGGCTGGGAGAGCGGGGGCCAGGGGGCGCGCCTGAGGGTGTCGTGCACAGCGAGCGACCGCTCGAGGGAGGCGATGGCCATGTCCTCGTCCGACTCGACGGCGTGAAGGAGGCGGGCGGCGAGGAAGGAGGCGGCCGTGTCGCCGAGCTCCGCTGCGACCTGCCGGAGGACGAGGGAGGTCGGAGCGGCGTCGGCGTCGGGCGTGATGATGCGGGCGAGGAGGCGGGCGGCCATCAGCGCGACGTGCGGGTCCCGGCCGGGGGAGAACCCGGCGAGGCGGGCGATGGACGCGACGGCCCTCTCCCGGACAAGGCCCTCGGGGACGGACGCGCACTCCACCGGGTTCCCCGACGCCCTGGCCGCCTCGGCGAAGGCGGGGCCGAGGCGCGAGGCCTGCTCGAGCACCGCGCAGGCGAGCATGGTGGCTCGGTCGCGCCACACAGCGAGGGGCACCGTGGTGCCGTGGGCCGAGGCGCGGGCGGCGGTGCCGGCGGACGAGGAGGACGGCACCGCGAGCGGGTCCCCCGCCTCGCACGCCGCGACGTGCGCCTGGGCCACCGCCATGGCGTTGCTAGCGGCCCTGCGCCCGCGCTGGTCCGCCACGTCTCGGTCGGCGCTGCCCGCCCACACCGCGGCGGCGGCGCAGCGGTCCGGCTCCCGGGCCACGGCGCCCCGGAGGGCGGCACCCGCGGCGTCGAGCCCGGTGGCCGCGGCGCCCGTGGCCTCGAGAGCCCGCCACACTGTGTCGTCCGACGACGCCGAGTGACGGCCCGAGCAGCCGGGGAGCCACGACGACCGGGGACCGGCCTCGGCGGCCCGGCCCTGCCGCTCCAGCTGCCGCAGCTCTGCCCTGGCCGCCTCCTGCTGCTCGGGGGTCATGCCGGCCGCCGCCGCGGGGGCGAGCGCCGAGGGCTGCGGCGCGAACGGGTTGGTGGGCGCGGCGGGGACTGGCGCCACGGCCTGCGCGGCAGCCCCCGACGCCCCCTCCAGGCGCGCCCGGGCCGCGTCGATGCGCACCTGAAGCCGCCTGTGGTCCTCCGCCGCGGTGGAGCGCCCCTGCTGCGCGGCCGCGGTCCGGAGCTTCGCGACCCGCTTCTGGGCAGCGGCGTGGGTATGGTCCTCGGGGGAGCGTGCCCAGCCCAGCGCCATGGCCGACGCGCGCATCGCCCCCTCGGGCCCGCCTGCCACGCGGAAGACGCTGGCGAGGTCGGACCGGAGGCGGCCGCCGCCGAGGATGTCGCGGAGCAGCCCGTAGGCGGGGCTGCGGGGCCGGGGCCGGCCGGGGTGGACGAGCGACCAGAGCTCGTCGACGTCGGTGGAGAAGTCGAGGCTGGGGTCCGCGGCGCGGGTTTCGGTCAGAGCGCCGAGGAGAAGGCCGACGACGGCGGCTGGCCGCGGGGGGAGGCTGGCGGCGGGGTTCCGGCCCAGGCCGCGCCGCTCGCTCACGGCTTCGGCGGCCTCAAAGGCCGGGTTTGCCCGGAAGTGGGCCGCGACCATCTCGCGCTCAGCCTGCGGGAGCTCCCTGACGCGACGGACGGCGGCGGTGGCCAGCATGGCGGCCCTGGTGTCGGGCGGCGACACGACGCTGTAGCCCCGGAGGACGGCGGAGAGCGGGGAGAGGACGTGAGCAATGGCCGGCCAGGCCGCGGGGACGGGGCCGTCGGGGGAGCGGAGGAGGCCGGGGAGGACGTCGTGGGCCAGGTAGCCGACGTAGGGGCCCGCGCCCATGGGGGAGGCGGCGGGGTCGCGGACGCCATCGCCGAGGGAGGCGGTGACGACGGCCGAGTTGGGGTGGGCGAGGAGGGAGCCGAGGCAGGAGGCGAGGGCGGCGGTGACGGGGAAGCGGCCTGTTCGGGCCTCGCGCTGCACGTCGCTGTGGACGCCCTGGCTGGCCAGGTCCCCCAGGGTGAGGGCGGGGAGGAGGGCCGCCCTCTCGAGCTGCTTCCAGGCTGCCTCGGCCACGCGGGGCTGCCTCGCGGCCACGCCGAGGGTCTTGAGGCCCGCGGCCTTGGCGGCGCCGGTGATGGGGAGGCGGACGAGGCGGAGGAGCGATGCCACAAGGCCGCCGAGGGCGGCCCGGCCGCCGTGGGACGACGACGAGCCCGAGGAGGACAAGCCGCCCCGGCCCTCGCCCGCGGCCGCCATGCCCGCTGCGAGGCTCAGGCTCGCCTCCTCCACGTGCTGCGAAGCCAGCTGGTCGCAGAGCAGGGCCTGGAGCAGAGCCATGTCCGTGAGGGCCAGCCGCTCCCCGGAGCGGCTGCAGAGCGACGTGCAGAGCTCGTCGACGGCCCGGACGGCTCCGTCCCGGTCGTCGCTGTCGCGCGGCACGGCCGCGGCGCCGGCCTGCCTCGCGAGGATGCGGGCACGGGCCGATGCGGTGCGCGGGTCGAGGCGGCCGAGGAGGGCGGGGAGGCGGAGGAGGGCGGGGATGTCGTCCTCCCCCGGCGAGGCGCGGAAGCCGAGGCCGCGGCACGCCCCCAGGGTCCAGCCGAGCGTGGTGTGCGCCCCCTCGGGCGGGCGGAGCACCGACCCTGTGAGCAGCGCCGCCACGTGGGTGGCGCACGTGTGGTCGTCCGCGCACAGCGGCCCGCACGACACGGCGGCGAGCAGAGCCACGGCGGAGCTGAGGCTCTGCCGCGCCTGCTCGGGGAGGTCGGCGCACGTGACGAGCTGCTCGGGCCCGGGGCCGGCGGTAAGGGCCATGGAGGCGGCCTGGGCGGGGCCGGCGTCCGCGATCTCGTTCCCCTCCTCGTCAAGGGCCGCGTCGTCCTCCTCCCCCTCGGTGTAGAATGACAGGTTGACCTCCCGTGACCGGGCGGCCGCCGAGGCCCGCGCCACGGCGGTGCGGTCGCCGCGCCGGGAGGCGTCCCGCTGCTGCATGGCCGAGGCGTCGGCGGCGAGCACACGGACGAGGTCGACGAGGAGGGCTGTGCCGCCGCGCGGGGCGAGACGGCGCGCCGACGGCTCGGACAGCACGGTCGCGACCATCTCCATGGCGTCGTCGACGCCGTTCCCGTCGCCGACGTGGATGCTGGGAAGGCCGCCCAGGCTCGAGTCCCACGTCCCCTCCCTCCCCACCGACCGCCCGCCCCGGCTGCCGGACCGGCCGGCGCCGCCTCCGTGCTGCTCCCCGTCCTCGCCGTCATCCCCCCCGTACTCGAACTCGTCCATCGCCCCCGCCTCGGCGTCCTCCGTCTCCGCCACCGCGTCCGGCCCCCCCGCCACCAGGACGACCACCTCCCCCTCCGCCTCCCGCCGCAGCCGGTCCAGCCACGCGTCCTGCACCGACCCGGCGCAGTGCAGCATGCGGCAGCCCATCGCCGGGTCCGCCCGCACCAGGGCGGTGACGAGCCGCGCTGCCGTGAGGGCCGAGTCGCTGACGTCAGGGTGGAGCCCCGCCCTCCTGGCCTCTGTGCCCGTGAGGTCCGACTGCGGGGACGTGAACTGCCGCTGCTCCCTCCCCCGCATGGCCTCCCGGTCAAGCTCGAGCCGCGCCACCTCGGCCACAACGGCCAGGAGCCGGGGCACGGCCCAGCCGCCGGGGACCTCGGTGGCGGCGAAGCGAGGGCCGGCGACGAGCGAGGCGAGGTGGCGCATCGCGCCCCCGCGGCGGGCCCGGCGGAGGGCCATCTCCAGGGCGATGCCGACGTCGCTCTCCCGCAGGACCTCGAGGGCAGCACGGACCCGCCGCTGCGACGCCGCGTCCCCCGCCATCCCATCGAGTCGGTGCCGCCACAGCTCCGACACGCCCTGCACGATGCAGAGCTCGAGGCACGCCTGCCACGGCTCCCAGCCGTCGCGAAGCCCCGTCGCGCTGGCCCCGGAGCCCCGGCTGGAGCCGAGGGCACCGGCGGCGTTGTGGGTGGGGTCAACGATCCGGTCACCCACGACGCACGCAGCGCGGTCGGCGCGGTCCCCGCGGGACACGAGGCTGACGGCCTGAGGGTGCGACCCGTCGTTGGCGGCGGGGGCGGCGTGGCTGGACTCGTCCGGGCCGGCGACGTCGTGGGGGCTGCAGTCCCCGGCCCCGGGGGGAAGCCGGGCGGTGGCCCGCGCTTCCTCTGCCGTGTATCCGTGCGGGAGGGCCCGCCTGGGCGCGAGGAGCGCCGATCCGGCGTCCGGGACTGCGGCGAAGAGAGCGAGGAGGAGCGAGACGGCGGCCTGGTGGTCCGGGGATGCCTCTGTCTGGTCCCCGCTGGAGCGCAGCGAGACGGTGACGGTCCAGCGAAGCACCGAGGCCACGAGGCCGAGCTCGCCCGCGCCGGCGCCCCGGGGCAGCCACGGCTGCTCCAGGCACCACTGCGGGGCGGCGCACCGCCTCGGCCACGACTCGGCGTCGTTCCCGCCCTGCCCGTGCTCCAGCCCCAGGTCGGGGCCGAGGCGGACCTCGAACACGCGGAACAGCTGGGCGACGCACCGGGCGACGCGCACCCGGTCAAAGTCTCCCCGCGCGGCCCTCACAGGGTCCCGTGCCAGCCTCGCGTGCCAGGCGTCGCGGGTCAGCGCCACCAGGCCGGAGAGGAGCGAGCACACCAGCCCGCGGCCGGCGACGGGCGTGGAGGCGTGGTGGACCGCGGCGGCGACGGCGGCGTCCGCGCCTGCCGCGGCGCCGGCCGGGGCGGGAACCCCCGTTGCGGGCGGCGCACGGATCCCCGGGCCCGACACCCGCGACACGTTGGCGTCCAGGACGTGCTGGCGCAGCATGTGGCGGACGGCGAGGGCCGCGGCGTGCGCCCTCGGGTGCGCGGCGGCCGCCGCCGCCCTCGTCGTGCCGTCCTGGCCCGCGGCCTCGAGGAGCAGGTGCAGCGCGAAGAGCAGCTGCGCCCGGCTCCAGAAGAAGTGCGCGCACGCCAGCGCGTGGACGTATTCTTGCCACGGCGCCGAGGACGGGGAAGCGGCCCTCGGCCGCGGGGGGATCGCGGTTCGGAAAAAGTCGCTGTCCGGGCGCGAGTGCGTGGCCGCGCGAAGCGTCAGCCGGTATGCCACGGCCTCGTGCAGGTCCAGACAGTCCGCCACCCGGAGCGCTACCTCGTGCACGGCGAGCGACCGGGCGCGAACGTCGAGCTCGCGGCGCTCCGCAGGGTTGAGCTCCTGGGTCCCGTCCTCCGCGTGCCGCTGGGCCTCCTTGAGCTCGGTCAGGCGGGCTTCGATGGGCGTCCTGCGGAAGCGATTCCAAACGCGCGGCCGGGGGGCGGGGGGATCGGGGCTTTCGTGGGCGGCCTCGGGCGTGGCCGACGCTTGCCGGCGGTCCCTGAGGCGCGGCAGCCTATGTGCTGTGCGCACGGCGCGGCAGTTTCGCGCCCTTGTGAAGCCTGACGGCCAGGCAGCCGGCGGGCCGGAGAGAGGCCGTGCGCACGACGATGGGGGGCATCGCGGCCATTGCCGCCGTTAGTGGCGGGCTGCCATGCCGCTGGTCCGGGGCACGCACGCCCCACACCAGAGAGCAACACTCACCGCGCATCAGTACTGCGCGTCGGGTGAGAGCACGGGTTGGCTAGCCTGGCCGCAAACACTTCCAGGACGGGCTCGAGCGCCCCAATGTCCCCGCCCGTTGCGGCCCTGGCGGCGGCGACCAGCCGATCCGTGGCCGTGGCATCGGTCTCGGCCCCTTCGGTCCCCCACGGGTCGGCCATCGCCCCGGGTGGAGCGCTCGAAAACGTGGGCAGCCATTGCCGCAACGCCGGAGACCCTAGCCTCTCGGCTCTGCAGCCGGCCGGCCGCCCATAGCATCCCCGCCCAGCGGGCCCAACGACACCTCTGTGGCGGCATGGGACCCCGAGACCTCCTTGCTCTCGCCATGGGGGCGCTGGTGGTGTTTGCGGTGGTCAAGCTCGGCGGGCAGTGAGCGGACCGCGCCGGGAAGCTTGCCGCGCTGCCGAGGCCGCGCCCCGGGCCGCACCCCTTGATGCCAGTCCCCGGGGCACGTCATACTGCCATGCCGCCGTGCCCGTTTCCCCGTGCGCCGCAGGGGGGACGACGCCCAGGCCGAGTCTCTGCCCCCAGCGCCGTCCCCGCTGCCCATCCCCTCCGCCACGTCGTCTCCCAAGCCGCACCTTGCCGGAGACACGACCATGCGGCACGCGCGGGTGAAGCATACGCGGCCCCTGCTTCCCCGGGCCATGCGCGACGGGCTTGAGAATTGGTGGTCCCTGCGGCTCGCCCGCAGCGCGCCGCTGGCGGTCTTGGCAATCACCGTCGAGGAGGACGTGCTGAAGAACACGACCCGTGCGTGGCTGCGGTCCCTGTCGATGCTGCGGCCGCTGGTCCGCATCGCGGCGTTCTGCCAGTTCAAGGCGCCGTTCCAGGAGGTCCAGGCCATGGGGCACATGCCTTTTGCGGCCGTCGACCGCCTGGTCGCGCCCAACACCGGCCTTGAGGGCGGTGGGGGCGACAGGGAGCAGTCCTATCGCGCGATGGTCACGCACCTGCAGACGTCCATCGACGCGGGCCTGCACCCTGCGCCGGTCTTCTTCGGCCTGCTCGACATCGGCGCCATGTTCCCCGACGGCCAGGGGCTCATTGACACGCTCTTTGGCGTGGCCGCAGACATCCGCGAGAGGCGTCTCCCGTCCAGCGTCGCGATGGTCTCGCACGCACGCACCGCGCCAACCTTTGCCGCCGCCGGGCTGCACGACGACGGCAGGACCGGGTCGGCGTGGGCGTCGCTGGTCCGTGGGCACGAGTCCATGCGCCCCGACGCCCCAGGCGCCCTCGCCGTGGCCTTCTTCACCCCCGGGGCGGTGGAGTGGGACCTGCACGGCGGCCTGGCCGCCTGCCGCCCGTCCCACATCGGCTCCGTCGTCAGGGCCAGGCGGCACGTGTATGCCCGAGCCGCCGCACCGGGGCACCGCTCCGCCGCGGCCATGGCCTCTGCCGCCCTCGTCGACATCACACCCACCGTCCCTGTCCTCCGCCTGCCCTTTCCGCACGCCGCCATGGGCATGACTCCGGCCGCCCTCCTGGACGCCACGGGCAAGCCCATGCCCTTCGTGACCGTCGAAGAGGCAGAGCTGGCCACCTTCCACGAGGAGGTGGAGCTGGAGGGCGAGAAACACGACGTCAACGGGCACATCGTCGTCGGCTGGCGGGGGCCCGTCGCGGAGATCCTCCGGATGGAGGCAGAGGTCCCGGCGCCCGCGCCCAGCAAGAAGCCCGGGGCGGGAGACGGAGCCAAGCCCGCGCCGAGCCCGAGCGCCGCGCCGGATGCCGCGGGCCCGTCCCCGAGCCCGGGAGGAGAGGAGCAGCAGGAGGAGGTTGGGGACGCGGAGGAGGAGTCTGTGCCGCTGCTATCGGCCTTCACCACGCTGTTTCACAAGGACCGGTCGGACCCGCACGGCGAGCAGAAGTTCCAGATCCAGCGGAATACCCTCGTCGCCCTCGCGGCCATGGCACCCGACGTCGAGGTCACGGTCTTCACCACGTCGGAGCAGGTGGAGCAGCTCTGCGAGGACGTTGGCCCCGCCGTGACGTGCTCCCGCGACTTCAAGGAGAACCGCCACGGCACCCCCCTGCTCAAGAGCATGTTCCAGGCCGTGGAGCAGGCCACCGCGGCGCCCGTGTACGGCTACCTCAACGCCGACATCCTCTTCGACCGCCGGCTGGTGCAGGCCCTGCGCGCGGTGCTGCGGGGCGTGAGGGAGAAGGTGCTGCACGAGCGCGTGCTCATCGTCGGCCGCCGCACCAACTTCGACATGCCGCTCGTCATGAGCGAGCAAAGCCGGTGGCGGCTCAGCGGGGAGAAGGACCTGAAGCAGGTCGCGCACATGGGGGCCCGCGGGCGGCAGTTCCAGACTGACGCGGAGGATTTCTTCTTCATCCGCCGGGGCAGCTTCGTCTGGAGCCGCATCCCCGACTTCGTCATCGGCCGCCTCGCCTACGACAACTGGCTCGTGGACCACGCGTTCCACGACGGCATGGACCGCGTGGACATCTCCGAGACGGTGCACGCGGTGCACCAGACCGGCTCGGACGGCAACAAGGCGGGGCACAAGAAGCGGCCCGACGTGGACTGGAACAAGGACCTCGTCAGCGCGCACGGCGGGGGTTACGACCACGGCCACACGCACCACTCCAACTGGGAGACCGCGTGGCACGTGGGCTCCGAGGGGCGGGTGATGCGGCTGCGGTCCAGGCCGCTCTGGCACTCCAAGAACAGGCCCAAGGACCTAGCCACGTGAGAGGGCCATTGCATGATTGAAACCGCGTGTGCGCGAAAGTGGTGCCGCGTGCCTCGGCGGCGCAAACTGGAGGGGGCTAGGAACCGCTGCACTCTGCCCGCTGGCACCCTTGAATTTGTCACACCCAGCCCGTGCTGCGGGACCAAGACCATGCGCGTTGCTTTCCTCCACCCTGATCTGGGGCTAGGGGGCGCGGAGCGCCTCGTGGTGGACGCCGCCATGGCCTTGAAGATGGAGGTGAGAGCGCCGGCCGCCGCGCGCAACGCCCCCTCCCCCGCACGGCCGGGTCGGTCGTGGCCCCGAGGCGAATGCTCGTGTACTGCTGGAACGATCCGGCCGTGGCATGGGCCAGCTACACCCGCCGGAAGGGGCCAGACGCACCTCACGCGGCCTTTGCGAGCACACGCCCATCGCAGGGGCACGACGTGGACATGTTCACGTCCCACTACGACCCAACCAGGGCGTTTGACGAGGTCAAGGGCGGGCGGTACTTTGGCGTGACCGTGTACGGCGACTGGATGCCCAGGGAGGTGCTCGGCATGCTGCACATTCTGTTTGCGATGCTTCGCAACGCATGGCTCGCCCTGTGCGTGGGCATGTTCCACGGTCCGTACGACATCATCATCTGCGACCAGGTGAGGCAGGAGCGGCCGGACGCCGCGCTCGTGAGCGCTTGCTGCCCTATGACACGTGTGCGGACGCGACCTCGGCGCTTGCGCCCGCAGGTTTCGGTCAGCATCCCCGTCCTGCGCATGGTCGCGCCCGGTGCTAGGGTCCTCTTCTACTGTCACTTCCCGGACCAGCTGCTGAGCCCGCGCAAGTCCGCTCTCAAATCGCTTTACCGGCTCCCGTTCGACGTTGTGGAGGAGATCACCACCCTGATGGCAGACCGCATCGTCGTCAACTCGCACTTTACCGCTGGGGTGTTCGCGGAGACGTTCCGGCTGGCCTGCGGCGTCAAGCCCGCCGTGCTGTACCCATGCGTCAGCATCGATGAGACGCTCACCTTGTGAGCCCGTTGCGGCCCTTCGCACCCCTCCCCACGATGATCGACGATCCCCCTCCCGCGCTGTGCCCCTCGCCTCCCGCTCGTCCGGCCATTCCCGCTCGTTCCGCCACCGCCCCACCCCTCGCCCGGCCCTTTTTGCCCTGCGACTCTTCCGCTCCTCCGGTCCCCTCCCGCGCAGCGAGGCCCCGACCGCCGCGCGCCCCACGATCCTGTCCATCAACCGCTTCGAGAGGAAGAAGGAGCTCCGGGTGGCCGTCGATGCCCTCGCCGCGATGCGGGCGGGCGCGCCCCCGGGCAGCGTGGAGCGCACGGCACGCCTCGTCATGGCCGGGGGCTACGACCCGCGCCTCGCGGAGAACGTCGAGTACCACGCGGAGCTGCGCGGGCGGTGCGAGGAGCTCGGCCTCGCGGCGCACGACGCCGAGGGCGGCTACGAGGCGGACCGCTCCGAGGCGGCGGCGGCCGCCGACGTCCTCTTCGTGCGGAGCTTCAGCGACTCGGACAAGACGGCCATGCTCCGCGAGTGCTCCGCTGTGGTGTACACCCCGTCGGGGGAGCACTTTGGCATCGTGCCGCTCGAGGCCATGGCCCAGTTCCGACCCGTGCTGTGCGTCGACGACGCCGGGCCCAAGGAGACCGTGGTCCACGGCGACACGGGCTTCCGCGAGGAGCAGTCGGCGGGGGCCTTCGCCGCCAGGATGCGCGAGCTGGTGCGCTCCCGGCCCCTCGTGGAGCGCATGGGCCGGGCGGCGCGGGAGCGCGTGACGTCCACCTTCACTCTCGGGGCGATGCGCCGGGAGCTAGGACACCTCATCGTCCAGATCGTGGAGCGCCCCGCCGCGCGCGTGCTGTCCGCCGCGCTCATGTGGGGGGTCTGCGCGTGCGCGTGCGCGGCGGCTGCAGCGGCGGCAGCGGGCCTTTTCTGAGTGGCGAGCCGGTGCGCGCGAGGCCTCGATTCCAGCACTGAGCACCAGCGGTTCGATGATGACCGTGCTCCGCATGCACACTCCTTCCGCCGCCCCTGCTCTCACTGGCGCGCCCCCGGTGCCGCCCGCGCCCTCGTCCCCATCACCCTGGACGCGGCCTTGGCCTCGCTCCCCACCGCATACCCGTCGATGTCGTCGCGCATCTGCCGGACGCGGTCCCGGCCTGTGCGATTCGCCCGCTCCACCTCCTCCGTCGTGGCGCGGAAGCGGGTGGCCTCCACGGGCTCCAGCGCGGCGTTGAGCCGCTGGTCGTTCACCCTCGAAAAGGGCAGCGTGCGCCAGAGCGTGTCCATGTCCACGCCCCCTGGCCCCAGGAGGCAGGGCCGCCACGCCGTCGTGGCCGACGCCTCCACGCTGACGCCGGGGCCCGCGTCGGCCGTGAGCAGCGCGTCCCCGGCGCAGCTCACGGGGAAGCGCGACCCCGTCTCGGGGCGGTGGCCCTGCGTCATCGAGCCCGGGAAAAGGAATCCGGCCTTGAACGAGGCCGGGAACGCACGGAGACGCCGCAGGATGACGCGAGAGGGCGGGCTCACGTCCGCGTGCGCGACCGAGGCGAACGCCGCCACACCCGCCCGGCCCGGCGTGAGGCGAGACACGAGAACGCGGAAGCGAGGCAGCGACACATCGCCGGGCGCACCGGCGCTCGGGTCGGCCCCGGCGTGCGCAGAGGCCAGCGCCTCTTGCACAGACGGCTCCTCGGCGGGCGGGCCCGAGGTGTCTTCGCCGGCGGCGGGCGGGAGCAGCATGCGCACGGCGACCAGGTACGACAGGCCGAGCCCGGTGTCGTCGCGGACATGGACGTCCCCGAGGTGGGAGCGCACCATGCAAGCGAGGAGCACGCCTCGCTCCACCGCCCGCTCCGACTCGGGGGACCGCTGGCCGAGCACCACCCGCCCGGGGACGAGCCTGGCGCACTGCCCGAGGTGAGTGCCGATCGGCAGGCCGTAGTCCTCCTCTACCGCCGCCAGCAGCTCCACGGCCGCGGCCTGCACGAACGGGTTCTGCTCCGGCCTGGCCGCGTCCGCCCACGCCAGCGGCTCGGACCACGCCTCTCCCGTGTCCAGCGAGAAGCTGTCCATGGTCAGGACGGGCGTCGCGCTCGGCCCGACGCGGAGCGAGTGGCGGATGATGCGAGACCCGTCGTGGATCGCAACGCGGGTCGCCACGGTCCCGCGCTTCTCCATAGGGCCGGCCTTGGCCAGCGCCGAAATCGGCCACGGGTTTGCCTGCAGCGGCCGGGTGGCGGTGGGCGGCTGCCCCAGCGCGCGATCGGCCCGGGCTGCGCTGAACTGCAGCGCCACCGCCGGAAGCGACAGCCGGCTGACCCCCGCAAGCCCCTCGCTCGGCTTGCCGGACACTGCGCACTTGGCCGCGAACAGCCGCACCGGACCCAGGATCCCGTGTCGCATCCCCGGGTCCGCGGCCCAGCCGGCCGGGCGGAGCAGGCCTCCAGACTCCACCCTGAGCGGGTCGTACCCGGCAGGCTCCAGGAGCGCTCTCGGGCGCTCCGGCTCCATCACAGCGGCGTCCCCGAGGCCCTCCGACACCATCGAGCCCTCGGCAGCTCGGCCGGCGGTCCGCCGCGAGGCAGCCCACGCGGCATTCCCGAGCGTGATGGCACGCTTCGCGGCCCCGCGCAGCCTCCCGGTGCCCGGCACCGCCTTGCCGACCGCCCGGCCCGGCTCCTCTCCGCCGGTGGCGACGTCGTGCCGCTTGCCGCTGGCAGCCGCGCCAGGGCCGTCCAGCACGACGCTGCGAAGCAGCGCGACGAGCTCGCTGAGGACGAGGTCGGGCGCCGACGTGACGCTCTTCGGCCGCGAGAGCCAAACTACCGACGCGTCGAACCTTGCGATCTGGTGCCCGACGGGCCGCCCCGCATCCGGCTGCAGCATCAGCTGGCGCGGAAGCACGCTCACGAGGGCGAACGATCCGTCCCCGCTCGGCACCACCGCGGACAGCAGGCGACCCCCGCCGGTGCGGCTCGCGGCCGAAGCGGGGAGGCTGTCCCAGATCTGCAGCCTGACCGAGCGAGCGCCGCGGGACTTGGCGCGCGGGACGCTGCTCTTCGGCGTTTCAGCGCTCCCGCCCGGCTCAGAGGACGAGCCGGCAGACACCGCTGCGCCCGCGGCGTTGCCGTTGGTGCCCGTGGCAGCGCGCTTCGACGCCGTCCTGAGTGACTGCAGCTCAGAGTCCACGCCCACCGCGTCCATGTCGCCGATCGCGCCGCCGCCTGCGCCCGCGCTCGCGGCCAGCCGCGGGGGCATCTGCTCCCACTCCTTCAGCCGCCGCACTGCCGCGTGCATGAAGGCGTCCCCGGCGAAACGGCCCTGCGGAGCGCGGATGAGGCTACTGGCCGCGCCCTCGGCCTGTGCCGCCATGCGCTTGAGAAGTCGGACGGCGCCGGGGTCCTCGTACGCCTGCATGAGCTCGTCTTCGCGGACGAAGGAGAGCCAGCACCGCCCCGTGACGAGGTCCCGCGACTCGATCACAAATGCCTCGGCCGCGTGCTCGTCCAGCTCCCAGCGGCGCACCTTCTCCCCGGTGCGGCGCCTCTTCCTGGCATCCGCGGCCCGCGCCCTGTCTCGGGCGTCGGGCTCATACTGGCCGTGCACGCCGCGCCGGAGGATCTGCAGCGTGGGGTGCTGGGAGGCCCGGGTCAGCGCCTCGTGGGCCGCCTTGACGGCCGTGGCCTCCTCCCCGCCGCTGGCCCCACGGCGCATGGCCGCAGCGGACACGGCAGCCTTGACGGTGTCCATCGACGGCAGCGCCGCCCCGCTGAAGCCGGCGGCCTGGAGCCGCTCCCTGTCCTGCCTCCCCTGGGAGCCGGCATCGAGCCGGCGGATGCCAACGGCAATGATTCCGGACCGCCTGTCCGGAACGGCGAGCGCAGGGCGGAAGGCCTGGATGACGCTCTCGCTCGCGAGCATCGCCTTGACAGCCAACCCCGCGGCCAGGCTGACCGGGTCAGCGCCCGGCGCGTGCGCCTTGGGCTTCTGGCGGCCATCACCCGGCGTGCCGAGCTTCTTGTCGCCGTGCCGCCGCTTCCTCGCTCTCGCTTCGTCCCGCACAAGCAGGGCGTTCGCCCTCTTTGCCTCCCGCTGCTCGACTGTGAGCACGCGGGCGGGTGCCACAGCCACCCCGAACGCGGCCGTCGACTTTGCGGGAGGCGACTCAACACGCCCGAAGCCACCGGAGCTGCTTGACTTGCGCTCCGCGGCGGGTCGTGACGGCGCGCCGCCCGCCCGCTCCTCGTCGCTCTCGCTCTCCGCTGACCCGTCACGGGCCTGCTCCCGCCGCTCGGCGGCGTCAAAGGTCTTTGCCGGCGCATGGAGGGCCCCGGCGGAGAACACATCGGCGATTGCCGACGCTGCCAGGGACAGCGCGTGGGAGCGCCTCGTCCTGGCGGCCTCTTCTTCGCTCAGCACCGGGGGCGGCCTCGCGCCCCGCAGACCGAGGCGGCCGTGCCCGACAGACGGCTCGGCCGAGCGGTGCTCCCCCTCCTCCCCTGCCACGCCGTCGCCGGCCAGCGCGCGGTCGTCGCCCCCGTCGTCGGGCTGCACGTCGCCCATCGCAAGCGCCTCCTCGTAGCCGTCCTCCCCGGCGACGGGCCCGGCCTGCCTCCGCATCGACTCGGCGCGCGACGCCCGGCTCTCGGACTCCGCCGCGATGAGCTTGTTCACGGTCCGCTGGTTGGCTGCCCGGCGCCGGAGCGCGCGCTGCACCTTTGCCGCGGCCACCTCCTCCCTCGCCCTGCCGGCCGCCAGCGCGTCGGCCTGCGCGCCCTCCAGCTCCATCGTCCGCCCCACGGACTCCCTCGCCTGCTCCATCAGCAGGCTGAACGTCGGCGCCGTGCCGGGGCGGGCCCCTCCCCCCGCCTCCTTGGCGCCCGGTGCAAGCTCACCCCCGGCTTGGGTCAGGGAGCTTGCGGCTCGGCGGGGCCCAGAGCCGGCTCGCAGCTGCGTTCTGGGGCCGCTCGGTGTCATGACGGTGCTTGGCCTCGCGCCATGAGCGCCGCTGCCAGAGTGGCGTGACGATCGGCCCCTGCTGGGCGAGCTGGCCCGGCCTCGTCGTGAGCCATACACAGCCGCCGTAGTCGCGGGGCGGGATGCATCCGGCTCCCACAGGACCGAGCGGGTGTGTTGGCTCGACCCCGGGCCTGGGGGCCCGAGCCACGGAGCGCGGTCATCGCCGGGGGCGGAGAGAAGCCGCCGCTGCTCCTTCGCCGAGCGGGACGCGAGGTCGCGCGCCGAGGGCGTCAGCGAAGGGACCGAGGCCCCCGCGGAGGCCGCCATCCGCCCGTCACCTTGGTCCGGCCGCGCGGCCCGGGGGAGGTGGCGGGAGAGCCCGGCCGTCGGGAAACGGTCGGTCCCTGCGAGCACCGTCGATGGCACGGCCGCGTCCTGCAGGTGCACCAGGGGGTGCCCCCTGTGCTGGCTCGCCCTCGGGTCCCCCGCCCTGACGCCAGTGCCCCCGCTCATCGGGATCTTGATGCGACCCGACTCCGCGGTCAGGCCCTCGACGGCGTGCCTCGCGCTCGACGGCGAAAGCATCCCGCCGGCGGCGGCGCCAGCCCGGGACAGCGGTGAGGCCATCCTGGACGCGAACGGGGGTGCGCCGTGGGGGCTCCCGAACAGCTCTGCCGGGGTCCCCGAGGAGAGGCGAGACCACTCCCTCGCCAGCACCGCCGCGTCGTCCCCGGCGTCGTCCTCGTCCTGGGCGCCCCGCTCCGCCCACTGCGGGCCCGACCCGCCCATGCGCGACGACCTCACGTGGGCGTACGCCCCGGGGTCCGCGCGCCCGATCTTGTCCGCCGCCAGCACCGTGCTCCGCGAGAGGTGCTTCCCCCCCCGCCGCCCGCGCGCCCCGCCGCCGGGCATCCCTACCGTGGAGGGCCGGGCGCGGTCCGATGCCGACCGGATGTGGCTGGCGATCGCGTGCTCGTCGTCCTCGGCGCCCGCGAGCCCGGGCGCGTCCCGCCCCGCAAGGCCGAGGCCGAGAGAGTCGTAGAGACCCGCGGTGGCCTTGTCCCGGTGACGGCGGAGGCCGCGGGACGACCGCGGCGGGCGAGCGGACGCCTTCACGGTACCCAGGGCCTCAAGCGCTGCGTCGTCCGGCTCGACTCCTGACGATCGGATCGCCGCCGACGCCGTCGACGCCTGCCGCTGCCGCCGCTCCCGCATGTGCTTCATCCGCAGCGGGGTCCCCTTGCCGTCCTGCAGCGGGGCCACAGAGGGCGCGGAGAGCTCGCGGGACACGCCGTACGGAGAGGTCGCGGGGCGGTGGCGGGCGGGGGAGCCGGCACCCGGCTGCCTCGCGTGGACGCGCTTCGCCCACGCCCGGCGCGCTCGCTCCCCCATGATGCTCACGAGCGCGCGCCCCGGGGGCTCCCCGACGAGCATGGCCTCTGCCATGCGCGAGAGCACGAGGAAGCACCCCTCGCAGACCGCCGCGGTCTTGAACTGGAACATCGAGTCGTCCCGGTACGCCGACGCGTAGTCGCTCGCGGACAGGGTCGGGTGCAGCACGGAGATGGTCGGCGGGACGGGCCCCACGGCGCTGGCGGCGGCCGCGGCCCGGGAGACGCCCTGAGACGGACTGACGCCGGCCGCGGCCTCTGCGGCGGCGACGGCCACGTCGTAGTCGGCCGCGATGGCCCGGGCGACGGATACGCCGTACAGACCGACGCCGCCGGCGGTGGCGAGCACGCCGCCGGGCAGCTGGCCGCTGTGGTCGGCGGGCCAGGCCCGCCCGTGGGCCGGCACGAGGTCGTCCCCGACTCTTTGAGCCGCGGCGATGACGTGGACGCCCTGCAGGGACGGTACGTCGCGCGCGGCGAGCGGCTCCAGGCCGAGGTGCTGCAGCAGCGCGGCGTAGTGCGCCATCAGGGTCTTGTACGGCACCCGGCGGTCCCGCGAGGCGCCGGAGGCCCCGCAGCTCGGGCACTGGCCCTGCCGCAGCGGCTGGATGACGCCAGAAACCTGCGAGGTCGAGACGCTCCCGGCCGGTCTGACCCGCTCCAGCCGGTGCCTCGGTGCCAGCAGCGTCGATGTCTCTGCCGTGGCCCTGCCCTTGGTGGACGCGATGCGGACGTGGTCGTCGTCCGGCTGGTCCCACGGCACCGGCGACTGCGCACCGGCTCTTCGTGCCCGTGTGCTGGCCTTCTGGTCAATGTCTGCAGCATTGGTCCTGGAACTACCGACCGTCGGTAGTCGCCCTGGCTCGGTCTCCCCCTGGTCGGCGTGCCGGCTCTTGGTCCGGCCCGTTTCCAGCCAGGTGTGCCACCGGGCATGCCGTGCCTTGATCCCCGTTCGCGCGGCCGACTGCACGAGCCAGCCCGGCGCGCCGGATGCGGCGGCTTGCTCCCCGGCGGCTCGGACCCCCTCCGCCGCCGCGGTGCCAAGGATGCTGTCCACCAGCTCGTCGGGCCCGATGGGCGCGCCGAGGGCGAGGCGGCCGCCTCTTGGCTGCAGCCCTGGCGCGGTCAGCGGCCGGATGCCCCCGGCCAGGTCCGCGGACCTCGCCAGCGGCACCGACGGGTCCGCCGCCCTGGTCGTGTCCAGCGCGCCGAGCGTGGAGCGCGGCCGGGACAGGCCCATCGTCGACGCCTGATTGACGGTCGACGGAGCCTGGCTCGTCGCTCGCTTGCCCCGCTGCTCAAGCTGGCGGGCCCGCGCCCTGCGCCGGATCTCGGCGCCCGACGATGCCGACGATCCCGTCGACGGCCTCCCTGACCGTGAGTGGGCCCCTCCCGAAGCCCCGCCGCCGGACGCGGAGCCTTCGCCGGTGACGGCCGACGCCAGCAAGGCGCCCGGCTTTGGCCCCTCCACGCGCGCGGACACGGCGCGAAGGAGCCACAGCCGCCCGTCGGACCCCAGCTTGCAGTCCACGACCAGGCGGCTGAGGCGCACCTTGAGGTTGGTCACTTGCGCGATGTGGTACGCGATGGTCTCGCAGAGCTCCTGCAGCGCCTCGGGCAGGACCCTGCCCCGAACGGGCTCGAGCTCGGTGCTGTGCGGCGCGCCGTCAAAGGTCACACCGCGCTGAAAGACCGAGCCAAGCCCGGCCGCGGCCGCCCGGCGAGCTGCCTCGTCGGCGTCGGGCGTCCCCTCCTCGTGCTCCCTGCCTCCGGCCCGCCCGCCCCCGGCGTAGAGCTTGGTCAGGTTGACGCGCTTTTCCGCCAGAAGCAGGCGGGGCGCCCACGTGGCCCTGATCACGTGGTTGCAACGGCCGGCAGGCTCCGTGAAGCGCTGCAGGACGGCCCGCCGCGGCAGCCTGGCAGTGCGCAAAGCGCGCAACGCGTCGGCGTCCAGGTACTCCACCACGAACGGGCTGCCTCCGTCCTCATCGCCGGCCCGGCCCGGCCGAATGAGCTCGGCGACGAGGTCGCCGCGGCGACGCGGCGCCGTCGTGGCCGAGGGCTCCCCATCGAGAAACTTGGACACCACTGTGTTCATGTCGAGGTTGCGGTCATGCCTGCGCTTGATCGCGCCGTCAGCGCCGGTGAGGAGCCACGCGACGGGCGTGCGACCGTGGATCAGCACCGTTTCGGGAACAATGACGCCCTCTGGTCCGCGCTCGAGCCCATCACGGACCCAAAGGTGCCGGAAGAGGCTTGCGGTGACCTGCTCCCCGTCAAGGGGGAACCGGGACAGGTCCATGTGTCAGCCTGCGCAAGCGCGGCGGTGCGCCCCAGCCTGGGCCGGCGGTCACCGGCACCGGCGGCCAGCCCCGATAAACCGCGTGTGCCAGAATTCAACCCCAAGGTCAATGAGGCCTGGATGGGCGGCGGGTGCCGGCAGGGCCGAGGGAGCTGACGGCCCGGCACGGCCATCCGTGTTGAATCGCCAGCTTGCCAGCTAGCCTGTCAAGGCAAACGCTTCTCCGGCTCGGCCGCGCGGCCGTTCCTCCTTCTCGTGTTGTTTGGCCCGGAAAGGCAACCGAACAGCCGGCTGGACGGGCCGGACGTGCGCGCGGCTTCGTTTGCCCTTGCCCGTGCTTCCATCGGTCCGTCGACAAGCCCTTGGCATCCCGATCGCGGGTGCAAGGCTGAGCGGCTTCGGGGTGTTCTTGGGTCTGTGATGCACCTGTGGCGGGGTCGCTTGGTGAGGCCAACCAGAAGCGACCACCCCCACCATCGTCCCTCGTCTCTCCTGCATCTACGGCACGCACCAGGAGTGCTCGAGCCACGAACAGCTGAAGGCCAGGGGCAGCCAACTAGCCAGTGACATTCGAGGAAGGCTAGTTGGGCCGTTGGTCCGGAAGCACGAGGCTCTGCGACGTCGCTCTCGGAAGCAAAGGAGTGCTCTCGCAGCGCGATGGAATAGGCACTGAGCCTTCCAGTCATGGCTGACGGCATCCAAACCAACAGCGAGGTCACGTTCGGGGTCGAGACCTACGGTGAGCGCGTGCGGAGCCCGGTATTCCTTGCCTCCGGCGCGGACGCCCTGCTGACCTCCGCCGTGACCGCCGCCTTCCTGCCCTCCCCCACGCAGCCCGGGTCGTTGTCATCCTCGTCAGTGCGGCCCAGGCTGTCTTTTACTACGTTCAGAGGCAGAAGGTGAGCCCTTGCGGTCCATGGGAGCGCCTGGGTGGCGCGTGTCGAATCGGTCTGCTTGGGCGTTTGCTTGCCCCCTGCATTGCCCGGCAAGCCTTCCCTTGATGAGCCCGTGCTCCCATGAACCCGCAGAAGCAATGCGGGTGGGAGAAGCTGTACACTGCCGTCGCCGAGACCATCACGGTGAGGCGACGAGACACTGCGCTCGTCGTGAAGGCTAACCGCTGGAACAGCTGCATAATCTCGCTGCGCCCATCTTGCCCGGGCGGACTCTTCTTTGCCGCAGTACATCATCGTGACCTCTCTGGGATCGGCGGGAGTCGTGACGGTTGCAGGACGGCCTTGGCTCTGGCCCCGCTACGCCGGGTGGCTCTCGACGTGAGCTTCCAGCACGAGCAACGGCCCAGGCGAATATACTTCGGACCACGGGCGCGTGCCTCGCACGCATTTCACACTTCGCGGTGCCATGCCCCATCACATGCCGCGGCTGTCCTTCCTCTCCCCTGATCCCAACGCAGCTGCCCGGTGCTGCTCATCGATGTCAGCATGATCCCGATGCCGGCAGCTCGAGAGCCGGGCCAAGCCATGACCTCGATCCTCGCGTTCCAGCTCGTTGTGCTCCTTGGTCAGACGAGCATCTTCTTCAGCGACCCCGGCACCCGCCTCGCGTTGTTCATCGCCGCCGTCGTCTGCGGGCTCTATGTCTTCAAGCTGGTCTTTGACACCTTTGTCCGCGCCTGGCGCTCCTTCCCGGACAACGAGCCCGCCATGCGCAACGGCCTCATCATGGCAGCGCTCACATTCTTCAGCGGGTGAGACCGCCCCCCGTGGCAGCGGGGCCGGCCCGCACCCTATCAGTCGCGCACCGACCCACCGGCCCCCCCCCCCCCCCCCCCCCCCCCCCCCCCCCCCCCCCCTTTTCCCCCCCCCCCCGGGGGGGCCTCCCCCCTGCCCCTTCCCCTGGGCGCGGGGGGGTTCGCGCCCCCCCCGGCCCCCGG
>Ga0136560_1000091_pt1 | contig 34254 bp, 7 predicted proteins | sample AntRauMeHopE1497_FD_104925 | JGI IMG/M metagenome (GOLD analysis project Ga0136560, IMG submission 104925) | Saline lake microbial communities from Rauer Islands, Antarctica - Metagenome Hop E1 #497 | ecosystem: Environmental > Aquatic > Non-marine Saline and Alkaline > Saline | place... | reverse complement strand
GTCCAAGGACGAGGAGCAGTCCAAGGACGAGGAGCAGTCCAAGGACGAGGAGCAGTCCAAGGACGAGGAGCAGTCCAAGGACGAGGAGGAGAAGTCCGAGAACGAGACTAAGGTGGAGACGGTCGACCAGTCCGAGGACGACGGTGACGTTGAGATCGACCAGGACAAGGAGGAGGAGCCCGAGCTGGAGGTGAGCACGGAGATCTCGGGCCTCGAGGACCTCATCGCCGCCGTCCGCAAGGCTCACGACAGGGTGGATGTCGCGAGGGCCAACTCGGCAGAGCTGCAGCAGAGCCTCGAGGCGCTCGAGCTGCACCAGTCGCGCGTCAACGCGGCCGTCAAGGCCGCCGAGCAGCGCCTCCTGGAGCTCAAGGGCGAGGAGGAAACGGAGGCGCTGCAGGCAGAGAGCGAGGCGTCGTCGGCCCTCGCCGCCCAGAAGGAGCTTCGCGACGCCACGGAGGAGGAGAAGAGCCGCGCCTCGGCGCTGGTGGACTCTACGTCGGCCCGGGCGACGAAGCTGCGAAGCGCGGCAGACAAGAAGGCCGAGGCCGGCAAGGCCGTGCTTGAGGGCGCGGTGACCAGTGCCAAGGCCGTGGTGGACCACGTCGCGGCCGTGAAGGTGGACGCGGCAAAGGCCGGGACGGAGCTGACGGAGGCTGAGGCCGCGCTGGACGGCGCGTCAGAGGCGCTGCGGGCGGCCCAGGCGACGGGACTGTCCAGGCAGGGCATGCTGGAGGTGGTGGAGCGCTCTGCCCTGATCTCAGGCATGGGGCGGCAGTCGTCCGGGGCGAACCTCACGACGATGGACGAGGTGAAGGGCGTCGCGTCCCGCGTCAAGCAGGCGGTCATGGCGCTCGCAGCGAGGGTGAGGGACGGCGTGCGCCACTTCCGGGAGGTGGCCTGGCCGATGCGGGCCTTTGAAATCGGCACGATCAGGGACGAGGCCCCCAAGCTTGTGATGTCGATGAAGGAGAAGGTGCGATCGAGCCTGGGCTACCGTACGGCCAGGTCAGGCGCGGAGGTGGCGACCGTGCTGGAGGCGGCGACGATGTCGAGCCTCGACGCGGTGATCGGGACGACGCACGGTCTGGCGGAGGAGGCGGCGTCGATGACGCGCGACCTGGACGCGGAGTCCATGGCGCTCCTGAAGCACAGGCCTGTGCGGGAGGAGCACGAGAAGTACGAGCAGGAGCAGGCGGACCAGCGCAAGCGGACCAGCACCAACTGGACGCAGGGCGTCTCCCCCGTCACGAGCATCACCAACATGATCAAGGGCCTCGCCGCCCGCGTGGCCCTGCGGGTCAAGCACGCGGTGTCCAAGCCCAAGACGCTGGAGTCCAGGCTGACCGAGAAGCTCCGCGAGGTGGAGCTTGCGGCCGTATTCGACGAGGCCAGGCAGGAGGCCGAGGACTTTGGCGGCCCAGAGGCGGTGAGGGACCTAGAGCGGCGCATCATGCTGTGGAAGGACGCGCGGAAGCACGCGGAGGGGCGGCACGCCTTCGCGGTGTTCTGGATGGCCGCGGAGGACGCCGCTGCGGCGGTCAAGCTCGCGGTCCAGGTGCTGCGACGGCGCTTCGTGCAGCCGGCCAGCGTGGTGGTGCCCTTCGCGCCGCCCCGGCCGCACATGATCCAGGCGAGCCCGGCGCCGAGGCAGCCCGGCGGTGGCGGCCCTCAGGACCAGGACCAGGGCGTGGGCCTGGGCGAGTGGAGAGAAGGAAGCGGCGGGAAAACAACCGGCGAGTCAGGGCAGGGCGGACAGGGCAAGGGCAAGCCGACTAGCTCGCCCGGACCGTCGGTCAGAGATGGATCTGACGAGGACGAGACCAAGCCGTACCGCCGCCCGCCTGCCATGGACATCACACCCCGGGAGAAGCGCCTCGAGAACTACCCGAACCTGTTCGTGCGCAACCCCGCCGAGGCGTACGTGCCGCCCTCGTGGCAGGTGCCGGGGCCCGGCCCGGTGATGCCGCCCGTGCTGCCGGCGACGGGGGGCGGAAGCATCTTCAGGGAGAAGCGCGGCATCGCCTCTGCGGCCGAGGTCACGGAGCATCTGACGAAGGAGGCCAACGCGGAGCACGTTCTCGGCGACCAGGAGGAGGCTCTCGGGTTCCAAGACGGCCGCAGCTGAGGCCCGCCGTCCCGAGCATCGTCCGGGCAATTGAATGTGTGCATGTTTTGTGTTTGTGCCCTGCACGAGCAGCCAGAACGAGGGCCTTCAGCTTGCAAGCGAGCGGCAGATTTCAACCATAGACCAAGCATTCGTTTCGAAGCCATTGCGCCGCGCCGGGATCATTGACCGAGGCCAACACCGTCGCAGCCTGGCATCCGTTCACTCTGGGGAGCCGTCAACCCTTGAAGAGCACTTGCGGCCGGGGGGCGCCCGAGAAGGGGCCTGTCCGAGCCTCAGCCTTTGCGGGCAGCGCCCTGGCTCGACACCGAGTGTCGGTGGGTTGCCGCGCCGGTTGGCGAGCCAGCGGCGCTGAGCGAGTCGCTGCCTGACGCCCTCCGCCAGGCTTCGACGTCACCCGGCTCGGGAAGCGACGAGCGGCGCGGGCGAACCCGCCCCGGGCCGCGCGTGAGCAGCTCCGCCGCCGCGGCCTGCTTCGCCGTGCCTGCGACCCGGCTCCCCGCCCTTGGTCGCCCGGCCTGTCGCACCGAGGCGCCGGTGAGCAGAGCCAGCGCGCGCTGCATGTCCGTCAGCTGCTTCTGCTGGGCGACGAGCATGGCTCGGAGCGTCTCGACGGTTGCCGACTCGGGATGCGGCGAGGCGTCGCTGCGGCGGCGCCGGCTGGTCGGTCCGCCCTCCATGACCATGCTGCGGAACGAGGACCCCACGCGCGGCGAGGGGCCGGCCGGCGGCGGGGGCGGTGAGCGGCCCTCGAACTTGGCATCCGGGCCAGCACGCGGGGCGGCAAAGCCGGAGAGCATGTCGAAGCGACGTGGCATCCCCCCCTCGCTCGCAGCCATGGGGGTCCAGCGGGCGCCTGACGATCCAGGCCCCGAGTCGTCGGCGGTGACCAGCGGCGCCTTCGACAAGCGTGCGGGCCGCCCGGACGCCCGGCGCATGCGCGCCGACACGACGCCGTCACGCGACGCCCCGCTGTCCCTGGAGCCGGTGAAGGCCGAGTGGCGGTGCGGCCTGTCGCCCGCCCGGCCCTCCTCGCTCCCCGTGGCCGCCTCGTCATCGTCCTGGTCGCCGGAAGCCGCGTCCTCGTCCTCGTCCTCATTCTCGTCATCCTCGACCAGAGTGCTCCCCGCATCGGCAGTGTCAGTGCCGGGCGTCATCGTCCGGCCGACGAAGGAGCCGGCCCGGCCTCCTCCCGACGCCTCCCTGCCCACCTCGGCGGGGTCTGCTGCCAAGCCTTGGCCCGCCGCGCTGGCGCCTTCCTGGATCGTCTCGAGGCCTGACTCGTTCGGCCCCTCCCCGAGGGCACCGGCATCGAGCCCCACCACCTCTGACGCGTGGCTGATCGCGCCGTCCGAGTCCTCGCCGTCGTCGAGCTCCGGCCGAACGTCGTCCTCTGCCGCGCCGCCACCGGCCCACGGCTGCGACACCGGCGACCACAGCTGCTGCGGGGGGAACCCGCCGGAGTAAGCCAGGCGGTGATCGGGCCCTGCGCCGTACGGCCCTCCGAGCAGGGCGTCAGGGAACGGCGTGGCCATCGGGTCCTGCATCCCCGCGTCGTCCATGCCTCCCATCATCTGCTGCGACTGTATGTCCTCGGGGAAGTGCCCAGCGGCCACGAGCTGCCTCGCCTGGTCTCGCGAGTACCCGAGCTTGGCCCACCCCCTCAGCCCCTCGAACTCTCGGTACACGGTCGTGAAGTTGGAGCCGATGATGCTGATGGGCAGAGCCAGCACGATGATGCCGGCGAGCTGGAGGAAGGAAGCCACCAGCTTGCCGATGAACCCTGTGGGCGCGAGGTCGCCGTAGCCGGTGGTGCTCGCGGTCACGATGCTGCGAGCGGGAAGGGGGTCAAGAGGTGAGCGGGCGATGCAGGACGGAGAGGAGGCAGCAGCCAACCGGGCAGCGCGCAACGAGGGCGGTGCCGGAGCGTGTGCAGGGTGCGGTGCGGGGGGCCTCTCTCACCAGAACCAAAAGGCTGCCATGATGCTGGAGAATGGTGACTCCTGCCTCCCCGTGCCCGTGACGTCGGGGCGCATCCACAGGCCGGTGTCCGGATCGTACTCGCCGCTCTCGGCGTAGAACATGATGGCGCCGAAGAGGACGATGCCGAGGATGACGAAGAAAAAGGTCAGGAAGAGAGCGTAGGCCGACTTTGCGAGCGACTTGGCGATGATGGCCACGCCGGAGGAGCGGCGGCCCAGCTTGAGGACGCGGAGGACGCGGGCGACGCGGAGGACGCGGAGGACGGAGAGCGCGACGCCGCTGTCCGAGGGGCCGCCGTTGTTGGACGCGACGACGATGGCCTCGACGTAGAAGGGCGCGATTGCCGCGAAGTCGATGAGGTTCATGGCCGTGGTGAGGAAGACCCAGAGCTTGAGGCGGGCGCGGGGCGAGCCGCAGGTCCTCCACACCGACCGGCCGCAGCCCGTGGCGCAGGGCGGAAGAAGGCACCACGCGCAGGCGCTGCGCTGCGCGGCGGCGCAGCAGGCGCAGCACCAGGTCCCGGACATGCCCCGCTGAGACAGGCGCTTGAGGAACTGCGCGCGCGCCCGGGCCCGCTCCTCGTCCGACGAGGCGGCCCGGACGCGTGCGTGGTACTGATCCTCGATCGACTCGGCGGACATCTTGACCCCGAGGTCCTCCCACTCGTCGGCGTCGTCGTCACCGTAGTCGTCGTCGTCCGTCCCGTCGATCCGCCGCGCCTCGGCCAGGCAGTCGTTGAAGCCGTCGATCGACCGGCTCCGCGCCCGTCCGGACACCGGCGAGGCCGCCGGGGCCCCGCCGCCCGGGCCTGCCTCCGCCGCGGGCGCGGCACCGTCGGCCGGCCCCCCGCTCGGCTCGTCCCCCTTCGTACCCGAAGTCATCACCGCGGGGCCGGAGCGGTCATCTCCCCCGTCCGAGCGGGAGTCGTTCGCCTCCCCGTCCTCCTCCTGCCCCTCGTCATCGTCACCGTCCCCGAACAGGTCTGCAGAATACTGGTCGGACAGCGGCGCCGACGAAACGGATAGGAGCCGGCCCACGAACTCGACGGTGAAGAGCACCACGGCCACTGCCTCGAGGACGGAGAGCGACGGGATGTCGCCCCCGCGGATCCGGAACTCCCGCACCTCCCTCGTGCTCTCGACGCACATCACCACGATGCTGGTGACGATGGCGACGAGGATGAGCCAGGCAAATGCCTGGCCCAGGATCGAGTCGGTCAGGGACAGGAGCTTGTACGCGCGGTGGCAGGGGCCGCGGGCGTGGGGGCAGGCTGGCGTGTCCCGGCACCACGCGAGAGCGCCACGGCCGCCGCCGCGGCCGCCCGAAGCCGCCTTGGAGCCCAGGGAGCGAACCGACTGGCGCCGGGCGAGCGCGCCCGGGCCCTTTGAAGGCGGCCTCGGCAGCGGCACGGGGCTCCCGGTCGCCATGGTTGCCTGCTTACCGGGGGAGGCCGCCCCTCGCTGTAGCACAAAGAGCTGCGGTGGCGCGGCGCCGGGCGACGGCGCGCCGATGCGGATCGGCGGCGGGGGCGCCCACGCCTGCGCCCCTGACACGGCCTTGGCGTCGACGGCCCCGGGGCTGGCGAGCAGCGCGGCGGCGGAGAAGCGCCGCGAACCCATGGACGCGAGGGTGGGGGAGCGGAGGTGAGCGGGGAGGCCGGCCTGCCCGCCGCGGGAGGCGGCGCCCTTCATTGCCTGGATCGCGAACACTGCAGCGGCAGCGGCAGCGGCGCGGTTCGGCGAGCCCGCGCCAAGGCCGGGGCCGCTGGCAGAGGCCGGGCGCGGCAGGGACGCGGTCGACAGCCGGGGCCGGCCAGCGACCGCCCATCCCACCGCGTGGCCTGGTGGCATGGCCGCACCGGCGGCACGCGCCGCTGTGTCGCCCGGGTGCCAGCTACCGGGGCTAGGCAGCGACAGGTAGACATGCGGTGTCGCCTCTGCCCGCCCGCTCCCTGCGGCGCTGCTGCTGCTCCCCTCGGGGCCCGCCGCCGCCGCCGCCACGACGGTGCTGGTGGTCCCACGGCCGGCGGTGGGCGCAGCACCGCCACCGGCATTTGGACCGTCAGCCCGGGAGAGGCCGTGGGGCCGAGGGGAGCCCGGTCGGCCGCTCCTCGCTGGCTCTCGCATCGTCGGGGCCGCGCGGGCGGCCTGCCACACCCGGTGCGCAACGCTCGCTACCCGACCGCTGGGGGGAGCCCGGTCGCTCCGCGGCGGCGGCGGGCCTCCTCCAGGCTGCTCGAGCTCCGAAGCAGCAGTCGCCGCTGCTTGTGCCGCGGCCGCCGCCGCCCGCCACAGGGCCGCCACTCGAGCTGAGCCGTCGAGGTGGTCGGCCGCGCTCAGTTCGCCGGCAGTGCTGCGAGTGCCACGACCAGCGTGGGACCGGCGAGGTGCGGGGGGCCCCGCTTGCCTGCCCGCGGCGCCCTCGCTCCGGTACGTCCTTCTCCGCGTGTGGCCGTCGGCTGGATGTCTTTCTCGTGAGCGCGACCGGTCGTCATCGCTGCTGTCCTGGTTTTCTGCCCCGGGCGCCGCGGTCAATGACGGCCCCAGTGGCCGGGAGCCGATGCGGCTGCGCCTCGGCACCCCAACGTCCCCCTCAGCGCGGAGTGCTGTTGTGGACCCATGCCGGCGGTGGCTTTGCCCCCTCCGCGGCGTCGGGAGCGCCCGGGACGACTGGGCGGCTCGGTGCGGCGGTGCCCGGACTGAGTCTCCGCCTCCTGGCACCGCGGTACCGCGCCTGCCGCGGTGCGGGAGGACCAGCGGCCCCTTTGCCACCATGCTTGAGCGGACGGCGGGGAACATGGCCGACCACTAGCTGCTCTGAGCTGTCAGACGTCTGAGAGCCGATTTGTGGCTCGGACCAACGATGCAACACAGCCTGCTGCTTGCTGCCGGGGTACGGCAGCTTCGCGGGTGCAAAGGACAAGCTCACGAGCCCGACCAGGCTTGGGGGCAGTCTTGCGGCTGCCCTGCCCTCGGTGTGCGGAAGCCGGATGGTGGCAGCAACGCCAACACGAGGATTGCTCTCCTTTTTCGGGAATAGCTCTAAGGTTAAATATGCGGCGTCAAGAACGACAGTCGGAGTCGAAGCATCAACCTGATGTCTTGCACTTGTCCGGGACGACCCGGTCATGGAACGACAAGCGCTCCACCTCGGTGATGATGACAAGTTTTGGGTCACAGCGGCCTTTGTGGGGATGTTCGGCGACCCTGCGGTGTTTGGTGAGGCTGAGGTCGGTCTGCCCCTGCACATGGCGTGCTTGCCTGGGTCCGTCGGCAGCCCCCAAGCCCCGCCCTGTCCTCCGATCTCCTGGCATTCGCAGACGCGGAGGTCCAGGGTGGCCTGCCCGAGACGTCATTCGCGGCGCTAGCCCGGGTCGCGGGCTCGGTGGCCGGGCGCAAGTTCGAAGCCGATCCTCACAATCCATTTGATTGGAAAGCGCAGACTGATGCGGCCGACGACGCGCAGACCCAGCCATTGATCGCGGACATCAGCTGGGAGCTCAACGAGGGCAAGGTGGTGGCGCCTTGGGCCGAGGCAGACCTTCTCGGCTTGGAGCCGGCAACCCTTGGTGCTTTGGCGTTTGCTGCCGCGCAGTGCGACCGGGCGGCGCGCATCGGCTGGACGTTTGCGGCATCGAGCGAGCCGAAAACCAGCGTGGCGCTCGCCCGCAGGCTCGCGTTTCAGGTCGCGAACCTTGGGTCCAGAGACGCCCTCGTGCTTCCCGTCGTTTGGCGCACGAGCAACGGAGGTCACGCCATCTCCGCCATGGTTGAGGGCGGCGACGGGTCGGCAGCTCCCGACAGCGGCGGGGCGCCAGGGCCGGCGCTCGCGGAGCTTCCGGCTGTGGGCATCCCGCCAGCCCCACGTTCGGCCGAGTACGTCTTCACCGTCATCAACACGGGCAGCGGCCTCAACTTCCACCCCTCGGGCGGCGAGCCCAAGGTGCTGGAGACCACGTGCCGCCACGTGGCCATGGCCCTGGCCGGGCTGCGAGGCGAGGACGCGGTCAGCCTTCCGTTCTGGCTCGCCGTGATGGTGCAGCAGCGGCAGCCGGCGAACCACCACGGGCCGCTCTTTTTCTATCGTAAGATCCTCCCCCTCGTGTCGGGCAGCATGAGCGCGGGCCGGGCAGTGGAAGAGGCCCGCCGACGCGGCCTGCACGGCGACCCAGCGACCCCGCAGCGGTCCGGTAGCTGCTACTTCCGCTGCGCGCTCGCGGCCGTCAAGCACGTCATGCTCCGCAATGGGGTCGGCCGCGATCAGCGGAAGCGTGCGACCCTCGCCCTCCGCCTGGCCATGGTCGATCGCTGCCTCGCCCAGCTCCGCCGGCTCGTCGCCAAGGCCCGCGCGGCCGAAGCAGACGGCGATGTGGACCTCACGCACATCGCAGGGCCCCTCAGGGAGCCGGTGTCGCTCCTGGCGCACGAGGCCCGCCTCATCGCCCTCGCCGGCACGCAGCTCTGCCACGCCGCTTGCAAGGTCAAGGGCCTCTCTGCGGACGGCTTGCGGCTCTGCCACGACCGGGCCGCGTCGCTGCGGTCGCTTGTGGCCGCGCTCGACGCCGGCAACGCGCTCGGGCTCTCCCCCGGCGTGACGTCGCTCCTCGACCTCGGTGACGACGGCGCCGCGGCGACGGCCGCGACCTCCTCCTCCGCCACCGCTGCGGCGGCAGGGGGCCTCTCCGAGCCGTCCCTACGCCAGCGCACCGTCGCCCGGCTGCGCGCGCAGGCACCACCCACCCTTGGCAACGACGGCAACCCCATCACCGCGCCGGCGCAGGGCTTCTACGGCCTGGAGACCGCGGTTGAGCTGCGCTCGTCACGGCCTTTCCTGGGCGGGAAGGGGTCGCTGCCCCCGAGCACCCTGGTCGACCTGCAGCTGGGCGCTAGGCCGCCGGTGGACGCGCGCGGCCTGCCCGCCCCCCAAGCCCCCGAGGAAGGCTGCCGCTGGGAGCAGACGGCCGGCATCCTCGCGGAGGTCCACGGCCGCGTCCTTGGCGTGATGTCCCGCGCCAGCCAGGGCTGCGCCGCCGCGAACGCCTTCACTGTCCGCTCCCTCATCGAGGACTACGTGCTCCACTACCTCCCGCCACCCATGTCCACGGGCGAGGCCCACCGCTCCGGCCGCCCCCGTGCCCTCCTCCCGACCGCCGGGTCCCCGTCCCCGTCGCCCGTCCCCGGCGTGACGGCAGACGACTACGCCAGCACCTCCAGCACGGCCGTGGGCGCCCCCGCCGACCCCTGGGGGCGTGAGGGGGAGGCAAAGCCCCTGTCTGCCGTGGAGCACCGCTCCGTGCTTCAGGCCCTCTCTGATCTCCTCACCGCTTACACGGCCACCGTCCACAGCGTCGGCAAGTCGAGGCAGATGGCAGGCACGGTCACCGCAGTGGCCGCAGCTCTCATGGCCCACTGGGGAGCCGCTTCCCGGGTCGTCGCCACCCGCGGCAGGGCGGTGCCCCTTAGCCTCTACCTGTGGGGCGCCAAGGCGTCTGCTCGCCCGACGGGCGCGGACGACGACGCCTCGGACGACGAGGTGGAGAAGGACGACGATGCCGCCGAGGAGGGCGAGGACGAGGACGACGGCGAAGCCGAGGACGAGGAGGCCGAGGGCGGGGCCGAGAGCGGCAGGACCGCCGGGAACGGCGCCGCCGCCAAGGCCGCCTCGGAGGTGGCAGCGGACGAGCCGACCACCGCCAGCGACGATGGCCCGAGCCTGGGCAGCGCGGGAGACACCCCGGCGAATGCCACCCCCGTGGACGAAGGAGCCTCTGCCGCAGCGGCCGCAGCGACCGCCTCCTCCCCCCCTTCCGCCTCCTCCTCCTCCTCCTCGTCTTCGCCGGGTGATGGTTTCCTCCTCGCCCCGGTGGTGTTCGTCCCGTTCCGTCGCTCTCAGAACTGCACTCTGGCCGAGTGGATGGCAGGGTGCCTCTGCACAGAGCCCGCCGCCCTCGCGATCTGCCTCGCCCTGACCGCGTACGAGGCCGACCTCGAGCTTGCCGGAAGCACCCCGCTGAAGTGGGCGGTCTCCAACTTCTCACCGCTCGACGGCACGTACGTGACCACAGTGCTTGAGGATCGCTATGTCACCGTGTTCCACGACCTGTTCCTCGACGGCTACTACAAGTGCCCCCCCAGCGTCCGCAAGTCCGTCGAGCTCCGGTCCGTGCAGATGGGCGCTAAGTTCTGCCGCGGCTTCGCCAAGCGGCGATTCGACGAAACGTGCACTGGCTACGTGGCGGCGTGCGGCATGGCCTTCAACCGGCAGCAGGCAGCGGAGGTGGCGTGGTTCCGGCGCTTCCAGGTCTTGGCCATGCTGTGCGCGAGCACGCCAACGCAAGACTTTCAGTGCATGATGGGCATGGCGACGCTGAGTTCCCGATGCGATGTCGTCGTGCAGCCAGATGACCGGGAGGCAATCGCCGCGTCGGACGTCATCCAAAGCTATGCCTTTGCGCGGCCCATCCTTGTCGACGAGGCACCTGGCCGCATGAGCCGGCTGCGGCTGGCTGACCCTGCCTCCATGATGGCTCGGGCGAAGACGGCGGGAAAAGCTGCTCTGCCCGCCGTCGGGTCTGCCACAGAGGACGAAATCCTCCGTGCCGAGGCGCTCCCTACCCTTGGCGGCTCGCTCTCCCCGCAGGAGGGCGAGGAGCTCCTCTGCGCGCTGCTTGAGCCGTCGCTGCGCATCCCGCTTGTTGCCAGCTTCTTCGCCTCGGGCCGCCTGGGCGCGTTCTGCAGCGAGAGCGGTCTGGCCATCATGGAGCGCGTCCTGTTTGAGCCGGGCGTGCTCGCGGCCAAGGCCGTTGCGGCTGCCGTGTTCGAGGGCGCCCTGCCGTCGTCGATTTCCGAAAGGACGCTTGCGGCCGTGTTTGCCGAGGATGCGGGCGAGATTACCAAGGTCCCTCTCACGGAGGAGGAGGCCGAGGGGCTCTGCCAGACGTCCATGGGGTGGCTGAGCGACGAGCTGACCAAGAACCCAGCGGCCGTCCTCCGGCCGCTCGTGTCGCTGGCCACGCAGGCCGCGGAGCTGTGCACCACCCGGACGGCATCGTCCTTCTACCGGGTCTTCCAGGCCGTGGTGCGGGTCATGGCGCGTGTTGCGGGCACCGTCGGGCCCCAGATCGAGCGCATGCGCGCCGAGGCGGCGGCCTGCGTGTCGTCGGACCCTGCGGCGTCAGCGACCGGGGCGATGAGAGCCGATCGCCTCGCCGAGGAGTTCCAGCCGCTTTGCGATTGGCTGCTCGGCCCGTGCATCAGCAGGCTCCTCCTGCTGCTCAGCCGAGCCGCGGCTGTCAAGCACGCTGGGCACGGGCTGGCGGTCCACAGCCTGGCAGAGCTGGCGGCCGAGTCCGGCATGCTGAGCGACGACGAGGCGGCACAGCTCCTGGCATCCACAGGAGGTGCGGATGACCAGGATGCGGCCGCCGGCGACGAGCCCGCCGAGGCTCAAACCGGCACCGACGACGATGATGACACGGTGGAGCGCCGGCGCATCGCGGTCTACGCCCACATCGCGATGGTCATCGGCACGCAGGCGAGCGCTTCGCTGAGCAAGGCGCACCTGGTGATGCTCCTGGCCTCCCACGCCCACCTCACCTCGTGGCTTCACATGGAGCCCGACTGCGACTCCCTGGTAGGCTCGGGGCGTCGCGATTCGCGCAGGAGCAGTGCCTCCAGCACCGCCAGCGCGATCAGCGAGTTCGACGGGCAAGACTTCTCGTGCCCTGCGATGGAAGCTTACAGGGCGGTGCAGCGGCACAGGGCAGCGACGTGCAGGCTGCTTGCGGAGGCCACCCCGTCGGACAGGGCCGCGATGCTCCGCCTCGCCGTCGCCACGGGGCTCGACCAGAAGCCCAGGGACGTGGAGGCGGGGCACTGGGTCCCCGCCCGCACCGAGTCTGGTCCCATGTGCTCGCGCACCCTCGAGTCGCGTCACCCGTTTGCCCCGGGGCAGCGCGCACGGCACGTGGTTCGCTTCCCCGGCGCGCCCTGGATCCGGGTGGTGGCAAGCTCGTCGACCGACGTCAACGAGTCGGGACACTGCAACTTCCTCCGCTCCGGGGTGGCGGGAGCCTCCACCTGGCGAGACAGCCAGGGGGATGGGGACCTTCCGGGGTGCAGGGGTCAGCCGGCCCTCATCGCACCGGCGGACCACATCTGTGTGTCGGTATATTCCTCACACGTCGGGCGCTGGCGTCACACCAACGACCCCAGGCGCGCACCGAAGGCCAGCAGCCTGCCCCCCCTCTGGGGTTACAAGTTCACGGTCGAGGCGCCGCCACGCCCCGTGTCCGTACCGAAGGCCAGCAGCCTGTCCCCCCTCTGGGGTTACAAGTTCACGGTCGAGGCGCCGGTCTGCCCCGAGTCCGTGGCAGCGCTCGCCTCGCTCACCATCTCCCCGAAGGCCCGCCGCGACGTTTCAGAGTCCGCGGCCGAGGCCGGGAACGCGGACTACGAGGTGCCGGAGACCTGGCCTGCCTTGTGGTGCAGGAGAGCGCTCGCGGCCTGCGACAACGACGCGGCAGCCGCCCTGGTCTGGCTCGTCCAGAACGCCAGGCATCACGTTGCCAGCGACGAGGCAGGCGCAAGGGAGGCCGCCATCAGCGCTGAACGGGCGTCCCGCAACGGGCTGTTCACCACGAGCTCTGGCCAGATCACCTTCAGCGCGCAGACTGGCGAGATCCTGCTCCAGGGCCAGACGCTGGAGCGGCTCCCCTCCAAGCTTTACGAGGAGCCTGAGCTAGCGGTGCTCAGCATGCAGACGGAAGGGGACGCGGAGGCTGGCGCGGGGTCGCGCTCGAAGCAGTCGCAAGCCCACAGGAGCCGACTCCTCGCCGCGGAGCAGACCAGGAGCGTCCTTCTGGGCGCCGTCATCCGGCGGTACGAGCAGGCATGCGACTGGCGCGTGATCCACGGGCCGCACTCGTACACAATCCGGCAGTGGTCCAGGAACTACGGCCCTGGCGGGCCCGACGCCGATGGAAACCCAGTGGCCAGCGGGGCCGTCATCCAGCACCGGTCGCTGCGAGAGCCCAGCGCCGTGTGCGAGACGGCGCTAGAGAGTGGCGGAATGAACGACTTGGAGAGCGCCGTGAGCCGCAGCGCGGGCAACGCGGTGGAGGCCGTCCGGCGCGAGGAGGAGGTGGAGGAGCTGCAGAAAGACGCCCCGGACCTGCGCCTCGCAGAGACCATGGCCGCGTCTCCGACTTCGACCCTGGTTCGTGCGGAGGGCGCAGCTGCGGCGCACACGCCGCTTGCGGGCCTGGCGGCGCCGCTGAGCGGCACACTGCTCGCCCAGCAGCCCGGGGCCGTGTTCTTCTTCGGGCAGCCGGTGCAACAGGACGGCATCATCTTCTACAGGGGGCAGCGCTTCAGCCGCGAGCTCGACCGCGACCGCCTCGGCGTCCTTGGCCAGCTGCTCAACCAGGTCGCCGGCATCCCCACGAGCAGCTCGTTCCGCCTGCCGTCGCATCTGCCCGCCACGTCCCACTCGGTATGGGTCAGCGACGGCCTCGAGGAGGCGCTTGCGGCGTCCCCGGTGTGGAAGGATGCCGGCGCAGGGCTGAGCAGCACAGACGCGACGACGGCCGTGCCGGCCTCCTCGTCGGCCGTCCTCGGGCGGCTCATCATCGCAGCCAGGCACGACCCCGACGGCTACAGCGCCAGTCGCGACGCCACCCGCTGGCTTGAGGCCGAGGTCATGCGGCACCGCCCCGTGGTCCGGACTCTGAGCCTCGTGGAGCGGGGGAGGCGGATGCTGCGCCTCCCTGCCTCCACCACAGACGTGGCACAGGAGCTCGACACGATGACTACAGCGTTTATGGAGCGGCAGCGCATCCCCCACCGCCTGGTCCGCGACTCAGGCTGGTGCAGCAAGCACCTTGACGTCACTTGCAACATGGCGAAGGTGGCCACGCACTCGCAGAAGTTCCAGTCATGCGTCGTGGTCGGCAGCGTCGAATGGTACGGCAACTTCTCGCAGAGCATCGAGGTGTGGCGAACTAGGGCGAGCGGCCCGGCTGCGGCTGACGACGAAGTCTCCTCCTCGTCCTCGGCGGCCGCCAGCGGACCGGCCGGCGCCTCACCGGCCGAGGCGCACGTCGCAGGCTTCGCCGGCTTTGAGCGCGTGGTCAGCCGAGAGGCGCTCCGGTGCGCCGTCCCGCTTGCCCTGCTGCAGACCCACGCCTTCTTCGCTCGCCCCGTTCCGCTTGACGGCAGCTTTGTCCAGTGCTCGGACGGCGCCCACGCCAGGGCGGTGGCAGTCCTCGTCGGGCTGCCCGACGTCGACACGTGCCGTGTCATGCGCATGCCGCCGGGACGCGCGCTGCTCATCCGCGTGTTTGAGAGGCACTCGAAGGCCGATCGCAAGGCAGAGCCCGGCCCACCGGCGGTCGCAGCCGCCAACCCGCCGTCGGTGGAGGCACTGCTTGCGGGTCTCGTGGATGTCGAGGTGACCGGGCTCGTGCACCGCGTCCCGTGCGGCGCCCTTGATCGCGCCGTCGAGGCGCTGTCTGCGGCCCCGGCCGGGGGCGCGGCGGCCGGCGTGGCGCTGTCTTTCCTGCGTGATGAGGAGTCAGTGGAGACGCTGCTTCCGATGCACACCGCGGGGGATGCCACCCCGCTCGGGCGGCTCGCAGCTTGCTCTAGCAGGGTCGACGCTGCAGCCTTCAACCTGCTTTGGGGGCGGCCGGTCGCGGACCCCGCGGGTGCCACGCTCTGCGGGTTTGGGCAGGAGTTGCAGCTCGACGCCCTCCACATGGTCAGGCTCGGCATCGTCTTCCGCGCAGTCTGGGCATCGGTGCCTGGGCGGGGGGCCGACGGGCGGGCAAAGCAGGTGTGGCGCCTGGAGTGCGACACCCTGGAAGGCCGCTGGATCAGCGACGCGCGGCCGTCGCCGCTGCTGGCGCCGATGTCCCGATTCCCCCGGTCGCTGGTCCTTGGGGCTCGAGACGGCTCGACGTCGCTTCTGCTACCGACGTGGGCGGTCCGTGTGAGGACGGTGGCGCTCGCCCCGATGCACGCCGAGCTGGTTCCTATGCACGGCATCGTCTCCAGGTCGGCCTCCCATGGGTCCTCTGGTGTCTCCGCAAAGATGATGCCGTTCGGCCTCCAGTTCGACTCGACGACTTACGTTCTGGCAGCGCTCGCCCCCGACGGCTCGGGCGCCGTTCCTCCGACACCCGACGCCGCGGCGGTCTTGGCCGTGCACCTCCTCGCGGGGCAGCACTCGCAGCTGGCCATGGCTGCGGCCTCGTCCATCGCGGTGGATGAGAGGCCGAGCAAGGTCCTGGTCTGCATGGTGAAATCTGTGCTTGGCGGCAAGAACTCACTCAACATGTCTGAGCCGCCCTTTTACTTCTCCGACGCATCGGCACGGGCGGTCGGCTTGCGTATGGCGGCACGAATGGTCGCCTCGACGGACTGGTCGGCCAGCCTGGCCGGCCTGGTTGACCACATGTCATCCAATCAGTCCTCCAGCAGCAGCGACATGTCGTGGGTCGAGTCGGCGGTCGACACTCTGCTCGTGGAGTGCACAGCGCGGGCTGACCACCTCCCGCGCTGGGCCAAGCTCACGGCTGAGGAGCTCCAGGACGCGTGCACGGTCGGCCGCAAGCCGAAGGTGCTGGCGCCGCTGCAGCAGAGGCTCACGGCGCAGTACAAGGCCCGCTTTCCGGACCCTGACACGGCTGTGGTCTCCAGGACGCCGACGGTCCGCATCAGTGCCACGGACGCCCTGGAGCTCCGCGCCCACGTCCCGATGCGACCATTTGACGTCGTGTTCCGGGCCCGCGTGCCGGGCTCTCATAGGCTGTCCTTCAGCTTTCAGAACGGCAGCACGCTGGACCCTTCCCGGCAGCGCATCGCCTTCTACGAGGACCAAGAGTGCACGCTGCCGCTTCGGTGGCATGTGGGCACCAAGCTTGAGCAGGACGCCGACTTTTCCGGAATGACAGCTGGTCTCATGCCAAGCCCTCCGGACGCCGGCGGCGTCAGCATCGGCAGGGGGCGCCACGGCGCGATGATGAAGGGCGCCGGGAAAAGGGGCGACGATGACGATGATGACGATGATGACGATGATGACGATGATGACGACGACGAGCACAAGGACGACGCCGAGGCTGATGGGGGCTTCCCAGAGCCAACCAATGCGTTGGCGAAGCGCCTTCGGGCGTGCGGCAGTTGGCCGTTCAGCGGAAACCCCGTTGTCTGCATGGCGGACACGTGCTTCATCCGCCTCACGACGCTGCCCCCGCTGGAGTTCGTGGACGCCGCGGCAGCGGTGCTGCGCCCGAAAGCAGAGCCTCCCTCGGACGGCCCCGCGGCAGCGGCCGCTGCCTCGGCGTCCGCTGCGTCGTCCTCAGGCGGCGCCGCTGGCGACGGGTCCCCGGGACTTCGAATGGCCGGCAAGCGGCTACCGCTCGTGCCAGAGTGGGTGTGGTCGGAGCCTGAGGCGCTGCTTCTGGCGTGGGACGCCGCGACCGGTCGCGACGGAGCGTCCACTGACGCAGAGACGCTGGAGGCCGCGGCGGCCGGCGTTGCGGCGCTCACGGGCACCAGCTGGCCGACGAAAGCGGCACAGCTCACGCTCGCTGGCGCGTCGATGCTTCCAGTCCGGGTGGAGGAGGCCTCGGAGCACCCGCAGTGCGCTGTGGAGGGCCTGTCAGCCCAGGCCAAATACTCAATCCGCATCCCGTCGGACAGCATCCTGCCCGACATGCCCGTCATCACGGTCGGGCTGTCGCTGGCCCTCAGCGCCCATCTCCGCCTGGACGAGGCCACCACCGCGGCGCCCCGGCTTTCCGGCTTCTTCGAGACCGTTCACGCCATCGGCCCGGGGGTAGAGGACCTCCGCGATGCCACGGGTCCCGCTCCTTGTGCCGGCGGCGCGAGGCTCCGCCCAGTCATGGGTGCGGCACCCACTGCCTCCGTGGCAGCGGCCCGGTCGGTCAGGGTCCTGGAGAAGGACGAGCGCTCGCACTTGCTGGGCTGGGCATCGCGTCTCGTGTCCGGCAAGGGGCGGCAGCCGCTGGTCTCCGCCCTGATGCACGGCCTTTTCCCGAACATCGGTAACCCCAAGATCGTGCAGGCCGCGATGCTCCACAGCCGGTCGTCGAAGATGGCGATGCTAGCCTCCCCGCTGCAGTCTGGCCAGGTGCTGATGGTCGTGGCCAACGCCCTCGAGCTTGCCACGGGCCGAGCCCACGTGGACGACCTAGGCGCCCCGAGGGAGCTCCGGCCTCTTCTGGAGCTCGCCTCTGACGACGACGCGATCCCAGCTGACCTGCCCGAGGCAGCTGTGTCGTCCTTTGCCGGCGAGAGCCGACCCGTGGCCCTGCCGACCCTGGACGCCATCGCCTACGCCAAGGCATGCCTGGGCTGCGCGCGACACCGCTTCCTGTCGGGACGGTCGGGCATCGAAACCGTCAGCGTGAGGCACGAAGGCGGCAGCTTCCTGCTCGCCTCCGTCGTCACGGCAGCCGCCGAGCGGCTCGTCCGGGCCGTGCACGCCGGGGACACCACGACAGTCCGCAGGCTCGCGCCCCGGCTGGCGGCCATCCCGGACCTCCCGTCCCTGACCAAGATGAGCAAGCAAGAGCGGCAGACGCAGCTGAACGCCGGCGGCAAGGTCCACGCGCAGATCCTCCGCCTCGCGGACCAGATCATCGAGCTCGCCGGCGACTGGCTCGAGGTTTCCACCGGCGGCATGTCCGCCGACGCCCTGCTCAGCTCCGACAGTATGCGTCAGTTCTCGTCGCCGGCCTCCCGCTGCCTGGCACCCATCCCGGCCGAGCAGCTTGACGCCATCGTCAAGATCCCGCCCGTGACTGCCGAAGCTGACGAGGCCCTGGCGTCGGTGTCGCTCGCCGGTGTGTCGCGCGCCCTTGCGGAGGCGAACACCGTGCCCGGGGCTGACGGCCTCCTCGGTTCAGACATCGAATCGGCGCTGGAGCTCCTCACCCAGCCGCTGGTGGGCCCCATCTCCCGGCAGCTCGCCCGCATCGAGGGCACCACTAGCGGCACGGACTGCCCTCGCGTCGCCGAGGGGGAGGAGTCCATCCCGACATCGCGAGGCTCGGAGGGCTTCCGTGGGACCGACGACGAGGCGGCAGCGGCGCTTCCTTTCGGCCCCCCCGCGGCCTGGCGGCGCACCGGCATGTCCGTTGACGACGTCCGCCGCATGGCCCACGACCTCGCCGAGTCCAAGGCCGCCTCCGGCCGGGAGACAGCCCCGATCACCCTCCGCCTGGTGTCCAACGACGACGTCCGCGCCATTGTGGCGGAGAGCGAGGCAGCCGCCCTCGGCCTGCGCGCTGGCGGCGACGAAGCCCCCTTCCGCCGCGTGTGGGCGCTGGTCATGAACCCGGTCGGCAAGGCCGGGGCCACCATGGCCGCCACGGCAGAGGTCATGGACCGCATGGCATCCGCCTCGGCAGCCGCTGCCGACGCGGCGGTGGCAGAGCTGGTCAGCCTCCGCGGGCAGAGCAACGGCCGCAGCGCCGCCGCCGTGCTCGCCACGGAGGCCCCCCCTACGCTCTCCGAGGTGATCCGCGCCGCACTCCTGCGGCCGGGCTCGGACGTGCCCGCGGGCTGCGACCGGACACGGCTCGTGACGTCGTGCGTGACGGCGATGCTCCTCAGCGTGAGCGCCACTAGGACGGGAGGCCTTGCTGCCGCCGTCGACGCCCTGGCCTCGCGGTTCCGTCGCCTCGGCACCCTCGTCGTCGGGCTGGCAGCCGGTGCGGACGAGGAGTCCGCGGCATCCGCCCTCGCCGCTGCGTCATGGGATGGCATCGAGGCCGTGAGGTCGCTCAGCGCTGCCGCCGACTCCTCGTCCTCGTCGGCCTCGGCGATGCCTGCTATGCGCCGCAGCGCCTCTCTGACGTCGTCGTTCTCGGAGCAGCACGGCAAGTCTGCCCCCGTCCGCCCGGAGGACCTGTCTGCAGAGCTCAAGTCGCTCCGCCCCGCGGTCAAGCGCCTCGCCCTCACCATGCTCACTCGTAGGTGGTGCTTCCGCGCCGCCGGGCAGGAGTGGGCCGATGCCACCACGTCGTCCCTGGCGGACACGAGGTCCGCGATCCTGGCGGCCGGCTCTGCCGACGTTGACGTCCATGCCCTCGCGTTTGAGCACGCCACGGGGTTTATCCTGCGCCGGCGGCAGGTGGAGCTTGTCCACCACTTCCAGCACGCTCTGGGGCCCGACGGCGAGGGCCACAGCGTGATGCAGCTCCAGATGGGCGGCGGGAAGTCCACGTGCGTCAGCCCGCTCCTCGCGGCCGGCCTCGCGGACGGGAACAACACCGTGGTCACGGTCGTCCCCGAGGCCCTGCTTGAGATGAGCCGCGCGGCTCAGCGAAGCGCGCTCAGCGGGGCGCTGTATCACGACGTGCGAGCCTTCCGGTTTAAGCGCTTCGCCCTGGCGCCGCTTGACCTGCTCTCGCTGTCGGAGGAGGAAGCCCGGGCGGGGGAGGCAGAGGCCGACGGCCCCGGGAAGGCTCGGCGCAAGAGCAAGCGGCGCCGGCAGGAGGAGGCAGCGAAGCGCTGGCCGCGGAGCACGCCCATCGACCCGGGCAGTGTCCTTGAGTTCGCGGCCACCGGCTCGCCTAGCACAGCGAGCGCTTGGACCGTTAGGCGCAGCCACGGGAAGCCCTCCAGCGCAAGGCCCGTCGGCGGTCTCACGGCGGCAGGCAAGGTCGGTCGAGCGATGAGCATCGCTTCGTGCCTCGCCAGCCGTCTGGAGATGTTCATCGGGTCCGGCGGCGTCCTGGTCTCCACGCCGGAGGCCATCAAGAGCCTGATGCTTCAGTTCATCGACGTGCTCCACTCGGTGCAGGCTCTGCAGCTCCGGGCCGACGACGTCAAGTCCAGGCTCCTCCGCCCGGCGGCCGAGGGCGGCAAGCAGCCGCTCACCGCCGCGGTGGAGGATGCTAGGGCCTGCCTCGCCAGGGCCCACGTCCTGATGCGGCTCGCCGACCCGCTGCGGCACATGCTTGAGCGCCTCTGCGGCCCCAACAGCGTGGCACTCATCGACGAGGTCGACCTCATCATGATGCCCCTCAAGTCTGAGCTCATCTTCCCCACGGGCGAGCGCACGGCCGTGGACCTCAGCCCCGCCCGCTGGGACCTCGGCATGCACGTCCTCGAGCTCTGCGTCACCGCCTCGGCCCGGGTGCTCCTCCGCTCTGGCACGGCCAAGCAGGCTGCGCCGAGGCAGACGTCGACCTCCTCGGCCCTCTCTCTCTCCGCCAGCGCTCCGGAGCTCTCCCGCGAGGACTCGGCCGACTCGCAGACCGGCGGCGGCCTCCTGCGCCGGGCCTCCTCATGGCTCGGCACCGCCGACCTGCCCCCCGGGGCCAGCCTGGGCGAGCGCCTGCTAATCCACCTCGGCACCGACGAGGCCTCGCATGCGGAGATCGCAGCCGCGGAGGCTCTCTGCGACCGCATGGAGGGCGTGATCGCCGATGGCTTCGCCTCCAGCGCCATGCAGCGCCAGCCCCACGCCGTCCTCCTCTCCAAGCGCTTCTACGCCGCTCAGATGCTCCCCATCCTCCAGGAGTGGCTTGTGCTGTGGCTCCGCCGCCGCAGGGCCATGACGGCGGGGCGCCGGGCGGAGCCCACAGACGGCGCCACGGCAGCCCCCGCACTGTCCCGCGAGCCCTCCGTGTCCGAGGCCGCTGCGGATGCCGGGGCCATCACGTCCGCCCCCGCGGCATCCCTCCCGGCGGAGGCTTCCGTGCTGGCCATCCTCGGAGGAGCCCCGCTCGACGGTCCCGAGGCCGACGCCTGCACCGCAGCACTCTCCGGCGAGGGCATCCGCCTGCTCGTCTCCGGCCGCACCTGGCTGACCAACATCGCGCCCCACTGCCTCAGCAAGGCGAACCGCATCGATTTCGGCCTCCTTGATGATGCCACGGCGTCAGGCAACGCTGCCAGCAGCGAGTCCGGCGAGGACGCCGCCGGGCACCGCCTGGAGCCTCCATCACGCCGCTTCCTGGCCGTCCCCTTTGTGGCGCTGGACACGCCCTCCCCGTCCTCCGAGTACGCCCAGCCCGACGTCCGCATCGCCATGACCTTCCTCGCCTTCCGCTACGAGGGCATGCGTCGCCACGACACGCGCTCCCTCGTTGACGGCCTCAAGCGGGACCTTGTCAAGGAGCAGGGCGCTGTGCACCTCAGGCCTAGCTACCGCCGCTTCGACCGCTGGCTCGCGGGCTCCGTCAAGGGCACGGGCGCTGCCGATGCCGCCATCGCGGAGGGCGACAAGGGCCAGGCCGGGCAGTTCGGTGGCAGCGACGCAGGGACGGGCGACACCGACGACGACGAAGACTGGAGCGCCCCGGACGCCCCTGGGCTGGGCGCCGCGGACGCCGGCCTGGCCGCCCTCCCCTCGTGGCAGGCGGCCGAGGTGGCGTCCAACCAGCGCGCCGTGCTCCCGCTCGACCTGCTGCAGACGTCCGACGCTGCCCAGGCCGCCCGCTGCCACACGTCGCTGCGCCGCAACTCCGACGCCATCGGTCACTACCTGCGCACCAAGGTCTTCCCCGCCGTGCTCCGGGCGCAGGCAGAGCGACTCTCCGCCTCGGGCGTCGACGTGGCCGGCGGGACCCTCTTCCGGCGCCGCGTCGGCTTCAGCGGCACGCCGTCCAACCTCCTCCCCCGGGGCATGCGCTGCGAGTTCGAGCCCGGGTCCGAGGCGGAGATCGCCACCGTGCTCACCGATCCCTCGGTGGTCGGCATCCACGTCCTCCCCAAGCAGTGGACGGCCCGCACCCTCCTGCGCTGGTTCGCCAGGCACGACCCGCCAGTCCACGCCCTCATCGACGCCGGCGCGCTCATCACCAACATGACCAACATCGAGATCGCACGCGAGCTGCTCCGCTCCGGCCTCCGCTGGGCCAGGGGCGTCGTCTTCGTCGACGCCTCCGGCCGCAAGCGCATCCTCCTCCGCGGCCAGGAGGACGGCGGCGGCAGCGACCTCGCGGGCAGCGGCGTCAGCGAGTCCCAGCGGGCCACCTTCTTCGACCAGAGCCACTGCACCGGCATGGATATCCCGCAGGTGCTCGACGCACGTGCTGCCATCACCGTGGGGAAGGACGTCACCCTGCGCGACTACGCGCAGGGCGCCTGGCGCATGCGCCAGATCGGCCGCGGCCAGACCATGACGAGCATCATGCCGCCCGAGGTCGCCGCCCTCGTCCGCGCTGCGGCCTCGTCGGCTGCCATGCCTGCGGCCGCCTCGTCGCCCGGCGCGGCGTCCTCGATCGGCAGCGCGGGCACGGCAGGCGTGCCGCTGTCCCTCGGCCTCGGCGACGGGGTCGGCCTCGGCCGTGAGCCTTCCGTCGCCGACTCCGTCGCGGGCCAGGCCGCGCCGGCCCCCGACCAGCTCCTCACATGGCTCATGGGCAACAGCCTGCGCGACCAGACCACGCAGCTGCTCCAGCTCTCGGAGCAGCAGCTCGTGGACACCTGGCGCCGCCCGGCCCTCAGGCTCCTGCTGTCCCGCGAGGCGGCCGGGAGCTGGTCCCGCGTTGAGCAGGCCTCGGTCGTCCGGACGTGCCTCCTCGGCCCCCATGCCGCCGTCGGCACTCGATTCTCAGCCGCTTCGTGCGACGGCGCGACCGACGAGGCGCTTGAGACGGTGTGGGAAGCCTTCGTGGGGCAGCGGGGCGACTTCGCGTCGCGGAGCTTCGCCGCCGCCTGCGACGGCGGCCCCATGCCCACCTCTGGCGCCGAGGCCCTCCGGCGCGTGGAGGCCTTTGTCGCGTCCGTCCGCGCCGCCTCGGCCGTCACCCCGAAACAGACGGCCGCTGCCGTGGCCTGCTTCGTCGCTCCGCTGGAGGTTCCAGTGCCGAGCGAGCTGAAGCGACCCTCCACCTTCGCGCAGGCTCTGCAGGAGCTCACCGACGCGGCGCGGGAGCAGGGCTGGCTGGACCTGGTGTCGGACCCCGCCGTCCTCGCCGACATGGGAGGCGTCGTCAGCCAGGCCCGGGCCGCCGAGGTGGCGCTGGGCATGCTCGGCGCGACCAAGGACGTGCTGTCCCGGGACCGGGAGATGGTGACCCAGCTGCAGCTGGAGGTGGACGACGAAATGGACAACGAGCGGTCCAAGGCCATCGAGACGGAGGTGGAGAAAGAGAGCAGCGGCCAGTGGTCCGAGGCCGCCAAGACCGCGGCGAGGTGGCCCATCGTCGCGCTCACCGATGCCGCGACCATCGCCGCCTCGGGCGCCGCACCCTCGGCCTCACCCGGCGAGGACGACCCCGTGCTCGCCGCTGCCGGCGGGTTCCTATTCGGCCTCTCCGAGATGGCCCCCATCGGCCCGGCCAAGCGCCCGGGGAGCCGCGCCCCCGCCGAGGCGGCCGTCCCCTGGCTGTGGGTCACCGAGAACCAGACGCCGAGGCTTCGCCCCGCGGTCGGCAGGCGCCGTCTCAAGAACTGCTCTGTCGCGCTCACCGTCCCCGTGCCGGCCTCCTCCTCCGCCGCTGCTGCCTCTGCTGCCGCGCCCTGCGCTGAGCTCGTGGTCCTCCTCTCCCTCGGCGAGGCGGCCTCCATCAAGCTCCTCCTCGCCCACGGCTCCGACCTCCTTATGCGGGCCGGGGCCCGCCTCCTGCTCGCGCAGGCGGCGGCTGACCCCGCCGGGGCCGTGTGCGCCATCCTTGCCCGGCCCGACGAGGCCCTCCACGCCGCGGAGGAGGCCGCCCCCGGCACCTCGGGCGCCGCTGTGCCCGCCGCCGGCCTGTTCCGCCGGCTCACCGCGCAGCTCCGCCTGCCCGGGTCCACTCGCGCCGCGCTGTTCGCGTCGTCCGTGTTCAACGCCACCCCGTCTCTGCCCGAGGATGTCTTCCCGTGGGCGCAGGGGGCGACATCCGCACCAGACGTGTTCACCACGCTGCAGCGTTTCTTCCGGGCTGCTGTGACGGGGCGGAGGCGCGACGGGGGCGACTGGAACATCTCGCCCCTGTCCAAGCTTGAGCCGCGCCCAGACGGGGCCGAGGCGGACGAGCATGCGGCACCGGTCCCCATGAGCTCGCTCCTGCCCGAGGCGGTCGGCGCCTCGTCGTCGTCCGGGGCCAAGGAGGCGACCCGGGCCGCGACCGCCGTCGTGACGGTGGTCGAGGGACGGGTCGCCAAGGCGTCGGCATCGATGCCCGTGACCGGCGTTCCCGCCCAGGCCGACGCCGGGGAGGATGACGAGCCCGTGAGCCACACGGCAGTGGAGCGAGCGAGGACCGCGCTCGCCGCAGCCCTGGCCGCCGCCGACCCGGCGGCTCCCGCGCCGGAGCGCCCCGCGCCGTCGTCAGCGGCCGAGGCGGCGGCCTTGCTCGCGCCGCACCTCGTGCCCCATGCCGCCATGGGTGCCCTGTACGACAGCGGCGTCTGCGGCGACGGGAACCGCCTACTGTCGCAGACCGGTGGGGCCGCGTCGTGCGAGCCGGAGGAGCTCACCAGCGTGTGTGAGGCCTCCGTCGTCATCCACCGCGGCTGCGGCGTTGTCCGGTGGGAGGTCCTGGTCGTCAGTGGCCCGCGCGAGGACGACCCCTTCGACGAGCTGCGCATCGGCGTCGCGTGCGCCTCGTGGCAGCCGACCGGCTTCACGCGCGCGGCGCTCGGCGACGCCTTTGCATCGTACAGGAGCGACAGCGACGGAAAGGTGGCCACCGAGGGGCTGCGCCTCAAGCCCAGCGCGGCGTTGCTCGGGCGGGGCGGCGTGGCGCTGGCCTGGCTCCCTGTAGCGCCCACCGACGGCGCTGCCGACGCCCCGGCAGGGTCGCCCCTCCGCCTCCGCAACGCGGACCTGGTCGGCCTGACCGTGGACACGGACGCTGGCAGGCTATGGATGTCGGTCAACGGCAGGCCGGTGGACCTCCGCACCGGCGCCGTGCACGCCGCCGCCAGCGAGTGGGCCGAGGCTTGGTCCGTCGACGTCTCGGCCCTCGTCGCCGGGCCGCGCGCCGTTGGGATGTCACTGTGCGTTACCGTCGGCGGGGCCTGCGAGGCGGCGCTCCGGCTCGGCTCGGGGCAGGGCGAGCTGGTTTACCCTCCACCGGGCCCCCCCTCGGTGCGCCGGGCCGCCGTGTCCGTTGAGATGTTCAAGTCGGCGCGATGCTCCCTGCTCTTTGCCGCGGCCAACGGGTACAACACCGGCACGTGGGACGCCGGGATGGCGTCCGGCCAACTGGAGCACGACGCCAAAACGGGGGCGTTCTGGGCAGACCCGGGCTCGGATGAGCTGGAGGAGGGCGGCGCAAGCTCCAGGCAGCACATGCAAGCTCGTGCTCACTCTGCCATCTTCATTCAGCTGCGTGGCCCTCCCATCGCCCGCGGCAAGTGGTACTACGAGTGCGAGGTGGCGGAGTGGCAGGGCCCCGGCGGGCCCCGGCAGGCGTCAGAGCTCCGAGCCAAGGCCCTGGTCACCATGATGTCGCGGATGGCCATGACGTCGGCGCACCTGTGCAACCCGACGGTGGGCCTGGGCGTCGGGGTGACGTCCTCACACACCGGCCGGCCCGACATGGTCTGCTCCGAGAGCGCCCGCATCGACCGTGAGACGGTGCTCGAGCAGGCCATGGGCAGCTCGCTCAGGGAGGGAGGGGCCCATAAGGAATCACGCAAGGCAGAGAAGTACCACATGCTCCCGCTGCAGGACGCCCTCGTGGACGGAGACTGCGGCCAGGCCGAGACGAGCATCATCGCCGCGGACGGGTCCGTCCCCGTCATGCGAGTGAGCGCCAAGGCCATGCCCAGGGGCCTCACGGAGTCCGAAGCCGCCGCTCGCTCTGCGTCCTCGTCCTCGGCAGGCGCTGCTGCCGCGTCATCACGCCGCGGCACTCCCGGCTCGGCGGAAGTCAGCACATTCTTCCGCTCCTCCCAGACCAGCACGATGGCCGGTCTCCAGTTCGGGAGCCAGTTCGGCAGAACCGGTGACGTCATCGGGATCGCGATCGACGCGGACGCTGGCCTCGTCATGGCGTCGCTCAACGGCAGCTGGGAAGCGCCCTGGGGCGTCGCCTGCAAGCTGTCGAGCAGCGCCAGCGTCTCGCCCGTCATCTTCATCGGCCCGGGGTACGCCGTGCGCCCAATCACGGGGGATCGCGAAGATATGCCATTCCGGTACGCGCCTCCCCCCGCCGAGGCCGGCGCTACCTCTCGCTTCCGACCCATCGCGGAGCGATACCAGGCTCTTCCTTTCCGCGGCCGCCTCACCGGACCCTGGATCTGGCCGTGGCAGAGCTTTGCTGGCCGGACGGCCGAAGCGGCAGCCCCCGGCACCGCAGCGGGGGCTTCGGCAGACCTCCCCGCCCCGGTCCTAGCAGGAGCGCAATCGCTCAGCGCAAGCACCCCTTACCATGCCGCACGGCCCGCGCGTCGCATGTCGATGTCGGCCGGGGATGACGCCACCCTTCTCGTGCCTGACGCCGCCTCCGTGCTCGTCGCCGCCACTTCCACCGGCCCCGCGCACCCGCTCGTGGACCCTTCTCGCCCCATCCCTGTCGGCCTCAACTCTGGCTCCGCCACTGTGAGCCTCGGGTTCGCGGGAGGGGGGCACACGGCGTTCGTGCCCGTGCTGAGTGGGCCCTTCAACGACCAGCATTTCGATATCGTGACAGCCTCCCCTGCCGCAACGGGCGTGCGCAGGGGCTCGTGGGTCTTCGCTGTGCAGCTGCTGGGCACCATGCCGTTGGAGCTAGGGCTCGTCGATGCCTCCAGCATCGACCGCTCGGGACGCACACTCGGCCTCGCCGACGGTGGCACAGGCTGCGCCCTCATCCGCCCGCTTGGTCGCCGAGCCCTCGTCCTCCGCGACGCCAAGAGGCGCAAGGTCCTTGCTACCTCGCCCACGACGGTCGCCGGCGAGGCCCGGGCCGTGGTGGCCAAGACCATGGCCGACGCGGCCAGGGTCCGGGCCGACGCGGCCAAGGCGGCTGACGCAGGCGCTGAGGAGTCCAAGCACAGCGACGAGGACGACGCCGCCGCGGGGGAAGCCGCCACGCCCACCACCACCGGCCCAGCACCGCCGGTCGGGCAGAGCCACGACTCGAACCTCAAGGCGGTGCGGCTTGCCATCGACGCGGCCAAGGCCGCCCTGCCCGCGTACGGCCTGGAGTGGCAGCCCGATGACGTCATCGGCATCGCCCTGCGCATGGAGGGCGGGAGCGCATGGATCCGGGTGAGCCGGCTGCCCACCGAGGCCGAGCCCGGCGCCCCGTTGGTGTGGTCGCGAGAGCTTTCCATCAGCCTGAGCGACGAGGTCATGGCCCGCGGGGCCGTCCTGCGGCCCGCTGCCCTCCTGCGCAGCGGCAGCGGCGTCAGGCTCATGCTTGGGGGCGAACGGGACCCCCTCCCGCCGAGCATGCTCGCCCCCCAGAAGGACAAGGCCGGAAACGACGTGCCGGCATTCCGCCCGATCGCAGAGGCAGGCTTGCAGGCCGCGGATGAGTGATGGCTGTGCGTGCGGGGCCCTTGAGCGGCCGGCCGCTTCGCGACGCTTGGCAGACAGACATGCAAGACTGGTTTGCGCAGACCCGACACTCATTTGCCCACACCCGAGCCATTTGCCCACGTCCGAGCCATGAGCGATGGCGTGCCGCCTGAGTTCATGTCGTTGGCGTTCCGCTCGCGGGCACGCTCAGCCCCGCCGCGTGCAGGAAAGCGGAGGCGCGGCGAAGACGCCGCGTCGGCCGCACTGGGCTACGACCCCGACCTGCACGCCTTCCCTGCGGCTCCGCCGCTCTTGTTGCACAAGCTTGCTGCTGGCGCGCCCGAGGTGCCGCGGCTGCCACCGTGGACGCAAGTGGCGAGGGCAAAGTTCGGGGCTCGCTCGCGCCCGACGCACGCGGCGCTCCTGAAGCTGCACGAGGAGATTCTTGAGTTTTGGGACATGGTGCGGGAGACCAAGGCGGAAGCTGAGGAGGCTGGCGGGGCCCTGGACGCGATGACGGCGGCTCTGAAGGAGTCGAACGGAGACCAGGCCGAGCTGAGAGTGTTCGGGTCGCGGGTGTACGGGCTTGCGCTGCCCTGGGCGGACTGGGATGTCACGATCGTGCGGAGCCGAAGGGGCAAGAAGGAGACGCTGACCGCCCTGGCCGCGGCGCTCAGGCGGAGCACGGACTTTGTCGAGGTGCAGCCCATCCTCAAGGCCCGCGTTCCCATCGTCAAGTGCCGGCACGCGGCCACTGGCATTGAGCTTGATGTCAGCTGCGGGGAGGCCTCCGGGTGCCGCTCGGCTGCCGCCGTCCGAGGCTTCGTGGACCAGGTGAGCTCCAGGTGCCGCGCCGCCCAGCCGGCCGTCCGAACGCGCGCCTGCGCGAGGCTGACGGCATCTTGGCTGCGCAACCCTCGCAGTTCCCGGCGCTCGTGCCGCTGGTTCTGGTGCTCAAGCACTTTCTGGCGCAGCGGGGGCTGAACGTGACCTTCCAGGGCGGCGTCGGCTCCTTCCTGCTCACCTGCATGGTCGTTCACCACCTGCAGATGATGCGGGCGGACGTGACGGTGCAGAGGGACAGCACCACGGACGTGCTGTGGGCGCCGGGCGCGCTTGCCCGCGAGGCCGAGCTCGCAGGCCCCGCCGCCGCCGCCGCCGCCGCCGCCGCGTCTAAGCACCGCCCGTCACGGCCCGAGCGCGTGGACGCGCTGCCCCGCGCCACGCTGAACCTGGGATACCTGCTATTCACATTCTTGGAGTACTTTGGCCGCCGCTTCAACTACCGACAGCACGCAATCGTGCTTGCCCCCGAGCCCGGGCGCGTATCCAAGATGGACTGGGATGTCTACGACCCGGCCAGGCCCCGGCTCCTGAGCCTGTTCAGCCCCGGTGAGAACGCGCCCGGCCCGCGCCTCGCAAGGGTGCAACCACCACCACGCCCGCAGCGCAGCGTCGCTAGCAGCCCGAGTCCCCACTCCCCACGAGCCCCCGGCCCTCGCCCCGCAGTGGACGACACCGCTGACATCGGCCGCAACTCCTATGCCGTCCAGGGCGTCCAGTCGGCGCTCTTCGTCGCGTTCCTCTCCCTCGCCGAGACGCTGGACAAGTGCCGCCCGCCCGTCGGCAGAGCCAACACGCCGGGCGCGCGGCGCCGCTGCCTGACGGTGAGCCCGCTCGCGGCGGTCATTGCCCAGGATGCCAAGCTGAGGGCGAGGGCAGATGCCCTGTGCGCCGAGGCCGTGGCCAGGGGGCGCCCCGCGCTGGGGGAAGAGGAGGTGGAGGCGGCTGAGATCAGCGGGTCCGAGTCGGATGAAGAGGGCAGGGGTGCGCCCTCGTACCGCCCGGAGCCCTCCGCGAAGCGCTCACGGGCTCTGGTGGCTGCCGCTGCCGCGTCCTCCTCCTCCTCGGATGCCTCGACGTCCGACGACGACGAGGACAGCGAGACCGAAGCGCCCCTGACACGTCCCTCGACCGTGAGGGCGGCCTCCGACGGCTCTGCCGCCGCAGTCACCGACGAACCGCGGACTGCGGACCAGGCCCGGCGGGCGGTCATCGCCGCCGCCTCCTCGTCGATCCCCGCGCCGGCAGACCACTCCGCCCCGGCAGCCTCGCGGGCCATCATGGTGCCCCGCAACGCCCCGGCGCCCGGGCCGGCGTCGGCCGATCTCCTCGCCGGCATGGTCGGGCGGCTCCGCCGGCCCCGCCTCATCGCCGATCTCCTCTCCGGGAAGCGAGAGCGGCGCATCGAGGACGAGACCATCACTCGCGGGAGCTGGTTCTGAGGGCGCCGCGCGGGCGGCTGTGCGGCCCCCTCCCGCTGCCCGGGTCTCCAGCCGTGTGCTGGTGAGAGCGGGCTACGCGCTTGGCCTCGCGAAGCGCGTCGATCCAAAAGTATGGTTTTGTAGCGAGCCCGGGGCGAATCGCTCGCACGCACGAGCACGCACCGAGCGGCGAATGCACAAGGCACGACGTAGCGCGAGACGAGATTGGCACGGCTGTCTCGCTCACGCACACCGCATTGCCCTCTGCGCTCAGTCCTCGTCGAGCAGAGCCACTGCCCGGGCGGCCATGGCCCTGGCGGCCTGCACCCCGCTCGAGAGCGGCACGAAGCGCATGCCGTCCCGGGCGGCGGCGCCATCGCCCGCCGGCCCGTTCAGCCTTGCCGCGAGGCTGCGCGTCTCGCGGCCCACGGCCACGGCCATCCGGCCGCTCTGGGGGCGGGCGCGCGAGCCGGGCCGCCACTGGGAGGAGCCGGACGACGACGGGCGGGACCGGGGGGTTCCGTACCTGGCATGCCGGTCGATGCGCCGGGCAGCGTCGGAGGGCAGCCGGAGGCGGTTGATGACCGAGCCGGACTGCGGTATGACCTCCGCGTCGGTGTCGTTCGAATTGATCGACGCACGCGTGCGGAGCGACGCTCCGACGCGGTGCCCAGCACCGGGCCCCCTGCTCTCGCGGCTCCCGCCGCTGTGGGGACCGCCAGAGATCCACTCCACATCCCCCGCCCTTCGCGCCGCCATGTCCATGCCTGTGCCGCCGATCGCGTCGAGGATGGCCGCGGCGCCCCGCCCCACCGCACCCCTGACGGCAGAGTCAACCTCGCGTGTCGCGGTGTCGGGACGCGACCCGCCCCTCGACGGGGCCCGCCGCTCGGGGGTCCGGCCCGCCGTCCGGGGCGGGGACGGCGACCCGCCGTGGCGGCCCTTCGCGGCCCCGGTGACCATGCGGGGCGGGGTGCCGCCGGCGGCGGAGGGGAACACGTCCTCCCGCGGCGCCCGCAGGCGCTCCGCTGCCCCGGCGGCGGCGGCGGCGGCGGCGGCGGCGGCGGCGGCGGCGGCGGCGGCGGCGGCGGCGGCGGCGGCGGCGGCGGCGGCGGCGGCGCGTCCGGGCTCGCGAGGACGGGCGATGGGCGCGGTCAAGGGCGGCCGCATCGACGTCGCCCCCGACCGCTCCGCGGCCGCGGCCGCAGCCAGGAGCAGCTTGGAGCCACCGCCCTTGTCGCCGGTCTCCTGGTCGGCCGAGATGGCCTCTGTCAGCTCAACGGACACCACGAAGGTGGCGAGCGACGACCGCGCGCTGGGCCGGCCCCCCCTCCCCGACGATGCGAGCCGCTGCATGAGCTGCACGTTGGCGATGGCGGCGGCCTCGTCGTCGCCGGGGGGCTCGGGGGATCCGGACCGCAGGAGGAGGACGCCGCCGGGCCCGACGGCCGAGGCCGACGCACGGCGCGTGGCAGCGCTCAGCGACGACGCCACGTCCTCGCCCGGCCCGGAGGCGTCGGCGGGCCGGGCAGTCACCGAGGCGGTGGGCTTGGGGCTCGGCATGCCCCGGCTCTCGGCCCGCAGGCGCCGGCTCGACCGGCGCCTCTGCATCCGCACCGCCCGTCCCGACGCCGACGTCGACGACGTATCTGCGGAGCTGACAGAGCCGGGGCTGGGCGGGGCACTCGCCCCGGCGGCGTGGATTGGCGACGGCGCCCGCACCCGGAGCCTGTGGCTCGCCTCGGGGATGGCCTCAAGCGGGCCTGAGGGGGATCGGGGCCGCGGGGGCGCGGGGGGCGGCGTGCCGAGCCGGCCGGCGGCGCCGCCTGAAGCGGGCGTGTCGGCCTCCGGCGCCGAGGCGCGGCCGGCGTCTTGCGCCGGGCCCCCCCCGCCGCCCCATTTCCCGGCCGTGGACAGCGAGGCGGGCGCTGCGATGCCGCGCGGGAGCGACGCGAGGGAGTCGCTCCGGCGTGGCGTCATGCCCCCCGCGGCAGGGTGGGACGGGCGACGGCCCGCCGACACCGCGGACCGGCGTGAGAGCGGCACCCTGCCGTCCTGCGTGGCCCCCGCCGCGGACTGCCTGGGCCTGGCCGCCTGCGTGACCGTCTGCGCCGTGACCTCCGCCCTGAGGGACGCCCGCGCCCAGCGGAACTGCGCCGAGGTGATCGGCTCCGCCTCGAGGGCCTTGGCCCGCTGCACGACGGCGATGAGGGCCTCGAGACGCTCGGCGCGCCGCTCCGCCGAAGCCTCGTACCGCTGCCGGAGGCCCCGGAGGCGGTGGACGGCACGGCTCATCCCGAGCTCCGAGGCGGCGCCGAGCAGCTCCCTGACCTCGTCCGCCACGACGGCGTCGACCTTGCGTGCGGTCACGAGGGCTCCGACGAGGAAGCGGCGGCGGTGCGCGGTGATGCGGGTGGGGAGGTGGGCGGGGACGGAGGCGGCGGCCTCGAGGCGGGCGTGGAGGCGCTCCGAGGCGTCGGGCTCGAGGATGGGCCTGGCACGGCCGGGGGGCACGACGCGGGAGGGGCGGGGCCTGGTGCTGGGGAGGTGGCGCGGGAGGGGCCGCGGCGGGGAGGGGCCCTCCTCCTTCCTGTCGGCGTCATCTGGCGTGGGGCCCGGCTCGCCGCACTGCGGCGCGGCGGTGTCGTCGTCAGCGGGGGGCTCGGGCGGCGCGGCGGTGTCGTCGTCCGGCGCTGCTGCCTGCCCCGCCTCGCCGCTGCTGCCGTCACCGCCCGCTTCACCGGGTGGCGCTACAGCGTCAGTCCCACCTCCGCCCGCCCTCCCGCCTGCCGCGGCACCCCCCACTTTGGCCCCGTCCCCCTCCCCCCCCTCCTCCTCCTCGTCAGCAAACGGGTCCGGCGGTCCCGCGTCCCGCTCCGGGCGCGGCTTCCGCGGCTCCCTCAGCATCGAGGGCGGCACCCGCGGGTCCAGACGGCCCTCTGCCACGGCGAGCGCCGCCTCCCGACCCCGCTCCCTCGCCTCGTCGCGGTCACGGAGCCGCTCACGGCCCTCGCGGTGCCGCCGCCTGTACCAGAAGGCCCACGACGACGACGACGACAAGGCCGACGACGACGGAAGGGCCGCACCGCCGCGTGCCGATGCCCCGGAACCGCCCTCCCCGCCGCCATGCCCCGCCGCGGCGTCGGCGATCGCGGCCGCCGAGTCGGCCTGCAGGAGCCGCTGCAGCTCCGACAGAGCCGCGGTGCCGACGTCCATGTCGTTGCGCGCCTCCTGCGCCAGCGCCCCGCCCATCCTTTCCATGAGAGACGCGGGCGTCGCTCCCCCCAGCACCCCCCTCGCCTCCGCCGGGCTCACGTCCGTCACCTTCTCGCACACGTGTACCAGGTCCGTCAGCAGCCGCATCCGCCGCACCAGGCGCCCCTGCTCCTCCCGCCCGCCCTCTAGCAGAGCCACTTCTCGGGCGAGCTCCCCCGCGCGCCTCGCCTCCATCGCCCGCCGCGCCCGTTCCGCCATGGCTCTGCCCGCAGACGTCGTCGACGTGGCGCCCCCGCGCAGGGTCTTGGCCACCTCCGCCCCGAACACCGCCTCGATGCCGCCGTCCGCCTCGCTCCCCCCTCCTCCTGCCCCCCCCGGCCCCACCTCCCTCTGGTGGCGCTTTGCCATGAGCAGCGTCTGCACGAACTCCTCGAAGGACACCTCCCCGTCCCCGTCCGTGTCCACCACCCGCAGCACCGCCAGCAGCTCCCGCCTGCTGCGCACCACCCCCATGGACACCAGCGGCTCCTCCAGCTCCGAGACGTCGATCTGCCCCGACCCGTCCGCGTCCAGGAACTCGAACCACATGCGGAGCTGCCTCAGCTGCTCCCGGGAGAACCGTGTCCGCACCGCGGCGCCGTGCTTGCGCAGCCACCGCTCAAGCCCCTCCTCGGCGATCGTGCTACCCTGCTCGCGCCGGGCCCGGGCGAGCCGGCGCGCCAGGCCCGTCTTGGACATCACCCGCGGGGAGGGGGCCGCCTCGGCGTCCCGGACAAGCCGCTCCGCCGCTTCGGTCGCCAGCGGCGGGAAGGGCAGCGAGCCCATGGACGACGCCACGGAGGCTGCGCCCAGGCCCTCACGCGCCGCGTGCTGCACCAAACGGGGCCGCGGAAGGAATCGGGAGGGGTCGGCCACGCGGCCGTCGCCGCGCAAGCGCCGCTTGCGGTCCGATGCCGCGCCGCGCGAACGGTGCGGGCCTCGCCCCGCCCCCGCTCGGACTGGCGACGTCCCGCCGTCCCGGCCGGTGCGGGAGGTCCGGCTCTGCCCAAGGATGCCGGTCGATGCCGTCGATGCCCCGACTGGGCGCAGGGCGGCGGCGGATGCGAGCCGTTGCTGCCTCGACGCCTCCAGCCGCTCCAGGGCCGCACGGCTCGCCGTGGCTGCTGCACCGCGCGCGTCCGACTCTCGCTTTGCGTACTGGGCGTCCAAAGTGCGGGCGGCCTTGACCGTGCCGCCGTCCATCTC
>Ga0136560_1000090_pt1 | contig 34254 bp, 18 predicted proteins | sample AntRauMeHopE1497_FD_104925 | JGI IMG/M metagenome (GOLD analysis project Ga0136560, IMG submission 104925) | Saline lake microbial communities from Rauer Islands, Antarctica - Metagenome Hop E1 #497 | ecosystem: Environmental > Aquatic > Non-marine Saline and Alkaline > Saline | place... | reverse complement strand
CGCCGTGTCGTCTGAGGAGGCCGCCGCCAAGGCCGCGGCCAAGGCCGCCGCCCGTTCCCGCCCCAAGAAGGTCCGGCGCAAGTCCGGCTTCTACTCGGACGACGAGAGCCAGACGGACGACGAGCCCGAGCCCGATGCCGCGGCCGAGGAGGACGACTCCTCGTCCATGGACGCCGACCACGCCCTCCTCGTCCGCGCCTGCATGCCCCTCCTGCGCTCCCGCAACGCCGGCGTGGTCCTCGCCGTCGCGGGCGTCTACCACTACCTCGCACCCCGCACCCGCACCACCGCCGACGCCGTCGGCCGCTCCCTCGTCCGCGTCCTCCGCGGCCACCGCGAGACGCAGTACATCGTGCTCACCACCATCGTCAAGCTCGCGGGCGTCTACCCCGAGATGTTCAAGCCCTTCCTCCAGGACTTCTTCGTGGCCGCCAGCGAGCCCGCCTCGGTGAAGCTCATGAAGGTTGACGTCCTCGCCTCCCTCGCCACCCCCGCCTGCGCCTCGGCCGTCCTCCACGAGTTCACCCGCTACGTCCGCGACCGCGACAAGACCTTCGTCTGCCACTCGATCCGGGCAATCTCCCGCATCGCCGCGTCGGTCCCCGACACCGCCGGCCGCGTCCTCCGCGGCCTCATGGGCCTGGTCAAGACGGACAACAGCAACGTCGTCGCCGAGTCCGTCGTCGCAATCCGCCAGCTCCTCCAGCAGACGGGCGACTCCAACGAGAGCGTCGTGGTCGAGCTTGCCCGCATGCTCCCCGGCATCGACGACCCCACGGCCCGCAGCGCCATCGTGTGGATCGTCGGCGAGTTCCAGGACAAGGCCGGCATCGCCGCCATGGCCCCCGACACCCTCCGCATGCTCGCCAAGTCCTTCCGCAAGGAGCACGCCTCGGTCAAGTGCCAGGCGCTCAACCTCGCGGTCAAGCTCTCCCTCCGCAACCCGGACTCCCGCCCGATCGCCCTCCTCCTCCAGTACGTCCTCGAGCTCTGCAAGTACGACCTCGACTACGACCTCCGCGACAGGGCCCGCCAGCTCAGGGCGCTCCTCGGCGCCGACGCTGGGGAGGAGGCCGCCGCGGCGTCGGGGGGCAGCACCGCCCGCGCCACCGCCGTCGTCCTCGTCGACAAGCCCTCGCCCCAGCTGCAGCGCGCCTCCACCGGCGCCGGCTCCACCGACCACCAGTTCGGCTCTCTCTCCTTCATGGTCGGCCACACCGCCACAGGGTACACCCCCATCCCCGAGTGGGCAACGGTTGCGTCGGCCCCCGACACCCGCGACCCGTCCAAGCCCCGCCCCGTGCGCCGCCGCGCCGGCGCCCGCGCCGCCGGAGGCGCCGCCGAGTCCGGCAGCGAGTCCTCGGGGAGCGAGTCCTCGGGGAGCGAGTCCTCGGGAAGCGAGTCATCGGCCTCGGGCTCGTCCAGCGACGACGACGGGTCGTCCAGCGAGGAGGAGGCCGACGGCAGCGGCAGCGAATCGGACGGCCCCGCGGCCCGCAGGGGCACGGCGGTGGACGGGGAGGGCAACGAGAGCGACTCCTCCGACTCGGACTGATCCTGCCGCCCGCCCGCGGGGCGAGGCGCAGCGTATGCGCGGCCACCCCCCGTGCCGCGGGCGGCGCCTCCGCGGGAGTGGCGGACAGAGTGCTTGGGTGGCGCGTGCGCCGGATTCGGAACCGCCGCCCGTCGTATTGCAGCCGCCGCCCGTCACGCGCAACTCGTCACGCGATCACGCACGCGCCCGCCGCCGTCTGTCCCTGCACCGGCCTGCCCGGCAGGGCGACGGTGAGCGTGCTGCCCCCGCTGCTGCGCTTCGACGGAGCGGCGGACACGGCGCCGGTGCACGACGACACCGCCCGGTCCAGCTCAAAGGTCAGCGACCGCGCGCCCGTCTGCGCGGGGTCCGACGCCGCGACCTGCAGCGCCTTGCCGTCCACCGCGAGCGCGAGGGTGCATGGCATCGAGACCGACGACGCCACCGTGCCGGCGGGGCTCCCCGCGAAGGACGCCCTGGCCTCCCACGCCACGCCGAGCACCGACACGCCGCCGGAGGCGCCGCCGGGGGCGTACGTGAGCACCGTGGCGTCGTCCTCGTTCCGCACGACAACGGCGGCCTTGCCAAAGGCATCGAGCGCGTCTGCGGCGCCCGAAGGGTCGGCGGCGGCTGCGGGGAGGACAGCGTAGGCAAAGTCCACGCCGGACTGCGCCTGGGCGGCCGAGTGGTCGACGCGCGCGAGCAGCATGGGGACGACGGACGTGAGGTCCTCGGGGTCCTCCGACGCGATGGCGTGGAAGGACCCGTTGAGATCGCGGTTCAGCAGGTAGAGCTCGGGCTGCGGGCTCTGCGCGGGGACGACGACGCTGTCGACGGCCGAGGCGGCCCACACGACGCCGTCGTGCCAGACCCACGTGGCGTTGCTCAGCGTGCGGTTGCCCTGCGGCACCCGCCACCCGGCGCGGCCGGCGCCGCGGGACGTCCCGGCGTAGACCTCGGGCCTGGCGGCGGAGATGCGGCGCTGCTCCAGCGAGGTGCTGAGGGTGGTGCCCTCCGGAAGCGGGCCGCCGCCGCCCGGCACCACGCCCCGGAGGCCCCGGGACACGGCGAGGAGGCCGTCGGGGAGGAGGAACCACGCCTTGCGGGCGCTGGCGAAGGGCTGCGGCCCCGAGGCGAACTGCCCGGAGGAGTAGTTGGAGGCGACGACGGCGAGGCCGCCGAGGACGGCGCCGCCGACAAAGGGGCTCGACCCAGGCTGCTGCACGCGGCTGCACGTGTCCTCCACCACCCCGCGCACCGTGGAGAGGCCGGGGAGGCTGTCCCAGTCCCACGCGGCGAAGACGCCGTCGTACTCGGTGGCGGTGCGCATCGTCGTGACCACGCCTCCGGCCATGTGCCACCCCCGCTGGTTCTCCCCGTTGACGCACTCGGCGCTGTGCATGCGGGTGGACAGCACCCGCAGGCCTTGGGAGAAGCCGGTCCCGGCGTTGCTCGCGTACTCGCCGTCCCAGAAGTAGGCCGCCCCCTGGGGCGCCGTGGCGTTGGGCCTGCCCTGGATGCGGTCGCTGAGAGCCCCGAGCTCCGCGGCCACGGCCGGGTCCGTGCCGGACCGGCGCACCAGGTCGAGCGCCCACGCCATGGGCCCCACGGGGAAGGAGAGGGAGCCGTTGGGCGGCCGGACGATCTCGCGGCCCTTCACCAGGGGGTCGTACACGGTGCGCGCGGGGGCCCGCCCCACGGGAAACGTGTATACCATGCGCGCCTGGCCGCCGGCGATGTACTGGCCCATGGCCTGGAAGGCCTCGTCCGAGGCGGCGAACTGCGTCCCCTCCGCGATGGCGGTGAGCGTGGCCCCGTTCAGCGCGAAGTCCGACCCGTAGGCGCCCGACTGCAGGAGGTGCCCGTGGAAGTAGAAGGAGCCGTCCGGCTGCATGCCGTCGTTGCCCGGGTGCACGCAGAAGGCGCTCCAGAGCCACTCGAACCGCTCCGCCGCGAGCGACGCATTCCCGGTGAGCACGGCGCGGTTGATGTCCACGGCAAGCTCCCAGACCAGGTTCTGGCCGTCCTGGTCGTGCGGCTTGGTCTGCTCGAGGATGGCGACGACGCCGGCGAGCTCGTCGGCGGAGAGCGGGGCCAGGAGCATCGCCGCCGCGCTCACGTACTCGGGCTCCCCGATCTGGTCCCACCACCACTGGAAGCCCTTGAGCCGTGCGTTGACCCACCAGAGCAGCGCCGCGTGGGCCTTGGCGCGGACGACGGAAGAGTTGAGGCTGCTGCCGCAGGCATCGCACCCGAGCGCGCGGCCCATGGTCAGCACCCGGTCCATGTGGACGATGGGCTCCCAGTTGTCGAGGGACCTGCCTTTGTAGTCGACATCGGACCACGTGGCATTTGGGAGCAGGGACACGGCAAATCTGGTTGCGTTGGCACAGGTTGAGGCGCAGCTGTTTGCCCCCTCGCCGCACCACTGCCCCTGAGTGCACATGCCGAAGCGGACGTAGTAGTCAGAGAACCTGCAGCGGCATGGTGGGGGCCGAAGGGTCCGGACGGCGGATGGCAGCGGGGGTTCTGCGGGTAGGCCCGGTTCGCCGCGACAGGTCTTGCCTCACCGCTCGCGCAGAGTGTCGAGGTCTGATGCGGCCGCTGCCGCAGCAAGCACGAGCAGTACGGCTGGCGTTCGCATCGTGGCCTGGGCCGGCGCCCCGGGTGTGCGGTGAGCAGGCCCGCTGCGCGAGCGGCAGTTCTGGAATGACGCACACTAACGCAATGGCCCGACACATCAGGCATCCGGCCGATCCAGATCAAACGGTGTAGACAACACTCTCGTACGTGGGGACCTGCGCGGCGGGAGGGCGAAATCGGGAGAACGCATGGACCGCCGCTTCGCTCACACCCAACCCACCCGCAGCGAGCGCTGGGCGGCGTCTCACGCAGTAGCGGAGGTTGATGAAGGCGTCCGGGCCGCCGTGCGTCTCCAAGGTCTCGAGGGTCTCCTGCACGAGCTCGCCCATGTTCCTGCGGAACCGCTGGCCGTAGTCGATCTTGTCCCCGATGTCGTCTGCGGTCGAGCGCGCGCGAGGCGGGTTGCTGGCGAGGCTGGCGTGGCGCGCCGGCGCGTGTCGTCGCACGCAGGGCGCGGCACGGCGGGGATGGTTTGCCCCCCGCACTCACGGTGCATGGTCTTGAAAACGTTGAGCACTGGCAGCAGCTGCCGGTAAAAGGGTACCAGCGCCTCCCCGACGAGCTCCCCCGAGGTCACGAGCTTCTGCATGACCTCCATGACCCGCCGCACGATGGCCTGGTCGCGTGTCGTCAGGGCCTCGCGGAGCGGCTGGATCATCTGCGGCACCACGGGCAGGGCGCGGTCCCCCGCCGAGGCCAGCAGGTCGAGTGTGCCGTACAGGCTGAGGCTCTGGAAGGGCTCCTCGGTCTCGCGGAGGCCGCTCATGAAGATGGGAAGGTGGTGGTGGAGGTCCAGCTTCTCGATGGCCTGGGTCCAGCCCACGCGGATGCCGGCGCTGGCGTGCTGCACGCAGATGGGGAGGTCCCCGCGCTCGAACAGCCGCCGGAACATCGTGTTGGGCGGGTTCACCCTCTTGCTGGTTGCCCTGAGCGTCCTTCCCCGCGCGGCGGGCGCCGGGGCTCGCTTGGGTCCGCCGACAACGCCTCGCCTCGTCGTGCCGCCCATGCCCGCGCCCGCCGTGAGCCTGGCTGCGGCAAGCAACACCGAAAGAAACAGGCAATGCAGCAAGGGGTGAGAGTTCGAGGCGGGGAGGCACGAGCTGTCGGCCAGGCAGCACGAGCCGCGGGGGGGGCCGGCCCCGTCGGTTGCGCGCGAGGGCGCGCTGGGCTGCCGGCGCGGCCCGGCGCCAGCTCACTGGCTGGCGTGCGGCGGACCGTGGCCGTATGCTCGGAGAATGCGCTCTCGTCCACATCCCGGTCGCCGTACACGACGTGCTCGACCACGCGGGCGCTGGCCCCGACGCGGGTGGTGTCGAAAGCGCTCCCCGACTCCTTGTGGTGGCGCTCCTTGCTGCTGATGGTGTACGACTCGTTCTTGACGAATGTGAGGCCGCCGACCTTGGTCAGATGCTTGGATGACGACGCTGATGCCGCCATGGCCGCAGAGTGTAAGCTGGGCGAGGGGTGGTTTCGTGCCACCTTCCGCAGAGCGTCAGCAACGCACGGTGCCGACCCCATGGGCACGCCCACGTCACGGCGGCCTCACCCGCTGCTTGGGCGTGTGCGCATGCGAGCAGGTTCCGAGCCCAGAGCGGCGGGCTCGCGCATTGTTATCTCCTCGTGGTCCCGCACGACGTGCAGAACCTTGCCCCCGACACAAACTGGGTTCCACACTGCGGACAAAAGGTCCATGCGGAGGTCGGCGCGTCGGCGGGTGCCGCGGGTGATGCCGCGGCCACGGCTGACGGCACAATGTGAGCTGCCACCGCACGGCTGGCAGCCTCCTGGTCCGTGACCTTGTCCGCATATGCGAGGTGGTATTCCTCCATGTCGTTGACCTCCTGCCATCCTTCGCTGCGGAGAAGAGGGAGGAACGCCGACGAATGGTCGCGGCTCACAGCGGAAGCTAGGGGAATCGCAAGGCTGCCCCCCCCCTACCCCCCCGTCTCTGAAGCGCCTGCTCACGACAAAAGTCTCTCAACGGACTCGGTTCCCGCCGTTCTGGCCTCCCGGAACCTGAGGCGGGCGTAGTGCTTCATCTCCTCGGCCTTGCCCGAGCTCGGGCACCGCCGCGCCGAGCGCAGGCACGCGGCATAAAGCGCGAGCGCACGGTGGCGAGTGGCGCGTGCAGCCATGGCTGTTTGACCCGGCGGGGCAGGGCTGGGCGGCCAGCTCAAGAGTGGGCGGTTCGGGCGAGGCGGGCACGCAGAGTCGGTTGTCAAGGCCGGCGGGACGCGCTCAGTCCTTGTGCAGGAATACCACAAGCGCGGTGATGTTGTCCGTGGACCCCAGCTCCAGCGCCCTCCTGACGAGCAGCTCCGAGGACGTGTGCTTGGCCCTGGCGCGGGCGCTTCCGCGGCCGGCCGCCGCGACGTGGTTCTTGACCAGGTCAACGGCCGCCCGGTCGGAGAGCACGTCCCACACGCCGTCGCACGCGATGATGAGGAACTGGGACTTCTCGTTGAGCTTGGTGGTGGACGTGTAGGGGTCGCATGTGACGTACCGCTTCAGCGCAAAGTCCCCGAAGCTCCGCGCCACGGCCAGCACGCCCATCACGCGCTCCCTCGCGATGAACCCGCCGGCGGCGCGGATGCGGCTGACCTCCTCCCTCGTCGTGGCCTTGTGGTCCTTGGACAGCCGCACCGCGGCCCCGTCGTGGCACAGCACCGCCCTGGCGTCCCCGCAGTTGGCCGTGAAGACGTACTGCTTGGCCCCCGCCGATCGCACCACGCACACCACGGCGGTGGACCCCGAGTCCCGCTTCAGGTGCTTGGCGCACTGCACGTCGGTGAAGAGGAACGCCGTCTTGAGGCACTCCTCCGCCGCCCGCCCGCCCTTGGCGCGGAACTCCGCCTCGACGTTGTCGTGGAGGTGCGACGCGAGGTAGTTGGCCACCCCGTCCCCGCCGTGGCCGTCGTACACGCCAAAGAACGCCGTGCCGGGGTCCCCGCCGAATCGGTCCACCACCACGTGGGCGTCCTCCATGGTCGGCCGGTGCGTCAGGTTTTTGTCCCAGAAGCCGGACACCGCGCCCACGGCGTCCAGTACCATTGGTGAGTCCTGCGCGGGGCGTCAGGAGGAACGAAGGAGTTTCGGGCCAAGCCGCTGGCACCCACGGAGCCGCAGACTGGCAGTACCGCCCCGCCGCGTGCGCCCAGCGCGCAACACGCGCATTGAGCACGAGCAGGGGATCGCTTGCAGCCCTGCTCACGGGTCCGGGCTCGAGCAGAACAGCGCCGCGAGGGGCAGCTCCGGCCGCGCTTCCCGCTCGGCCGCTGCCCTCGCCCGTCGCCCGAGCTGATGCTGTCGGCGTCGAAGCCGAAACGATGGGCGTCGCAGCGGACGGTGCTGCCGCAGCCAGGGCCAGGGGGGCAGCCCTGTGCGGTCCTCCCGGTCCGCCGGCCCCCCGCGTGGTTGCCGCGGGGCTGTCCGAGGCGCTGCCGCGACTAGTGGCCATGCTTGTACTCAGGCTATAGCACGCGCGCGCCACACGCGACGCAGTGCCGCCCGTGGGGCAGGCCAAGGCAGAAACGCAACGGGCGGGCCAATCCATTCCGGCTCGCAAATATGCTGGCCGTGATTCGATCCACTGATTGGCTTTCCCCGCCAAGCCGCACACCCTCCACCACATCCAGAGACCATGGCCGCCGCTTCGGCCGCTAAGCGCATGCGCCGCAAGCGCCCCGCCCTGCCGTCGTGAGAGAGGCTGCCCGGGAACGAGCGCGCCCGTCCCACCACCTTGTTTGTTTTCTTCAGGTTTTTCGGCTCTCCCCTTCCCTCCGCGCCCCCGCCGCCCCGCAGGGACTTCCTGTCCAAGCGGGTGCAGATCGAAGACGCCGAGCCCGGCACCGACATCCACGTGATGCAGGTCAACCCCGACACGATGGACCGCCTGGATGTGAGAGAGAGAAGCGCCCCGCGGAATTTGCCAGATCCTTGTCGATATCCGGCCAGCGCCGCCCCGCCGCCCGCCGCCCGCCCGCCAGGGCTGGCTCGTCCTGTTGTGCATACTAGCCGCTGCCACCGCGTGTCGCCTGAGCTGGCGAGCGGTCCCTTTTGGCGCAGGCGTTCGAGGACGACTACGTGATGCTCCGCGGCAAGCGCCGCAGCAACGCGATCGGCATCCTCCGCCAGAAGGATGACCTCGCGGACGGCGTGATTGCCCTGGCCGGCGAGGCCCGCGACAACGCCAAGGTGCTGACCATGGACTTTTGCGTGGCCAAGTCCGTCGACTGCCCGGAGCTCGGCGCCGTGACGTTTGCGCTCGAGCAGGGGGAGGGCGTCGACCGGATCAGCGGCGACGTGGCCGGCACGGTCCTGAAGCCCTTCTTTGACGACTTCCGCGCCGCCAACAGCGGCTGCTCGAGGCCAGTGCACGTCGGCGACGTCCTGCCGGTGCCTTACATGGGGACCAACATGCGCTTCGTGGTGACGTCCGTGGTTGCCGCCGGAGCGGAGACCATGTTCGGGGTGGTGGTGCCCGAGACGACCCTGGAGCTGTCGCCGGAGCGCGTCGAGGCATCGAGGGACGCCTCCATGGTGCGCTACAGCGACATCGGCGGCCTCCGGCCGCAGCTCGGTGTCATCCGCGAGACGATCGAGCTGCCGCTGCGCATGCCGAAGCTCTACTCGACCCTGGGGGTGAAGCCGCCCAAGGGCGTGCTCATGTCCGGCTCCCCCGGGTGCGGCAAGACTCTCATCGCCAAGGCCATGGCCAGCGAGGCGAACGTCTTCTTCTTCGACTGCAACGGCGGCGCCCTCGTGGCCAGCAAGGCCTCCGAGACGGAGTCCAACGTCCGCAAGGTCTTCGCCGAGTGCACGGAGAACGCCCCGGCCATCCTCTTCATCGACGAGGTAGACGCCCTGGCCCCCAACCGCGACAAGGCGGCCTCGGCCTCCGCCCTCGCCGCCACCTCGGCCATCCTCACGCAGATGGACGGCGTCAAGTCCGAGGCCCGCGTCATGGTCCTCGCCGCCACCAACCGCCCCAACGCCCTCGACCCGGCCGTCCGCCGCGCCGGCCGCTTCGACACCGAGGTGGTCATCCCCGTCCCCGACCGCGTGGGGCGCAAGGAGATCCTGCAGATCTTCATCAAGCGCAAGGGCCTGAAGATCCTCAAGCCCGTCGACGCTGACAGGCCAGAGGAGACCCACGACGCCGTGGACGTCGACCGCCTGGCGGAGGATACCCACGGGTATACGGGCAGCGACCTGGCCAGCCTCTGCACCAAGGCCGCCCTGCACGCGATGACGGAGCGCGTGGCAACGACGGTGGACCTGGAGGCGCAGACCATCGACGTGAGCGCGCTGGACGACCACTACGTGCTCATGAGCGACTTCCTCGCGGCCATGGTGCACATCACGCCGTCGGGCATGCGCGACGTCGCCATCCAGAAGCCCAACGTGACGTTCAACGACATCGGCGGCCTGGAGGAGGTCAAGCAGGAGCTCCGCGAGATGATCGAGATGCCGGTGCGCTTCGCCGACATGTTTGAGGACATGGGCATCACCCCGCCCAAGGGCGCCTTCCTCTACGGCCCCCCCGGGTGCGGCAAGACCATGATGGCCAAGGCCATCGCCAACGAGTGCGGGTGCAACTTCATCGCCATCAAGGGCCCGCAGCTCCTCTCCAAGTGGGTCGGCGAGTCCGAGGAGAACGTGCGCGACATCTTCAGCAAGGCCCGCAACTCCAGCCCCTGCGTCATCTTCTTCGACGAGCTCGACTCCATCGCCGCCAAGCGCGGCAACTCGGAGGGGCAGGGCCCCGGCGACAGCGTGGTGAACCAGCTGCTGACGGAGATGGACGGCGTCCAGGAGCGCAAGAACGTCTTCGTCATCGGCGCCTCCAACTTCATCGACAGCGTCGACCCCGCCGTCCTCCGCACCGGCCGCATGGACCAGTTCATCTACATCGGCCTCCCCGACTGCGTCGAGGCCTGCGAGAAGGTCCTCAGGGCGTGCCTCCGGAAGACCCCTCTCGAGGCGGACGGCATCAACATGCACGCCATCGCCGAGTGGTGCTTCGCCCGCGGCCTCTCCCCCGCCGACATCGCCGGCATGTGCAAGCTCGCCGGCAAGGAGGCCGTCATCGGCCACCTTGACAAGCACGGCTTTGGCTTCAACTCGGACGGCTCCCGCAAGGACACCGACACGGACGCCGGACCCCGCCCGGTCGGCGCCGCCGCCGCCGCCGCCTCGTCCTCGTCCGCGGCCGGCGCAGCCGACGCCGCCGCCGCAGCCGCCGCCACCTCGGCCGACCGCCACAGCCTCGCCGCCACCAAGTCCAAGCAGGACGACGCAGTCATGGCCATCGGCGCACCCCCCGCCATGACCGCCGCCACCCTCGAGGCCGCCGCGGCCCAGACCAAGCCGTCCGTCAGCGACGCCGACCGCGCCCGCTACGAGACGGAGCGCGCCAAGTACAAGGTCCAGCTCACCACGGACACCAGCGCCGGGCCCTTCGCCGGCGAGTTTGTCATCACCGACCCCGAGCGCCTCAGGTTCCAGCCCTACGGCCGCATCGACGTTCGCGAGAAGGACGAGGGACGCCCCCCCACGCCGCCCCCGGCCCCCGTCGAGGGCGAGCCCGCCGCCCCCGCCCCCACCGGCCCCATGCGCGCCTGAGCTCCGACCCGCCTGCTTGGAGAGGCGCCGCACGGCGCCTTGGCTGTGTCTGCGTGGTGTCTCGCCGCCCCGCGAACGCTGTTGGATCGAGCGCGCAGAGGCAGCGAAGCGGCCTGACGTCGCGCGCCCACGCGACACTCTGTTTCATGTGAAGGCGCCATCGCGACTCCACTGTCTCGTGCGCGCTTCGTCCCTGTGCCGTGCCAGCGGCTGCACGGCTCGCGCGGCGGCTGCGTGGTGGTGTGGTTCGGCACAGCGGGCTTGCGAGCCTCGAAAGCCGAAAGAATGGCACCACGGGGCGGCGTTGGCGATGACGAACGCGGCGCACGGAGCGCGCAAGCCCGCACCGGTCATCATTCACTCGTCCTCGTCCTCCTCGCCCTCGCCCTCGCCCTCGCCGCCTCCGGCAGCGGCCGCGGCCTCCGCAGCGGCCGCCTCGGCCGCCGCAGCCTCCTCTGCGGCCTTCTGCTCCTCCTCCCGCTCCCGCTTCTGCTTGGCGGCAGTGAGCGCCTCGGCGGCGGCCTTGGCCCACTCAAGGACGAGCCACAGGCTGACCGACGCCGCGCGGACGGCGTCAGCGTCGATCGCCTCAAGCAGACCGGAGGCCTCCTCCCCCGACACGGCGCCCTCGGCCGCCTCGGCCGCGGCCGCCGACCACGACGCGACCCTTTCCGCGAAGCCCTCTGCGCCGACCACCGCCGCGAGCGCGGGCCAGTGCGCCCGCGACTTGACCCGCGCCCCCGGGTCTCCCATCTCCGCCTCCGGGACGCCCAGGACGCGGCACGCAGCGTGCAGGGCCGCGACCGACTGCTCCCCCGGCGTCACTGCCCGAGCGGCAATGCCCGAGAGGCGGGCGCCGACCCGCCCAATGCCGGCGGCGGCCGTCTCCGCGCGCTCGGCGGCGCCGAGCAGCGCCTTCACGTCCTCCGGCGCCTCCTCCCCGCCGGCCTCCTCCATCGCGGCGGCCCTTGCCTCCGCCGCGGCGGCTGCGTCGTCCTCCTTCCCCTCCTCGTACGTGGCCGCCGCCTCGGCCTCGGCCTCGGCGGCCGCCCTGCACGCCCGGAACTCGTCCTCGTAGGCGGCCTGCTCGGTGCGCTCGTGCGCGGCCTTGAGCGCGCCGGCCCAGCGCTTCACCAGGGCCACGTCGGCGGGGCCGACGCGTCGGTCCTGTCCCAGCGTGTCGAAACAGATGGCCTCGTCGCGAGGCAGTGGGACGCCGGCGGGGATGGCGGGCTCCCCGGCGTCGGCGGCGGCGGCTGCGGCGGCTGCGGCGGCTGCCTCGGCGGCGGCGGCGGCGGCCTCCTCGTCGGCCTCCTCCCCGTCCTCGTCCTGGTCGGCGGCCGCCTCCTCCTCGTCCTCGCCCTCCTCCTTCTCCGGCTCGGGCGGGATGCAGCCGTCGTGCGCGAGCGAACCCCAGCGGAGGGGCACGGCGACGAACTCGCCAAGGCGGGGGAGGCCGTGGAACCGCACGCGCTGGTCCCTGAGGACGTTGCGGACGTGGACCACGGGCAGCTCGGGGGGCGGCGGGACCTCCTTCGCCTTCTTCCCCTCCCCGTCCTCGTCATCCTCCTCCTCCTCGTCCTCCTCCTCCTCCTCGGCCCCCTCCGCCTTGGGCAGCTTCCAGGCGTCGAACGTCGCCCCCGACGGCTGCACCACGTGCTTCTCACGGAGCTCCTCCGCGCCAGAGGACACGCCGACGTACCGCAGCTGGAACGCGGCGCCCTCCCCGTCCTCGTCGTCCCCGGCATCCTCGTCGTCACCCGCAGCCTCCGCGCTCGCGTCCGGCCCCTCCGACGCCTCCTTGCGGACGGCGTAGACCGAGTTCACGGCCAGGCGCCTCCGGATCAGCTCGCATAGGTCGTCCAGCAGGGCGGCGTCCACCGCGGGCGCCTCGGCGAGGCGCTGCTCCATCGCCGCGTCCTCGGCAGCCTCCGCCTCGGCCTTGGCTCGGGCCGGTGCCTCCGCCTCCTCCTTGGCGGCCTTCCGCACCTGGGCGGCAGCACGCTCCTCTTCCAGGGCGGCGGCCGTGGCGGCCTCCTGCGACCTTGCGTGGGGAAGAAGGCGCGGAACGGACAAGGTCGGGAGCGGCGGTTGCGCCCATGCGCCAGCCGGGGCGGCACATCTGTGGGCGCACCCGGCCTGATGCCAGAAACAAAGCCTCCAGCTCGGGCGGCACGAGAGGATGGGGCTGCGGTGCGGACGCTGCGCCTGTGGCGGGAGCGGGAGGCACACTGCCGCTGTCCTCGGCAGCTGAGGAGATCCGGCGCCAGCCACACGCCGCACCTGCGATCCGGGGGTACAATGACGCGCTCGCGTGCTCACCGCTGCCTCGGCCTCCTTGCGCGCGACGAGCTTCAGGAGGTATCGGCCAAGGTAGTCGACCGGATCGGCAGGCTGGGACGCGATGGTGGAGGCCAGGCCCTCCTGGACCGCGTCAGCTACCATTGCATTGACATACTCTGCCATGCAACAAGCACGGGGGCCCTGCTGGGGCTGTCGGCGTGCCCGGCGCGCGTTGTCGCAACGGCCTGGTGGTGGCTCTGCATGGCTCTGCCGGCTCGGTTTTTGTGTGATCACAACCCGCAACCGGCTTGCGCTGCACAGGCCTGACAGTCCGCGACATGGCTGACGGCAGACCGACTTCCATGCCCGACAAGGATGCGAGCAAGGCCGAGGAGCCCAGGGTCCCCAAGCTCCAGGTGCGGCACGAGCTGATCCTCAAGCGAGGGCGCTCCCTTGCGGCGGCCAAGAAGTTTGAGGAGGCGTCCGGTGTGCTCGGTCGGCTGCTAGAGATGTGGTGAGACCGGGCGGGGCACTCCCTCCGGTGCGGGAGCGCGCAGCCATCGCGCTCGTTTAAATGCCTGCCCCCTGGCCCCCACGAGTCGCAGCACGAAGGCCTCTGATGACGCGCTCTCCATCGACATGGCGCCGATTTACTTTGAGTACGGCAACACCCTGCTTGAGCAGGTTCTGGAGGCCACGACGGGGGCCGAGGCCGCGGAGGCCCACCAGGACATCGAGCCATCGAGCTCGTCGTCCGCCGCCGCCACCGGCGTGGATATCGAGCAGACTGACATCGAGGAGCTGCTTGAGATCTCATGGGAGTGCCTGGAGCCGGCTCGTCTCTCCTACGAGAAGCACTCCAACGGCGAGTCCGCTGCCGCGGTCGCCAACCGGGAGCGGCTGGCGGCCACGCTCTGCAGGCTCGGGCAGGTCCAGGAGCTTTCCGGTGAGTCGGCCGTCCCGCGCGAAGCCGAGCCACGCGGCGGGCGCCGCCCGACGGCCGCCGTCCAGTCCTCGGGCGCCTTTGCCCTCGTTTGGCACCCCGCAGGACGCGCGGAGGACGGTGCGCGCGACATGATGGAGAGCCTGAAGCTGTACGAGTCACTCCCGTCGCCCTCGCAAAGGGACCTCGCGGACGTCAACCTCCTGATCAGCAACGTGTGGCTGGCGCTCGCCAACTCCTCGGACGACGACACGTCGTCCCCCAAGGTGAGGCGTTGGGGCCCACCGGCCGCGCTGGGGGCGCGCCACACGAGCAGACTCTGAGCGCACAGCGACCCCCGCCCCCCGCCCCGCAGCTCGCCGTGGCGATCAAGCACCACATCGCCGCCTTTCAGGCCCTGCACAGGCGCTGCGTGAACTCGATCCGGGGCATGGGGGCTGGTGCCGCACCGCTGGTCGACGCAGTTGAGGCCTGGTGGGCGTCCCTTCCCGCCAGCAAGGGGGATGCGGTGGATGTGGCGGCCGAAGGGGCGGCGGCTGTCGCCTCAGCCGACGCTGCCGCAGCGGCTGCCGCCTCGGCCTCGGACGTGTCGGCGTCCGTCGCCCTTGCGGACACGACCGCACCGCTGCTGTCGCCCGAGGCGCTCGGCGGCGAGGCCAACGCCGGCGAGGCGAAGCGACTGCTGCTGACCATGAGGCAACTGCAGGAGCGAGTGAGCCGGCACGCGCTCTGGCACCGGGACCTTGCAGCGCGGTGGCACGGCTCGCTTAGCACCCGCCGGTTTGGAGTCGAACCTTGCCACCGCCTCCCAATCCTGCCCCTCGCAGCTCGAGGAGATCGTGGAGGGAAACGAGGCCGTGGCTGCCCAGCTCTCCAAGACCCGCGCCAGCGAGGCAGGCGGGACGGCTGCTCCCAAGCGTTCGCGCGAGGGGGAGGATAGCGAGAGCGGCACAAAGCGCACAAAGGGCGATGAGTGACGAGTGACACGTGTGCTGTCGAGGATAAATTCTCTTCTTCAGCTCACCCAACTACTTTCGGTAGTTTCACTCTCATTGTTTTACCATTAGCGCAAGTGAAACGACCCAAACATAATACGATCATGATTAACCCTTAAACAAAAAAAATATCGGAGGTTAAACATCCCATTAATGATAATTTACCATCGGTTTGGGAGTATGTATTTACCATCGGAGAATCCTTGAAAAATTCCACATACAAGCCCATAAATGAGAGTGAAACTACCGAAGGTAGTTGAGTGAGGTGAAGACGAGAGTTTATTCTCGACAACAAGCGACACCAGGCGCCATCCTTGGCCAAAGTTTCACGAGCGTCCCGTCCCCGCCACAACCGTTCGCACGTCTTTACACACCACCCCAACGCCTAGCAGACGTGCCTCGTCGCGCAAACCGCCCCTTCCCCGTCGCTGCGGACCGCTCGCCCAAGCTCAAAAGAAGCTTCCCACTCGGATCAAGCGGACGAGCCGCGGAGACGGCGGGCGGTCTCCTGCACAAAGCTGTCCATGGTGCCCATGGATGACTCGGCGTCGGCGTTGGCGGCCCCGTCGTCGGACTCGCTGCCGGCGGCAACGGCCGGCTGGAGGGACATGCGCATAGATCGCATCTCGTCCTGCTGGTTCGCGGTGATGCCGGCCCCGAGACGCTTGATGCGGGCGTCGAGGGCGCCGGAGACCTGCTGCACGTTGTTCACCTCGCTCTGGAGCTTCATGCTGGCGATGTCGAACTGGTGCTTCTGGGCGGCGATCTCGGCCACCTGGCGCTCCTGCTTGAGCCGGTCGATGCGAGCCTCGACGGCCTGGACGTGCGCGCTGAGGGCAGCAAGGGTGCCCTTGTGCTCGGTCATGTCGAGGCGCAGGAGCTTCTCGCGCTTCTGGAGGCCCTCGAGGAAGTTGTCCTTCTCCACGATGAGCATGCGAAGGCTCTGGGCCTTGAACTCGGACGCATCGAGCTCGCGTACAAGGTCGCGGAGGTCCTCCTGGTAGGAGTGCATGTTCGCGTACTCGGCCGTGTTGGCGAGGTTGCCACCCACGTCACTGAGGGGTGCCACGTCGATGCCCTTGCCCGAGCTTCCGGGGATCGGCTCCAGGCGCACCTTGGAGCTGCTGGCGCTGCCGTCGGTTGGCGTGCGGCCGGACTTGCCGTCCTCGGACGCCTTCACGGTTGCGGGCTCCTGGCCCACCTGCAGCAGCGAAGCGGCGGCAGCGGCAGGGGCGGCGGCGGCAGCAGGGGCAGCAGGGGCCGTTGCGGCGGCGGCGTCCTCGGCCGATAGGTACGGGCCGAGGATGTGCTTGCGGTACTCGGGCCGCGAGGTCCAGCCGACGGGCTTAAACGCCTCGCGGTGGGTGGCGTAGACCGAGTCCCAGGTCTTGCCGTCGACGGTGAGGTGGTCCTTGCCAGTGCTGGGAAGGCCGGCGGCGGTGTGCCCCTCGGCGTTGAGGACGGTGGCTCCCGCCTGCAGGACAGCGCGCTTGGCCTGCTGTTCCACGACCTGCTCCACCGGCTTGCCGTTGGTCACCTGCACGGGGTCGCTAAGGATCTCGTAGCGCGAGGAGGGTGCCGCCTCGGCGGGGGCAGCTGCATCCTTGGGCTGGGCGTCCGCCTGCGGGACGACGAGGTGAGACGAGAGAAACGAAATGAGTCGGGACCGCCAGGAGCCGAGCGCGCGCCCGGCAACGGGGTTGAGCGCGGCGGACAGCATCAGCGACAGTCTGCACTCCCGGCAGAAGGCCGGCAGGCCGGCGCCGGGCCCGGGATGGGTGCGTGGCTGTCTGAACCCAGCCGCCAGAGGCGCTTGGTCGAGTCGCGGCCTTCCCCCGGAGCCGCGCCCGGCGAGCTTCGTTCGATGATCAGCGGCAGGTTTCCGGTCGATGAGCGTCTCGTCAGGCCGGTATCGGTTTCGGATCAGCCTCCGGTGGGCCGGCGCCGAGCAGCCCGTGACCGCCGAGCAGCGCCCCGGCCCGCCCGCGGGGATGCAGCGCCAAAACACTCACCGGCTGAGCTGCTGCTGCTGCGGCAAACGCCACAGCGGCCACGAGAACAGCGCGCATCGGGCGCAGGGCAAAGAATGCCGGCTGCGGTGCGTGAGCCGCCCTCGCCCGCTGCATGCGGTTTCAGTCGCTGATCGATCGTCTGTCTGAGCTCTGCTTAGCGTTGGTTGCGTCGATCGCAGCATCGCGCACAACACTCGCAACCTGCCGTGGGCCGAGCCGGGTAATCTGTGGAGCTCGTGTTTGCTTGTGCCGGGCGAAGGTTTGGCGGCCGCCAAGCGTGCTCGCACTGCAAGACTGGCAGTGAAGCCGGCCCCAGAAACTCCGGCATGTCAAACTCGCCGGCTTCAGCTGCGGGCGAGGCCCGGGCCGCCGCGGATCAGGAACACGCGCAAGCAGAGGGATCTGCCGCGGTGAGCGTGGGGGAAGGCTCGCCGTCTGCCAGCAGCCCCGGTGCAGCCAGAGACTCCGACGCCAGCCCGACCGACGCCGACCACAATGAACTGAGCCCTTCGGGGCGAGGCCCTATATCAGCGATCCCCGCGGCCTTCTGGCCAGGGGAGAGCGGCGAGGCGTCGTCGGACCGTGAGGAGGCGGAGGACGTGCACGTTGCTGCCGCCGTGGCCGTGGGGTCGATGTTCGGGAACGATTGCAGCGCCCCCGCGCTCGCCTCAAGCACGTTCGAGAGTCCTGTGCTTCTGGCAGAAGGCGCGGACCTGCTCGATCCTGCGGCGGACGATGCTCCGGCCGCACCCGTGGAGCTGCTGTTCGGCGGCACTGTGCGGGCAGATGACGAGGGCAGCGACGGCGACACGGAGCGGGCGCAGCCCGAGCACTTCGAGTCGACTGCCGGCTTTTTTTCCGTCGGGGATGACGAGGACGGGCCGACAGCCGAAGCAGCAGCAGCCTTCGCCCCGCAACCAGCCGCGGCGCCGGAGCGGTCGCCCGAGCGGCATGCCCCGGCAGCACCCCCGCCGTCTCCTCCGACTCCGCCCCCAGACGTCCCTGAGGCTGCCGCGACCGCGCTCGCGACGGCGTCGGCGATGTTCGGGCCCAGCGACGACTCCCACGGCGGCGGTTTCTTCGACACTGCCTCCCCCTCGCCCTTTGGCGTGGCCACCAGGGACAGCGGCCCGACCGCCAAGCCCCTGCCCCTGACCACGCGCCCCGGGACGCGCGTGGTATCACACCTTGGCGCAGCGATGCACGGCCGCGCGGACCCGAGCCGGCCGGCCGTCACGGTGGCAGAGCTCTTTGGAACCGGCATCGCTCCAGAAGAGTTCGAGCGGCAGCGTGCGGCAGACGAAGCGGAGAAGGCGGCGGCAGAGGCGGCGGAGGCCGAGCAGCGGCGCGAGGAGGAGGAGGCGAGCGCCAGGCGCCGGCAGGCAGAGCGGGACGCCGCTGCCGAGCGGCACGCCCTCGCCCGTGAAGCGATGGAGGCCGCGCGCCAGGCAGAGCGGGACGCGGAGGACGCGCGAGCCGCCGAGCGCGAGGAGGAGGAGCGACGACAGCAAGCCGAGCAGGCCGAAGCCGCGGCGAGCCGGCGCCGCAGCGGCCCCATCTCCCGCCTCGCCCCGTCCCCCGTGCGATCTGCGGGCCTCACCGCCCGAAGCGACCCGCTGCGACCGCGCACGGAGCCCGAGCCGCGGCCCGAGCCTGCGCCCCGTGCCGGCTCATCGTCGAGCCCCCGGGCACGGGACGACGCCGGCAGCGCGCCCGAGGACGGCGAATCACCAATCGCCGCCCAACCCCAGGTCACCGCCGACCCAGGGGCCGCGCCGGCCTCGAAACCACCGTCGTCCCGCGGCAGGCGCGGGCGGAGGAGAATGGGCGGCGTGCCGGCGTCGGCTCTGCCGTCCAACGTCCTCCCGCAGCCCACCCCGGAGGAAGAGGCAGCGCCGGCGGTGTGGAGGCCCGGGGACGACGAGACGGACGCGGCGGCCGAGGGCGGACCTTTGGCACAGGGCAAGCCCCGCCGCCGGCACAAGCGGCAGAACACTCTGCCGAGGTCCGTCCTCGCGCCCGGCCTCCCCGACGGCCCCGCCGCGCCGGGCTCGGGCGGCTCGGGCGAGCGGCACCCAGCCTCGGGCGTGGCGGCGGAGCCGTCGGGAGTGGCCGGCGACGACAACCACTCGGACGGCAGCCAGCCGGCAGGTGACGGTGCGCCGGCAGCAGCGCCCCAGCCGGCGTCCCGCAGGCCCAGGCGCGGCAGGGCTCCCGCCGTGCCCGCCTCGGCCCTCCCGTCCGCCCTCCTGGCCACCTCGGAGCAGGAGGAGGCGTCCTCCGCGGCCGCGGCTGTGCCGCTGCCCCCCGCTGCTGCCTTTGTGCCGCCCAAGAGGCGTGGCCGGGCCCCTGCCGCCGTCCCAACCTCGTCGCTTCCGTCGGCTCTGCTCGCCGCGGAGGACGAGCACCAGCAGAAGGAGGCCGAGGAGCAGGCAGAAGCAGCCGCGGAGGGGGAGGGCGGCCGGGCGGCCCCCCCGCCGTCCCGCCGTCGCGGGCGGAGGCAGGGGTCCGGGCTGGTCGCGCCTCCTGTCGTCCCTGTCATGCCCGCGCCGGACCGTGCCGCCGCCGAGGCCGCCACGGCGCCGCCCGAGACCACTCGGCTCCGCTCTGCCTCGTCAGGGTCGGGCGGCGAGGCCTCACCAGCGGCCCCACCTCCCTCTGGCGGTGGCAAGGCCCGAGGGCGCAGGGGCCGCGCGCGCGCGCCAGTCCCGGCGTCGGTGCTGGCTGTGCAGCCCATCGCGCCGCCAGAGCCCGAACGGCCGGAGCCGCTCGCCGGCGCGCCCGAGCAGATGCAGCGGCACGAAGGGCCACCGGCCGGCGTGACCACGTCAGGCGAGCCCTCTGCTGCCCTGCCGCATTCTCCGCGCGGCGCAGCGGACGAGGCTGCCGTGGTCGCGCCCCCGCCGCCCGCAGCCCTCGCCCCAGGCGCAATGCCAGACCCTGTCACGGCCCCCGCCGCAGCACCCGCTCCCGCTCTGAATAGCGACGAAGACGCGGTGTCCGGCACGGGGCCCGGAGCACTCGGCCCGCCCGGCCCGTCCAGCCAGCCGCAGCCGCTGCCAGAGGAGGCCGCCCCCGGCTCGCACAAGCACGGCCCGGCTGCGGAGGCCTCTGCGTCTCTCAGCCCGGCGTCGTGGTCGCAGCCGCCGCCGCCGATGCTGCCCTCGGCACGCCGCGGCAAGGGCCGCGCCGGGCGACGACCCCAGCAGCCGAGACCGGGCCCCGCCCCGCTGACCCCGTCTCCCCTCCCCCTGCCGGCTCAGGCGGCCGATGCCGACCCAGGCGCGATGCCTCCCGCGAAGGACGTCCCTGCAGCCGTGCGGGCAGAGCCGGTCGAGGCCGACGGGAGCGACCCAACCACGATGCCGCCCGCCGTGCGCGGTCCCGTCGACGAGGCGCCGCCCGCCGCTTCCGCCAAGGCCGCGGATGCCCCCACCGTGGTCCCATCCGCTGAAGCCACGCTATGGGGCGGCGGCGCACCCCTGCCTCCGCCAGCGGCCGAAGTGGCGGCGCCCCCCCCGCCCCGCTCCAAGCCCGCGCTGTCCGGGCCCGCCCCGCCCATGCCGTGGGCTGACCTCGCCTGCGCCGCTGACGCCCCGCCCGAGGTCACGAGGCCCCGGTGCGCAATCGCCACGTTTGGCTTCGGCGGCCGCCTCATCGTCATCCCTGCGCCACCCCCGCGCACGGCGCCTCCGCCGCCCGACGCCCTGACCGCTGCCGACCCCTGGTCGGCCGCGGCTGCGGCAGGAGATGACCCCTGGGGCGTCGCCGATGCCGCCGATGACCCCTGGAGCGCCGCCCATCACTCGCCCGACGAGGGCGAGCCGGGTGGCGCGCCCGACCAGCCGGCTCCCCTTCCCGAGCCCAAGCACGTGCCCTTGCGCGTGGACGTCGGCGTCCGCAGCTCTGCCCTCGTCATCGACGTCGCGCGGGCGCTGAGGCGGGATCCGACAGTCGCGGCGCTCGCCGCCTTCCCGGGGCCCCTCCACGCCGCTGGGGACGCCGCGGCCGCGATTTCGTGGCTGCAGACCGCTGCCGAGGACGCCCTCACCGCCGCTGCGGCGTCGGCGACCTCCCGGCTCGCCCCCGCCCCGGAAACAGCCCTCCCGCCCATGCCCGGTCGCCGGCTCCTGCACGGTGTGCTGGCCGCGCGGCTCGCGAGGGGGGGTGCCATGAACGCGCTGGACGGCGGGCCCCTCGACGAGGCGGCCGCCGCGTTTGCCACCGCGGCCATCAGCGCCTCGGGCGTCGCCGCCGTGCCCAGGGCCCCCGCTTCCGACCTCACCGTCGCCCACGCCCTTCTGGCAGTGGACGAGGCGTGGGTCAGGGGATCCGGCCGGGCCGAGGACGCCGCCCCGCCCGCCCCGCGGCCCTGCCCGCCGGCGGACGGTCTCGTGACATCGGGCCGGCTCGCCGAGGCCGCGATGGCGCTCGCGGCGTCCGATGACTGGGCCGCCGCCCTCGCTCTCGCCGTCGCGGCCGGGCCGGAGCACGCCAAGGCCGTCGCCGCGGCCTACGCCTCCCGCGGCACAGCGCCGACGAGCGCATCACGCCTCGTGCTGGGAGCGAGCCTCGGCACGGGCGAGCCCGACCCCGGGAGGGACGCCAGGGCCCTCCCGGCCTGGCGCGCGCAGGTCAGGGCCCTGCTCGCTGCGCGCCCCGGCGGCTCCCAGGCCGCCCTTCTCCGCCTGTCCTCGGACCTCTGGGAGGCGGGGGGCGACCCCGCCTCCTCCCAGGCCGTCCTCCTCCTCGCCGGGGCGGGCCTCCAGGCGGACCAGCCGGGCGCCCGCCTCGTCCTCCTCGGCACGGACCACGTCGCCTGCCGCGCCGGCTACCGCCGCGACCCCAGGGGCTGGCAGCTCACCGAGGCGTTCGAGGCCGCGGGCCGCATCCACGCCGGGGAGCCCGCCACCGCGTCGCTCCACCCCTTCCGCCTCCTCTACGCCACCGTCCTCGCCGACCACGGCTTCTCCCGCTCCGCCCTCGCCTACGCCACGGACTGCCGCGACGCGCTCGTGGCAGAGGCCGTCAGGGCCCAGACGGGGCGCCCCCCCGCCCACCCGGCCTTCATCAAGACCCTGGACGAGTTCCTATACCGCGTCGCGGCCGTATGCGGCCACAGGCTCGAGCACCCCACGCTGCTCACCGCTGTCAGGGCAGCCACCGCGGCGGCCAAGGCCGCGGGAGGACCCGCCCCCCCGGCCGCAGCCGCAGCAAGCGCACCCGCCGGTCTGGCGAGCCCCGCTGGACGGCCGCCCCGCGCCGGGGGAGGGAAGTCGCACGGCAGGCAGAGCCGGCGCACGATGGCGCCCGTGCCAATGCCGTCGCCAGCGTTCGGCGGGGTGGCGCCGGTGCCGGTCGCCGAGCAGCCCTTTGCAGCGGCTGCCGCCCCGGCCCCCGCGCGACCAGAGGCAGCGACCGAAGTGATGCCGCCTCCCGCCATGACCGCTGCTCCGGCCCCTGCCCCGGCCCCGGCCCCGATCTCAGCCCCGGCCCCGGCCCCGGCCTCAGCCCCGGCCCCGGGCTCCCCCGAGCAGTCGCTCCCCGGCGCACCGCCTTCGGGCACGGGCCACACCCGCGGGGCCACGAGCGGGAGCGGGAGCAGCTTCAGCCTCAGCGCCCTGTCCTCGGGCCTCAGCGGCCTCCGCTCCATGTTCCTCCCCAAGGACTCCGCCCTCGTCTCCTTCGAGCTCGACCCGGAGGAGAAGGCAGCCCTGGAGGAGGAGAAGAAACGGCGCAAGGAGGCGACCGCCGGGCCGCCGCCCACCGGCATGCCGCCCCCGGCAGCGCCGCCCCCCCCGGCCGGCGGAGGCGCGCAGACCGCACAGCAAGGACACGCCGGCGGGGTGGCGGCGGGAACGGGCACAGGAGCGGTTGGCGAGCCACCGCCGACCGCTCCGGCTCGTGGCCGCCGCGGCGGCAGGGCCGTGGCGAACCGCTACGTCAACACGTTCTCCCCCGGGGCGGGGGACACCACCGCCGCCCCGGCGTCGGCGGCTCCCAGGCCCAGGCGCAAGCGGCCGGCCGCGCCCGCGTTCAACCCCGCGGCGCTCGCGTGAGCGGCGCGCGTCCGGCCGGGTTGTGATTGAAAGTGACGGTGAGTGCTGCAGCGCTGCGCCGAAGCGCGCCGTCAGTTCTGAGGCGGGCATCACACGGGCCGCCTGGTGCTCTCGCGGCGATCAGCGCACGCGCTTGGCCTTGGCAAAGAGCCCGTCCACGACGCCGCCCAGCTTGTCCAGCACGCCCAGTGCCCCCTCGTACGCCTCGTCGGCGTCCGCCTCGTCGTACAGCACCAGCTGGCCGCGCCCCTGGTCCAGCGTCCCCAGCAGCCTGCCGTCCAGGATCATCTGCGACAGCTTCGCCTCCACCGTCGGCTCCGGCAGGCCGATCAGCGACGCCACGTGCGCGAGCTCCACGCACGAGAAGGGCTCCACGAGCCTCGCCAGGTTGCCCTCCAGCATCTTCTGGTAGAGCCGCTGGAGGTGGCGGCTGATGAAGGCGTCGTCGACGATCTCGGCCTTGAAGTCTGCCAGGGCGGTCTGGAACGCGGCGAGGGAGCGATCGGCGTAGGCCTCCACGACTGCGCGCATGGCCTCCACGGCCGCGCCCGAGTACTGCACGCCCTGCTTGCCGCCGATCAGGGACCGGGCGTCCGACACCGCGCCGGTCATGACCTGGACGAGGATCATGTACTTGAGGCAGCGGGTGGCCATGGCGCGCTGCTTGAGGGAGTTGTGCCCCTCAAAGGCCTCGTAAAAGTAGGAGAAGGCAGTCTTGTAGTCCTCGTCCTCCGACGCCAGAGTGCCGGCCTGGATGTCGATGTCAGCCTGCACCTCCGGCGCCACGTAGATGGCGTTGGCGGCGGCCCTGGCGGACGTGAGGGCGGCCCTGGCCTTGGGGATGTTGTGAAGCTCGTGGTGGATGCGCGACTCGAGCACGTGGATCTCCACGAGGAGCGGCTTGTCGTCCAGCCGCTTGATCTCGCGGAGCAGCGCCTGCGCCAGGCCAAGGGCCTCGTGGAAGCTGCCCCGGGCGAGCATGAGGCCCGCGAGCCTCGTCTGGAGGCGGATCCTGAGGAAGTTCCGCCTCTCGGACTTGCACCAGGCGATCGACTCGTCCAGAAGCTCGGCCTGGAGCTCCTCAGCGTGGGGCACCTGTCCCACGCGGTCCACCAGCGTGCGAACAAGCTTGGCGGTCTTTGCCTTGGGGATGACCGCGAAGAACTCGCGGTGCTCTCGCAACAGGCCGGCGATGGAGGCCGAATCCCTGCGCAGCAGGTCGGGGGCAGTCGTTCAGACGCACCGCTTTGATGCATGCCGGTCGGGCGGGGAGGGGGCGGCGGCCCGAGGGCCGCCTGCGGCCTCTGGTTCGCGCGAGAACACGCCAGCCCGCGCTGCCTCGGCAGGAAAGGCTCACTCGGCGTTGACGTAGATCAGCGAAAGCTCAGTCATGGCCAGCTCGCGAGCGCGGATGCCATCGGACGTCTTGTCTGCGCCGGGGAGGGGGGCAAACGACCATCTCGCGGACGGCAGTGTTGGCCCGCGCCCCAACACCGGCGAGCAGCGTTCCCGCAGCCCCAGGCACGCCGGCTCCGTCAGCCGCGATGAATCTGTGGTGCATTGCTTGCTCACCCGGCGTCGTGAGGATGCCACGGAGCGTCGCGATGGCGCCGGCAGCGTCGTCCGAGGCCGTGGCTGCGGCGTCGAGCACCTTCTGCACGAGCTCCGGCACCGCCTTGGAGCTCTCCCCGGCCTTCTTGGCCTCGCTGGATGACGACGACGAGGCTGCCGCGGCGGCTGCCATGGCTCCCACGTGTGACCGCACCGTTTCTTGCACACCCGCAGTCATAAAATATCTTGGCCAGAGACTGTGGCGGCCAGACTCTGACGCCACCCTCACTCGCCCGGCCCAAGACCTTGTGGCTGCGGCACACCTCCCCAGGCTCCTCAGATGCCTGTGCGTATCGCGATCGAGGGCAACATCGCGGCCGGAAAGTCGACGTTCCTCCAGATCCTTGCCGAGGCCGGACTGGGCTTCCTCATCGTGCCGGAGCCCATCTCGAAATGGCAGTCGCTGCCCCCGGACGATGACGTGGACATGCCGATCAGCGCATCCCAGGACGCGGGAGTGAACATTCTGGACAAGGTGAGCTGGCGAGCTACCTGGTCGATGCCGGGCGCACGCGCCGGGCGGGCGGATAGCGGCCGAGCCGGCGTTTTCAAACCATGAGCACAACCCCGGCCCTCTTTCCCGCCGCAGTTCTACTCCGACCAGAAGCGCTGGGCGTTCACGTTCCAGACATACGCCTTCCTGTCCCGCCTCAGGGCGCAGCTGCGCCCTCATGAGGACTTCGAGTCAAGGCCCGAGCTCGGCGCCTCCCACGCTGGGAAGTTCGTCAAGGGCGGGCCTGCCGACGACGCCCCGCCTACCAAGCGCGGGCGCGACGAGGACGCGGATGATGCGGCTGCAGGCTCCTCCTCCAAGATCCTCTTCTTCGAGCGCAGCGTGCTGTCGGACAAGTACTGCTTCGCCGCCAACTGCCGCGCCTCGGGCCTGTTCGAGGAGGTGGAGTGGCGCGTGTACTGCGACTGGTGGAAGTTCGTGATGGAGGAGTTCAAGGCGCTGCGGATCGACGGCCTGGTGTACCTTCGCTGCGCCCCGGCCACCTGCCACGGCCGGCTGCAGAAGCGCGCGCGTGACGAGGAGGCTGGCGTGCCGCTGGAGTACCTGAACGACCTGCACGCGCGCCACGAGGAGTGGCTGGTGGCGCGCACCTGCGGCCGGGAGTTCCCCATCACCACGCTGGTGCTCGACACGGACGCGGAGTTTGAGACGGACCCGGCGAGGCGCCAGGCCATGGTGGACCAGATCAAGGCCTTCGTGGCCTCCGTCTCGGGCGAGAAGGAGGAGGCCGAGGAGGAGGCGCCCGCGGCCGGCGCCTCGGCCTCGTCGTCGTCAGGCGGCGCGGCCGTTCCTGGGCTCGGGCGCCGCCTCAGCTCCCACGACGGCACGCTGGTCATGGGCGAGATCGAGCAGCTGTCCGTCATGCGCGTCGGCAAGGACGGCATGAAGCTGCCGCCCGGCGCGGCGGCCGACGAGGAGGGGGACGACGTGCCGACCGGGCCGGTGCGGGTGGGCGAGGAGGAGGACGACGACCGCGAGGACGACGGGGCCGAGGCGGCGGCCGTCCCGGCGCGCTCGGCCCCGGCCAAGGGCAAGGGCGGCATCGACAGCTTCTTCGGCAAGGCCCGGTAGGGGTGTCGTGGGCGCGGAGCAGGTGGTGGTGTGGCGAGCGCCCTCGCCTTGACCTGCTTTGGAATCACTGGCCCCGCCGCACACCTGCTGTCACTGTTCTTGCCGCGCGCTGCCGGTGCGTGCACACGCGCGTTTGCTGGTTCCGGCGTCACGCTTCGCCGTCCTCCTCGAGCACCGGCACCTTGCTCCCCACGAAGCGGACATGAGCCGAGGCGGAGGAGGCCGCGCGGGGGTCCCCGCGGGAGTGGCCGGGGGACCGCGCGAGGCCGACGGCGCGGAGGGAGGACGCGGACGCGCCGCCCGACGTCCTCGCGTGGCCGTGCATGCCTCCCGCGGCGCCGAACGGGGAGGACCCGTCCTCGGCCAGCTCGCTGAGCATGGAGAGGCGGGCCTCGGAGCCCCTGCGCATCCAGCGGAAGCTCCCCGGGCCGGAGGGGGGCGACGCCGCGGAGCGCCCGGCCGCCGCGACGGGGGAGACCGAGGGAGGGGGCGACAAGGGGGTGCGGGTCGCGCCCGAGCCCGGAGCCGCCGGGGCGATGGGGGCGGACGCCGACCGGGCAACGGGGACGGCCGCGGCGGCCGGGGTGGGCGACCTCGGGTCGTCGGCCCGCTCCTGCTCGGGCATGTCGAACGCGTGGTCCGGCCCCGAGGCCGCGGCTTGGAGGCCGACGAGGCTGTCGATGCTCGCCCTGCCGGGGACGTGGCCGCCGTGCCCCGGCCAGGGCGGCATGCCGCCGGCGCGGAGACCCGGGACGACGTGCCGCGGGCTGCCGTCGGACGAGGAGGCCGCCTCCCCAAAGCCCCGCCCGGTGTGGTGCACCCCGGCCTCGGGGACGTGCCCCAGGCCCCCCCTCCCCTCCGAGGCGGAGGCCGCCATGTCCCGGAGCCGCCTCCTGAGGCGGCGCACGCATGCCTCCAGCGTGGCCTCCACCAGGCAGTTCACCCTCACCCACGGGATGTGCGGCCACGTCATCCGCTGGCCGGTGAGGATGGCGGCGACGACCCGCTCCTGCGACGGGTTCTCGAGCAGCTTGGCGAAGTCCTCGAGCCCCAGGGGCGGCATCAGGGTGAGGTCGCCCTCGTACGGCTGGGTGAGGAAGGGCAGGACGCCGCGGGCGGCGAGGGAGGGGAGGCCGAGGGCGTGGCCGAGCTCGGCGAAGGAGGTGAGGAAGGAGCGGGACTGGCGCTTGAGGAAGCGGACGACGTGGGAGATGGACGTCGACCGGCCGTGGGGGCCCTCCACGGCCAGGAGCATGGCGTGGGGGTTGACCTGGGACACGATGAAGAGGTTCACGTTGAAGAGCTCGGACAGGCGCTGCATGGGGAGGTCCAGCTCGATGGAGCCGTCGGTCCAGCGGTGCCCCGCGGACGCGTACGGGCGGATCTCGCCGGCGTCGTCCTTGGCGAGCAGCTCGACCGGCTGGAAGACCCCCGGGATGGCGCAGGAGGCCACAGAGGCGGACCAGACCACGACGTGGGGGGCAGTGAGGTAGTTGAGGAGGCGGGGGAAGTCGCTGTCATGCTGAGGGGCGACGGGGATGTTGATCACGCGGCCGGTGCGGCGGAACGCTTCGCCGAAGGTCAGGTCCCCCAGCTCCTGCCGCAGCGTGTTGGCCAGGAAGCTGGCGTCGAACACCGCGCGGGTCTCGCTGTACATGCTCGCGGCGCTGTAGAGCCACCCGAGGGCAGAGCGGATCGACGACGCCGCGCCGGCGGCCGCGTCCGCAGCCGGCGCCGCGGCGTCGCCCCGGCCCGCGGCGTGCAGGCGAGGGTCCATGACCTGGAAGAACCGGGTGTCGAACTCGCCGTCCTGCAGGATGGGGTCCAGCTCCTCGTCCGTCTGCGGGGGGTGGGGGCGGAGACGTTGTTGCGGCGGGGCGGGGGAGGAGGAGGAAAGGGGGGTGGCGGGGGCCGTGCCGTAGCCGCGCGACGGTCTCAGAGGGCGGCGCGGCGGGCAAGCCGCGCGGACTGCTGACCTTGCATCCCAGGAGGGCGGCGACGATGGAGCCTGCCGAGGCGCCGGACACGATGGGAGGCAGCAGGTGGACGTCGCGCAGGGCCCGGATGACGCCGAGGTGGTAGATGCCGTTGGTGGCCCCGCCGCTGAGGAGGAGCGCGGACCGCCCGAACGCGTGCCGGGCCTCCTGGAAGAAGGACAGCCGAGCGGGCACGCTCTCCGGCTCGCACTCGTCGCAGAGGAAGTCAAGCGCCGAGGCCGTCACCTTGGAGTGCTCCTCCACCACCAGCTTGGTGCCTGACAGCGCCATGCCGTAAAGCTGCGGCGAGCCAGAGCCCGCGGGGCGCCGGTGAAGGTCGGCCCGCAGCGACCACATGAGGCCGTGTGCATCCCCGTCCCGCTCCAGGCGCTTGTACCGCGTGATCCGGTCCTTCAGGTCGGAAACGTTGAGCAGGCCGAGCGGCAGGGCGTCGTCGCGCTCGCGCCATGCCTGCATGCCGGTGGCCCGGTCGAGGGCGACGGCAACGCGACGGTGCTCGGCGTAGGTGCGGCACCGCTCGAGAGCCACTGTGAGGTCGGCCACCCGCTCCGCGTCGTCCGCCCAGCCGGGAAGCAGCGGCATCCCGACGGCGGAAAGGAGCGGGAGGAGGCCGCCTCGGCGAGCGAGGACCAGGCCGGGGCGCGCCGCCACCGCCTTGCGCACGGCCCAGGACGCAATCTGAAAGATGGTGATGGCAGCGAGCTGGGACAGCCAGCGGTCGGTGCCGACCAGGCCCTTGAGGCCGGCGATGCCGACCCACGTGCTGCGGAGCAGCAGTGCCACCAGGGCCGACGAGCTCCTTCCCACATCCTTGAGCCTCGGGCGATGCACGACCCCCGCGCTGTACAGCATCATCCATGACACCAGCCTTGCCGCGGAAATCGCGCGCTTCGCGACGAGCCGGCCGAGGAGCGCGAGGGAGCGGCTGTCCACCGGCGAAGGAGCCGAGAGAGCCCCCTCCGAGACGTGGCGTAGCTCGTCCAGTGCTCTCCTAGGAGCTTGCGCGGACATCAGGGCAGGGCCCCGGCGGGCGAGGCCGAGGAGAGTGTGGCGGGCGCGGCGTTTCCGGATGCGTCTCTGCGCCAAGAGGCTCCGCGCCTGTTCGGTCGCTGTTTTCCTTCACATGTCAATGCTAATGATGAGATCCGGCAGCGCGGAGCACACGACAGCGAACTCGGGCGCTGACAGGCCCGTCCGCCACAACACCTCGGCGGTGTCGAGCTGGCCGTCGCACAGCGGCGCCGCGCGGACGAGGCAGCGGAGGACCTTGTGGCGGCGGCGCCACGCCGGCTCGTCCGCGGCCGTGCCAATGGTCGCCATGGCGTCTGGGGAGGTGTCGGCGGCCAGCGCGATGAGGAGGGCGGCCCCCGCCGCGGCCACCGCCTCAACCCGCTCCCCCGTGGGGCACAGCGTCCCTGTGGCGTCGCAGGCCTCGGCCGCCGCCGCGCCCTCCGCCACGAACCTCTCGAGCAGAGCTGGCGCCTGGACCTCGACGTCGGCCGCGAGGCGGAGGGTCTCTGCCACCCGCAGCGCGAGAGCCGGCGCGACGTCCCCGCTGGGCACGAGGAGGGCGCTCTCCCGCACCCGGTCCACCAGGCCCCGCCTCATCATCCAGAGGAGCATCTCGAGGATGTGGGGCTGCGCGGGCGGCGGCAGGAGCGTGACGAGCTCGGGCAGGGCCCGGGGCTCCGACACCGCCGCGAGGACGCCAGGCAGGGGGACGACGCCCAGCGGCCCGCAGAAGCGCTCTGCGAAGGCGAGGGCGTGGGAGGAGCCGTGGGCGACACCGGGGACGGCGATGACGACCCGCTCGCCGCCGGGGGGCGTTGCCCCGTCGTCCCGCTGCCGGCCGTCGTCGGCCGCCGCGTCCGCGCTCCGCCTGACGGCCGCGACCCTGGCGGCGGAGGGCGCGTCGGCATCGAGCTCCATGGCGGGGGGCAGGCCCCACGGCCCCGCCTTTGAGGCGGCCGCGACGACCGGCGGCCCCACTGCGTGTGCCGCCCGCAGGGCCGTGACGAAGCGCGCCTGCCTCGTGACCACGGGCACCGCCACGGCCCTGCCCCAGGCGACGAGGTGCTCTGCGAGCCGGAGCATCTGGAGCTCGTCGACCCCTGTGGCGAGCTGGAGCTGCTGGAGGGAGCGGAGGGGGGAGGCGGCGAGGATGAGGGCGCGCAGCTGTGGCGTGGCCTCGGCCGGCAGGCGGCGAAGGGTGGTAGCGGCATCGTCCATCAGGAGGAGAGCGTGGTAGGGGCGGAGGCGGCTGGAGAGGGAGGGGGGGCCGAGCGACACCACGGGCCTACCCGGGACGCGAGCGGGGGCAGTCGTAGCCTGCGGCACCGCCGGGTGGGCGTGCGTCGCCGCGGACGGGTTGGCCGAGGCGGCGACCGCCGCGGTGGCGTCGTCGGCCCGCCTTGAGCGCGAGCTCATTGCGCTCTTGGCCCCGTGTGCGTCGGTCATGGTCGAGGAGGCGGAGCACAGCGACACGGCGAGCCAGCCGTTGACGACGATGTGCGCCTCGCCCGTGGAGGAGAGCCGGTCAGCCACCGCGGCCAGCTCGCGCGCCAGCGGGCTGCGGGCCGTGGCCGCGGCGCAAGCGGACACCTCCGTCGCCTCGGTCGCGGGGGCGTCCCCACCGCACGGCTGCGGCGCGGCGCCCGATGCGGCAGCTGCAGCGGCGGCGCCAAGCTGCCCGGGCACGAAGAGCTGGTCTGCGGACCCCAGCGCCGGTGCGGCGGCAGACAGCCCTGCGTCCGTCGCACCTCGGCCAGCCGAGTCCCCGCTTACTGCCCCGCGTGGCGTCCCGGGCTGTGCCGCCGCGGACACCGCCCCGGCTCCGCCCGGGCCTGATGCCGCCGTCGCCAGCTCTGCCGCGCCACCCCTCGACTCGTCCCTGATCCTTCCGATGGCCGCCGCCTCCCGCGACACGTAGCCGCACCGCCCCTCCTCCAGAGCCAGCGCTGTGGCCAGCAGGCTCGAGCACGCGCCAAGGCCCTCCCGCGTCGCCGCGAGGCCCGCGGATGACGCGTCGTCGTCCCCGGCCACCACGAAGATCACCGTCAGCGAGGCGACGTCGCCGCTGAACGACGCGGCGGGGCGCTTTGGTGCCGAGGCAGCCACCGGCCCGTCAGCCGTTGCCGTCGCGGACCCCGTGTCGGCCGCGGGCCCGGGCGGCGTGGACCTCCCGTCAATGGACGACCGCAGCTGCCGGATCGCCGCCGTCTCGGCGGCCCCCCAGACGTCGTCCAGGTCGCTTTCGTCGTCCGGCTCGTCCTCGAGCTCGGCGGCCTCCTCGTCGCCCCCGGGCCGGCTTGGGGTCGCCGTGCATGCCAAGAATGTCATGTGGTCCACAACCAGCTCGGCCACGCCGCTTTCTGGGCGGCTCAGCGCCTTGCAACGAAAGAGGCGGGCGAACGCGTCGAGGTGCTCATCTGTTTGTAGCAGCGGCGCGTCGGGGACTGGCGGGTAGCGAAACACTAACCTGTGATTCGCCGGCACGTATCGGTGACTCTGGTCGGTGGTGCGCTGCGCAGGCAAGCCGTGCGAAGCCGCTCCAAGGGTCGTTGTGCTGTGGCATGCATTGCCTCACCTTGGGCCGCGCTGCACGTCATCCACCACCAGAGCGATGCCCGCCACGGCCATCCGGGCCAGCGGCGCCCGACCCGGCGACCGGGTGGCGCGTGACTCTCGATCGGGGGTTGGGGCATTGAGCCCTGCAGCGCTCCACATCGACTCGCTTTGGCGCATGGCGCACACGACCCTGCCGGAACACCCGCGAGCGTCTACACAGCAACCATGGCCGCCGCTGCCTCGACCTCGACCCCGCCGTCCACCCTGGTGAGCCAGAAAAAGGGCGCCGGATTCGTCTCAAGACCAGATTCAACCAGGCAGTGTTTCGCTGCCCCGCCGCGCCCCGCTATGAGCGACCCTCAGCGCCCGTGCTTCCCCCATTCACGCAGCCCGGCAACGTGGCTCTCAAGGAGCACGACCCGGAGATGTTCGAGCTCATCGGTGAGCCGCAAGGCGCCGGAAAGTGGCCAGCTCGTGCCTTACCCGGAACTACAACGCGCCTGCCTCGCCCCATGCGGCGCTGGGCGCCGAGCAACACGGCCCTACGGACATGCGCGACCGATTGATCCGCAGAGCACGAGAAGAACCGCCAGTGGAAGTCCCTTGAGCTCATCGCGTCCGAGGTGAGCTCCGCCGTTTCTGTGTTGCCAGTTGTCATCGCCGCGGCGGCCCACCACCATTGTGCGGGCGGAAATGCCTGCGGATCTAAACCAACGGTCCATGCACACCCTGGCGTGGGCTTTCCGCGCCGAAGGCAACATCCTTGGGGCACTGACTGACGCCACTGCTAGAAGCCGATCGTGAACCGGGATCGGTCTCGCCACGTCATGCCTCCCGCCCTCCCCCGCCCGCAGAACTTCACCTCCCGCGCGGTCATGGACTGCCTCGGCAGCGCCCTCACCAACAAGTACGCCGAGGGCCTCCCGGGCAAGCGCTACTACGGCGGCAACGAGGTCGTGGACAAGGTGGAGCAGCTGTGCCAGTCCCGCGCCCTCAAGGCGTACGGCCTGAACCCGGAGGAGTGAGCACAGATCGCATGCGTGCCTGTGCCCGATGTCGGGCAGCCCTTGAGTACGGCGCGTCGCGAATGGCGGGCCGCCAGAGCCGGCCTTCGTCTCCGCCTGCCTCGGCTTTTCCCCCGCCCGCCCATCGCACCGCTGTCGTGTCCTCTCTTCGCAGGTGGGGCGTCAACGTCCAGCCGTACTCCGGCTCCCCCGCCAACTTCGCGGTGTACACCGCCCTCCTCAGGCCCCACGACCGCATCATGGGCCTGGACCTCCCCTCCGGCGGCCACCTCACCCACGGCTTCTACACCTACTCCAAGAAGGAGGGCACCCGCAAGGCCGTGAGCGCCACGTCCATCTACTTCGAGTCCCTCCCCTACCGCGTCTCCTCCGAGACCGGCCTCATCGACTACGAGGGCCTCGACCACACCGCCGCTCTCTTCAAGCCCGCCATGCTCGTCTGCGGCGGCAGCGCCTACCCCCGCGACTGGGACTACTCCAAGTTCCGCGAGATCGCCGACAAGAACGGCTCCCTCCTCATGTGCGACATGGCGCACATCTCCGGCCTCGTGGCCGTCGGCGAGGCCGCCAACCCGTTCGAGCTCTGCGACATCGTCACCACCACCACCCACAAGTCCCTCCGCGGCCCCCGCGCCGGCATGATCTTCTTCCGCAAGGACGCCCGCGGCTTCGAGGACAAGATCAACTTCTCCGTCTTCCCCTCCCTCCAGGGCGGGCCCCACGAGCACCAGATCGCCGCCGTGGCCACCCAGCTCAAGGAAGTCATGACCGACGACTTCAAGGCCTACATCCGCCAGGTCAAGGCCAACTCCCGCGCCGTTGGCGCCGCCCTCGTCTCCAAGGGCTACACTCTCGCCACCGGCGGCACCGACAACCACCTCGTGCTGTGGGACCTCAGGCCCCAGGGCGTCACCGGCTCCAAGGTCGAGAAGCTCTGCGACTCGGTCTGCATCACCCTCAACAAGAACTCCGTCTACGGCGACCGCTCCGCCATGTCCCCCGGCGGCGTGCGCATCGGCACCCCCGCCCTCACCACCCGCGGCTTCGTCGAGGCCGACTTCGTCATCGTGGCCGACTTCCTCGACCGGGCCGTCAAGATCTGCCTCCGCCTCCAGGACGCCGCCCCCTCGAAGCGCCTCGTCGACTTCGTCGCCCTCATCGACGGCGACGCCGAGGTCGACGCCCTCCGCACCGAGGTCAACGCCTTCGCCTCCCGCTTCGCCATGCCCGGCTGGACCAAGGACGAGATGACCTTCACCACCCTCTGAGCCCGCCCCCTCCCCCCGCAACGCGCGCCAGACTGAGCGGCCCGCCCCGACCAAGCGTTCCAGCCAGGCCGTCCCCCCGCCGTGCTCAGTCCATGCCACCCACACCTT
>Ga0136560_1000089_pt1 | contig 34318 bp, 34 predicted proteins | sample AntRauMeHopE1497_FD_104925 | JGI IMG/M metagenome (GOLD analysis project Ga0136560, IMG submission 104925) | Saline lake microbial communities from Rauer Islands, Antarctica - Metagenome Hop E1 #497 | ecosystem: Environmental > Aquatic > Non-marine Saline and Alkaline > Saline | place... | reverse complement strand
TCCAACCCAGGTCCTTGTCCGAAAATACGGGCGTCGCATAGGGCGAGTTTTTGTCGTAATAACTTTTATACCCAATTATCTTAACCGCATTGGGCTGTAGTTTAAACTCTTCCACAAACTCATGGAACATGTCCGCCTTGTCAAATTCATCCAGATCAACAATGCAGCCTATTTTACGGACGCCCTTCTTCCTAGTACTTGCAGGCGCAGGCTTTGCCAGTCTCTGCCGTATAAATTTCCGACCGGATTTCTGCTTGAACTTGTCCTTAATTCCTTTTAAAAACATGTATTTTTACATTTCTACAAATGTAAATATTATCCGTTCAACTGTATGGCGAAGTTAAAACACTTTATAATTTTAAATATTAAACATTTTGTTATATTTATAACAATTTTAGTATTGGCTTGCTGTAAACAACAGCCGATCACCTTACGCGCCATAACGGCGGAACAGCTGCCCATAGACAGTACGGCCACACCGGTAGAAGGCATAGCACAATTTATAAGCCCGTACCGTAAGCGTGTGGATGCCGTTTTGGACAGTGCCCTGGCATATGCACCCTATACCATTTCCAAAACGGATGGCAAGTACAACGCCACGGCCGGAAACCTAATGGCGGATATTATGTTATCCGAAGCCAACCCAATCTTTAAGTTACGAACCGGTAAGGATATCGATTTTGTATTGATGAACCATGGGGGCATACGCGCCAGTATCTCCAAAGGAAATGTGTCCTCCCGCACCGCTTATGAGGTGATGCCGTTTGAAAATAGTATTTCGGTGGTGGAGCTGGATGGCGAATCGGTCTTGGCCTTGGTAAATTATCTGATCACATCCAAACGAGCGCATCCCATTTCGGGTATACAGGTCATCTTGAATGCCGATGAAAGCCTCAATAGTATCAACATACAGGGAAAGCCTTTTGATAAAAATGGTAAATATTATGTAGCCACGTCCGATTACCTTGTTAGCGGCGGGGACGACATGGTCTTCTTTAAAAACGGACTGTCATTTACCTCCTTGGATTATAAAATACGAAACGCAATGATCGATTATTTCTCCAAGGTAGATACGTTATTGCCCAAAGTAGATGACCGTTATTACAAATTGGATTAGGATATGGAGCGAAGAAAATTTATACAGAACACTTTGGCATCGGCCTCTTTTGTAGGCCTAGGCGGACTACCCTTGGCATCTTGCACCGGACAGCAAAAAAAGCACATAACTATTTTACATACGAACGATGTGCATAGTCATATCGATGCCTTTCCCACCGAGCATTCCCGCTTTCCCGGTCTGGGCGGTTTGGCCAGAAGGGCGGGTCTTGTGAATAATATTCGGGAAGAAAATCCAAATACCTTATTGTTCGATGCCGGCGATATTTTTCAAGGTACTCCCTATTTTAATTTTTATGGCGGCGAGCTGGAATTTAAGCTGATGACCATGCTCAATTACGATGCTGCTACGCTAGGTAACCATGATTTTGATAATGGCCTGGATGGACTGCTGGCACAACTACCTTATGGAAAGTTTGATTTTGTTTCTTCCAATTACGACTTCAGTAATACCATTTTGGATGGCTTTACCAAACCTTACCAAACTTACCTCCGCGATGGCATTAAAATTGGGGTGTACGGTCTGGGCATTAAATTGGAGGGTTTGGTGCCCCAAGACCTTTATAAGGAAACCGAATATCTAGACCCCTATGAAATCGCAATGGATTGGGAGCGACGGTTAAAAAAGGATGAAAAATGTGATCTGGTGATTTGTCTCTCGCATCTTGGCTATCAGTATAAAACCAATATTCGCGCAGATGATATGACCTTGGCCGCCAAGACCAGGCACACCGACCTTATTATTGGAGGCCACACCCATACCTTTTTGGAAAAACCGAGTATCGTGACCAATGCCGAAGGGCGGGAGGTGCTTGTAAACCAAGTCGGTTGTTTTGGTGTGAATTTAGGCCGTATCGATTTTTATTTTGATTCTTATGGGATTAGCGGAGATGGGGTTTCCATACAGGTGTAACCTGCTCTATTTTCCTTTACCAAATTATTCGACTACCTACGCAGGGGTATATGAGTCTATGGAGATACTGCTTAGGGTATGTTTTGAAATAGGCAGGTTATTTTTAGACAGACCCTAAGGATAAAGATGAAGCTTTCTTAGATTACGGATACCTTTTAACCGTTTTAGTAAGCGAATAACCTTGCTTAATTAGGTCGATTGTCGTATTTTTTCAATCTAAATGTTTGAAACCATGGAAAAATCGAGACGCAAATTTCTACAAAAGGCAAGTGCGGTAACGGCCGCTACTGCCCTAATGCCAACTATGATATGGTCTAAAACCGATCTTGCAAAAGAAAAACTGGGCATTGCCTTGGTAGGTTTGGGTTATTATAGCAAAGATATTTTAGCACCGGCCCTGCAATTGACCGAACACTGCGAACTTAAGGGTATTGTAACGGGAAGTCCCGAAAAAATTCCCGTGTGGCAAAAAAAGTATGGTATTGCCGATAAGAACGTTTACAATTACGAAAATTTTGATAGTATAGCCAACAATCCCGATATTGATGTAGTGTACGTGGTATTGCCGCCATCCATGCACGCCGAGTACACCATAAGGGCGGCAATAGCGGGAAAACATGTATGGTGCGAGAAACCTATGGCACCTTCGGTGTCGGACTGTGAAGCGATGATAAAGGCCTGCAAGGATAATAAGGTGAAGCTTTCCATTGGCTACCGATGTCAGCACGATCCCAATATACAGGCCTATATGAAAGTAGCTAAGGAGCAACCCTTTGGGAAGGTGAAAATGCTCACGTCGGCTGCAGGTTATTTTGATGGCCGCTCCAACCACTGGAAACAAAAGAAAGCCATGGGCGGTGGCGTTATGGGCGATATGGGCGTCTATGCCATACAGGGCGCACGGTTGGCAACCGGGGAGGAGCCTATTTCCGTTCTGGCGCAAACCTATACGACCCGACCCGAAATCTATCACGAAGTAGAAGAAACAGCGATGTTTCAACTGGAATTTCCAAGTGGGGCAAGGGCTTCCTGCCAAACCAGTTTTGGAATATCCATGAACCATTTAAAAGTAACCTACGAAAAGGGCTGGTTGGAAATGGCGCCCCACTCCTCCTACTCCGGCAATAAGGGCAGCATGTCCGATGGTACAATTATAAATTTTCCTTTGGAAAACCAACAGGCCAAGCAAATGGACGATGATGCCTTGGCCTTGAAATTGGGCCAGGATATGTTGGTGCCCGGAGAGGAAGGACTACGGGATATCCGCGTTGTAGAAGCCGTTTATAAATCCGCAGCCCAAAACGACACCGTTAAAATTTAGGAAGCTAACCGGGTTACCGATGCAGTGCTTATTAGCCGGCTATCAACAAAGTTAAAAACATATAATCATTTCATCCCCTCTCGGGAGGGGAAAAGATTCTAACTATAGAAAAATTTCTTCTCTTCAAATGCCGTATACGGCCTGGAAACGAATACTGGCAAAACCAGGATATACATCATTGAAACCATACTTAGAAACAATAAACTACCTAGGATAAATACAAGAACTCAAAATCTCCCCGCTTGAGAGGGGATTCAAGGGTGAGTACATGGGTTGACAATTAATTCCGCATAATTATCAAGACCAGAAGAAGGTAATACGATATTAATTTAATGGATATCCAAATCCCAACTCATGCATCCCCAAACAATATAAATGCGACAATATCCCGCAACTCCCCATCCAAGCTCGTCTTGGGATAGGATTTGCCCGCTTGCCTATACCAATATATAGCATTAAATCTGTCTCCTTCCTTTCTATGCAAATACCCGTGCATCCAACTGCCAAGAGCGTCATGCATGTCCTGTGCAATAGTATGGGAACTCTCCCAATCGCCTTTGGCATCGTACCACATGGCTTTTAAGGCTTCCGGCCAAACTGATGGCGGATGCGCCAGCGTTAGCGTCTTTTCAAATTCGGTATAGTTCTCAGGTAGCATGTTTAGTTACTTTTTTAATCAATTTTCACTACTTCTAGGTAGCACTATCAACGTAACCGCCCGCAGCCAAAGTAAGGGTTTTATCCCCGTCCTTTTTTTTGCTTCTTGCCCCCTGTCTCGTGCATCTTAGACTTGACCCTCTTTTTTACCTTCTTGCTCTGTTCTATCTCCTCTCTGGTTTCTTGCTTCTTGTCCCCTGTCTACCCTTTCCTTATCAAACCATCCCCAAAAACTCCTGTTCCGTGACGATAGGCACTCCCAGACTTTCTGCTTTGGTGCGTTTGCTGGGGCCCATCTTATCCCCTGCTACCAGATAGCTTGTCTTGGAGGAAATGGAGGAACCGACTTTCCCCCCATTGTCCTCGATCAGTTTTTTGAGTTCATCACGGCTAACAGATTCAAAGACGCCGGAGACGACCAATGTTTTTCCTTTTAGGATATCGGTCTGGTTCTCCAATTTTTCTGTACTCAACGAAAACTGTACTCCTTTTTCCCTTAATCGCGCTATGGCCCTGCGGTTCCTTTCATTGCTGAAAAAATCGACCACGCTATGCGCAATGCGCTCCCCTATTTCATCTACTGCCACCAATTCCTCTTGGGTAGCGGTAGCAAGGGCATCAATATTCTTATAGGCCTTTGCCAGTTTTTTGGCTACGGTTTCGCCTACAAAACGAATTCCCAAGGCAAACAATACCCGCTCAAAGGGAATGGCTACCGAATCCGCTACACCCTTGACCAAGTTTTCGGCGGATTTCTGGGCCATACGCTCCAAGGGCAAGATTTGGGTCTTGGTCAGATCATACAAATCGGCATAGTCCTTGATCAAGCCTTCCTTAAAAAGTAGCTCCACCGTTTCTCCACCCAGCCCTTCGATATCCATGGCTTTTCGGGAAATATAATGCTGAATTCGCCCTGTAATCTGTGGCGGACAACCGTACTCATTGGGACAGTAATGTTTGGCATCGCCTTCGGTACGTTGTAGAGGTGTTTGACATTCCGGACATTCCGAAATGTATTCGGTTTCCTTGGAATCCGCAGGTCTTTTGGACAAATCTACCCCAATGATTTTGGGAATGATCTCTCCGCCTTTTTCTACAAAGACCGTATCGCCTTCGCGTATATCCAGCTTGGCAATTTGATCGGCATTGTGCAAAGAGGCGCGTTTTACGGTCGTGCCTGCCAACAATACGGGCTTTAAATTCGCCACGGGCGTAATGGCACCGGTGCGACCTACTTGATATGTGATTTCGTTCAGTACCGTAAACACCTGCTCTGCCTTAAATTTATAGGCCATGGCCCAACGCGGTGATTTTGCCGTATAACCCAATTCATCTTGGTATTGAAGGCGATCTACCTTTACCACCACGCCGTCCGTTTCGTAAGCCAGATCGTGACGATGCACGTCCCAATAGTCCACAAATTCCATGACCTCGTCTGTATTTTGGCATAACTTCGCAACGCTAGGCACTTTAAAGCCCCATTGCCGTGCCTTTTCCAACATTTCATATTGAGAGATTATACCAGTGTTGCTGCCGACAATGCTGTACAAGAGACATTCCAGCGGTCGTTGTGCCACGGCACTGCTATCCTGTAACTTTAAACTTCCGGAAGCCGTATTTCTTGGATTCATATAGGGCTGCTCCCCATTGGCCATACGCTCCTCGTTCATTTTTAGGAAACCGTCAAAAGGCAATACGATTTCTCCCCTGATGTCAAATTTGGCCGGATAATCGCCTTTCAACTGCAAAGGAACCGATTTTATGGTTTTTATGTTCGTGGTCACGTCATCGCCTTGAAAACCATCGCCACGGGTTACGGCACGTATCAATTTTCCATCGTCATAGGTAATGCTAATGGATGCGCCATCATACTTTAATTCACAGGTATAGGCCACTGGGACATCCCCTAGATTACGCTGGATACGTTTTTCCCAATCCTCCAAATCCTCCTTGGAATAGGAATTGTCCAGCGAATACATACGGTGCTCATGGACAAGGGTCTCAAAATTCTTGGTAATCATGCCGCCTATGCGAATGGTGGGCGAGCTTGCATCATAAAATTCAGGATGCCGGGCCTCCAAAGTTTGCAGTTCCTTCAATTTCATATCAAATTCAAAATCGGAAATCGTAGGATTGTCCAGTACATAATAATTATAATTATGCTCCCTAAGTTCGTCACGTAGTGTCTTTATTCCGATTTCTATACCCATTATTGTTCTTTTTTAGTCATCCAATTAAAGTTCAAGTGCAAGAGTCAAGTTCAAGTTCAAACTCAAATACAAGTTCAAAAAAAATGGCTTTGCGCTATGCGCCTCACTTTTTACTTTTAAAAGTGCAAGTGCAAGAGTCAAGTTCAAGCTCAAAGACAAAAACAAATGTCAAACACAGATACAATATTTATTACCAAGCATCGAACCTCCCACATTGCATAGACAGATTGCTTCCTCGCGGCCATTTTTGTGTATACTTTCAGCATACGTTTCGCTCCTCGCAAAGATGCCTATTTCCAGCTGACTTTCCATTTAATCATTTATACTAAACCACTATAGTGACTTACATCCACTAAATTTTGTTTCACTTTTCACTAGTTACTTTTGACTTTTTACTAATTAATGAGAACTGCCCACCGCTACTGCCCACTTTTTTCACTACCGTCTACCCATTCAAATACAAATACAAACGCAAAAATCAAATACAAAATGTACGATAGCTCATTATTATCTAAGTTACAATTTGTATTTCGTACTTCTAAATTCTAAATTTTTCATTCCACTATCCGCTACCCTCTACAAACTACCAACTACCCTCTACCAACTAACTTTCATCATCCTGTCATTCCCAAATATATCCTTTCTCAGTTCTATTTGCGTGAAATGATATGATTTGAGCAGCTCTACCATCTCTGCTGCCAAGTACTGATTTATTTCCAAATAAAGGCTTCCGTTCGCTACCAAGTGTTTTTCCGCAAATTGGGCTATCGCCCTATAAAACAACAAGGGGTCGCTATCCGATACGAACAGGGCGTTTTCAGGTTCGTGTTCCAAAACATTGGTATGCATTTTATTTTTCTCCAATTGCCTCACATAGGGAGGATTGGACACAATAATGTCAAACTTTGATTTAATTTTGGGTTCGGATACACCGGTTAAGATATCCCCTGTATAAAAATTAACTTCAACGCCATTGGATACCGCATTCGATTTGGCAACTTCCAAGGCATCCGAAGAAATATCCAAGGCTTTCACTTCACAATATTTCAAGTTTTTAGCCAAACTAATGGCAATACAACCGCTTCCCGTTCCGATGTCCAAAATGCTAATGGTCTTCTTTTCCGTTGCAACCAAGGCTTCGTAATCCTCTAAAATCCAGCGTACCAAGTCCTCGGTTTCCGGTCTGGGAATAAGTACATAGGGACTTACCGCAAATTTCAGATCCATAAATTCGGTCTCTCCAATGATATATTGTACAGGAATATCCTGTTTTAATTGACTAAGTGCTCGGAACAAGGGTGCTTCTTCCTCTTTGCTTATGACCAGCTCCGGTTGTAGGGCCAATACAAACTTTTCCAAATCCAAAAAGTGTTCTATCAACAAATAAAAAAAACTGGCTACTTCTAAAGCACCATAACGTACATCCAGTTCGGTATGAAAAATAGTCTTGATTTCCTTCAACAACATCCCTACAGTGTTTTTAGCATCCAAACGGGACATGAAAAATGACCGGTATTTCCCATAGGCGCATCAATATATTCAAAACCCGATTTTAAATAGAGTTTCTGGGCCGCTTCCATGTAGGGCATAGTCTCCAAATAGCACTGTTCAAAACCGAATTTCCTTGCAGCGGAAAGACAGCTAACGATCATTAGACTTCCTAACCCCTTTCCCCTAGCGCCTTCCAAAAAATACATTTTCTGGAGCTCACAACACTTACCGTTATAATTCTCCAATTGCGCAACTCCGGCGCAACCCAGGATTTCGCCTTCCGCTTCCACTACAAAATAGGCGGCATTTGGGACATCATAATTCTCGAACATGCGGTACAATGCCCTATCTGCATAAGCCGTGCCCACTTTAGGTGCCCCGAGGTCTTCCAGCACTTTTTTGATGACGATGGCCACCTTGGCATTGTCGGATTTCGTAATTTTCCTTATAATGGCAGTTCCAACCGCATCCATTTTTATAGCATTTAAAGTATTATTTTTGGTGCGTGAAGATAGGTGAAATGCATAAAAAGGGAAACGCTAAGGTTTAGGAAAAAAGACAAAATTTCCAGAAATCTTGTATTTTGCCCCAACCAGTGCCGAGCATTCGGGAGCGAAAAGGTACTTCCGACCTGCCCAAAGAGAGGTGAAATCGGAAATCCAACCTGCCGAAGGTAGGCGCGAAGCAGTGACGTAGGTAAATTATTTAGATAAAAGATGCGAACCATGCCCGATGAAAAAACCAGTCAGAACCTAATGGATGAAAAGTTCATGAGGCGCTGCATCCAACTGGCAAAAAACGGATTGGGAAAAACAGCGCCCAACCCCATGGTAGGTGCTGTGGTTGTCTACAAAAATAAAATTATTGGTGAAGGCCATACGAGTCCGTTTGGCGCAGCCCATGCCGAAGTGAATGCCATTGCATCCGTAAAAACCAAAGCGCAACTTAAGGAATCTACCTTATATGTGACTCTGGAACCTTGTTCGCATTTTGGCAAGACACCGCCCTGTGCGGATATGATTGTGGAAAACAGGATAACACGTGTGGTCATAGGTCTTTTGGATCCCCATGGGAAAGTAGCTGGTAAGGGTATTCAAAAATTGAAAGATGCCGGTTGTGAAGTAGATATAGGCATTTTGGAACAAGAATGCAGGGAACATCATAAACGCTTTTTGACTTTTCATGAAAAAAAACGGCCTTATATTATCGTGAAGTGGGCAGAAACCGCCGATGGATTTATTGCACCGGAAAAACAGATGAGAACTACGGAACCCCAACCCTTTTGGATAACGGGCGCCTTATCCAGACAATTAACGCATAAATGGAGGAGCGAGGAACAAGCTATACTGGTGGGCACCACAACCGTTCTGGAAGACAACCCCAAATTGGATGTCCGTTTATGGACGGGTAAATCGCCCATACGGATTGTGTTGGACAAAGACCTTAAAATTCCGGCCCACTACCATGTATTGGATACAAAACAGAGAACCATTGTATACACTGCTCAAACGGAAGCTTCAAAGCGGCAAAAGGGTATGGAATATAAGGCATTGAATAGCGATAAAAATAGAGCGGAAGCCATAAGCCACGCACTTCATTCATTGGATATACAGAGCGTACTAATAGAGGGAGGAGCGGAAACCTTGCAAAGCTTTATCGATTCCAATCTATGGGACGAAGCACGCATATTTAAGGGGCCGTCCCTGCTTAAAAAAGGGCTAAGGGCACCGCGTATCAGCGGAACACCCATAGCATCGAAACGGTTGGAACAAGACCATTTAATAATTTTGAAAAATGATTAAAAACATCGTATTTGATTTTGGGGATATTTTTATTAATCTGGATAAACCCGCCGTATATAGCGCCCTAGCCCAATACGGGTATACCGAATTGACCCCAGAGATGGACACATGGGCCAAAACCTACGAAGTAGGCAAAATCTCTTCGGATACTTTTCTATCGGAATTACAACGGATGGTGCCAAGCACAAGCATCCCCGTGATTGCCGCTGCTTGGAATTCCATGCTACTGGATTTTCCGGAATCCAGACTCATATTTTTGGAACAATTGAAATCCGAAGGCAGCTATCGTCTGTTCCTGCTGAGTAATACCAATGATCTTCATATCCGTTTTGTTCAAGAAGCCATGGGCAGGGAACGTTGGAACCGCTTTAAGGCCTGCTTTGAGCAGTTTTACCTTTCCCATGAAATACACATGCGAAAGCCCGACACCGAAATATTTGAATTCGTACTTACCCAAAACAAGCTGAAGGCGAACGAAACCTTTTTTATTGACGATACCAAGGAAAATACCGATGCCGCGGCATCGATTGGCATCTGCACCTGGCAGCTTGCCGTAGGTTCGGAGGACATCACAGAATTAAAGGCAAAGCTGTAAATGCACTATTTAGCCCTTAGTATTCTTTTTTCCAGCCTCATCTTTGTGGTCTTTAAATTGTTTGTACGGTACCGGGTGCAGACCTTGTACGGCATCATTACCAATTATATAGTAGCCTGTTTGGTTGGACTCGCCTTTTATAAAGGCGGACTGGATATAGCCGGTCTGCCCTCCAAAAGCTGGTTTTGGGGCGCCATGGCTTTAGGCGTTCTTTTTATACTGGTGTTCAATATTATGGCAGCCACTTCGCAAAAATTAGGGGTTTCCGTGGCTTCCGTGGCTACTAAAATGTCCTTTGTGCTTCCTGCCGTCCTAGGGGTATTTTTATATAACGAACAACTGGATAGCATGCAGGTGCTAGGTCTTGTAATAGCCACCATTGCCGTGTATTTGGCTGCCATGAAACAATCGGTAGATGCCTTTAAGCCTTCCATGCTCTTGTTTCCTTTTCTTGTATTCTTGGGCTCGGGAGTCATAGATGCGGCGATAAAATATTTTCAGGAAGTTCATGTACCGGAACATGAATTTGCTCTTTTCTCCTCCTTGATCTTCTTTTTTGCAGGCACCACAGGTCTTTTTTTTATAGGAATAAAGGCATTTAAAAAACCCCTATCCATAAACTATAGAAATATATTGGGTGGAATAGCACTGGGAATTCCCAACTTCTTTTCGATCTATTTTCTTTTGCTTGCCCTAGGTTACACCGAATTGAACAGTGCATCCATCTTTACGATCAACAATGTAGCAATTGTATTGCTTTCTACCCTGCTAGGCATTCTGCTGTTCCAGGAAAAAATGAGTTTCAAAAATTGGATGGGAATCGGTTTAGCGGTACTCAGTATTCTTCTTGTGTTATAACTTTAAACCATGCAACCGACCGATACCTACAAAACCATTGCGACAGAAGTCCATAAAATACTTTTAAAGGAAAAGAAAAGCAAGTTCTACGGCTATGCCTTCCCTATACAGGATGAAAGCGAGGTAAGACCACTGCTAGAACAATTAAGAAAAGCACACCCAACAGCCAACCATGTGTGCTACGCCTGGCAATTGGGCATTGAAAATCCATCCTACAGGGCAAATGACGATGGCGAACCGAATAATTCGGCCGGAATGCCCATCTATGGACAAATACAATCCTTTGGAGTCACCAATATCCTTATTGTCGTAATTCGCGTTTTTGGAGGCACCAAGCTAGGTGTAGGTGGATTGATAAGCGCTTATAGGAAAACGGCACAGCTCACTTTAGAGACCGCTAAAATTGTTGAAAAGATCATTCAAAAGCACCTGACCCTAACATTTGAATATGCAGAAATAGATACCGTAATGCGGTTTCTAAAGAAAAACCAATTGGAACTTGTTTCCCAAAAGCTTCATTTGGATTGTGAAGTAGTCCTAGCCGTTCGGAAGAAAGAGCTAAAGAGAGTACGAAAGGAACTGATGTCGCTCCATAAAATAGAAGTTGTAGCCCTTTAGAAATTTTTCTTCTACAATTTTAGGCTATCCTGAAATTTTTTCAAGAATATAATCGGGGCATTTTATAGGTCTTTTCCTACTGGCATCCACAAATGCCAAAATGGTGTTCGCTTCTGCCAAAATTTCATTCTTTTCGTTGGTAATCGTATATTCAAATTCTATCCTAACTTTTGGTATTTTTTTTAGGGACGTTTTCACGGTAACCAAATCATCAAACAGCGCAGGTTTCAAATACTTTACCTGTAAGCTCACTACTGGTAAAATAACCCCTTTCGCCTCCATTTCGGAATAGGAAAGGCCAAGGGAACGCAACCAGGATATCCTGCCCATTTCTAAATATTGGGCATAATTACCATGATAGACTACGCCCATTTGATCTGTTTCGCCATACCTAATCCTAAAACTAATTTCGTTTACAACCATTTTTTTAAGTAAAAAAGTATATATTTAAGTCCTCCCCCAACGGGCAAACTAACATGAGAAAAAAAAAGGTCATATTCAATAGGGAATGATTTTTTTTTTAGATTTTTTGTTCACATATTTGTCGAACAGGGAATGTGAAAACAACTGCTGCTACTTTGTTGTTCGATCTTTGCGACTAACCATTAAACGAGGGCTATTTTATTATGAGTGTTACTGCTAATTCCGTTTGGAAAAATTGTTTGATATTTATCCAGGATAATATCCAACCGCAGGCATTTAAGACTTGGTTCGAACCTATAAAGCCCGTCAAGTTAACCGAAAATTCCCTTAGTATTCAGGTACCCAGTAAATTCTTTTATGAATGGCTGGAAGAGCACTATGTGAAACTGTTAAAGGTTGCGCTGACCAAAGAGTTGGGAGAATGTGCCAAACTTGTGTATATCATCCGTATGGAGAACACCTATGGCAACAAAGAACCTTTTACAGAAAAAATACCTAGTTCCAACAGAGGAAATATGGTACCACAAGAAATGGACGTTCCAATCAAATCTAAAAATCCAGAATTACGTAATCCTTTTGTTATCCCGGGGATACGGAACATTAAAATTGAATCGCAACTAAATCCAAATTATAATTTTGATAATTTCTTGGAAGGCGACTCCAACAGGTTGGCACGATCTGCCGGAATGGCGGTTGCCAACAAACCGGGCGGCACCTCTTTTAATCCCTTGTTGGTATTTGGAGGCGTAGGTCTTGGAAAAACGCACTTGGCGCATGCCATTGGTGTCGAAATAAAGGATAAATATCCCGAGCGTACGGTGTTATATATTTCTGCGGAAAAATTCACACAGCAGTATATTGAATCGGTCAAAAAGAATACACGAAACGATTTTATACATTTCTATCAGTTGATAGACGTCCTCATTATAGATGATGTACAATTCCTTTCCGGCAAATCCGGTACCCAGGATGTATTCTTCCATATCTTCAATCATTTACATCAAAATGGAAAGCAGGTCATCCTTACCTCGGACAAGGCACCTGTAGATATGCAGGATATAGAGCAGCGTTTACTTTCCAGATTCAAATGGGGACTTTCCGCAGAATTACAAACACCCGATTATGAAACACGTATTTCCATACTCAACAATAAGTTGTACAGGGATGGTGTTGAAATGCCTGAGGAAATAATCGAGTACGTTGCCAAACACATCAAAACGAACATTAGGGAACTGGAAGGCGCCATTATTTCTTTGATCGCGCAATCTACCCTCAACAAAAGGGAAGTTACCATAGAGCTAGCACAACAAGTGGTAGAGAAGTTTGTAAAAAATACAAAACGTGAAGTCTCCATAGACTACATTCAAAAAGTGGTTTCCGATTACTTTGAGATGGATGTAGCTACCTTACAGTCCAAGACCAGGAAGAGACATATTGTACAGGCACGACAATTGGCTATGTTCTTTGCCAAAAAATTCACCAAAGCTTCTTTGGCAAGTATCGGCTCTCAAATAGGCAAAAGAGATCATGCTACCGTACTACACGCCTGCAAAACTGTTGATAACCTGGCGGAGACCGATAAACAGTTCCGTAAGTACATAGACGACCTTACCAAGAAGTTCTCTTAATACCTACCCTCATGAAGACAAAAGTGCTCATGGTCTGCCTAGGGAATATCTGTAGGTCTCCATTGGCCGAAGGTATTCTTAAAAACAAGGTCAATCCTGCTAATGTTATGGTGGATTCCGCTGGAACGGCAAGTTACCATATAGGAAAATCTCCGGACAGCAGGTCCATTGCCGTTGCCAAGAAATACGGTATAGATATACGCCAACAGGTCTGCCGAAAATTCAATATTCGTGATTTTGAAGACTTTGACCTCATCTATGTTATGGACAAGGGCAACTACGATACCATTGTGCAGATGAGCAACAGTGCGGAACAGGCCACTAAAGTACGACTGCTGTTAAGCGCAATAGATGGAAGCGAAAAGGAAGTTCCAGACCCTTATTATGGTGGAGAAGACGGATTTGAACATGTTTTTAAAATGGTGGATGTGGCCTGCGAACATATTGTAAAACGACTTTAGAAAAGCGGCTATGAGCAATGATCCGACAAAAAAAGGAAGTTTATATTTGATTCCCACCACCCTGGGCGAATGTCCGCCATTGGAGGTGCTTCCTATTTCTATAAAAAGGACCATAGAGCGTATAGATCACTATGTAGTGGAAAACGAAAAAACCGCGCGCCATTTCATAAAAAAAATAAGTCCGAGAAAATCACAACCTGCCCTCCACCTCTTTGCCTTGAACAAGTTTACGGAAGCTACTGAAATACCCCAATTTCTGGCACCCTGCCTTTCTGGTTACGATATGGGAATTTTATCGGAAGCCGGTTGCCCGGGGATTGCGGATCCCGGAGCTGCGGTAGTACAGCTGGCGCATCAAAAACACATAAAGGTAGTACCTCTCGTGGGACCCTCCTCCATTGTTTTGGCCTTGATGGCAAGCGGTTTAAACGGCCAGAACTTTGCGTTTAACGGCTATCTGCCCATTGATTCCGCCGAACGGAAAAAAGAAATAAAGCGACTCGAGAAAAAATCCAAGGAGGAACAACAATCGCAACTTTTTATAGAGACGCCCTACCGCAATACCAAGCTACTGGAAGATCTACAAAAAACTTTGGCCAACAGTACCCGTATTTGCGTCGCTTGCGACCTTACCCTGGCCACGGAATTTATAAGTACCAGAACGGCAGGGGAATGGAAACATGAAAAGGTAGACTTGCACAAGCGCCCTGCCATTTTTATCATACAAGCATAAAAAAACCTTGACAAAAATTGCCAAGGTTTCCCATTTTCAAATGCACTGTAACCTTTAAATTCTAGGATTTTTTACGGCCGCTATACTAGAGATATCGTACCCGGAAAATTCCTTTATATAATGGGCAATATCAGTTCCGTAGTCGTCCTTCACATTCTGCTGTCCTAAAGAGCGCAGGTAGCTTTTTACGTTACCGGCACCGGCAAGATGTGCCGCAGCCAAAATACCGGATTCCGTAATTTCTATGCCACGGATACGTTTTCCAACAAATCTTTTGATATCTCGCCTTAAGATCCATTTATTTCTGGCGATGTTAACTTGGAATACTTTCTCCTGCAGGGCAGGGTTTTCTAAAAACTGCATGTCGTTATAAACGCCCATCAGTTCTAATGTGCTCATGCCAAACTGATATTTACCCAAATACCCAAAGGTATTTATTGCAAAGTAGTCTCCTCTAGACTCCTTAAAGGCCAAGGCCTCCTTAAAACCGGTAAATTCCATTCCCGCAAAGGGAGGCATTAATTCAAGATCATTAATAGCAGTTTTGTCTTTGGGAAACAAAACGGTAGTAGGTTCTTTTACTTTAAGTGACTCCGGCACCTTTACTTTGAAAGGACTAAATCCAAAACCAGATAAAACAAACATCAAGATAAGCGGACAAAATATTATTATCCATCTTCTCATAGTATGTATTTCTTAAGACTTACGGCAAAAAGTGCTTGCTTAAATTTCAGTGCGCAAAGTTAGGCAGTTAAGTAACTTGGCTTTGCAACAAACTGTTAAAGATATACACTTTTAGTTAACATGTCTTAAAATTCAGACCATTTACTATCTTTTTATCTTCTGTGCGTTCAACCATTGGACGTATTGTTGCTTATTTCGGTTGTGTTGCGCTAAGTTCTTGGCAAACATGTGGTATCCAAAATTTTCCACATTAGCGACAAAATAGTAATAATCGTGCTTTTCTGGATTCAGAACGGCATCTATAGCCGTAATATCGGGCATAGCGATCGGCCCTGGGGGCAGACCTGGATTTCTGTACGTATTGTATGGGGAGTCCAACTCCAAATCCCTGTAGAGTACCCGTTTTATTATGGTGTCAAAATTTCCGGTCTCCTTTTTTATACCATATATGACGGTTGGGTCCGCCTGTAACAACATTCCCGTCCGTAACCTGTTCAAATAAACACCTGCTACCCGTGGCCGCTCGTCTACCTTGGCTGTTTCCTTGTGTACAATGGAAGCTAGGGTGACCACTTCATAGGGACTTAAGTTCAAGCCCCTCGCCTTTTGCTTTCTGGTATCGTTCCAAAATCGGTCGTACTCCTTTAACATTCTAGCCCTAAAATCCTTTGCATCGGTATTCCAAAAAAATTCATAGCTATTGGGAATGTAGAGGGCAATACAATTTTCTGCATCTATATTTTGTTCCGATAAAAACTGCGAATCCCGGAATGCCTCTAAAAGACTCGTACTATCCGCTTCTATCTGAACAGAAATCCTACCGGCAAGATCGGCCAAGGTTTCTTGATTGTTAAAGGCTACGGTAACGGGAATGTTTTGGGCGCGCAGGGTGTTGATAATTTCGTTGTTGTTCATGCCCTTTGCAATACGATATTTTCCGGCCCTAATATTTTCGGCATAACCTTTTCTTTGCGCCGCAGATTCAAAATCATCCGAATCCAATAATAACAGGGCAAGACTTTCCTTTACATCGGGAAAACTTGCATCGGTTTTAATGTACACAAAGGCTTCCTTGTCATTGAAAGCGGTATTTGGAGTAAAAAAAACGCCATAGACCATGTAAACAAAAGCCGCCCCTACCACAAGACCAATCGCTACAATTGCCAGTAAAATTCTTTTAATGTACATTACCTGTTTATTTTTTGAAATAGAACTTCATTTTTATACGTTCCACCGTAGCTGATCCAATCTTCTTTGACCCCTACCTTAATGAATCCCAATTTTTGGAATAAATGAATACTCCTTTCGTTTTCTTCTAAAATATTGGCGTACAACTGCCGCAACTCCAAAGTATGAAACGCATACTCGGAAAGCACTTCCAAGGCCTCGGCACCTATTCCTTTATTTCTATTGGCTTCCTCCACGATTACGATACCTATGCCTGCCCGTTTGTGTTTTGGTTCAAAATCGAACAAATCTATAAGTCCCAAAGCTTTTCCGTCCAAAGAACAAATAACCAAGCGCAACTGCTTTACATCGTAGATATCCCTATGGGCGTTCTCTAAATAGAATTTAAGGACATTCTTGGAATACGGTGTTACCGTGCCACTGATCTCCCATACGTTGGTGTCATTTTCCAGTTTGTAAAGAAATTCCAGATCTTCCTTTTCCAAGGCCCTTAAAAATATATGATCACCTTTTAAGAGTTCCATTGCAGTTCGCCTTTAAACACCTGTTTTGCTTCGCCTATCAAATAAATATCCCCATAGCCCTGAGGTGTGGCTACAAAAGTTACCTCTAATGATCCGCCAAGCACCTTTAATTTTACTTTTGAATTGGTGGTAACCCCCAGGTGGTGCATGGCCAAAGCAACGGCCGTAACCCCCGTACCACAAGAGAGGGTCTCATCTTCCACACCGCGCTCGTAGGTGCGTACGGCAAACTCCCCATCGTCACTTTCTTCCACAAAATTGATATTGCTACCTGCCTTGCCATAAAGTCCGTACCGCAGTTTGGCACCTTCCTTCGCTACGTTCAAATTAGGGAGATCTGAAACCATTTGCACATGATGTGGAGAACCTGTATTCATAAAGATGGCATTTGGTTTTGCTTTGATCTCCGTAACATCCTGCATTTTAAGATGGACAACCGTTCCTTGTACCGTTGCATGATGTCTGCCGTCTACCGCCATAAAGGTGGTCTTCTCCCCTACCATACCTAAAAAATGTGCAAAGGAAACCATACAGCGGGCCCCATTTCCGCACATACTACTCGCCTTACCGTCAGAGTTATAATATACCATCCCAAAATCCGTCCGGGCATCGGCTTCCAATAAAATTAGTCCGTCTGCCCCAACACCAAATCGCCTATCACAGATGTGGGCGATAAAATCAATATTGGATTTGGGGAAATCCCCTCTGCGATTATCTATCATCACAAAGTCGTTTCCGGTGCCTTGATATTTATAAAATTCGATTTTCATTATCTGTCTGAAAAAAGCACAAATATAGGGTTTTATAAAGATGTTCCTAGCCGTTAAAAACGCGTTAAAGGCTACTATTTTTGTGGAAAATCGACTAATTTTACATATATAAATATAAAAGTATACATGAAAAATATAGGAAGTCTTTTGTTAGTTTCCGTTTTTGCAGGCGCCATTACCTTAGGGGCATACAAACTCTTTTTCGAGAAAACCAAATATGCTATCGTGAACCAAGAAGGAAGCGGTTCCATTATACAGACGAGCTTTACCCCAACTTCGGCCAAAGGGGCAGGCATCAACGAGGTAGATTTTACCAGTGCGGCCGAAAATACGGTAAATGCCGTAGTACACGTTAAAAACCTTACCCTAAGCAAATCGCCCACTACCATATTCGATTTTTTCTATGGCTCCGGCGGCAGTGTTACACCCCAGGTAGGTACGGGATCGGGCGTTATCATTTCCCGGGACGGTTATATTGTAACCAACAATCACGTTATAGCAAATGCGAGTCAATTGCAGGTTACCCTTAACAATAATAAAACCTATGAAGCGGAGCTTATTGGGACAGACCCAAATTCCGATATCGCCCTTATAAAAATAGAAGCGGAAGATAAACTACCGTATTTGGCCTTTGGGGACTCGGACAATGCAAAAATAGGCGAATGGGTGCTAGCGGTTGGAAATCCGTTCAATCTTACTTCAACGGTTACTGCCGGTATCGTAAGTGCAAAGGCCAGAAGTTTGGATACGCGCACCAACCAGTCCTTTATCCAGACCGATGCTGCGGTAAACCCGGGCAACTCGGGCGGCGCCTTGGTGAATACGAACGGAGACTTAATCGGTATAAATACCGCAATTTCCTCTCAAACGGGGTCTTATGTAGGTTATTCCTTTGCCGTACCTAGCAATATTGCCAAAAAAGTTGTGGAGGATATTATGGAGTACGGAAACGTTCAGAAAGGATTCATTGGCATACGACCGGCGCCCGTAGATACCCAGGGTGCCATAGAACGCGGTATCAATAATATTGATGGCGTCTATATTGAATACATAGAAGAGGAATCCGGTGCCTACGATGCCGAACTCGAAATTGGGGACGTTATTAAAAAAGTAGATGAAATAGATGTGCATAATTTTCCCGATCTAACGGGTTACCTCTCCACAAAACGCCCAAAGGATACCGTACAATTAATAGTGCAAAGAACAGGGGAAGAATTTTTAATACCTGTTGTACTTAAGGAACGGCAGACCATCATTGTTCCGGAAATGGGTATGGAGGTCAAAAACCTTACGGAGTCCGACAAGAAAAAATTCAGGACCAAAAAAGGGGTGAAAATAACAGGAGTGCCCGAAAGATATAGAGGTCACGGACTTTATGGCAAGGTAATTTTACAGGTTGACGATACAGAAATAAATGATATATCCGATGCCAACACCGCATTTGGAGCTATTACCAGATATGGCAAAACGGTCATTACCATGCTGAATGAAAAAGGGGAAAGAGAGCGCCTTATCTTTCAATAAGACTATAGATAGTGTCCAAAAGTGCAGCTCTTTTGGAGCTGCACTTTTTTTAGAGGATATACCTAAAACCTATCTTGGAATCTCTATGTCCGCTATCTACAATAGCAAAGCAACCTTGCTTTCCACTATCGGGCAAAACCTAATCCTAAACCTTTGGTAGGGCAATACGTGTGGCTATTCGCATGACATTGCACCATTGACACAATACCTTTTAAAAGTTCCTAGCTACGCCTGCGATTAAAAAATGGAACTTAAAACATCCTAACAAGATCGTTTTGCGTAAGTATAACCGAGATAAGCTTCGGTCATTTTTTTTCTTAAATTGATATTATTAAATTACTTTAGTCGTCTCTAAATCATTTTTTAACGGCAATACAATACAAATGAGAGTCTCCAGATTATTATGCCTTTTGATGGTTCTACTTACCGTCAACTTACATTATTCCCAAGAAACAGAAACTGAAACCGATGAACCTCTTTCGCTAGACGAGGGACCAATAAGCAACCAGTTCGATTATATTTCGAAAAGATCTGGTAATTATAGGGCGGACGGAGTGCGGTATGAGGTTGTAAAAGAAACCAACCTATTTAAGTTGAGAAAAAACGTCTTGGATTCCATTGCGGCAACTACTAAAAAAACGGCAGCACTCAATGCGACCATAGCCGAACATGAAACCACGATAACATCGTTAAATAAAAAATTAGACGAAACCACCACTAATTTAACGGCCGTTAGCGAGGAAAAAGATAGCATGTCCTTTTTAGGAATACTTGTGGCAAAGGCTACGTACAATATCATCCTTTGGACCATTATTGGTGCGCTTTTCTTATTGTTAGGTGTTTTTATCTATAGATTTAGGAACAGCAATATTCTGACTCAGGAAGCCAAACACAATCTGTCCGAATTGGAATTGGAATACGAGGACCATCGCCGCAGGGCCCTGGAACGGGAACAAAAAATAAGTAGGCAACTACAGGACGAATTAAACAGGCAGAAAAAACCGAAATAATCGCAAAAGCTCCAAATTGGAGCTTTTTTTTTGAACGTGACATTTAAAAGTACCCATAAGAAGGCTAAGGCGTCAAAATAAATTTTGGAATATAACCCGATTTTTGGCTATATTCAATCGTTGTGGTAACTATTTATCCTGTCTTAGGGTTGGTTGTTTGAGTCCGAATAATCAATACATCAATCTTGAGGCCATTCCCAAAATAGTCGGGTTGGTTCATCACAGACCCTTAATGAATACAACTACGAAGAGGTATTACTTGTTAAAATAAAAACCAAATGCAATCCCAAGGTTTGAAAAAAGAATCCTTTTGTTTTCACTACTTTTGAAAGTTAAATTCAATCACATTTTTCCTAGGCTATGCGAATAGATATCATTACTGTACTTCCGGAGTTATTAAGGAGTCCGTTTGAGGCCTCCATATTAAAAAGAGCCATAGAAAAGGGCTTGGTAGAAGTGCATTTTCATAATATCAGGGACTATACGGACAATAGTTACAATCAGGTAGACGACTATCAATTTGGTGGAGGAGCGGGAATGGTGCTCATGATAGAACCTATAGACAAGTGTATCACCAAGCTAAAGTCCGAGCGGGAATATGACGAAATCATTTACATGACCCCGGACGGCAAGACCCTAAACCAACAGACCTCCAACAGTCTTTCCTTATTAAAAAATATTATGATTCTCTGCGGACATTATAAAGGAGTAGACCAAAGGGTACGGGACGCTTTTATCACTAGGGAAATATCCATTGGGGATTATGTGCTCTCTGGCGGGGAATTGGGTGCGGCCGTCTTGTGTGACACCATTATCAGATTATTACCGGGCGTTTTGAACGATGAAACCTCTGCCCTAACGGATAGTTTCCAGGACGGATTGTTGGCACCACCGGTATACACCAGACCTGCGGAATACAAAGGAATGAACGTGCCCGCTGTGCTTTTAAGCGGTCATTTTGGAAAAATAGAACAATGGAGAGAAGACATGGCGCAGGAACGTACGGAACAATTACGTCCGGACCTGCTGGAATAGGGGTTTGACGCACTGGTAAGAAAAATAGCGGAAAAATACTTGCAGATTCTAATTTTAGAATTAATTTTGCAACCTGTTAAATCAACCTCTGACGATACTCGTGAATGTTGTTTTGATTTAATTCCAAATTAAAATATAAAATGGAATCATTAATTAAGTATGTTCAGGAGGAGTTTGTAGCCAAAAAAGAGTTTCCTAAGTTTTCATCCGGAGATACGATTACCGTGTACTACGAAATTACGGAAGGTGAAAAAACACGTACGCAGTTCTTTAAGGGCGTAGTTATTCAAAGAAGGGGCGTTGGGGCTACCGAAACGTTTACGATTCGTAAAATGTCCGGGACTATAGGTGTAGAGCGTATCTTCCCGATCAATCTTCCTGCTTTGCAGAAAATTGAGGTCAATAAAAAAGGTAAAGTACGTAGGTCACGTATATTCTACTTTAGGGAATTGACTGGTAAGAAAGCAAAAATCAAAGAAATTAGAGGTTAAAATACCTCGTAAAGCATAGCAAAAAGCATCAATTTATAATTGATGCTTTTTTTATGAACTTTTGTTAACAACTATTGTGCATAACATGTTGATTTTTAAATTTTTCAAAAACCCCTCTGATACGTCAAAAATTTCGTATATTGTAGCATAATTGATAAGGAAGGTGTTAAAATCCTAAATTTTAATTACTATAGAGTTTACGTTCTTATATTTTTGTTTCGTGTTTGGTATAAACGTTGTTCTTAATAACTTTTGTGCAACAGCACGCATTTTTATAAGAAGGCTGTCGCTTTCCTATATTAAAATGGACATCTTTAAAAATAGGGCTTTTAGCCATTAATTTTTAAAATTTGTTAAGACAATTAGAAGAAATGTAAAGTAGTTTTTGGTTGCCTACCAAGGATGAAACACATCTCAAACGTTGAACTAGCAACGCAGATGCAATCAAGGGTTGCCGTTTTAATCTAAATTAAAACAAACAAAGTCTGTAAGCTTCTTCTAAAAGGCCATATCAATGTACAAGTACAATGATATGGCTTTTGTTATTTACGAGATTCTAGCATTATTTCTAGAGGGTACAACATATAGCTCTTAAACCTTGACATAGGACATGCTTGCCGGCAGGTGTATTTATGCTCAGTCTGGCCAGTTCATTTAGGCAATCGGTGCTAAAAAGTGATGTGTTATTTTTGGATTCTTAAGGAACATATATACTCCTGCCAAATGAAAACACGAGTTTTATCTCTTTCTATTTCCCTTTGCCGTCGTTAAAATTATTGACCCTAGCTACGGCTATGCTTTAGTCCCAACCGTTCCGGATGCCTAGGCAAAGAAAAAAATAAAATTATCAAGATTTTCGGGTTTTCATTAAGCATGCGTGCACAACACTTTTTTTTCATATTCTTTGGGCGCGGTATGTAAGTCCTCCTGCGCTATCCGAACCAGAAATCAACGAGAAGCCTATACTTTTGTTAGCTCCCTCCATACCAATAAGTAGCGGCATTGTCAAAGACAATTACCGTACCGAGGAAATAATAGCACATTATCTAAAAAGTAAAATCCGGTTGATCAAGCCTAGATTATATTGTATCTTTGCACCGCTTGAATTAAAACCAATATGCATGTCCAAAATTTTTTACACTAAAACAGATGAGGCGCCAGCTTTGGCAACAGCATCTTTTCTACCCATCGTTAAAGCTTTTGCCAAAACTTCCGGAATTCAAATAGAGGCCAAAGACATTTCCTTGGCGGGAAGAATTGCCGTTACTTTCCCCGAGTTATTAAAGGAAAAGCAGCAGGTCAGCAATGATTTGGAGGAGTTGGGCCAGATGGCCAACAGGCCGGAAGCCAACATTATTAAACTACCCAACATAAGCGCGTCCACACCACAATTAAAGGAAGCTATCGCTGAACTACAAGCCAAGGGTTATGCACTCCCCAACTATCCGGACGCGCCTTCCTCCGATACCGAAAAGGAAATAAGGGCCAAATACGATAAAATTAAAGGAAGTGCCGTAAATCCTGTATTGCGGGAAGGAAATTCTGACAGACGGGCGCCACGCGCCGTTAAAAACTACGCCAAGAAAAACCCGCATAGCATGGGTGCTTGGCGTCCGGATTCAAAGACCCATGTAGCCACCATGTCCCATGGCGACTTTAAAACCAACGAAAAATCCGTAACACTGGACAGCGCCAAGGATATAAAAATCACACTCACCACAGCCAACAATACGGTAACCCTTAAGGAAAAAGTCGCGCTGCAAGCCGGTGAAATTATAGACGCAACGGTACTAAGTAAAAAGGCCCTGTTAGCCTTTCTTTCGGAGCAGATAACCGACGCAAAAGAGAAAGGGGTGCTTTTTTCCGTACATCTAAAAGCCACGATGATGAAGGTTTCCGACCCCATTATTTTTGGACATGTGGTGGAGACTTTTCTACAACCGATTTTTGACAAAAACGCTGCAGTCTTTAATGAATTGGGTATCAATCCCAACAATGGTCTTGAAAACTTGTTCAATAAACTGGATACACTTCCGGCCGATGAGAAAGCTAAAATAAACGAGGATATTACCCAAGTACTAGCGGACAGACCGGCCTTGGCCATGGTAAACTCGGATAAGGGAATTACCAACCTTCATGTACCCAGTGATGTTATTATAGATGCTTCAATGCCGGCGATGATTCGTAAGTCTGGACAAATGTGGAATCCCGATGGGAAATTGCAAGACACCAAAGCGGTGATACCGGATAGCAGCTACGCAGGAGTTTATGCGACAACCATAGACTTTTGCAGGAAGCATGGCGCATTTGACCCAACGACCATGGGTACCGTGCCCAATGTGGGACTTATGGCGCAAAAAGCCGAAGAATACGGCTCACATGACAAGACTTTTGAAATAAAGGAAAAAGGCATCGTAAAGGTACAGGATATCGCTACGGGAGAAACACTTTTAGAACATACCGTAGAAAGCGGCGACATTTGGCGTATGTGCCAAGTAAAGGACGCTCCCATACAGGACTGGGTAAAGCTTGCCGTTTCCAGGGCAAAGGCAACCCAAGACCCAACTATCTTTTGGTTGGATAACAGTAGGGCGCACGATGCCGAAATCATCAAAAAAGTAACTGCATACTTACCGCGGTATGATACCGCCGGATTGGACATACGCATCCTGTCCCCTATTGAAGCTACCCAGTTTACGCTGGAACGCATGAAGGCGGGAAAGGATACCATTTCCGTTTCCGGTAATGTATTACGGGATTACTTAACAGATCTATTCCCAATTTTAGAGGTAGGCACCAGTGCTAAAATGCTCTCCATTGTACCGCTGATGAAGGGCGGTGGATTGTTTGAGACCGGTGCCGGCGGTTCTGCCCCAAAGCACGTAGAACAGTTTTTGGAGGAAGGACACCTAAGATGGGATTCTTTGGGCGAGTTCTTGGCGCTAGCCGTATCCCTGGAGTTCTTTGGTGAAAAGAACAATAATGATAAGGCCAAAATTCTAGGAAATGCCTTGGACGGCGCCACTGAAAAATTCCTGCTGAACGACAGGTCGCCTTCTAGAAAGGTAAACGAACTGGATACCCGAGGCAGCCATTTTTATTTGGCCATGTACTGGGCGGAAGCCCTGGCCGAACAGGATAGGGATACGGAACTAAAAGCGATATTCACTATAATATTTTCCGATTTAAAGACCAACGAAAAGCAAATTTTAGAAGAACTGTTGGACGCTCAGGGAAAACCTCAGGACATTGGCGGATATTATAAGCCGGCTGCCGATTTGGTTGCAAAGGCCATGCGCCCGAGTCCTACCTTAAACGCAATTTTGAATGCCGTTTAAAAGCGAATAAAATTCACGTAAAAGGCCTTCAAATTTGAAGGCCTTTTTTTTCAGAAAACCTGTTAAGATTTTCTGAGCTAGCACAATTCTAGTTATTTTTAAAAAAAGTTTTTATGAAGCAGGCCACCTTAGTGCCGTCCTTACTGTTCTTGTTTTTCTCTATACATTCCTTTTCACAACAAAAATATACCCTTAGCGGCATCATTACGGAAGAAAGTAGTAATGAAACCTTAATTGGTGTAACCGTAGCGTTTCCCAGCTTGGGCACAGGTGTAGTGACCAACGAATACGGTTTTTATTCCATTACCCTTCCGGAAGGCGAATATGAGCTGTTGGTAAGTTATCTAGGCTTTCAGGAGGTTGTTAACACCATCAATCTCAATGCAAATACAAAAATAGATTTCAAGCTAGAGGAGGCCGCAGAACAGCTAGAGGAAGTTGTGGTAACACAGAACGTAGAGCGGATGGACATTAGAAAGCCGCAAATGAGCGTGAATTCCCTGTCCGTAGAAACCATCAAAAAAATCCCTGTAATTCTTGGCGAAGCGGACATAATAAAATCTATTCTACTGCTGCCAGGGGTTACCAATGCAGGAGAAGGTGCTTCGGGCTTCAACGTAAGGGGCGGCTCCGTAGACCAGAACCTAATTCTTTTGGACGAGGCCATTATTTTTAACTCCTCCCACCTGTTCGGTTTCTTTTCCGTGTTCAATCCAGATGCCATTAAGGACATCAAACTTTATAAAGGAGGAATTCCCGCACGTTATGGCGGCAGGGTCGCCTCTGTATTGGATATTTTTCAAAAAGAGGGAAATAGTAGGGAATACAAGATAAACGGGGGTATAGGCGCAGTTGCGAGCCGACTTTTGGTAGAAGGTCCCATCAAAAAAGATAAGGCTGCATTCTTAATCGCAGGCAGGGCTTCATATGCACATCTGTTCCTTCCCTTGTTCGATTTGGACAATACCGCCTATTTCTATGACCTGAACACCAAATTAAACTATAAACTCAACGATAGGAACAGTATTTTCCTGTCGGGTTATTTTGGTAGGGACGTGTTCGGTATCAGTGATAGTTTTGTAAATACCTACGGCAATGCGGTGGGAAACTTTAGATGGAACCACCTCTTCTCCGATAAACTATTTTCCAACCTATCCCTGATCTATTCCGATTATTATTATGGATTGAAATTGGATTTTGTGGGATTCAATTGGAATTCCGGTATTAAAAATTTCAATTTGAAATACGACCTAAAACACTACCTGAACGATAGGTTGCAAGTCAATTACGGAATCAATAATGTGTACTACCAGTTCAACCCGGGGAAGATTGAGCCTAGCAACGACACGTCAGGAATTGTAGAAGACCAGCTTACCCAAAAGTATGCCAACGAATTTGCAGCTTATGTTGATCTTGAGCATAGGGTTACAGACAACCTTAGCCTTTCTTATGGCCTCCGGTTCAGCAACTTTATGCGTTTGGGGCAAGAGGAGCTCAATGTGTACGAGAACAACAGTCCGGTCGATTTTGACCCCTTATTATTGATTTATCAAGAAGCAGACCCTATTGACGTTATAAATCCAGGTAGAGGCGGTAGTTTGGCTACCTTCAACAACTTTGAGCCCAGGCTGTCCATGGCGTACACCCTCAATGAAAATAGTTCCGTAAAGGCCAGTTATACCCGTTTGGCGCAATACCTGCACCTGCTTTCCAACACTAACTCACCTACTCCTTTGGATGTGTGGACACCCAGCGGGCCTTTTATAAAACCCCAATTATTAGATCAATATGCATTCGGTTATTTCAAAAACATAGCTGGTGGCACCTACTCTTTTGAGACCGAGGTCTTTTATAAGGACGTGCAAAACCGTATCGACTATATAGACGGTGCCAATCTTATTGCCAATGACGCCATAGAGCAAGTAATCTTAAACGGGGAAGCCAGAGCCTATGGTTTAGAAATCCTTTTTAGAAAAAACGAAGGAAAATTCCAAGGCTGGTTGGCCTACACCCTATCAAAATCGGAACAGCGTACGCCGGGCCGAGCGCCTTTTGAAGCCAATGGACAAGGCAATTTGGAAACCGGTATCAATTTTGGGGAATGGTACAACACCCCGTACGACAAGCCACATGACATTTCGCTTTTTGCCAGTTATGAGCTCAACAAAAAATGGAGCATCAATAGCAATTTCGTTTATCAAACGGGGCAACCTACCAATTTCCCTGTTGGTCAGTTCGATTTCCAAGGTTTAACCGTTCCCTATTTCGGACTTAGGAACGAACAGCGCTTGCCGGATTACAACAGGATAGATATATCGGCCACCTTGACGCCGACAAAAAACAAAACACGAAAAATGCAAGGCGAGTGGGTCTTTAGTATCTACAATCTGTACAACAGAAGAAATGCGGCCTCCATCAATTTCCGTAGAAATCAGGATACAGGCGTAAATGAAGCGGTACGAACGTCCATTTTTGGAATTGTGCCCGCGGTTACCTATAATTTTAAATTTTAAGACGATGCGAAAGTACCTCTATTTATTTATCCTCATTTTTGGCCTCACCGGCTGTGAGGATGTCATTGAAGTAGACTTGGAAACAGAACCCCCGCGTTTGACCGTTGATGCGATTATTCGTTTGGATACCAGTGAAAGTCTAACCACGGCCCAAATTAAAGTAGGGTTAAGCAGTTCTTTTTTTGAACAAAATCAGATAGTGCAGGTAGAAGAAATGATGATCCAAAATTTAGATTACCAACCCACGAGCCCCTTGGACCAGAACTTCGTTATGTTTACCGAAACCCAACCTGGTGTTTATGAGGGTTCAAAAAACACCGGCTTTTTTACATCGGGCGAGCTTAGCCTGACCATACGGTATAACGATGCGCTTTTTTTAGCGACGACTACCTTTGCGCCGGGCGCACCTTTTGATAGTGTCACACAAGGGGAAAACACCTTGTTTTCTGGAGAAGAAATAGAAGTGGTCGTTGCCTTTACGGATAATGGAGATCGTGAAAATTTTTATATTTTCGATTTTGACTTTAATGAATTTCTGGTTTCCGAAGACGAATTTTACCAAGGGGAGCGTTTTATATTTTCCTATTTTTATGATGATCTTGAAGCAGGCGATACTATTAATATTAGTATTCTGGGTGCCAATGAATCTTTTTTCAATTATATGAATCAGTTGATTGTACAATCTGGCGGGAGTCAAGGGCCGTTTCAGACCCCGGCAGGGACGGTAAGGGGCAATATTATTAATACTACCGGAATGGATAATGCACCGATCACGGACAGCGAAGAACGGGCCACTAATTTTGCGCTGGGGTATTTTGCGGTTGTGCAAGAATTTAAGCAACAGCTAACAATAGAATAAATGTTTAAACAACCAAAATGGTGTATTATTTTAATAGTGTTCACTTTACTTGTTGCTTGTGAAGATGTTATTGAAATAGAGCTGCCGCCGCAAGAGCCAAAATTAATAATCGATGCCCTTATACCCGTAGACCTCTCCCAACTAGCTACACCGGTGTCCATCAAAGTAAGCCTTACCGATGGTTTTTTTGGTGCCGTACCCCTGACCAAATTGGATAATATCATTATTATAACCGAGAAAATAGAAGGCGATTTAATTAGTGATACAGGAGCCATAATATTTGCGGATATAGCCAATAATTTTGGGGTGTACGAAACCACTATTCCTAACAGTACATTTGAAGAAAATTTTCGGTTTACACTGTTGGTGGAACATGAAAGCAGGGTGTATTTGGCGCAAACGTTGTTTGTACCCGCACCACCAATAAACTCCATTTTACATGGAAATTCTGAACTGTTCAATGAAGACGATACCGAAATTGTGATCTCTTTCACGGATATTCCGGAGCAGAAAAATTATTATGTCTTTGATTTTGGTTTTAATGCATATACCACAATTGAAGACCAATTTTTTGAAGGACAGGCCTATAGTTTCTCTTATTTTTATGATGAGGAAATAGCGACTGGAACAGAAATTGAAATTCGCCTTTTGGGCGCAGATCAAGGTTTTTACAATTATATGAATTTACTAATAGAGCAGTCAGAAGGGGCTTTTGAATTGTTTGAAACACCAGCAGCTACGGTAAGGGGGAATATTATAGATGTCACCATTTTGGATAATAGTGATATTTTTGATAATGTGGAACGGCCGGAAGTTTTTGCTTCAGCTTATTTTGCGATTGTGCAAGAAAATAAAGTAAGTTTAACAATAGTAGAATGAGAACAGACAAAGATATTTTGGTCAAAGGCCTTAAAAGATTGGCTTATACGGTACTATTGATGTTCTCGGCACCCATAGTGATCTGGCAGGCATTTAAAAACGAGGGACACCCTTTTTATTGGCCCGTGCTCATAGCAGGAATTATATTGGCCATTGCAGCAGTTGGTATGGGTTTTAAGGGTATTGCTACGATTATGGAATCGGTATTCGGAAAAAAGAAAAAGAGTTAATTCTTTGAACTGACCTTTGAAGGCGTCTTCCACTTATTGTAAAGATCGGCATAATTATAGTCCAACACGGTTTCCTGCCGCTCCAATTTTCCGCCAGCAAAGGCGCGCTGCAGAATATCCTCTATCAAATAATCTTCCTCTACCAAATCTGGATGAAACTCTTCCTTGATACTAATCTTGAACATCTTGGCGGTTGTATTATACCAAAAGGCCCTCCAGCCATTTCTAAGCTCCTTTACCAGATCAAAAGCGGTGGCCCCTGTCTGACGGTAGATCAGCTTTACCAATATTTGACCCTCCGTGCGGGTCAATTTCTTTAATTCTTCCGAAAACTCTTCCTCAATATATTTGTGTATTTTTCGGGTGTACTTTCTCCTTTTGCCGGCTTTTCGGATAACGGCCAGGCTATCGTTGAGTTCCACCAAGCGTTCTGAGGCCAACTTAGCGTAGGGATAAACCTTCTCGGTCTTTCTTCTAAGAATATAATACCGGAGTTTATCATCATAGGAATCAAATTTCATTTTGCCAAAAACAAAAGCTTCTTCCAAATCAATAGAACTCCTAAAAACGGAATCGCCGTAAATAATAATTAGTTTCTCGGAAACGGAATCCATCACCTGTTCGGGTACCTGGGCATGACCCTTGAACGAACCGACCAAAAGAAAAAGAAATAAAACCTTACGTGTTATCATAGGACCAGTACAACAAATGCCTTGCCAAAATTAACGATAATTGAAGCAGTATAGTATTCAAAAACAAGTGAATATTGTTAAGTTTGTAGTAAATAAATTAGACATGGCTAAAAAAGATATCATCACCAAGAAATCACTCGATTTTTTTGAAAAATACCTTAACAATGCGGCCCCTACCGGCTATGAGTGGGAAGGCCAAAAAATATGGATGGACTACTTAAAACCCTATGTAGATACCTTCATTACAGACACCTACGGTTCCGCTGTAGGCGTAATCAACCCCGATGCCAAATATAAGGTGGTCATTGAAGGGCATTCGGATGAAATCTCTTGGTACGTGAATTATATAACGGACAATGGTCTGCTTTACGTGATCCGAAACGGTGGCAGTGATCATCAGATCGCACCTTCCAAATGGGTAAACATTCACACCAAAAACGGAATCGTAAAAGGCATTTTTGGATGGCCGGCCATTCATACCAGAAAAAATGACAAGGAGGAACCGCCTAAATTGGACAATATTTTCATAGATATAGGTGCTAAGGACAAAAAAGAGGTGGAGAAGATGGGCGTTCATGTAGGCTGTGTAATTACCTACCCCGATACGTTTCAAGTGCTTAACAAAGATAAGTTTGTCTGTAGGGCCATAGATAACCGGGCTGGCGGATTTATGATTGCGGAAGTAGCTAGATTATTGCACGAAAATAAAATAACCTTGCCCTTTGGTCTTTATATAACCAACTCCGTACAAGAGGAAATAGGACTAAGAGGTGCCGAAATGATTACCCAGACCATAAAACCAAATATTGCTATTGTTACCGATGTTTGTCATGACACTACGACACCCATGATCGAGAAAAAGACACAGGGACATACGGAAATGGGTGCAGGACCCGTGATTTCCTATGCACCGGCGGTACAGAACAAACTGCGGGAGCGCATCATAGAAACGGCAGAGGCAAATAAAATTCCATTTCAGCGTATGGCAGCTTCTAAAATGACGGGGACAGATACGGACGCTTTCGCCTACAGCAACGGTGGCGTAGCTTCGGCCTTGATATCATTGCCTTTACGGTATATGCACACCACGGTGGAAACGGTTCATAAGGATGATGTGGAAAATGTAATCCGTTTGATCTACGAGACCTTGTTGACCATAAAAGAAGGGGAGACCTTTAGTTATTTTGATTAATGTTAATTAATAAGGATACCTAAAAAGCCTAAACAATTCGTCTTTACGAACGTAGTGAAGTAATCTGTTTGTTGGCTTCCAATAACTTACAGATTGCTTCGTACCTCGCAAAGACGTAAAAAATTACGTTTCGGGCATCCTTGTTTTTTTTAATATGGACGAACTTCTAGACATTTTAGACCGTGACGGAAACCTGACCGGAACAACGGTAATGAAGTCCAAAGCACACAGCGAGGGACTTTTTCATGCCACAGTACATGTTTGGTTCTACACTTTAGAGGGAGAATTATTATTACAACAACGCGGCAAAAATAAGGAGACCCACCCCCTACTTTGGAGCGTTTCTGTGGCAGGACATATTGGTGCGGGAGAAGAAATAGATGTGTCCGCCATAAGAGAAATAGAAGAAGAAATCGGCTTGACCGTGGAAAAAGAGCTACTTGAAAAAATAGGCGTTTTTAAATCGGTTCAAAAACACAACGAACACTTGGTAGATTGTGAATTTCAACACACGTTCCTTTGCGAGCTTAAAACCCCATTAACCGCACTCAAAAAACAGGACAGCGAAGTAGAAGCCTTACAACTATTTCCATTACTGGATTTTGAAAAGGAAATTCAGAAAAATAAGACACTAAAGAAGTATGTTCCTCAAAAAGCTCCCTATTATCAAGCCGTCTTAAAAGCAATAAAAGAACGATTATAGCGCCGCTATAAAGTCGGCCATCGCATCCATAGCATACGTTTTTTGTTCCCCGCTCTCCATATTCTTTACCACAAAGGCACCATCCTTCAATTCTTGGTCGCCCAATAGCACCACAAAGGGCACCTTCCTATTGTTAGCGTATTTAAACTGCTTTTGGATTTTGGTATTGGAGGGATAGACATCGCTCTTTACTCCCGCTTTTCGCAATTGGGTAGCCAATTTTAAGGAAGCCAGTGCTTCCTGTTCCCCAAAGTTTAAAAAGAGCACATCTAAGGACTTTTCCAAGGATTTTGGAAAAAGGTCTAGCTCTTCCAGCACCAAGTAAATTCGGTCCAACCCAAAGGAAATCCCTACGCCGCTCACGTCCTTTAAGCCAAAAATACCGGTAAGGTCGTCATAACGACCGCCACCTCCAATAGAACCCATAGAAACACCCTCCGGCGCGCTCACTTCAAAAATGGCTCCTGTGTAGTAGTTTAAACCTCTGGCCAAGGTAACATCTATGGCTAACTTGGAGGACTTCAAACCTAATTCGGCAATACTTTCTATAATATATCTCAGTTCCGAAACTCCTTTAATCCCTTCTTTGGAGTATTGTAGTACCGCTTCCAGCTGTTCCAATTGCTCGGCATTACTTCCACGAAGTGTGAACAATGGAGCCGCTTTATGGATTGCTTCCTCAGAAATTCCTTTTTCGCGCATTTCCTTTTTTACGCCTTCCTCGCCTATTTTGTCCAACTTATCCAAGGCCACGGTAAAATCTACCAACAAGTGTTTGGCACCAATGACTTCCGCAATTCCCGCTAAAATCTTGCGGTTGTTCAGTTTTATGGTAACATTGTTCAATTGTAGATCGGTAAATACGGCATCGTACAATTGTACCAGTTCCACTTCTTGTAAAAGGGAATCGGAACCCACCACATCGGCATCGCATTGAAAAAATTCCCTAAACCTTCCTTTTTGAGGCCTATCCGCCCGCCATACAGGCTGTATCTGATAGCGTTTAAACGGAAAATCGATTTCGTTCTGGTGCATCACAACGTAGCGGGCAAAGGGCACCGTTAAATCATAGCGCAATGCTTTTTCAGTGATTTTAGGTGCTAAAGAACCTGAATTTTTAGAGCTGTAGGTAACATCATCCACCTTACTGATAAAATCGCCCGAATTTAATATCTTAAAAATCAAGCGATCGCCTTCTTCCCCATATTTACCCAATAAAGTATCAGAATTTTCAAAGGAAGGCGTTTCAATGGGCAAGTATCCAAAGGTTTGGAAATGCTTTTTTACCACGTCAAAAATATAATTGCGTTTACTTATTTCCTGTGGGGTAAAATCCCGTGTTCCCTTGGGTATGGTTGGTTTCTGTGCCATGTGTTTCTTTTGTTGCCCTTAGGTGGTTTCGGCTAAGCTCAACCACCGGAGCATTTTTTTTACTTTGATTGCAAAGATAGTTCTCCCCTTTATCCCTTGCAAAGCGGAAGAAGCTTTGTTTACAAAGCAAACTAAAGCCCAAAGGAAAATCATTGTACTTGAAAGCTTTAAGATTTTTAAAGTCAAAAGAGTAGCGGTTGCCCTAGGTGGTTTCGGCTAAGCTCAACCACCGATAACGCCGTTTTTCTATATACTGATAATAAATATAGTTTTCCACTCTGTCTTTATCAAAAAAGAAAGGTTTTGTTTCTAGGCCACAAGTTAAAATTAAAGAACAAGCACCCTAGACGGAACGTTATAAGGCTTCAAACAAAATGAATTTTCCAAAAGAAGCTAATTTTATAATTTACAACAGTAAGAGTCCCCCTTTGGGGGCTTTTTTTTCGCAACCTAACTAAGTCCCCCCTTCGGGGGCTAGGGGGCTTTTTA